>VFSW01001839.1_pt1 | contig 32128 bp, 20 predicted proteins | sample 5358111 | NCBI WGS metagenome assembly VFSW01 (sample SAMN11554181, study PRJNA540505) | mine drainage metagenome | isolation source: sediment from site ElyBrook_90M | place: USA: Ely Copper Mine, Vershire, VT | collected 2017
CGCCTGGGGGTGGCCTTGTCGCGGGTCGTGGTGGGCGACCTGTACAGGCCCGCGCAGGCCCGGGCGGCGGCCGTCGCGCAGGCGCGCGCGGCCGCCGTGCAGGACTTCCTCGGCGTCGACGTGAACTCGAAATTCATGGACTTCCAGCAGGAGGGCCTGCGCCACGACGCGCATCTGGTCGAGAGCCTCCTGCAGACCACGCGCAACGGCAACATTCTCGACGAGAAGATTCTTCATCGCTCCTACAAGAACGGGCCCGACTGCTCGGACTGCCGCTACTACGTCAAGCTCAAGGACTGCGTCGTGCCGCGCGACTCGAACCGCGACAAGGACTTCCGAGTGGATCTCCAGCTGTCGCGCGTGCGGTTCGTGCAGGGCGACGAGGCGAAGCTGACGATCACCGCGACGCGCGACTGCTCGATCTACCTCTACGACGTGTACGACCTCGCCGCGGACAACAAGACCGCGCTCGTCGTCCCCAACGAGGCCGTGCCCGCGAAGACCCTGAAGGCGGGCGAGACCTGGGAGTATCCCGACGACGACGCCAAGAAGGCCGGCGTGCGCCTCGTCGCGGAGCTTCCGAAGAAGACCGACGACGTCTCGGCCGAGACCATCATCGTCGTCGCGACCAAGACGCCGCTGTCCGCCGCGGAGTACGATCCGACCGACGGCGGCTACCTGGGCGTGCTGCGCCGGCTCCACCACTCGAAGACCGAGTGGGCGGAAGACGCCGCGGCCTACACCATCTACAACCGGTGAGCGCCAAGCCCGAGCCGATCGCCATCGTCGGCGCCGGGGGACTCTTCCCCGACGCTCCGACGCCCGAGCGGTTCTGGGAGAACCTGGCCGCGCGCCGCTGCGCGGCCCGCGAGGTCCCGGCGGGGCGCTGGCCGCTGGACCCGCGCGCGGCGTTCGATCCGGTCAAGGGCGCCGCCGACAAGGTCTATTCGCTGAAGGCGTGCTTCGTGGAGGGCTTCTCGTTCGATCCTTCCGGCCTCTCTCTGGACCGCGGCTGGGCGCTCTCCCTGGACCCGGCCTTCCATTTCGCCCTGCACGCCGGGCGCCAAGCGCTCGCGGAGGCGCGTCTCCCCGCCTCCGAGCGCGAGCGCGTGGGCGTCGTGATCGGCCAGCTGGCCCTGCCGACCGACGCGGCGTCGGCGTGGGCGCGCGAGCTCCTGCGCCCGGGCTTCGAGCGCGAGGCGCTCGGCCTGCCGCCGGGGCCGTCGTCGCCGCGGCTCAATCCCGCCAACCGCCGCGTCGCGGGTCTTCCGGGGGGCGTGCTGGCCAAGGCCTTCGGCCTCGGCGGGGGATCGTGGACGCTCGACGCGGCGTGCGCGTCCTCGCTGTACGCCCTCAAGTTCGCCATGGAGGAGCTGCGCGCGGGCCGCGCCGACGCCATGCTGGCCGGCGGGGTCTCGCGCCCGGAAAGCCTCTACACGCAGATGGGATTTTCCCAGCTGCGCGCGCTGTCGCCGTCCGGCGCGCCGTCGCCGTTCGACGCGGCGGCCGACGGGCTGGTCGTGGGCGAAGGCGCGGGGATGTTCGTGCTCAAGCGCCTCGCCGACGCCCAGCGCGACGGCGACCGCGTCCGCGGCGTGCTCGTCGCCGGAGGGCTGTCCAACGACGTCGGCGGCAGCCTGCTGGCGCCCAACACGGTGGGCCAGCTGCGCGCGATGCGCGCCGCATACAAGGAAGCGGGCCTGGCGCCGTCGCAGATCGACTTCGTCGAATGCCACGCGACCGGCACGCCGACCGGCGATCCCGTCGAGGTCGCCAGCCTCAAGGCGCTGTGGGGCGAGCGCGGCTGGACGCCCGGCCAGTGCGCGCTCGGTTCGGTGAAGTCGAACGTCGGCCACCTGCTGACCGCCGCGGGCGCCGCGGGCCTGATGAAGGTCCTGCTCGCCTTCGAGCACGAGACGATCCCGCCGAACGCGAATTTCAAGAACGCCAACCCGGCCGCGGGCTTCGACGACAGCCCCTTCCGCGTGCCGGCCGAGGCGTCGCCGTGGGCGCGCCGCGACGCCAAGACGCCGCGCCGCGCCGCGCTGTCGGCGTTCGGCTTCGGCGGCATCAACGCGCACCTCCTCGTCGAGTCGGCGCCCGAGGCCCGCCCCGCGTCCCGAAAATCCCCGGCCAAACGCCCGGAGCCGGCGCACGTGCCCGTCGCGATCGTGGGCATGGACGCGCGCTTCGGCGCGCTGACGGGCTTGCGCGCCTATCAGGAAGCCGTTCTCGGCGGCGCCCGGACGGCCGCCGTCGACGCCGCCGAGCGTTGGTGGGGCGCCGCGGCTCCGGACGCGTTCAAGGGCCGCTTCCTGCGCGAGCTGACGGCCGACGCCGCCGCCTTCCGCATCCCGCCCAAGGAGATGGAGGAGATGCTGCCGCAGCAGCTGCTCGCGCTCCAGAGCGCCGCGGCGGCGATCGGCGACGCGAAGCTGACGGAGGAGGGCCGCGACCGCACGGGCGTGTTCCTGGGCGTCGCCTTCGACATGGGCGTGACGCACTACGATTTCCGGTGGACGCTGGCGGCCAAGGCCGACGAGTGGGCCGCGGCGAAGGGCTGGTCGCTGGGCGCCGGCGAGCGCGAGGCCTGGCTCAAGTCCCTGCGCGACGCCGCGGGCCCCGCGCTGACGGCCAACCGCGTGATGGGCGGGCTGGCCTCGATCGCGGCAAGCCGCATCGCGCGCGAGTTCCGCCTGGGCGGGCCGAGCTTCACGGTGTCGGCCGAGGAGAACTCCGGACTCAAGGCGCTGGAGGCCGCGGTGCGCTCTCTCCAGCGCGGCGAGACCGACGCGGCCGTGGTCGGCGCGGCCGACGCGGCGGGCGACGCGCGCTCGCTGGCGGCCGCGCACGCGCTCAAGCCCTGGGCGGCCTCGGGCCGCGCGCGCCCGTTCGACGCCGCGGCCGGGGGCGCGACGCCCGGCGAGGGGGCGGCCAGCGTGGTGCTCAAGCGCCTGGACGACGCCCTGCGCGACGGCGACCGGGTGTACGCGGTGATCAAGGGCCTGGGCGCGTCGGCGGGCGGAGGCTGCGAGGACGGGGTCCCGACGGCGGCGGCGGTCGCGGAGGCGCTGCGGCGCGCCAACGACCACCCGCGCGTCGATACGAGCCGCGTGGGGCTGCTGGAATGCCACGGCTCCGGCGATCCGCGCGAGGACCTGTCCGAGGCCTCGGCCTTGCTCGAGGTCTTCGGAACGGCCGAGGCCGACCTGCCGTTGGCGCTTTCATCGGCTAAAACGGTCGTCGGCCACGCCGGCGCCGCCGCCGGATTGGCCGGCTTGGTCAAGACCGCTTTGGCGCTGTATCAAGAGATCCTGCCGCCGGGGCCCGAGATCTCGACGCCGATCGCGCCGCTGGCGAAGGCGCGCGGACGCTTCCACAGCCCGCGCCGTCCCCAGTACTGGCTGCGCAACCGCGCCAAGGGGCCGCGCCGCGCGGGCGTCACGTCGCTGGGCGCCGACGGCGGCTGCGTGCACGCGGTGCTCCAGCAGTTCGAGCGCGACCCGGGCGAGCCGCGCGTCGACGACGAGCGCCGCCAGCCGCTGGGCGCGCGCGCCGAGGCGCTGTTCGCCGTCGAGGCCGACTCGGCGGCCGACCTTCTTTCGGGCCTGGCGGAGCTGCGCGCCTGGGTCGCCGCGCAGGATCCCGCGGACGCCGTCGAGGCGCTGGCGCGGCGCTGGTGGGTCAAGCGCGGCTCGGCGCCGGAGCGCAAGCTCGCGTGCGCGCTCGTCGCGCGGGACTGGAAGGAAATCCTCTCCCTGGCTCAGGCCGCGGAGGACTCGATCCGCCAGAATCCGGAGCGGCCGCTGGCGTCCGACCGGGCCTTCCTGACCTTCCGGACGCCGCTGGGCGGGGACCTGGCGTTCGTCTTCCCGGGCTCGGGCAACCAGTACCTGGGCATGACGGCGGGGCTGGGCGCGCAGTGGCCGGAGATCCTGCGCCGGCACGACGCCGAGAACGGCTACCTGCGCGATCAGATGGTCCCGCAGCGGACCAAGCCGTGGCGGCTGTCGTGGGAGCCGGGCTGGGAGGCCGCGGCCGAGCGGGCGCTCAACGAGGACTACCACGCTTTGATCTTCGCGTCGGTCGCGCACGGGACGGTGACGAGCGACCTGCTGCGCTCGCTGGGCGTGGAGCCGGCGGCGGTCGTCGGCTACAGCCTGGGCGAGACGGCGGGGCTGTTCGCGACGCGGGCGTGGGCGGCGCGCGACGAGATGCTGCGGCGCATGAAGTCGTCGAGCCTGTTCACGAGCGAGCTGGCCGGCCCCTGCGACGCGGCGCGGCAGTTCTGGAACCTGCCCAAGGGCGAGAAGGTGGACTGGGTGCTGGGCGTGGTGGACCGCCCGGCCGACGCGGTGCACATGGCGCTCCGGGGCGCGGAGCGCGCGGCGCTCTTGATCGTGAACGCCCCCGTGGAGTGCGTGGTCGGCGGCTACCGTTCCGCCGTCGAGAAATTGGTCGAGGGCCTGGGCTGCGTGTTCCTGCCGCTGCAGGGCGTCAGCACCGTGCATTTCCCGGCGGCGAAGCTCGTCGAGAAGCAGTACCGCGAGCTGCACCTGTTCCCGACGCGCGCGCCGAAAGGCATCCGCTACTACTCGGGCGCGCTGGGCCGGGCCTACGAGCCGACGCGCGAGTCCGCCGCCGACTCGATCACGACGCAGGCGATCCGCAGCGTGGACTTCGCCGCGTTGGTCAAGAAGGCCCACGAGGACGGCGCGCGCACCTTCGTCGAGCTGGGGCCGCAGGGCTCCTGCACGCGCATGATCGGCAAGATCCTGGGCCCGGCGCCCTACTCGGCGCGGGCCGTCGACGGCCGCGGCCAGGACGAGGTCGCCGGGGTCCTGAAGCTCCTCGCCTTCCTGATCGCCGAGCGCGTGCCGGTCGATCTCAAGGCGCTGTACGGGGGCCGGACCTTCTGCGCGGGCCACGAGGCGGCGGCGCCCGCGCCCGCCCCAGTCGTGCGCGTGCCGCGCGGCGGGCGCCCCCCGGAAGTGTGCGGGTCGCCGGCGCCGCAAACGCCCCCGCCGGCGCCGCCCCGGCCCGGCGGCGCGCCGAGCGCGCGCTTCCCGACCCCGGCGCTGCCCGGCGACGACTTGGTCCCGCCGCTCGAGCTTGCTCCGGAGCAAGTCCGGCCTTCGTTCACGCCGCCGAAGCTCGCGCCGGCGCGAGTTTCGCCCGCGTCGTCAGGGGCGCCCGCTCCCGCGGGCTCGCTCGCGTCCGCCGCGGAGCTGACGGCGAAGGCTCACGAATCCTTCCTGAGGCTCTCGGAGAATTTCAACGCCTTCCAAGTCCGGAATCTGTCCGAGCAAATACGGCTCGCCGCGGGCGCGCCGTCCGCGCCCGCACCGTCCGCTTTGACTCAGGCCCCCGTTCCCGCTCCGTCGCGCGTCGGGCCGAAGGTTTTTATGGACCGCGCGGCGTGCCTGGAATTCGCGGTGGGGAAGATCGGCGCGGTTCTCGGCGCGGAATTCGCTCATGTGGACGCGTATCCGACGCGGGTGCGCCTGCCCGACGAGCCTTTGATGCTGGTGGACCGGATCGTGTCGGTGACCGGCACGCCCAATTCCATGAAGTCCGGGACGTGCGTCACCGAGCACGACGTGAAGGCCGGAGCTTGGTACCTGGACGCCGGCCGAATTCCGACATGCATCGCGGTCGAAGCCGGCCAGGCCGATCTCTTCCTCTCCGGGTACCTCGGGATCGACGCGCAGACCAAGGGCCTCGCCGTTTATCGATTGCTCGACGCGATCGTCACCTTCCACGACCGCCTGCCGGCGCCGGGCGACGTGATCCGCTACGACATCGCCATCGACGGCTTCGGAAAGCACGAGGACATCTGGCTGTTCTTCTTCCGCTTCGACGCGACGGTGAACGGGCGGCCGCTCATGAGCATGCGCAAGGGCTGCGCGGGCTTCTTCTCGCACGAGGAATTGTCGAAGGGTCGCGGGATCGTCCTCACCGACGCGGAGAAAGCGCCGGTCCCCGGCAAGAGGCCCGCCGGCTGGAAGGCGCTGGCGCCGTTCGACGAGAAGGTTTCGTTGGACGAGACGCAGTTCGCGGCTCTGCGCGCCGGAGATCTGGCGGCGGCGTTCGGTCCCGCCTTCCGGAATCTGCCGTTAAAGTCTCCGGAGACGCTGCCGCCGGGGAAGATGAAGCTCGTCGATCGGATTCTCGAGCTCGATCCGAAGGGCGGACGATACGGATTAGGCCGCGCCGTCGGGGAGATGGACATCCACCCCGACGACTGGCACCTGGTCTGCCACTTCAAGGACGACAACGTGATGCCGGGCACGCTCATGTACGAGTGCTGCCTCCACACTCTGCGCGTTCATCTGATGCGGATGGGCTGGGTGGGGGAGAAGGGCAAGGTCTTCCACGAGCCGGTGCCGGAGATCGCCAGCCAGCTCAAGTGCCGCGGCCAGGTTCTGGCGGGGACGAAGAAGGCCCGGTACGAGCTCCACATCAAGGAACTCGGCTACGGCCCGGAGCCCTACTGCGTCGCCGACGCTTTTATGTATTCGGACGATAAGAACATAGTTCAGATCACGGATATGACCGTCCGTTTGACGGGGACCACCCGTTCCGAGATCGAAGCGCTTTGGTCGAAGTCTCCCGCCGCTCCCGTCCGCCGCCCCGCCCTCTACGGCCCGGACAAGATCGTGGCGTACTCGAACGGCAATCCGTCGGAAGCCTTCGGCGATCGCTACAAGCCTTTCGACAAGGATCGCGTCTTGGCCCGTCTCCCGGGCCCGCCCTACCAGTTCCTCGACCGCATCGTGGAGCTCGAGGGCGCGCCGTGGGTGCTGAAGCCCGGCGCCTCGGCCGCGGCCGAGTACGACATCCCGCCGTCGGAGTGGTACTTCAAGGAGAACGCGCAGGCGACGATGCCGTTCGCGGTGCTCCTCGAGGTCGCGCTTCAGCCCTGCGGCTGGCTGGCCGCCTACTGCGGCTCGGCGCTGACGAGCCCGATCGACCTTTCCTTCCGCAACCTCGGCGGGATCGCGACGCAGTTCGTCGAGGTCACGCCGGAGACCGGCACTTTGATCACGAAGGTGACGCTCACGAAGGTCTCCCAGTCCGGCGGGATGATCATCCAGGGCTACGACATGGAGATGACGGATAACGCCGGTCGTCTGGTCTACAAAGGGACCACCGAGTTCGGCTTCTTCACCAAGGAAGCTCTCTCGAATCAGCTCGGCCTGCGCGGCGCCAAGCGTCCGGTCCCGACGGCCGCGGAAGCGGCGGCGGCCCGCGCTCTTCCTTTGTCGGGAGGGCTTCCCGCCTTGCCCGGTCCGATGCTGCTCATGCTCGACTCCGTCGAGCTGTTCCCGGGCGGCCCGAAGAACCTGGGAGTCCTGCGCGGCGTGCGCAAAGTGAACCCGGACGAGTGGTTCTTCAAGGCGCACTTCTACCAGGACCCGGTGTGCCCGGGCTCGCTCGGCCTGGAGTCCTTCATCCAGCTCATGAAGTGCTACGCGCGCGACCGCTGGCCGGGCGCGGGGCGCTTCGAGAACATGATCCTGGGAAAGCCCCACCGCTGGCTGTACCGCGGCCAGTACACGCAGACCAACAAGGAGATCGTGATCGACTGCGTCATCACCGGCGCGGACGACGCGGCGAAGACCGTGACCGCCGACGGCTTCCTGACGCGCGACGGCCTGACCGTCTACGAGATGCGCGATTTCACGCTGAAGGTGAAGTCGTGAAGTACTCGAAGGTTTCGTTGAACGGGCTCGCCTACGAATTGGCTCCGAACGTCGTCACCTCGTCCGAGCTCGAGAAGCGAGTCGAGCCGGTGTACAACGCCCTGCGCTTCCCGCTCGGCCAGCTCGAGGCGCTGACGGGCATCCGCGAGCGCCGCTGGTGGGATGCGGGCTTCAAGTTGAGCGATGGCGCGGCGAAGGCGGGAAAGAAAGCTTTGGCCCAGACGGGCATCCGCGCGTCGGACCTCGGCGCGCTCGTGTACGCGGGAGTGTGCCGCGACGGCTCCGAGCCCGCGACGGCGTGCGCGGTGGCGGCGGCGCTCGGCGTCGGCCGCGACTGCGCGGTGTACGATCTCTCGAACGCCTGCCTCGGCGTGCTCTCGGGCATCGTCGACGTGGCCAACCGCATCGAGCTGGGACAGATCAAGGCGGGGCTGGTCGTGTCCTGCGAATCGGCGCGCGAGATCAACGAGAGCATGATCGACTCGATGATCCAGACGCCGACGATGGAGCATTTCAAGCTGTCGATCGCCACGCTGACCGGCGGCTCGGGGGCGATCGCCGTTCTGCTCACGGACGGGTCATACGGAAAAGAAGGGCACAAGCTTTTGGGCGGAACGGCGCAATCGGCTTCCGAACATTGGGATTTGTGCCGTTGGGAGCGCGACTTCATGCGCACCGATGCGACCGCCGTCCTGAAGAACGGCGTCGAGCTCGCCCGCGGAACCTGGAAGAGCTTCCTGACGACCCTCGGCTGGACGCCCGAGCAAGTGGACAAGACGATTTGTCATCAAGTCGGCGGGCCTCACCGCGCGGCCGTCCTGAAGGCTTTCGGCGTGAGCGAGGAAAAAGATTATTCGACCTACGAACACCTCGGCAACATCGGCACCGTGAGCCTTCCTTTGACCGCCGCTTTGGCCGACGAACGCGGCTTCTTGAGCAAAGGCGACAAGGTCGGATTCCTGGGCATCGGCTCCGGCCTCAACTGCCTCATGCTCGGCTGGGAGTGGTGATGGGCGGCAAGCTCTGGCCGTCGCAATATCCCTTTCATGGCCGCCGCATCGACCTCGGCGGCTACGTCATGCATTATCTGGACGAGGGCAAGGGCGGGACCGTCGTGATGGTGCACGGCAACCCCACCTGGTCTTTCTATTTCCGCGAGCTCGTGAAAGGCCTGCGCGCCACGAACCGCTGCATCGTCCCCGACCACGTCGGCATGGGACTGTCCGACCGCCCGTGGGAGGGGAAGTACGCCTACACCCTGAAGTCCCGCGTCGACGATCTCGACCAGCTCATCAAGCGCCTGGCCCCGGCCGGCCCCGTCACCCTCGTCCTGCACGATTGGGGCGGCATGATCGGCATGGGCTGGGCCGTGCGCCATCCCGAGCGCGTGAAAGCCGTCGTCGCCTTCAACACCGCCTGCTTCCGCCTCCCGCCGGAGAAGAATTTCCCGGGCCTGCTCAAGTTCCTCCGCGGCTCGACGACCGGCGCGCTGCTCCGCGGCTCCGCCCTCGCCCGCCGCGGAGTGCTCTTCACCTGCACCGCCAAGCGCTGGCTGTCGCCCGAGGCCAAGGACGCCTATCTCTCCGTGTGCGACGGCTGGAAGGAGAGCTTGGCCGTCCATCGCTTCGTTCAAGATATCCCGCTGGCGCCCGGCGACCCCGCCTGGGACCTCGTCGCCGACATCGAGTCCAAGCTCGGCGCGTTTTCGGACACGCCCATGCTCCTGCCGTGGGGCATGAGGGATTGGGTGTTCGACGCCGCCTTCCTGAACGGCTGGACCTCGCGCTTCCCCCGGGCCCGCGTCGAGCGCTTCTCCGACTGCGGCCATTTTCTCCTGGAAGACGCGCCCGAGCTCCTCGTTCCCCTGATCGCCGACTTCGTCGCCGATCCCGTCGCCGCATGACCGCCGCCGCCCCAGCCCGCGGCGTCGCCTCGCTTTTCCTGGAGACCGCCGCGCGCCTGGGCGGCAAGCCCGCGGTGATCGACGGGACGGCGCGCACGACGTTCGCCGAGCTCGCCGACGACGTCGCGCGCCTCTCCGCCGGCCTGCGCCGCGCCGGGATCAATCCCGGCGACCGCGTCGCCCTGCTCGTGCCCCCGTCTCGCGACCTTTACGCTTGCGCGTTCGCTCTCTTCCGCATGGGCGCCGTTCCCGTCTTCATCGACCCCGGCATCGGCTTCAAAAACATGGGCCGTTGTCTTGCGGAGACCGAGCCGGCCGCCTTCATCGGCTCGCCCAAAGCTCACCTCGCCCGCCTGATCGGCCGTTGGGCGCCGAAAGCGAAGATCTCCATCGTCGCCGCCGGGAAGATTCCCGGCCTGTGGAGCGCCCGCGAAATCCGCGGCCTGGGCGCCCGCGCGGCCGAGGCTTCCGCGCCCGCGCCCGATTCCGTCGCGGCGATCCTGTTCACCTCGGGCAGCACCGGCGCTCCGAAAGGCGCCGTGTACACCCACGCCATGTTCTCGGCCCAGGTCGAGCTCCTGCGCTCCCTGTTCGAAATTAAGGAGGGGGAGGTTTCCGTTCCGACGTTCCCGCTGTTCGGCCTGTTCGACGCCGCGCTCGGCCAGACGTGCGTCATCCCCGGCATGGACTTCACGCGCCCCGGCGCCGTGGATCCCGCCATGCTTGTCGAGCTCCTCCGGCGCGTCGAGGCCGACCAGCTGTTCGGCTCTCCCGCCTTGCTCGACCGCGTCGGACGCTACGGCGCGGACCGCGGCATCTCCCTGCCGCACTTGAAGCGCGTCCTTTCGGCGGGAGCGCCCGTCAGCGCTAAAATTCTGTCCCGCTTCGCCCGCATGCTCAACCCCGGCGTCGAGATTAAAACTCCCTACGGCGCGACCGAGGCTTTGCCGGTCGCCGTGATCGGCTCGACGGAGATCTTCGCGGAGACGGCCACGCTGACCGCGGAAGGGAAGGGCGTGTGCGTGGGGCGGCCCGTGGACGGCGTGAAGGTCGAGATCATTCAAATATCCGACGAGCCGGCTCCGGGATGGACCGATTCGCTGCGTGCGCAACCAGGAGAGATTGGCGAGATCGTGGTCGAGGGTCCGGTCGTCAGCCGCGAGTACTTCCGGCGCCCGGCGGAGACCGCCGCCGCGAAGATCGTCGACGGAGGCGTCGTCCGCCACCGCATGGGAGACCTCGGCTTCTTGGATGAGAAGGGGCGGCTGTGGTTCTGCGGCCGCAAGGCCCACCGCGTGAGGACGCCCGCGGGCGAGCTGTACACCATCCCCGTCGAGGGCGTGTTCAACGCCCATCCCGGCGTCAAGCGCAGCGCCCTGGTCGGCGTCGGAAGCCGCCCCGTCCTGTGCGTCGAGCGGGAGCCCGGGGCGAAGGGGGCGGAGGCGGAGCTCACGCGGGAGCTCCTGACGCTGGGAGCGAAATATCCGCACACCGCGTCCGTGAAGACCATCCTCTACCATCCGTCGTTCCCCGTCGACATCCGCCACAACGCCAAGATCTTCCGCGAGAAGCTGGCCGTCTGGGCCGCCGAGAGGCTCGGGGCCTGATGCGCGCGCTCGTCACCGGCGGCGGCGGCTTCCTGGGAAGCGCGATCGCGCGCAAGCTGCGCGAGCGCGGCGACGACGTGCGCGTGTTCGGACGCGGCTCCTACCCCGAGCTCGAGGCCAAGGGCATCGACTGCGCGCGCGGCGACCTGGCCGACGCCGCGGCCGTCTCGGCGGCCTGCGAGGACCGCGACGTCGTGTTCCACGCCGGCGGCAAGGTCGGCCTTTGGGGCGCCTACGAGGACTACTTCGCGGCGAACGTGACCGGCACCCGGAACGTCCTGCGCGCCTGCCAGGAGCACCAGATCCGCAAGCTCGTCTTCACCGGCTCGCCCAGCGTCGTCTTCGACGGGCGCGACGTCGAGGGCTGGAGCGAGAACGCCCCCTATCCGGTGCGCTTCGACTCGCACTACTCCCGCACCAAGGCCCTGGCCGAGGAGATGGTCCTGGCGGCCAACTACGACAAGCTGTCGACCGTGTCCCTGCGCCCGCACCTCATCTGGGGCCCGGGCGACCGGCACCTGATGCCGCGCATCGTCGCGCGCGCGCGCGGCGGGCGCCTGTTCCGCCTCGGCAAGGCCAACAAGCTCATCGACACCATCTACATCGACGACGCCGTCGAGGCCCACATCCTGGCCGCCGTCCAGCTGTCGCCTCTGTCGGAGATCGCGGGCAACGCCTACTTCCTTTCGGCCGGAGACCCGCGCCCGGTGTGGGAGATCGTCGACCGCATGCTTGCGGCGGCGGGGCTCCCGCCGGTGCGCAAGACGATGCCCCTCGGCCTGGCGCTGACCGCCGCGCGCGCCTGCGAGGCCTCCTGGCGGGCGCTCGGCCTCTCCTCGGAGCCCCCGCTCACGCGCTTCCTCGTCCTCCAGCTCACCACCGCGCACTGGTTCGACATCACGGCGGCCAAGAGCGACCTCGGCTGGCACCCGCGCGTGCGCATCGAGTCCGGGATGGACCGTCTGGCCCAGTGGGTCCGCGCGACGCGGCCCTTCGGCCCATAGGCGCGCGGCCGCGCCGTATCTTAAATATTAAATCTCCGGCACCAGACGCGGCCCCTCTCGAACCGCACGAGCGAATGCCGACCCGCTTGATCTTTTAACTCCGGCACCCATGGGACCATTGTCCCCTCGGTGCTTAGGTCTTAAGAATGATTGCGATTTGGGGGAAACTGATAGACTCCGGGCATGAAACGACGGCTCCGCCTTCCCGCGCCTCTGCTCGTTCCTGGCCGCCGGGCCGTCCTGGTTGGTCTAGGTCCTTCGGCCCAGGGAATGAGGGGGCTGCGGGCCCATAATCACGGCATGAAGCGCTTGGCGCTGATGCTGGCCGTCGCCGCCGCCTTCGCGACCGGCTGCGACGACAAGGACCAGGGCCCCGTCCAGGTCCCCGCGCCCCGGCCGGCGCAGGCTTCGCCGCGCCCGAAGAGAAGCGGCAGCGCGGCGGGCCTGATGAGCTTCGCCGCGGCCGGCGCGGGCGCCGCGGCCCCCGCGGGCGACCCCGGGAGGCTTCAGTTCGACGGCCAGGCCTCGGCGTACGCGGATCCCGGCGGCGGAGTCTTCGCGGGGGCCCGGCGCTCGTACGCCCCGCGCTCACCGATTCAATACGCGAGCGCCGTCACGCCGTTCGTGAGCGATCTCGGCCTGTCCGAGCCCCCCTCGCCGGCCGTCGGGGGCCGCGAGGCCTACTCGGGGCTTCGGCGAGCTTTGATCCGCCGCGGCTCGGACGCGCGCGCCGTCGACGAGGCCATCCGCCAGTCCCTGCGCAAGGGCCTGGACCCGCTGATGACTCTGGCCATCGGGTCGCAGGAGTCCGGCCTGCGCAGCAACGTCACCAGCCCCGTCGGCGCCGCCGGGGCGATGCAGCTGATGCCGGGCACGGCGTGCGGCCTGGGCGTCTGCAGCCGCGCGGCGCTGTACGATCCGGCGGTCAACATCGGCCTCGGGACCCGCTACTTCCAGAGCATGCTGGGCCAGTTCGGCCGCGTCGACCTCGCGCTCGCGGCCTACAACGCGGGTCCCGGCGCCGTCGAGAAGTACGGCGGCGTGCCGCCGTACGCCGAGACTCAGGACTACGTCCGCAAGGTCCTCGGCTACTACCGGCAGTTCCGCCGTTTCCTGTCCCAGACCCAGGCGGCCTGACGCGTCCGCGCCGTCTTTGGTAGGATGGCCGCATGATCGCGATCTTCACCGACGGCGCCTGCTCCGGCAATCCCGGCCCCGGCGGCTGGGGCTGCGTGCTCGCGACGCCCGACGGCCGCGCGCGCGAGCTCGGCGGCGGCGCGCCCGCGACCACGAACAACCGCATGGAGATGACGGCCGTCCTCGAGGGCCTGCGCGCCGTGAGCGCCCTGCCCGGAGCCGCGCTCGTCCACACCGACTCGACCTACGTCATCGGCGGCCTCACGAGCTGGATCGCGGGCTGGAAGCGGCGCGGCTGGAAGACGGCGGCGGGCGAGCCGGTCAAGAACGAGGACCTGTGGCGCGACCTCGACGCGGCCGTCGCGGCGCGCGGGCCGCGCGGCGTCGAGTGGCGCTGGGTGCGCGGCCACGACGGCCACGACGCCAACGAGCGCTGCGACGCCATCGCGGTCGCCTTCTCGCGAAGGCGCCCCATCGAACTCTACTCCGGTCCGCTGCTCGCGTATCCGCACGGCTCGCTGGCGCCGTCCGGCGCCGCGCCGCTGCCCGAGCGCAAGAAGCCGTCGGGAAAGTCCTCCGCGGCCGCGGGGAGCGCGGCCTATCTCAGCGTGCTCGACGGCAAGCTCGAGCGCCACGCGACGTGGAAGGAGTGCGAAGCCCGCGTCAAGGGGCGGCCGGCGAAGTTCAAGAAGGTGCGCTCGGCCGAGGAGGAGCGCGCCGTCCTTAGAGACTGGGGTCTGGAGCGATAGGAACCGCCGCCGCGGCCGCGGGGCGCCGCGAGGTCCACCAAAGCCAGATCCAGAAGAGGTGGGAGCCGTACGCGGCGGTCCAGACGAACCAGTTGAGCCGGCCGACGGCCGTCATCGCGACGATCAGGTAGACGTAGTCGCGGCTGGCGACGCGCTCGACGACGAGCGCCAGGGGACCGCGCTCCTTCTCCGGCACCCGCAGGATCAGCCGCCACACCGAGAAGCCGGCGGCCAGAAAGCCGCTGACCAGCAGCACCCCGGGGATGCGCCAATCCTGGCCCGGATGAAGGCGCGCGACGCCGATCGGCAGGGCGATGAAGGTGGCCAGGTGCGCGAAGTGGTCCGCCCAGAGGTCGAACTCTCCGCCCCGGGGCGTGATGTGGTGCTTGAGGCGCGCGATCTCGCCGTCGGAGCCGTCGAGCAGGGCGCAGAACCAGAGGATGAGCGCTCCCTCGAACTGGCGGAGTCCGGACGGCGCGGCCAGCCACCAAGCGCCGAAGAGCCCGAGCGCGAGGCTGACGGCCGTGACCTGGTTCGGCGTGACCGGGAAGGGCAGGAGGAGCCGCGTGATCGCCAGCGAGAGCTTCCGGTCGAAACGGGCGAGATAGCCGTCGTTGGGCTTGGCCATGCGCGCGTAGAGCGCGGCCGCCGCCGCGGCCGCGGCGGACGGAGGGGCGGCGGCGGAGAAGGCGCCGCGGTCGTCGGCGGCCTCCGCCCGCGGGTTGGCGAGGACGCGCGCGTGCACGTCGGACGGCGAGTCCGTCCCGGCGCCCAGGGCGGCCGCGTTCCGGGCGAAGGCGGCGACCGTGCGTCCGCGCAGCGTGCGTCGCGCGGCTTCGCGCGCGGCGGCCGAGTCCAGAAAGCCGGCCAGCCCCTCGGCGTCGGGAAACGCGTCCGCGTCGACGGCGAGGAGCGGCAGGCGCGGGTCGAGGACGGAGGGCCCGCCGCGGTCGCTGAGGACCGGCGCGCCCGCGGCGCGGAGCGGGAACGCCCATCGCGCCAGGAACGACGAGTCTGCGCCGGCGATCACGATGCGGTCCGGGGCGAGCTCCCGGCCCGCGCGGAAGGCGGCGCGCACCGCGCAGGGCAGTCCGGCCACGAGCGGCGAGTCCGGGCGGGCGCGCAGCAGGACCTGCAGGCGGCGGGGGGCGGGAAGGCTCATGAGCGGCCGGCCGTCTCAAGGCGGAACAGGCGGAAGGCGAGCAGGACGGCGGTCCCGAGCAGGAGCGCGCCGACGGCGAGATGGGTGGTGGCGACCGCGATCATCGCGGGGTTGGTGCGGGGGCTTGCGACCGTCCGGAATTCGGCGGTGGACAGGCCCAGGACCAGCTGGACGGCGAGCAGGCCGAGGAGCCCCGCGGCCGGCCCCGAGAGGGAGGGCTCGCGGCGGGTGAGCGCCGAGGCTCCCAGCCAGCCGGCGGCCAGGCTCGCGGCCGCGGCGCCCATGAGGTGCCAGACGATCCCGGAGCCGCCGTGGCGCATGATCGCGCCCATCACGAGCTGGCACCACAGCGCCGAGACCGCGAACGCGCCGATCCAGGGCAGGCGCCCCGCGTCGCCGGCCGCGGCCGGGGCCGACGCTCCTTCGCCGACGAGCTCGGCCATGACCACGAGGAGGCAGAACACGGTCTGGCCCAGCACCGCGTGCGCGGCCGAGACGGCGACGGGCAGGCCGTAATAGACGGTGATCCCGCCGAGCACTCCCTGCGTCGAGACCGCGAGCAGGGTCCACCACGCCAGCCGGCGCACCGCCGGACGCTTCTCCTCGGCCTGCGTCCAGACGGCCATCACGAGGACGAGGAAGCCGACGCTCGCGGCGATCATGCGGTGGCCGTGCTCGAAGAAGACCCCGCCCGTCATCGCGGGAAGCCAGCGGCCGTAGGAGAGCGGCCAGTCGGGCACCGCCAGACCGGAGTTCGTCGAGGTCACCATGCCGCCGGCGACGAGCAGGAGCATCGCCGCCGCGGCGTTGACGAGGCCGAGCGCGCGGCGCCCGGCGCTGACGAAGGGAACGGCCGCGGTCTTCATGCGCGTATTATAGCCGTTTCGCGTTCACGCGGCGCCGAAGAGGTCGCCCTGCGGATGCGCGGCCTCGTCGAGCAGTGACGGCTCGTCCAGGGACGAGTCTTCGATCCGCGGGCCGACGCGGCGGACGGCGAGGAGCTCGGACGGATACGGCCGCAGGAGCTCGCTCAGGCGCTCGGGGCGGGTCTTGGAGTCGAGCCACTCGGCCTCGGCGGCGCGCGGCAGGAGCGCGGGCATGCGGTCGTGGACGCGCGCGACGAGGGGGTTGGGCTCGACGGTGACGATCGCGAAGCTCCCGGACTCCCAGAGCCCGGCGAACGCGAACGGCTCGCCGCTCTTGAGGCGGAACAGCCGCGGCGCCTTGTCGGCCCCGCGCTTGGGCCGCTCGAACCAGCCGTCGGCGGGAACCAGGGCGCGGCGCCAGCGGAACGACTCGCGGAAGAACGGCCGGTCGGCGAGGGACTCGGCGCGCGCGTTGATCTGGGGCTTGGCCGAAGGGCCCGCGGCCCAGGCGGGCAGGAGCCCCCAGCGCAGCAGCGACATGCGCGGCTCGGGCGCGGCGACGACGACGGCCGCGTCCTGTCCCGGAGCCACGTTGTAGCGGGGCTTCAGTCCGGGCGCGGGCGCGACGCCGAAGCGCGCGGCGAGCGCCTTGGGGTCCGTCGTCGCGGCGTAGCGGGTGCACATGGAGGGATTGTATCGGATGCGCGGGCCGAACTGCTAGAATCGTCGGCGATGACCCCGAAGCCGACGCTGAAGCGCCGCGGAAGCGGAGTTCTTCTGCACCCGACCTCCCTGCCGGGCGCGCGCGGCGGAGACCTGGGCGCGGCGCGGGCGTTCGTGGACTTCCTCGCCGACGCGGGACAGTCGTGGTGGCAGGTCCTCCCGCTGTGCCCGCCCGACGGCGGCGGCTCCCCGTACAACTCCGCCTCGGCCTTCGCGGGCAGCCCCGAGCTCGTCAGCTTGGACGTGCTCGTCGCGGAAGGCCTGCTCAAGAAGGCCGAGCTCGGCCAGCCGAAGGCGAAGGCCCTGCGCGCCGCCCGGGCCGGCTTCGCGCGCCGCGCCCCGCGCGAGGACCGCGACGACTTCGCGGCGTTCCGCGTCCGCGAGGCGGCGTGGCTTTCCGACCACTCGCTCTTCTGCGCCCTGCGCGAAGCGCACGGCGGACGCTCGTGGCTGCAGTGGGACGCGCCGCTGGCCCGGCGCGACGCGGCCGCGCTCGAGGCGGCCCGCGGGCGCCTGGCCGACGAGATTCTCGGCCACGATTTCGCGCAGTGGGCGTTCGCCCGGCAGTGGGAGGCGGTCCGCCGCCACGCCGCCGCGCGCGGGGTGGGGCTCATCGGCGACGCGCCGATCTACGTCAGCCACGACAGCGCGGACTGCTGGGCGCATCAGGAGCTTTTTTTCCTGGACGGCGAAGGGCGTTCGACGGCCGTTTCGGGCGTGCCTCCCGACTACTTCTCGGAGACGGGCCAGCTCTGGGGAAATCCTCTTTACCGCTGGGACGCGCACGCGGCGACGGGCTTCGCCTGGTGGATCGCGCGCCTGAAGGCCCACGCGGAGCGCGTCGACGCGGTGCGCCTCGACCACTTCATCGCGTTCCGCAACTACTGGGAGGTCCCGGCCGGCGCGAAGACCGCGGTGGACGGGCGCTGGGTCCCCGCGCCCGGCGACGAACTGTTCGAGGCCGCGCGCCGCGAGGTTCCGGGCCTTGAGATCATCGCCGAGGACCTGGGAACGCTGACGCCGCCGGTGATCGCGCTGCGCGACAAGTTCGGATTCCCCGGCATGAAGATCGCGCAGTTCTCGTTCGGCGACGGCGAGGCGGAGTGGCCGAAGAACTGGCCGGAGAACTGCGTGGGCTACACGGGCACGCACGACAACGACTCGGCGCGCGCCTGGTTCGAGGACGACGGCGTCCGGAACGCGGGGCGCCCTCTTCCGCAGGTCGAGAGGGAGCGCGCGGCCTTCCTGCGCGCGGCCGGCGGGGCCGCCGAGATTCCTTCCTGGGAGATGACGCGTCTGGTCTGGCGCTCGCCCGCGCGGCTGGCGATCGCGCCCATGCAGGACCTGCTCGACCTCGGCGCGGACTCCCGGATGAACCGCCCCGGGACGATGGACGGGAACTGGCGCTGGCGCCTTCAACCCGGAGCGCTGACGGCGCGGCTTTCGGGCCGGCTCGGGACGATGACGGGCGCTTCGGGACGCGCCCCGGAGGGAGCATGAGCGCCGTCGGGGCCGTCGAACACAAGCCCACTTTGCTGACGGACCTGGACGCGTACCTGTTCAACGAGGGCACGCACACGCGCCTCTTCGACAAGCTCGGAGCGCATCTCGGGGAAGTCGACGGCGTTCCGGGCGTCTTCTTCGCGGTGTGGGCTCCCGCCGCGAAAAAGGTCCACGTGATGGGCGACTTCAACGGCTGGTCGAAGACCAAGCACGTGCTGAAGCCCCGCGGCTCGACCGGCATCTGGGAAGGCTTCGTCCCCGGACTCGGCAAGGGCGCGCTGTACAAATATTGGATCGCCAACCCGTCCGGCCACAAGGCCGAGAAGGCCGACCCGTTCGGCTGCCGCCAGGAAGAGCCGCCGCGCACCGCGTCCGTCGTCTGGGATTTGGAGCACTCGTGGGGCGACGCCGAATGGATGAAGACCCGCGGCTCGCGCCATTCGATGGGCGCGCCGCTGGCGATCTACGAGGCGCATCTCGGCTCCTGGCGCCGGGTGCCCGAGGAGGGCAACCGGCCGCTCAACTACCGCGAGATGGCGCCCCTGCTGTCGGCGCACGCCAAGAAGCTCGGCTTCACGCACGTCGAGCTCCTGCCGATCATGGAGCACCCGTTCTACGGCTCGTGGGGCTATCAGACCACCGGCTATTTCGCGCCGACCTCGCGCTACGGGACGCCCCAGGACTTCATGTTCCTGGTCGACCACCTGCACCGCGAGGGCCTGGGCGTCATCCTCGACTGGGTTCCGTCGCATTTTCCGGAGGACGGCCACGGCCTCGGCTATTTCGACGGCACGCACCTGTTCGAGCACTCCGATCCCCGGCAGGGCTTCCATCCGGACTGGAAGAGCGCCATCTTCAACTACGGCCGCAACGAGGTCCGCGCCTTCCTGATCTCGAACGCCCTGTTCTGGATGGAAAAGTACCACGCCGACGGACTGCGCGTGGACGCGGTGGCGTCGATGCTCTATCTCGACTACTCGCGCAAGAACGGGGAATGGATTCCGAACAAATTCGGCGGGCGCGAGAATCTCGAGGCGATCGATTTCCTTAAAAAACTCAACGAGGAGGTCTACAAGCGCCATCCCGACGGGCTCATGATCGCGGAGGAATCGACGGCCTGGGGCGGCGTCTCGCGCCCGACCTACGCGGGCGGCCTCGGATTCGGCTACAAGTGGGACATGGGCTGGATGCACGACACCCTCGAGTACTTCAAGAAGGACCCCATTCACCGGCGCTACCACCAGAACGAGATCACCTTCCGCGCCATCTACCAGTTCACCGAGAACTTCGTGATGCCGCTGTCGCACGACGAGGTCGTCCACGGCAAGGGCTCGCTGATCGACCAGATGCCCGGCGACGACTGGCGCAAGTTCGCCAACCTGCGCCTGCTGTACGCGTGGCAGTGGGCGATGCCGGGCAAGAAGCTCCTGTTCATGGGCGGCGAGTTCGCCCAGCGCAGCGAGTGGAGCCACGAGCGCAGCCTCGACTGGCACCTGCTCCAGTACGAGCCGCACAAGGGCGTCGCGCGCTGGCTCGAGCGCCTCAACCGCGTGTACCGCTCCGAGCCCGGCCTGCACGAGCGCGACTGCGAGCCCGCCGGCTTCGAATGGGTCGACGCCGCCGACGCCGACAACTCGGTCGTCTCCTTCCTGCGCAAGGGCGCCTCCGAGGACGACCAGGTCCTCTGCGTCTTCAACTTCACTCCCGTCCCGCGCCCGAACTACCGCGTCGGCGTGCCCGCCGGGGGCTGGTGGGCCGAGCTCGCGGACTCCGACGCCGCCGAGTTCGGCGGCTCGGGCGCCACGCTGGGCGGGGGCGTGAAGGCCGACAAGGAGCCGTGGCACGGACGCGGGTTCTCGGTGAACCTTCAGCTGCCGCCGCTCGGCGCGGTCTTCCTGAAGCGCCCGGCCCGCTGAGTTCCGCGGCGCGGCGAACGCGCTGAAACATTTTGTATTCTCTCGTCCCGTCGTCATCTTTTTCGAAGGAGACCCTCATGAAGCGACTCGCCGCGTTCCTCGCCGCCGTCCTGCTCGCCGCCCCCGCCGGAGCCAAGCTGCGCACCAAGCTCGTGGAGTACAAGGACGGAGACACGGTGCTCCAGGGCTACGCGGCCTGGGACGACGGCTTCAAGGACAGCCGCCCGGGCATCCTCGTCGCCCACGAGTGGTGGGGGATGGGCGCGTACGCCAAGCGCCGCGTCGAGATGCTGGCCAAGCTGGGCTACACGGCGTTCGCCCTGGACATGTACGGCAAGGGCGTCTACGCGGCCGACCACGAGCAGGCCGCGAAGCTCGCCGGAGTCTTCTTCGGCGACCGGGCCGCGATGCGCCGCCGGGCGGCGCTCGGCCTCGACGAGCTCAAGAAGCTCCCGTACGTGGACTCCAAGAAGCTGGCCGCGATCGGCTACTGCTTCGGCGGCACGGCGGCGCTGGAGCTTGCGCGCATGGGGGCGGACCTCAAGGGCGTGGCCAGCTTCCACGGCAACCTCGCCACGCCGACGCCGGCGATCGAGAAGCCGAAGGCCAAGATCGCCGTCTTCCAGGGCGGCGAGGACCAGATGACCCTCCCCGCGCTCCCGGCCTTCGAAGACGAGATGCGCAAGGTCGCGGCCGACTGGCAGGTGACGACCTACGGCGGCGCGGTGCACAGCTTCACCGTCGCCGAGGCGGGCGGCGACAAATCGACGGGCATGGCTTACGACAAGGAAGCCGACGAGCGCTCCTGGAAGGCCCTGCAGGACTTCTTCGCGGAAATCTTCCGCTAAGAACCGCGCGCGAAGCCGGGCTCCTTGACGCGAGCCCGGCTTCGCGCTATAATAAACTCTCGAAACCGTAAAAGTTTCCGAGGTTTATAAAAATGACTCCTCCCGCCGCGACGCACGAAAGCACCGCCGAGACCCGGCGCCGCATCCTGACGACCGCGCTCGAGAGCTTCATGGCGTCGGGCTTCAGCGTCGTGACGATGGACGATCTCGCGGGCGACCTCGGCATGAGCAAGAAAACCCTGTACGAGTTCTTCCCGGGCAAGCTCGAGCTCCTGCGCGCGACGATCCGCCTGCGCAACGCCGACTGCTCGCGCGAGCTGGACTCGATCGCGGCCGAGAAGGCGGACTTTTTCGAGCGCGCGCGCAAGACGTTCGGCTACGTCTCGCGCATGTACGCGCGCCTGACGCCCGCCTACCTGACCGACATCCGCCGCAACGCGCCGGGGGTCTGGGCGGAGATCCAGGAGTTCCGGCGCGGCCGCGTGCGCCGGCACATGCTCGAGCTGCTCGACCAGGGCGTCGCGCAGGGCGTCCTGCGCAAGGACCTCGACCGGGAGACGCTGGTGCGCCTCTATCTGACGATGACCAGCGCCCTGCTGGCCCCGGAGGCGTCGGGCTGGGAGCCGGGCGAGCAGATCGCCCCGATCTTCGACGTCTTCGTGCGCGTCTACTTCGAGGGGCTGATCACGGACGCGGGCCGCCGCAGCCTGTGCGGGAGGGGGGGGCGATGAGGGTTCTCGCCGCCGCCGCGCTCCTGCTGCTTCCCGCCGCGGCGCGGTGCGCCGAGGCTCCGACGCCGGTCGGCCTGCGCGAGGCGATCGCGGCGGCCATGGGCAGCCGCCTCGACGCCGTGACCGCCGGGGAGCTGACGGCGCAGGCGCGCTCCCGCGCGCTGCAGTCGGCCTCCAGCCTCCTGCCTCAACTGACGGCCGCTCTGTCCGAGATCCGCACGTTCAAGGTGAACCTCGCCGCCGAGGGGCTCAGCTTCCCCGGCTTCCCCGCGATGCTCGGACCGTACGACACGTTCGACGCGCGCGCCCGCCTGACCCAGAAGCTTTTCGATTGGGGCTCGTGGCGGCGCGCGCAATCAGGCGCGGCGGCGGCGCGGGCCGCGGGCGAGGAGGAGAAGGCGGCGCGCGAGGCCGTGGCGGCCGCGGCGGCGCTGTCTTACCTGGAGGCCCTGCGCGCCCAGCGCGCGGTCGCGGCGGCGCGCGCCGACAAGGAGGTGGCCGACAGCCTGCTGGCCCTGGCGCGCGACCGCAAGGACCAGGGCGCGGCGACCGGAGTGGACGTGGTGCGCGCCCAGGCGCGCGCGGCCGACGCCGACGCGGCGCTGCTGCGCGCGCGGATCACGGAGACCGAGGCCCAGCTCGCGCTCAAGCGCGTCGCCGGCTGGCCTCTCGGCCGCGAACTGAGGCTGACCGACGACGTTACGCTCGGCTTGTCGAGCGCGCCCGCGCTGGAGGCCTCCCTGACGGACGCGTTCTCCCGCCGCGCGGAAATCGCGGCGGCCGAGGACCGCGCGCGCGCCGAGACGCTCGCCGCCAAGGCCGCCTTCGGCGACCGAGCGCCGTCGATCGTCCTGATGGGCGACTACGCGAAGAGCGGCACCGTGCCGTCCGACGCGCGCGACGTCGGAGACGTCGGCGGCGCGGTCAGCCTTCCGATTTTTTCCGGAGGCCTGCTGAAGGGCCGTCAGGACGAGGCGGAGTCGCGCGCCCGCCTGGCGCTGGCGAACCTGGCCGACGTGCGCCAGCAGGTGGAGCTCGACGTGCGCACCGCCCTCGAGCGGCTGTCGGAGTCGGCCGAGGAGGAGCGCGCCGCGGAGCTGTCCTTGGGCCTGGCCGTCCGGGAGCTTTCGATGGCGCAGGACCGCTACGCCGCCGGCATGGGCGCGTCGGTCGACGTGATCGAGGCTCAGGCCGAGCTGGCGCGGGCGCGCAGCGCGGTCGTGTCGGCGCTGGCGCGTTATCATTCGTCGCGCGTCAACTACGCGGCCGCGGTCGGCCGCGCGGCGGATTTTTCGCTGTGAGAACGGGGGAAGCATGGAGACGGAGAAGATGACACTCGAAGACGAAGCCCTCGGCGCGCGCCGGGTCCACGGAAAGGGCGCGGGCGTCGAGCCTTGGAAAAAGGCGGCCGGAGCCGCGGCCCTGGCCGCGCTGATCGGCGGCGGGCTCTACGTCCTGCTGGCGCCGCCCACCGTCTCGACCGACGACGCCTTCGTCGAAGGGCACGTCATCCCGGTCAGCGCCAAGATCGCGGGGCACGTCGAGCGCGTCCTGATCGACGACAATCAGGTCGTGAAGGCCGGCGACGTCCTGGCCGAGATCGACCCGCGCGACTTCCAGACGCGCCTCGATTCCGCCCGCGGCAAGGTCGCCTCCGACCGGGCCGAGGCGGCGAAGACCGAGGCGGATCTCAAGCGCGCGGCCGCGCTGTTCGCCCGGGACGAGGCGTCGAAGCAGGACCTCGACCACGCCCAGGCCGCGGCCGACGCGGCGAAGGCCGATGTGTCCCAGTCCGACGCGGCGCTGCGCCAAGCCGAGCTGGACCTGTCCTACACCAAGATCCTCGCGCCGGAATCCGGCCGCGTCACGCGCAAGGCCGTGGAGCCCGGCGCCTACGTCTCGGTCGGCCAGTCGATCCTCGCGCTGGTGCCCGAGGAGTCCTGGGTCGTGGCGAACTTCAAGGAGACCCAGCTGACGCGGATGCGCGTCGGTCAGGCCGCGGAGATCCGCGTCGACGCCTATCCCGACCGCAAGCTGCGCGGCCGCGTGGACAGCATCCAGGACGGCACGGGCGCGCGCTTCAGCCTCCTCCCGGCCGAAAACGCGACGGGCAATTTCGTGAAGGTCGTCCAGCGCGTGCCGGTGAAGATCGTCCTCGAAGACAAGCCGTCCGGCGGCCGCGCGCTCGCCCCGGGCATGTCCGTGGAGGCGACGGTGGACCTCCGGTGAGCGGCTCGGCTCCGGCGGCCCAAGCGCCCTGGAAGCCGCGCTACTCGCCGTGGCTGGTGACGATCTCGGTCATGCTCGCGACGTCGATGGAGGTGCTCGACACCTCCATCGCCAACGTCGCCCTTCCTCACATCGCGGGCAATCTGTCCGCGTCCACCGACGAGGCGACCTGGGTCCTGACGAGCTACCTCGTCGCCAACGCGATCGTTCTCTCGGCCTCGGCGTGGCTGTCGACCTTTTTCGGGCGCAAGCGCTACCTCGCCTTCTCGGTCACGATGTTCGTGGTCGCTTCGGCGCTGTGCGGGATGGCGCAGACGCTCCCGCAGCTGATCGCGGCGCGCGTCCTCCAGGGCATCGGCGGCGGCGGCCTGCAGCCGCTGGCGCAGGCGATCATGCTCGAGTGCTTCGCCCCGGAGGAGCGCGGCGTGGCGATGGCGGCGTACGGCATGGGCATCGTCGTGATGCCGATCATCGGCCCCACGCTCGGCGGCTGGATCACCGACAATTTCTCCTGGCGCTGGATCTTCTACATCAACCTCCCCATCGGCGTCGCGGGCCTGCTGATGCAGCAGGTCTTCGTCGAGGATCCGCCGTGGATCGTGCGGAACCTGAAGGCGACGATCGACTACGTCGGCTTCGGCCTGATGGCGGTCGGCATCGGCCTCCTGCAGATCGTCCTCGACAAGGGCCAGGAGGCCGACTGGTTCGGCGCGGCCTGGATCTGCTGGGCGACGGCGGTGTCGGTGCTGTGCCTGACGCTTTTCGTCTACTGGGAGCTGCGCGATAAGCACCCGATTCTGAACCTGAGGCTCCTCAAGAACCGCAATTTCGCGACGGCCACCTTCCTGATCGCGATCCTCGGCGCCGTGCTGTACGGCTCGACGGCCATCCTGCCGATCTTCATGCAGGCCCTGCTCGGCTACACCTCGTTCGACGCGGGCCTGGCGATGACGCCGCGCGGGATCGGCTCGTTTCTTTCCATGCTGACGGTCGGGCGCATCGTCAAGAAGGTCGACAACCGCCTGCTGATGATGTGCGGCTTCCTCGGCCTCGGGTCTGCGACGTGGCTGCTGAGCCTCCTGAACCTGGACATCAGCCCGGCGAACATCTCATGGCCCCTGGTCATGAGCGGCTTCTGCATGGGCTTCATCTTCGTGCCGCTGACCACGCTCGCCGTCGCGACGCTCCGGCAGGACCAAATCCAGCAGGCCACCGGCCTGTACAGCCTCCTTCGCAACCTGGGCGCCAGCGTCGGCATCTCGGTGATGATCGCCATGCAGGGACGCGCGGCGCAGGCCCACCAGGCGATTCTCGCGGCGCATCTGACGCCCTACGACGCGGCGTACCGCCAGAACCTCGCGCGCATCGCCGGCTCGCTGCGCGGGCTCGGCCCTCAGTCCGCGGCGGGACTGGCCTTCGGCGTCGTCTACGGCCAGCTGCTCAAGCAGGCGACTTTGCTCTCGTACATGGACGCCTTCCGCTGGATGGCGCTGATCTCCATCGCCTGCGCGCCGCTGGCGTGGGTGCTGCGCCGCGGGCGGCCGCGCGCGGGGCATATCGCGCTGGAGTGATCCGGCGGTTATTGTAAAAGGACGGCAAAAATCGCGATGGGTCCTCTGCCGATCGGGGGCTGGGACCTTCGTCCCTACAGGAAGCGGCGGGAAGTGACTACACTTCCATCATGTCCAAATCACCTGCCCGCTACGCGCTGCCTCTGCTCGCTCTGGCCGCCGTTCTCGCTTCGCCGGCGCTCGCGGCCGACCCCGACGACGAGGGCAGCGATTGGACGGCGTTCGTGGCTCCGCCGACGACCGGCGGCACCGTCGAGGCGCCGACCACGTCCGAAGGCGGATTCGGCAGCCCGGACCGCACGCGGCTGGACCAGCAGCTGAAGAAGGGCGTGCTCGACCAGCTGTGCCGCTCGGCGCAGGTCCCGCTCAACTTCAACTTCGGCTCCGGAGATTTCTCGGGGACCGGCGCCGGCATGGACCGCTACCTGCGGGTCGACTTGGACAACACGGTCGTGCTGGTCGACGACGCGAGGATCACGGCCTCCTTCTCCCGCTCGTTCGCCAAGGAGGTCGGCGGCTCGGGCGCCGCCCTGGGCCTCGGGCTGGGCGCGACCATCGAGGGGCATTCGATGGTGATCCGGCGAACCGGAACCAAGCAGAGCTGCGACGAGATTCTCCGCCTCGTCAATTTCCGCGACGCCAAGACGGTCCTGCCCGCCAGCGCCAAGCGCATCTCGGAGATGGGCCTCGGCGAGCTGTGGCGCGTGCCGTTCACGCTGACCTACTCCCAGGGCCTCTCCGCGGGCGACGCGAGGCCCGACGGCGCGGCGCTCAGCGTCTCCTTCGGACGCAACGACAGCGGCACCTCGAGCATGACGCTGTACCGGATCGCCGACGACAAGCTCCGCTTCCGCTTCCGCATCGATCACGTGGTCGTCCACTCCGCGTCGCTGGGCCTCACCGAGGTCTACCCGGCCGTTCTGTATGCCGCCACCGCGGCGAACATCCTGCTCCGCTACGTCGAGGGGCGTCTGGCCGATCAGCTCGCCCAGTACACGACGGGGTGGCTGAACTACGGGCGCGCCAGCGCCGACGGCAAGATGATCCTCATGGAGTTCGTGATCGACCCCCGCGATCCCGCGCAGGCCCAGGCGCTGGCGTCGGCCCTGCACGGCAACTTCGACGCGCTCCTGAAGTTCAGCGAGAAGATGAGCACCTTCCAGACCGCCAATACCGTCAAGGACTATCTGGCCCTGCACGACCGCGACGCGGCCCTCCTGGGCCCGTCGACCTACGCGGCCTCCGACGAGTACAGGTCGAAGACGAAGACGTGGTCGCTCACCCTGCCCTTCTTCATCCAGCACAACGCCACGGCGCTGTTCGGCGACGACAAGATCCAGCGCTACACCGACGCGGGGGGGGAGTTCCATTTCTACCGCGCCGACAAGAGCAAGACCAACGCCTATTTCAGCCTGCCGTTCGTCGGCCCGCTCGTGAAGGACAACGGACAGCGCGACGTCGAGGCCGTCTCGTACGCCCCCAAGGGGGGCGCCGCGGGCGAGCCGATCATCGTCTACATCCGCAACCAAGGCTACTTCCGCGAGTCGGGCTCGTCCGTGCGCGAGCCGATCAAGGAGATCAATCGCGTGCTGGACGAGGTCGGAGCGCAGCGCGGCGGAGGCGGCGCGCGCCTGACTCTTCCGCTCGACGCCCTCGTTCCGCCGCCGGCGCCTTTGGCGGAAGCCGTTCATGCCGGCAAGAATGAGATCCAGCCGACCGAGCCGAGCGACCGCAGCGGCCTGGTGTCCTTCACGCTCGTGCTCAACCAGAAGGCCGTGCGCGACATTCTGGCCGCGCCGTCCGACGAGGTCCTTCGGGCCTTCGCGGCCTCTCTGGACGCGACCGACAAGCCGCTCATGGACTGGCTGGCCGCCAACGGCAAGGTCGGAAAGAACAACGAGCTGGCCTACAGCTGGCGCGAGGCGCGCCGGGCGTTCCCGCAGGATTCGCGGGGCGAGCCGGCCCAGAGCGATCCGACGAACACGCTCGCCCAGTTGAGCCGCCAGGCGGCGGCGCTCCTGTCCGACCTCGCGACGGCGCGCGACGCGAAGAACAACGAGGACCGCGCCCGAGCCATGGCGACGATGATCGGCGGCGGCGGCAAGAGCGAGCTCGCCTACGAGGACTGCCTGCGCGTCCTGGTCCAGCTCGTGGACCCGCTCGACGTCTCCGGCGACCTCGTCGCGAACGTCTCGTCCTCGTCGAAGGACGTCAAGAGCGCGAGCAATCACCTGGTGCTGAAGAAGGACCGCCCCGAGGTGCCGCTGTTGAAGGAAGCGGGCGACGCGAAGTCGCGGTTCGCCCAGCCCTCGATCCTGGTCGACTGAGGCGGGTCCCTTGACAGTTGACCGACCGGTCAACTATAATAGGGCGTGGCCCGCGAGACCGGCGCGAAGGAGCGCCTGCTGCAGACGGCGTCGGACCTGATCTGGGAGAGCAGCTACGGCGCCGTCGGCGTCGAGCAGATCTGCGAGCGGGCGGGCGTCCAGAAGGGGAGCTTCTACCACTTCTTCCCGTCCAAGTCGGATCTGGCGATCGCGGCGGCCGAGGCTCATTGGGAGCGGACCCGCCCCGAGAAGGAGCGCGTCTTCTCCTCCGAGATCCCTCCGCTCGAGCGCCTGACCGGCTGGTGCGATCTGATCCGGCTCAGTCAGGCCCGGCGCGCGGAAAAGAAGGGAAAGGTCCTGGGCTGTCCGTACACGTCGATGGGATCCGAGCTCAGCACGCAGGACGAGAAGATCCGCCGCAAATGCCATGAAATGGCGGAGAGGACCTGCGCCTACGTCGAGACGGCCGTGCGCGACGCGCGGAAGATGGGGCTGATACCGAAGGGGAACGCGGCCGAGAAGTCCCGGGAGCTCTACTCGTTCGTCACGGGCGTGGTCCTCCAGGCGAAGATCGACAACGACCTCCGCGTCCTGGACCGGCTCAAGCCGGGGCTCCTGCTCCTGCTGGGCGTCCGCGAGCCGGCGAGGCGCTGACCCATGTGGATCGTCCGCTACGCGCTCCGCCGCCCCTACTCGATCGCCGTCGCCGCGATCATGATCTTCATCGCGGGCTTCCTCGCGGTCAAGTCCATGCTGGTCGACATTTTTCCGGTCATCGACATCCCGGTGGTCGGAATCGTGTGGAACTATCCGGGCCTGTCGGCGGAGGACATGGAGCGGCGCGTCGTCATCATCACCGAGCGCGCGATGTCCACGACGGTCGGGGGCATCTCGCGCATCGAGTCGCAGTCGATCCCGGGCATCGGGCTGCTGCGCGTGTATTTCCAGCCCGGCACGGACATCGGCGGGGCGATCGCCCAGATCAACGCCGTCAGCGGGACCATCCTGCGCATCCTGCCTCCGGGGATGACGCCGCCGATCATCACGCAGTTCAACGCGTCCAACGTGCCGGTCGCCCAGCTGACGCTGACGAGCGATTCCCTGCCTGAAGAGAAGATCTTCGACTACGCGCTGAACTTCATCCGCATCCGCCTCTTCACGATTCCCGGCCTGGCCACGCCGGCGCCCTACGGGGGCAAGCAGCGGCAGATCAACATCGACTTGGACCCCGTCGCGCTGGCCGGCAAGGGCTTGTCGCCGGCGGACGTCGTCGGCGCCCTGCAGGCGTCCAACATCATCCTGCCGGCCGGCACCGCGCGCATCGGCCCCTTCGAGTACAACATCGCGATGAACTCGAGCCCGTCGGTCGTCTCCGACTTCGAAAAGATTCCGATCAAGATCGTGGGCGGGCGCCCGGTGCTGGTCGGCGACGTCGCGAAGGTCGCGGACAGCTTCGCCGATCAGACGAACGTGGTGCGCGTCGACGGCCGCCGCGCGTCCTACCTGAACATCCTGCGCAAGTCCGACGCGTCGACGCTGGCGATCGTCGAGGCGACGCGCAAGGCGATTCCGGGGATTCTGGCGAGCGCGCCGAAGGGCTTGAACATCAAGCTCGACTTCGACCAGTCGGTGTTCGTCCGGGCCGCGATCTCGAGCGTCCTTCGCGAGGCCGTCGTGTCCTCGCTGCTCGTGTCGCTGATGATCCTGCTCTTCCTCGGCAGCTGGCGCGCGGTCGTCGTGGTCTGCACCTCGATCCCGCTGGCGATCCTGGTCTCGCTCATCGGGCTGAAGCTGACGGGCAACAGCATCAACATCATGACGCTCGGCGGTCTGTCTCTGGCGATCGGCATGCTGGTCGACGACGCGACCGTCGAAGTCGAGAATATCCACCGCAACCGCCATCTCGGGCATCCGCTGACGGTCGCGATCATGAACGGCGCGTCGCAGATCGCCCTGCCGGCGATCATGGCGACGCTGGCCATCTGCATCGTGTTCTCGCCCGTCGCCCTTCTGACCGGGCCCGCGCGCTTCCTGTTCGTGCCGATGGCCCTGTCGGTCGTGTTCGCGATGCTGGCGTCCTACGTGCTGTCCCGGACCTTGGTGCCGACGCTCTCGCGGATGCTCATGGAGACGGAGCCCCTGGATCTGGCGGAGGACCCGTCCGTCTCCGAGCGCGTGCGCGAGCTGCACCGCCGCCGCGAAGGCCTGTTCGAGCGGCTGCAGGCGGCGTACGGGGGCGTCCTGACCGCGGCCCTCGAGCGCCGCCGCTTCGTCCTCGGCGTGTTCTTCGCGGTGTCCGCGGCCACGCTGTTTCTGCCTTTTCTGGTCGGCGCCGATTTCTTCCCGACGACGGACACCGGGCTGATGAAGCTCCACTTCCGCGCCCCGTCGGGGACCCGCATCGAGGAGACCGAGCGCCTGGTGGCGCAGGCGGAGGAGCGCATCCGCGCGATCATCCCGCCCTCCGAGCTGCAGACGATCAACTCGATGATCGGCGTGCCGACCTCCTTCAACCTGGCCTTCGTGCCGACCGACAACATCGGCGCCATGGACGCCGAGATCCTGATCGACCTGAAGCCCGAGCATCGGCCGACGATCGGCTACATGCGCCGCATCCGCCGGGACCTCGCCGAGCGGTTCCCCGGCGCCACGGTCTATTTTCAGTCCGCCGACATCGTCAGCCAGGTCTTGAACTTCGGCCTTTCCTCGCCGATCGACATCCAGATCGAGTCGCGCGACCTCCGGAAGTCCTACGACTACGCCCGGCGCCTGCGCGACGGACTGCGCGGGCTTCCCGGCACCGAGGACGTCGCCATCAAGCAGGTCTTCGATTATCCCAACCTGTTCGTGAACGTCGATCGCGTCCGGGCGTCCGAGGTCGGACTGACCCAGCGCGACGTCGCCAACAGCCTGCTGACGACGCTCTCGTCCAGTCAGATCGTCGCGCCCTCGTATTACGTGAACCCGTCGAACAACGTGAACTACGCGGTGGTCGTCAAGACGCCGCTGAAGCTTCTGGCCTCCGTCCAGGACGTTCTCAACACTCCGATCACCCCGCCGGCGGCCGGCGCGCTGCTGCAGTCGGGGGGCGGCGGGGCCCTGTCGCAGGCTCCGGGGTCCCCGTCCGAGCGCCTGGGCAACCTGGGGCTCGTGACGAGCCTGTCGGGCCTCAACGAGATCAACCATCTGAACGTCCAGCGCATCGTCGACGTGACGTCCAACGTGGAGGGGCGCGACCTGGGCTCGGTGCTGTCCGGCATCGACCGCCTGATCGCCGGCCTGGGCAAGCTTCCGCCGGGAACGGTCATCCGCGTGCGCGGGCAGGGCGAGATCATGAGCGAGGCCTTCCTGAAGCTGGGCCTGGGCCTGCTCCTGGCCATCGCGCTGGTGTACCTGCTGATGGTCGTGCTGTTCCAGTCCTGGCTGGACCCCTTCATCGTGATGGCGGCCGTTCCCGGCGCGCTGATCGGCGTCCTGTGGATGCTGCTGCTGACCGGGACGACGATCAACGTCGAATCGTTCCTCGGCTCCATCATGGCCGTCGGCATCGCGGCGTCCAACTCGATCCTGCTGGTCAGCTTCGCCAACGACGTGCGCGTCGAGAAGGGACTTTCGCCCGTGGAAGGCGCCTACCAGGCCGGCCTGACGCGGCTGCGCCCGGTTCTGATGACCGCGGCCGCGATGATCATCGGCATGCTGCCGACCGCGCTGGCGCTGGGCGAAGGCGGCGAGCAGAACGCCCCTCTGGGCCGCGCCGTGATCGGCGGGCTTCTGATCGCGACGGCGGTCACCTTGATCGTCGTCCCCGTGGTCTATTCGCTGCTGCGCACGGGGCTGCCGACGCTGCATCTTCTCGACGAACGCTTCCGGCGCGAGGAAGCCGGCCTGGAGCCGGAGTCCGAGGATCCCCGCGCCGCCGCGCAGGCCGCCTCCCGGGAAACGGGGGGAGTATGAGGTTGAACCCATGCCGAACGCACTGACGGAGAAATCGAAGCGGACGATGGCCGAATGGCGCGGAGACTCGTTCCGGCGCCGCGGAGCGGCGCTGGCCGCGGGCGCGTTTCTCGTCGTGGCGCTGGCCGCGGGCCACAAGCGCGTCTCCTCGAGCCGGGAGGCGCCGGCCCCACCGGCCCAGCTGGCGCGCGG
>VFSW01001840.1_pt1 | contig 32123 bp, 34 predicted proteins | sample 5358111 | NCBI WGS metagenome assembly VFSW01 (sample SAMN11554181, study PRJNA540505) | mine drainage metagenome | isolation source: sediment from site ElyBrook_90M | place: USA: Ely Copper Mine, Vershire, VT | collected 2017
TTTTATCCGGATATTTTGTAATAAATGCAAATTTATATTGGCTAATAATGTTAAATTTCCCTTATTTTGTCGGCGCGGGTGGGGTGGGCGCGGCCCCCCCCCTCCCCGAAAAACGCTGCCTACAGCACGGCGAGGCCGCGCGATCAGGGGGCTAACGCCCGCCCTCTTTTGCAACCCAGCCGTGCCCGCCAGCATTTTATCCCCACCCCTCCCACGCCCTTCGCGAGGCGCCCCGAAAAGCTGCGCTTTTCGTGCAGTTCATAGAGGAAGGAGATCAATATTATGGAGATTGGTATATTCAAAAAGTCCGGAGGGGAGTTCCGGGGGACGATCCGAACATTAACGCTCTCTGCTGAAATAATATTTTCTCCCGTTCTTGTATCTAATGGAAAATGCAAGGACTCACATAATGTTTTTGCGAATGGTTGTCAGATCGGGACGGCGTGGCCAAAGACGCCGGGGAGTATTTCTGAATTCAAAGTCCAATTTGATGACCCGACATTTCCAGCGCCAGTTCAAGCCCATCTGGTGGAAGGTGAAATCGGTGTATTCGTGTTGACCTGGAAACGACCAAGCTGGAGAATCTAACTGGCAAGTAATGACGCCGGCAGGGGTAGGAGTTATTACAATTTTGCGCCGCTTAGAAAATAAAACCATAGATTGTGCTCCGATTAGGAAATTCCATCGCTCCGGCTCTCTGGGGCGATGGTTTTTCGTCAAGGTCCAGAAAATGAGACACCGTTCGGGCACATCCGGGATTATGCAGGGAATCTATAGTTTATTGATATATATTTATTATCAGGAACTTTGTTGATTTCCCGTTTTTTTATGTGCCAGACTAACGCTACATTCACGACTTCAGGTAGACTAGGAGTGTGCGTAAGCAGATGTATTTCAGGGTCAAATCTTGCGTTTTAAAAAATTGGTATATGTTCGTCCTTGATCGCTCAGGACGGGGGAACCATTGCCAAAGCGCGGCCGACCAAGAAAGCATAAAACCGGGCTTTATAAACCTGAGATTGAAACGTTCCTTCGGGAGGGCGAACGCATCATTCGGGCGTACGTCGTTGTTAAACCCGGTGGCCGGCGCTCAACAATCTGGACCCCGGCGTTCGACTATCTGCTTTACGTCAATCTTTCCGGGCTGCGGGGCTATCATCCATGGCTTACCGATGACGGTGAGCCAAAAATCTTCAAGAGTTTTGATCGCATGTTACGCAGCCTGCGCGAATTGGGCTACGTTGCCCCGGTCACACTCTATGATGAGGGCGATCCCCGCCGCCCACCAGAACCGACCGGGGCAGCAAGGCGCCGGCCGGCTGACAGGCGGCCTAAGAAAGAGGAAATGGCCGAGTAAGCGTGGGTCTTTCCATCGACAGTTAACATGCTTACGCCTCGGGCGTGGCCTGGGCCATCTTGTCCCCGCCGTTATCGTGGCCTGGGTGGCATGGGGGACGCTCGATCCCGCGTGGGCAACGCCGCTCTCTGCGGCTGAGTTTGCGGCCACAGCTTCGCGCTGCGCGCCGTCTGTGTCCGCTCAAACGCTGGCAGCGGTCGCCCGGACGGAGAGCGGTTTCGATCCTTGGGCGTTGCATGACAACACCACGGGCCTGAGTGAAAGCCCGGGCAATGCGCCAGCGGCTCTGGCGGATGCGTCGGCCTGGGTCGCGCGCGGCGATTCCGTCGACATCGGCATGATGCAGATTAACTCGGCCAACCTCCCAGCCTTGAATATGACGGTGGTGAGTGCCCTCGATCCCTGCGTCTCGCTCGCCGGTGGTGCCGCGGTTCTGCAGGCGGCTTTCGGCGACGGGAATACCAGCTCCAATGCGCAGGTCGCCCTGCTGCTGGCACTTTCCCGGTACAACACGGGTTCGCCGCTTCGGGGCATCATGAACGGGTACGCCCGCAAAGTGATGGCGAACGGGAGTATATCCGCGCTTCCCGCCGCCACCACGGCGGCGAACGCATTCCCGTCGGCGGACACGAACGCGCCGCCGTCCTGGGACGTGTCAGCCACCGGGGCCTACGCACAAAGCCACGGGGCGCCGTGGCTGGTGCCGCTGGACCCAGACACAGACACCCCAAAGCAACCGGTGGGCCTCCCGGCGCCCGCGCAAGCACCAGAAACGCTTGTCGCCAGTAACCAGGCCAGTTCGTCACCCCAGGCAACAACGAGGTCTCCATAATGGATAAGTCAAAACCCCAGCGGATTATTTTGGGATCAGTACCAAATTCACTCATTTGGCAGCGCCTGGCGCTCGCCGCCGCGATGCTCGCGAGCCCGGTCATGGCTTACGCGCAAACTGTGACGGGTGGGGCGAGCCCGGCCACGATGGTCAACTCGATCTGCACTTTCATTCTCGGGCCGTTTGGCGAGACCATCGCCGTTCTCGGCATTATCGGTATCGGTTTCATGTTCATGTTCGGCCGGGCGTCATTGGGCGTCATCGCTGGCGTGATCGGCGGCATCGTTATTATGTTTGGCGCATCCTATCTCGGCCAAACTTTAACTGGCGGCGCCGGCTAATTATGGAACCCCTGGAAACCGATACGCTTTATCTAGCGGCGACGCGGCCCGCCATGGTTATGGGCGTGCCGCTGTCGGTTTTCGCAATTCTGCTGATGGTCGCGGGTTTCGTCATCGTTCTGCTGCGAAACCCGCTCTACCTTCTGATTATGATCCCGCTTTTCTAAGCCACGCGCGAAGTCGTGGCGCGTGATTACAATGCGATTGGCGTCGTGCTGCTGTACCTCCAGACATCCGGCCGCTCCGTCGATAGCAAACGCTGGGGCGGCGCGTCCGTCACGCCGTTCCCCATTCGTACCCGTAACCGTGGCCGGGGAATAATCGATGCTGGGTGACAATGGCCGCTCCGAACGGGGCGCAGATAAATATCTGCCAATGATCGGCCATATCCGGCCGGAAGTTGTCTTGATGGGCGACGGCGCTGTTTTGGCCGTCGCCCATATCGAGGGCACAGCTTTCGAGCTGGCGGATCATGCCGCACGTAATTCGCGTGTTCGGCTGCTCAACACTCTGTTCCGCAACATGGCCGATGATAACATTGTCATCTATACCCATTTGGTTCGGCACCCTGATTTGTCGGTTGAGCCACCCCGGCATTTCCGGTCTAAGTTCGGGGCCATGGTTAATCGTGCCTACGCAAGCACGGCTTTAGATAATAGGCTATTCCGTAACGATTATTATATCAGCCTCTTGGTTTCGCCGCGCGGCGCGTTGGGGACTGGCTTTGCCAAGCGTTTCAACAAGCTCGGCAAGAAATTTCCGAACGCCTCGGATACCTTGATCCGTGAGCTGGAAGATCAGTGGTTCGTGCTGGAAAATGGTCTTGCGGCCTTCAACGTGCGTCGTCTTGGACTTTATGAGCGCGACGGGATTGTGTTTTCTGAAATTGCGGAGGCGTTGCGGCTCGTTATTACGGGCCGCCATCTCCCCGTGCCTGTGGTCTCAGGACATATGGGCGATTCGATTTACACGGATCGGGTGATTTGCGGGCGGCGTGGCGTGGAGATTCGCGCGCCGGACAAAAGCACTTTCGGGACTATTTTTTCATTTCGGGAGTATCCGGCCAAAACCCGGCCTGGGATGTTGAACACGCTGCTATCGGCGCCGTTCCCGCTCGTGCTGTCGCAATCCTTCGCCTTTGTCACGCGGGCTCAGGCGCAGGATAAGCTCTCCCTCAAATCGGCGCAGATGGTCGGCGCGCAGGACAAGGCATCAAGCCAGATCGCGGGTCTGGAAGAAGCCGCTGACGCCCTTTCCTCCAATGAATTTGTCATGGGGGCGCATCAGCTCACCCTCGCCGTCTATGGCAACACGCTGGGGGAGGTGGAAGACAGGGCAGGGCGGGCGCGCGGTCGGCTGGCTGACTCCGGGGCTGTGGTCGTAGAGGAACGGCTCGGCCTCGAAGCGGCCTTCTGGTCGCAATTGCCGGGCAACACGGCATGGCGCACCAGGCCGGGCCATATCAATTCCCGAAATTTCGCGGGGCTGTCGAGCCTGGATAATTTCCCGCTTGGTCAGTCCTACGGGCATTGGGGCAGGCCGATTGCGCGGTTCCGCACAGATGGCGGGACGGCTTATGATTATGTGCCGCATGTTGCCGATGTCGCGATGACGATTATTTTTGGCCCCATCGGCTCCGGAAAAACTGCCTTCCTCATGTTTATTCTCGTGATGTTCGAGCAAGCGATGCTGCATGAAAACCGCCAATCAGGCGTCCGGGGGGCAGTGGTTTTCTTCGACAAGGACCGAGGCGGCGAATTGCTGGTACGCGCCAGCGGCGGCACATATCTCATACTGCGCCGGGGTGAGGCATCGGGTATGGCCCCGCTGCGGGGCCTTCAGAACACCAAAGCCGACGCGGATTTTCTGCGCGCCTGGATCATCGGGTTGATTCAAAGCGACGGCAAAGGTCAGCTCTCGCCGGATGAGGAAAAGCGCCTGGACCGTGCGATAACCCGGCAATTGAGTATGCCGGTGGAGCTGCGGTCCATCGCCGGGCTGCGCGAATTTCTCGGCCATTCGGACCCGAATGGTTGCGGGCCGCGTCTTGATAAATGGTGCCGTGGCAATGCGCTCGGCTGGGCCTTCGATAATGATCGTGATGAAGTGGCACTTGACCAGGCCATTACGGGCTTCGACATGACAGATCTACTGGACCATGACGACGTATGCGCACCTGCCGGGGCCTATCTTCTATACCGCGTCACCCAGCTCCTCGATGGCCGCCGGGTCGTGCTTTCAATTGATGAGTTTCGGTTTTATCTGAAAAACCCGCAGTTTGCCAAGGTTGTGGATGACCTATTGCTGACGGTGCGTAAGAGCAATGGCGCGGTGTTCTTAGCATTGCAAATGCCAGAGCATATTCTTGAAAGCCCGCTCGGGCCTTCTATCGTCGCGCAATGTCAAACGAAAATCATGTTTGCTTCACCGACGGCGGACCGGGATACCTATATCGACGGTCTCAAATGCACCGAAGGCGAATACCGCGCCGTGCGGGAGGATATGTTGATCGGCAAGCGCCGTTTCCTGCTCAAGCGCGAACAAGGCAGCGTGATTTGCGAGTTTGACCTTAGCGCGGTGCGGGAATTCGTAGCGGTGCTCTCCAGCCGCAAAAACACGGTTGTTTTTGCCGAAAAACTACGCCGTGAGTTCGGGGAAGACCCGGATCGTTGGCTGCCTGAATTTTTGAAGCGTTACCATGAAGCAACAGATTAACGGAGGATCACGATGAAAAAGTTTTTACTCGCGTTCACTGTTCTATCTGGTGGTCTGGCATGGGCACCAAATGCCCATGCCCAGATGGCGGTCATCGATGGGGCCAATCTGGCGCAAAATGTCCAAACTGCCGCCCAAGCGATTGTAGCGGTTGAGCAACTCAAGGCCCAGCTCACACAGTTGGAAAACACATATACGATGTTCACCAACCCTACGAATATTTTAGGGATGGCACCGAACATGGAAAACTCGGCCATCGAGAATCCGATGCCGTTGGCCAACTCTCTTTCCGGCCTCGTGGGCGGGCAAAGCAGTGGCAACTCCGCTGCAACCACATACTATAACCAGAACCATATTTATACTGCCCCGTCGGGCACAGTGCAAAGCACTCAGCTCAATCACAATGCCCAAGGTATTGCCAACATCGAGGGAATCGCCTCGGCGAATCTATCGGCCATCGAGCAGCGCTTACAAGATCTCCCTAATTTGGAGGCGGACTTAAACTCTGCAACATCGATTACCCAAGTCACCGCCATCAATGGCCGCATCGCTGCGGAATCTCAATTTGTCCAAGGGCAGCAAGCGCAAGCTGCGAATTTACAGGTGTTGGCAAGCGAACAACAGGCTTCTCAATCTCAACGGGAGGAAGAGGCGCATCAAGAGAGTGATGCGGATGCGCTCGCTGCACTGAATGCGCCAACACCGTGACAAACAAAAGTGTGGAAAGAAAATAAGATGATTCATCGGAAGTTTATTGGAATTGCGATTATTGTTCTGGGCGTAGCGGGCGGAATAATATTCATTGTCCATGACAAAACCGCAGGCTCTAATTCTGGTGCAACCATTATAGGCGCGGAACCAAGCCCAAATGTCCCGACCATCCCAACTCCAGCGTGGTATGAGGCACATCAGGACGTGCTGAGAGTCGATTATTCACGGTGCCAAGCGGAGGGTACGGCAATGCCAGCCGCCTTATGCACCAACGTGGGCATTGCGGATAAGGTAGTCAGCGATGATGATGCATTGAAGGCTTTAGAGAAACAATAGATGACAACGGTCACTCTCTCTGCTGACCCGTTTGCGAATTGGGACGCGTTTATTCAGCAACCCTTCACGAATGGTGTCGCGGTGACGGTACAAAGCGCAATGTCGGCGATCCAAGGCCCCTTAACGGCTTTGGTGGTACTTTGGATCATCATTACAGGCATACTTGTCATGCGCGGTGATGTCGGTGTGAGGACAGGGGTCGTGCGGATTATAAGTGTCAGCATTGTCGTTGGACTGTTGATGTCTATCACGCTGTACAATGAATATATCGTTTCGTTCTTCACCGATGGCCTGCCCAATTGGATCGGCACTGCCCTTGGCAACGGGACGGCTACGACCGAACCAGACACATTTTATCAGATTTTTGAGAATACGCAGAAAGTTTTTGTACAAGCAAATAAGGGCATCAGCTCGCTCGACATAGGTGCGGCCGTCCTCTTTGCGATTCTCGATGCACTCTCCGTGATACCGACAATCGTACTCTTCCTGTTTTATGAACTCACGAAAATTCTTATGGATGTGGTTGTGTGTATTGGCCCGTTCGTTCTGCCTGGATATTTATTCGCGGCGACCAAGGGCGTTGCCGATCGCTTTGTCAGCAAGCTCATCGGGCTGAGTATTCTTGTCGTGTTGATCGATATCATGCTCTCCATAATCGACGGTGGCATCAACACTTACTGTAGTGATGTGGTTACGATGATTACCTCCGGCCAATCGTCAGGGTGGTTCGGAACAAGTGAAGACATCACAGCGACACTCATAATGTGCTTGCAGCTTGTAATCTTCCTATTCATTTCAATGCTGCTGATGACCTTCATTCCGGGGATCGCGAGTTTCATAGGCGGCGGCATTTCAGTTAGTCCATTGGCAATGGTCAATGCCGCCTCGAACGTAAGAAATCTCGTTACACCGGCGAAGCCAGCGGGAGGGAAGGCTTGATGGTGTGCCATTATAGTTCTTTTCGGCGTTGCGAATTAGTCGAAATTTTCCAACAGGTTCGGGGTTGAAAACGATGTTCAATCATTTTGCGGCTATTGATGAATGCGCCGCCGCTTTGTTTTGGGGCTGGGTATTCTATCGCAGCGTGCTTTCGCGAAAGCCCAAGCCAGCACTAATCGTGGGTTTTGGGCGTGTTTTCAAGTTTGTTCTCATAGTGATGACGCTCGGCCTGCTTGCTGGTTGCTCCAATCCCGATCCGCTGGCGGTCGCCAACGGTCCGGTATTCGCGCTCAATACCAATGCCTGGCAACCCACGCCGCAACAGTTGGCGGCCCCTCCGGTCGTGACGAATAAGTAGGATTCTGCTATGTCCAATCGCACAGACGCGCTCCCGTTGACGGCTCCGATGCTTGAGCAGCATTACAAGGAAGTTGCGTCCTTTCAGGAGGCGCGGGTACGTCTCGCGCAGAGTCTTTCTAAAGGGCTAGTCATCGGCCTTTGCATTTCAATGCTTGGAAATTTAGGTCAAGCCTGGTCGATTGTCTCGCTGCTGCCGCTAGAGAAACTTGTACCTGTTTATTTTGTAATCCGTCCCGATGGCACGATAGACAGTTCACCAACGCTTTCGACGCTGCCTGCAACAACAGATCAAGCCGTCATTCGGGCTGCCTTGTGGGAATATGTGAATGAGCGTGAGGGCTATTCCTATGACACGGCCCGGTATCGCTGGGATATAGTTTCGGGTATGTCGGACGTAGCAACCCGTGCGTCCTATCAACAATGGTTCCAGGGCAACAACCCGCAATCGCCACAAGTGACCATCGGGAAAAATGGCCTGGTGACGGTTCAAGCCATTTCGGTTGCCATGATTGGACCGAATGTAGCTCAAGTCCGGTTTGAGCGTGTTTATACGACGGGTCAAAGCAATCCGATTACGACGACTTGGACCGCCACGCTGCAATTCGAGCAAATCAACGCAATCCCCGTGGCTCAACGGCTGAATAACCCTGCCGGTGTCGTCGTCACAAGCTATCAGGTAGAGGAGGATACCGCGCCATGAGCCGCGTTCGCGCTTTGTTATTTTCAGGTGCTTTGCTGGTCGCCGCGATGCCGGTTTTGGCGCAGGCTGAACAAATCCCTACGAGCGGAAGCTATGATAGCCGCATGAGGTATGTGGCTTATAATCCCGGCCAGGTGGTGCATCTTTCAACCATCGTTGGCGCTACGCTTGTGGTTAGTTTTGGTGCGACTGAAACGGTGGTTGCGGTGGCTGAGACCGATACCATCCATTTAGCGGCGGTGCCGAAGGGCAATTATTTATTTTTGAAACCCAGCGCCGCGTTACCTTTGCAGCCGGTGATCGTTCTGACACAGTGCAAGGACGGCTCGTTGCGGCGCTATGTTTTCGAAATTGAGACCGTGCCTGATTCGAGTACCGGAAACGGCGCGGATGGTGTTTTTTTCTCGGTGCAATTTACTTATCCGGGCGATGAAGCGGCGGCTGAAGCTGCAAAAGCTGCGGCCTCGGCCGCACGGACTGCGCAGCTGAACGTAATTGCACTGGCGAACGCACAGCAAGTCGCCGCCACGTCGATTTTAGATGCGCAACGGACCAATCCTTACATTGGCCCACGAAACTACAAATATGTGGCGCAAGGCGATAAATCGATCACGCCGATTACGATTTGGGACAATGGCTATTCGACCGTTCTGCAATTTCCGGGCAATGAGCGTATTCCGTCTATTTTTGTAATCGACCCGGACGGGAAGGAGGCCACTGCCGCGTATTCCGTAAACGGTAGCACGGTGCAGGTTGGGGAGACCGCGCGAGAATTTCGTCTGCGTGACGGCAATACGGTCTTGAACGTCTACAATATGGCTTACAATACGGTCGGTCAAAATCCTGGGACCGGCACCACCAGCGCCGTAGTGACGCGGGTTATCAATACGAGCGCCGGCACTGCGGTAGGAATGGCGCCATGAGCGGGAACAATCAATCTCCAATCGAGGACGGCCGTTCGGCCGTGGGCGGTCCGCCTCGCCGTGAAATGGGCACTGGAGCCAAATTCGGATTCTTGGCGCTGGTTGGAGTCGTGGTGCTCGGGTTCATCTGGTTTAACGCGCTGTATAGCCATCGCGCGAAGACCCAGCCCACGGCTGCGCAAACGGCTTATGGCGGAGGCGGCGAAGCTTATATTCCAGCGCCAACTGTTCAGGCAACACCTGCGCCGCAAGCGACGCTACCACAACCGGCGGCAAGTACATCTGGGTCTTATTTTGGCGGACAACAGCAACAAAATCCGGCGCAAGCTCCGATTTTGGCCTTTTCGGGGTCTGACGTGAGTGTACCGGCTCCACCGCCCCAACCCGCGCCTGTGGCGGACGATGAGGGCCAGGGAAGTGGCACCGGACTTCCTGGCGCTGATAAGTCGCCTTTAGCTGCGCGGTTGGCGCCTACGGCTTTAGAGGGTGAGAAAGCGACTGTGCTGCAAAACCCCGGCATGGTCATTACAGAGGGCACGATCATCCCGTGCATTCTGCAAACCGCCATCAACAGTGAATTGCCGGGGCTGGTGACATGCGTTGTGCCCATGGACATCCGCGGTTCGACGGGTGACGTGGTGTTGCTTGATCGTGGCACAAAAATCGTCGGGCAAATTGAAAGCGGACTCATGCAGGGCCAGGATCGGGTCTTCGTCGATTGGACCCGCGCCGAAACGCCGGATCATGTCATCGTCACACTCGATTCACCTGGCACGGATGAGCTGGGCCGCTCCGGTCTGCCGGGCGCGGTGGACAATCATTTCTGGCAACGCTTCGGGGGGGCGATTATGTTGACTCTCGTGCAAGGTGGCCTGAACGCCGCCACGATTGAAGCGGCAGGGCAGGGGGGCGCGAATTCCTCCACGCAGCAAGCCGGCGCTGGGTTCGTGTATGCCGGGCAGAGCAACGGCCAACAGATTGCCAATACCGCCCTGGAAAACAGCATCAACATAGCGCCGACGTTGAGTAAAAATCAGGGTGACACGGTTTCTCTTATTGTCGCTCACGATCTCGATTTTTCGAGCGTCTATCAGCTTCAAGTCAACAACGCAGGGAACGGCTATGGCGGGTGAGGCGGCGCTTCAGCTCAATTATCTGATAAAACCCCTGGCTCCGTGGCTGGATGATCCGGCCACGGAGGAAGTTTGCATCAACCGCCCTGGCGAGTTGTTTGTTCGGCAGAAGGGCGTGTTCCGCCGCGAGGAGGTGGCATTCGATTATTTCGATTTGGAGGATATCGCCACGCTGGCCGGCGCGCTCCGTAAGCAGGATGTCGGCGCGCGCAATCCGCTCTGCGCGACGGAACTGCCAGGGGGTGAGCGGTTGCAGATTTGTATGCCGCCATCGGTCCCGGCCGGGACGCTCAGCATGACGATCCGCAAACCCGGCAATTCGGTGTCACCATTGGCCTCCATTTCTAACCGCTATGAAACCACCCGATGGAATCGCTGGGATGGCCGCAAAGAAGGCACGACGCGCGACTACGGCGAGCTACTGGCGCTGTACGATTCAGGAAATCTGCAAGCCTTTCTGCAAAAAGCCGTGCAAGCGAAATTGACGATTTTACTGTGCGGCGCGACGGGCTCCGGCAAAACTACAATGAGCAAAACCCTCATCGACGCCATTCCGGACCATGAGCGTCTTATCACCATCGAGGACACGCTGGAGCTGGTGATACGCCACTCGAACCACGTCCGGCTGCTCTACTCGAAAGACAATATCGGCCAGTCTCGCGTGACGGCCGAGATGCTGTTGCAAGCGTGCCTACGAATGAAGCCGGACCGTATCTTGCTGCAAGAGCTGCGTGATGATGCGGCATGGACCTATATCAATGAAGTCGTGAGCGGTCATCCTGGCAGCATCACGACGATACACGGCAAGACTGCCGAACAAGCCTTCAAGCGGCTGTTTACGCTCGTAAAAGGTAGCTCTCAAGGCGGCCAGTGGGATGATAAAACACTGGTTAGTTTTTTGTCGTCTGCTGTGGATTTAATTATCCCATTCCATAATGAGGGGACGCTCTACCAAATTCAGGAAGTCTGGTTTGCGCCCGATGCCGCGCGCCGGGGAGAAAATGCCGGCGATTTGATGCTGGCTGCTTAACCAAGGGGAGTTTGACGATGAGTGTATCAATCTCGGACGCAACCGGCCAGGCTATCGTTAAAGCAGGCTTCGGGCTTATCATGGCGGGAATTGCCTGGACGGTCGTTGCCTCCATGGTTTTCTTATTTGGCACTGGTCTTCTGCATTATTTTCCCCACCCGTTCTATCAATGGTGGTTGTATTTTTTTAACTTCGACGGCAACCCGCGCGTCGCGCTCTGGCTTAAGATTGGCGCCGCGGCCGGAGCTGCGCCGCCGGTCGTCATGTTGTTCGCCGTCGTCGCGCGCGGTCAGCGCCTGACGGGCGCAAAGTTACGCCGCCCTCTGTTCGGCGGCCTGGTGCGCTCACCGCTGGCGGTGACGGATAATCATGGTCATGCCGAATGGTTGACCATGGAACGCGCAAAGCAGAGGTTTACTGGGCCGAACCCCGTATTCGGCGGGGTGGTGGTTGGCGAAGCCTACCGGGTCGATCAGGACAAGGTGGCGAAAACGCCTTTCTTGCCCGAGAACCAAAAAAGCTGGGGGCAGGGGGGGAAAGCCCCGCTTTTGATAGACCCGTGTCGAGAAGGCTCTACGCACTCCATGATGGTGATTGGCAGTGGCGGCTACAAAACGGCCTCCGCAATATCAACCCTGCTGTATTGGACGGGTTCTGCGGTGATTCTCGATCCCGCTGGCGAGATCGCGCCAATGTTGCGGGACGCGCGCGAAAAGATGGGGCATACCGTTTATGAGATTTCACCGGGCTCGGCTGTGGGTCTCAATGTCCTCGAATGGATTGATATAAATTCACCGCTGGCGTCCACGAATATTGAATCCATCGTGACATGGGTGTGTGGTGATCCGCCCAAAGACCTGCCCGGCAATGGCGGGTTTTTCGACAAGTTTGGCCGGAACGTCGTGCGTTGTCTGACGGCTCATATTCTTAGTGACCCGGCAACGCCGCCTGAACTTAAAACCCTGGCCTCGGTGCGCAATGCCATCGCGAAGCCGACGCCGGTTTTGCGCGCCGTCCTGAGCGGCATCTATGAAACCAGCCCTAACAAATACGCCCGCCAGCACGCCGGCACACTTTGCGGCCTGGTGGATCAGACATTCAGCGGCGTGATTGGCAGCGCCGCCGAGTTGACTGGCTGGCTGGCGAACGAGGCGTATGCCGACCTTGTCTCTAAGGGCACTTTCAAAGCAAAGGATTTGCTTAACGGCAAGGTGACGGTTTTCCTCAAGATGCCGCTAAAGGTACTTGAAACCACGCCCGGCATTTCGCGCACCATCATCGGCGCGCTGCTGAATGCGGCCTATGAGGCGGATGGCAATGTGGCGGGGCGGATACTTTATCTTCTCGATGAAGCCAAGCAACTCGGCTATATGAAGATCTTAGAGACGGCGCGGGATGCTGGCCGGAAATACGGAATCACGATGCAATTGCTCTATCAATCCACGGGGCAGATTGTCGATCAATGGGGCGAGCAAGGCAAACGCGCCTGGTATGACGGCGTTTCCTATCGCTGCTATGCTGCGGTGCAGGATTTGGATACCGCGACGGAATTGGAAAATAGCTGCGGCACGTATGGCGTCATCGCCAGCTCGGAAGGCGTGAATAGCGGCATATCGGGGAAGGGCTTTGAGACCGGCAACCGCTCGCGCGGTTCCACAACCAACTCGCACGAGATTTCCAGGCCCCTCATTCGCAAAGCAGAGTTGATGCACGATTGCCGGGACGATGAGATGTTTGTTCTCATTCGCGGCGCTCCGCCAATGCGCTGTGGCCGGCCGATTTATTTCCGGCGGCCGGAGATGGCAGCCAGGGTAGCTGTCAATCGATTTTTTAAACCGGGTCAACCAAAGTAAGGGAAACCATCAATGTCTGAAATCGAATCTAACCTCGACAAAGCCGCGTCGGCCTATTGGATGAGTGTCGCGGCCAAGGCTGGCCCGGATTACGCCCTTGCTGTGAGCAATGCCAGCAATCTTGAACGGGATTCGCGGGCGGAAGCCCGCATTCCCGATAGCCCATGGCAACCTACTCTGAACACGATGGAAGCGCCGCCTCTCGATGTACCGAGGTCGCAACCTTTGGTGCCCTGATAACAACAAAGGAACGCATTATGCCCGATCCGAGCACGCAAAAATCTTCAACCAGATTACCCAAGCCGAAAGCCGGCGCGCCCTTCACGCCCGGCTCAAGCGCCTTCCGGGGTAGGGAGGTTGATTTAACCGCCCTGGCCCCCAAGCAGGAGCCGGAACCCCTTATTGAGCAAGGTATCGATCTTAGCGGTAAGCCCAAAATCATCTTCGCGGCTGGTCGCGGCAAAACCGGCAAAACCACGCTACTTCGGTGGATCGCGGAAAAAACCGTCCAGAGCGGTAGTGAGACGATTCTAGCCGACATTGATCCGAGTAATGCCAGCTTTTCGCAATATTTTGAGGGTGTGGTGAGGCCCGAAACGGACAATCCGGCCGGCGTTACCCGTTGGCTGCAACAATTGATGGAGCATTGCGTCAAGAACAGACAATCCGCCATCGTTGATCTTGGCGGCGGCGATACGACACTGCGCACCCTTGCGAGCGAAATGCCGGAGTTGGCGTCACAAATCGAATCGTCCGGTCTGGCGCCTGTCATGCTCTACATGCTCGGCACCCAAGCCGAGGATTTGATACCCGCACTGACGTTAACCTCACGCGGCTTTTCCACAAAAGCCCAAGCGTTGGTCTTGAATGAGGTCGCGATTGATCCGGGGACTACGCGCAGAGAGGCGTTTACGCGGATTACGGCCCTGCCCGGTTTTGCGGAATTGGCGAGGTCGAGCGTTCAAGTATGGATGCCGCGGTTATTCGCGGCGGAGGCTGTCGAAATCCGCCGCTGCCTTTTTCACGACGCGCGTGACGGCCTCGTTTCACCGCCTCTCGGCATTTTTGATGCCGCGAGGGTCCGTGCGTGGATGGATACGATGGATCAGCGGTTTGAAGGAATCGGATCATGGATTCCGTAACCGCCCCCCCGCGCCATAAAGTCTTGCGCCAGAAAATCGCGCTGGCACAGCAGAATTTACAGAAAGCCGCTGCTGCTGCGGTCCTGAAAAACGATCCATTGGCCGATTACCTCAAGGCGGTGGCGTTCTCTTTTGACACGCAAGTCGATATTTATGAGGCGTTTGAAACCGCGCACCGGGAGGTTACCCATGTTCTGAACGATGCCTCCGCGATCGTGCAAGAAACCGTGTCGAACGAAGCCCTTCCGCAACTGCACGCTTCTTGCGCAGCCATTATCAACCAGCTCGGCCCGCAGCTCGTCGCCACGGTTGAAACGACCATGCAACACCGCCAAAAAATGCTTAGGTTGCGGACCATACTTGGCGGGGCTGCGGCCTTGCTGGCGGTGGTGGTGGTTGGTGGGTGCCTGACTTATGGCACGGGCTACACGGCGGGCCGGACTCAAGGCGAGATTATCGGCAACACAACAAATGCTGCGATGAGATTCGGTCCGAACGCCGCCGCCGACTGGGCGTTGCTCATGGCCTATAACGATCCGGTCTCAGCGCTTGCCGCCTGCAAAAAATCCATGGCCGCCGACGCAAACGGCCAGCATTACTGTTTGATGCCAGTCTGGACCGAACCCCCGCGACCTGCCAACTCCTGACAATACTGGCATGTATGCCGCCAGCCACGCATGGATTCCGCATTTTGTTGATTTCTTTATTGACGTCGGGATCACGATGGGTTTTTCTATCTGGTTCATAAAACGCAGCGATGGCACGGTTATTTTTAGGCGGATATCCATGACTCAGTGAGCAAAAGTCGCAAATTGTTGAGGAAATCAAACAGTTAGTATTACTCGCAGAATGTTAATTATGGAAACTCGGCTATCCTCCCGATTAAACGAACAACGAACTGAAAGCGATCTATTTCGTCACGAATTTCATGTCTTTTGACCGCACATAACCCACCATAGATACAAAACATAAAATCTAAGGTGATAAACTAGTTTTATAGGAAGTGATCTTCTATCCTGATACCGCCCTTTTGAGGGAACTTCTAGAATTTTGCTTGCGTTCTCCGCGGACTGCTCATGCTGGCCAAATTTAGGCGTTAGTGGCCCAGAACATTCCCGCCAAATATAGTCCACGATTTCAGTTTTTATACCTTCTGCATCCTGAATTTCATTCTTCAGATAGATTCTCAGGTCGGCATGCGCAATTTCACCATCTTCAATATGGTAAATAACATCAGCAGATTCGACGTTCGGAACCTCGATGCCGTTTCCCATGTCACGAATTAACTGAGCAGTTATCTGATAAGCCCCTGCGTAAATTTTTCTGTTCTTTTCAGAAATTTTCCTGTGCTTCGCAAGCATATTTGCGTTCATTTTGTCTGCCAAGCGTTGCCCAAACGCATGAACATATTTAGAACTAGGTGCATAACGCTCCCATACGAGGGACGTCAACAGCGAGCCGTCTTGTTCTTCGCTGATATTCAGCATTTTTCCAGGAACAAACCTGCCTCCCCCCGAAAACAAGGGGTATATGGATGCCCGAAAAACATTGTCTCCAGGCAGAATACCCTGAAAATTCATTTAGCTTATAGAATTTCTGGTGTATTTGACGATGATTTAGTAACTACTACCCTTGGCTCGCTCTGATCTAAAAATGTCAATCTTTGTACCGCGAACTCCGAGTCAAGAAACTCCTTCGCCGAACACTCCATTCGATGCTTTTGTCGGTTTGATTTTGACAAAAGTGCCGATACTTTATATGCGCTGACTGTAAGATAAAGGTTGTTTTTGTCTTCATCAGTCCAATTGAACACAACCGATTTAGGCCCGTGATTAAAAACCTTTGGCGCCTGAATAGAATGATCTACAAGACAGAGGGCGATTGAAGAAGCCGTCGCCAGTACCGACGCTTCAATTTTTTGATTATCCTCGTCGTCTAAATTGCTCAGAAAATAAAGCGCATCTCCAACTTGATTGTAAGCGACAACCATATCTTCGATAGGCTTTTCATCAAATACCGAAGAACTAACTGAAATACTGATCGGTCTTTCGGAAAAATTTACTATGGGCCACGGATCAATTGAATCGAACTCAGTGCTGACATCGAATATCGGCTCGATATTACTAACATAAGACATCGCAGAGTTCGAAGGGTACGGTGGCATTGTTCCCAGGTCTCTTATCAACCCGGACATAGAAGGATATTGATCGCTCAATATCGATTGTCCCCCTACGACTCCTTTAGTACCTTCAGAAGAAAATGAACTTTCTAAAGCCCCCGATGTGGCTTTCCAACTAAATTCTGTGAGTTGTACCACAAACTGATCGGTATTCGAACTAGATTTTGCAGTTCCAGCCTTTAATCTCGTAAAGATGACTCCCGTATTAATTGAAATTCTTTTGATATCATTGCTCATATCAAAAACCCGCCACATCCAATTGCAGATCACGTTGCATTTTTTCAGTCGCAATTAGTCCCTGTGATAGAACCACAAATTGTGCGCTGGAATTCAAAGGGACTGACTCTGTGCCAAGCTCTCCTATAAGTGGCATATTGTTATGATCAAATGCTATCGAAGCGACTCTGATTTCTGCGACTTCAGTTTTTGGCATAAATTGTTGGATACCCGACTGCATATTTATTTGAGGGTTTTGAATGATGAAGCGGTGCATTTGAAAACGTTCCACGCTCCACTTGGTCAAAAAATTAATCCGCAATCCTTCCGGCTCGTCGAAAACCTTTGGCTTGTTGACTTGCATCATGAAATCTTCTTCATCCGTCAAACTCGGACGATATTCGGTCGGCATGAATTTTCTCAACGTGGCATTCGCCTCGGAAAAGGTCGACACAACCATCGCAAATTGCACTGCTAACGCAGCCCGCGACACATGATCAACCCCAATCCCTTCACGGATTAGACCTATGATCCGATTGAGTTCGTCATGTAGCTGGTCAGTATCCACTATCATTTGGAGGGTATTTTCGGGCACCTGCTCTCCCTGTTCCGCCATAGGAGATAGATTGAAATCGACCCTCGAAGGGTGGACAGAGCAGCTGACAGAGATTTTTCCTTTCCTACCAACTGCGGCGGAAGGCATTAGAGGATTTATGGGTTTTTGAAAGTTTTCTGGATCATCACCCCATATCTTGGAGTACAACCCAAGTGCAGAAGGCAGCTTTTGGCCTGCTTCGACACTTGGAAATAGAGTAATCCGGCCGAGAAGAGCATTCCACTTGTTCATTTCAGTCCTAATACCGAATTTTGTCGAGTGACATGAATTGGGCTTCATCAGGATAAAATACCATGCCGGGGATTTTGTCGACAAGTGCCAATGTTTGGACACCTCACGGCACTAATTTGTACTAGATATAGCTTAGATATAGTAAAATCGCCTAAATGTTGATTTCAATCCAAATGCAGTTCAGCCTTCAACGCTGAACTGCGGATTAAAGACACTGCTTCAGAGTGTCTGGCCTTGTTGTTTTGAGAGGTTTTGGGCCTGACCCTGTTCCAGCCGAGGCGAAGCCTTAGCCGCCACGCTTTCCCAATACTGTTCCACCGTTTGCCCTTTGACCTGGTGCCGGGCCATGGCCGCAATCCGCTCGGCAAGAACCGCGCCGGATCGGGTGATATGGGCGATGGTTTCGCCATATCGCCGCAGCCTCTCCGACAGGCCGGGCAACCTGCTTTCAATGGCCCGGCTCAGGCGGCGGTTCGCAAAGCGCTCCGGCAAACTGGTCGGCGTTTCCTGGGCCGAGCCACGCGCCTCCATATGCTGATGGGATTTTTGCACAGTTTGAACCGTCCCCCGCCGCAGACTGCTCGCCCGCTCGATCAAATGAAGGGATGACTCCTTCTCGGGCTGGCGAGCCAGGTTGCGCTTCATATTATCCAGCACATCGCCGTGCGAGATCTTACGCCGGTCGCCCAGAGGTCGCCTGCCAACGATCTCCGAACGCTCAGCGCCCTCCGACGTAACGATAAAACTCTGCTCCCGATGACGGCTGCCCGACGTGTACGCCCCGAATGCAGAAACCATCCGTGAACCGCTCGGCATGGCATGAATATGCTCGGTCACGGTGGAACCTTGTGCCGTGTTCGTGGTCAGCGCATCGCCATAGGCGAGCCTGACCTGACCGCAGGCATCACTTCTGAGCGTCGTCCAGGCGACAAAACCTTCCTTCCCGGCCGGGTTGCGCAACATCAGCCCATCGTCACGGATCGCGCTGATTTCCAGTACGGTGCCGTTGCGGCCGATATTGCCAACGGTATCGGTGCGGGAGAATTTGGCGTTGGTCCGCTCGAACAGCCGCACCCGATCACCTTCCGCGAGGGGCAGGCTATACTGCCGTATCCCCTCCCCGTCCGTGGCCGGCACGACAATCCTGTCGGCGCCGATCTCGCCTATGGCCCGCCGACGTTCACGGATCGCCATGCTGATGTCATGCGCCTCGATGTTGGTCGGCGCGCTCACGGTGATGGTAAAATCCGGACGGTCGCGGTTCGCCTCATGCCGCTGTTGCCAAAGCTCGGCGACATGGGCGAGGGCCTCTCGGTAGCCGCCAGGCGCAACGTGCAATGTGCCATTGGCCGCCTTGCGATCCAGTGCCTCGGCTGTCTGGCCATTGCGGAACATCAGCGTGGTTTCGCGCTCCTCCGTCCCCTTCTGACGCACAGAACTACCCAGCTCCGGCACATTCTCCGGCCCGAGGGCGCGGCGCAACAGATCAATCACCGGCCCGGCCTCAACCGCCTGCATCTGTTTCGGGTCGCCGATCATCACCAGCTGAAACCCGGATTTCTTCTGGGCGGCCAGAATTTCATTGAGCTGGCGCGTGCCCAGCAAACCAACCTCGTCCACCACCACTACCGAATCTCGGGTCAACTGTATGGTCCTGGCCTCGATCCCCTTGAGAAACGACGCCACGGCGCGAATGTTTTCTCGTTTGATCCCGGCCTCAGTCAGGTCATCGGATTGCCGCCATGCCAGCGCCATTCCGAACACCACCCTGCCCTCTTCCTGCCAGGCCCGGACCAAAGGTTTGAGCAAAGTGCTTTTGCCGGAGCCGGCGACACCGATGGCAAGGCTAATCCGCCCGCCAGTGCCCAGCCTGTCGATGATCACGCGCTGCGCCTGGCCGTGTTCATTCTTGAAATTCAGTTCGGGGAAGGCCCGAACCGCCGCCTCGATCTTCGTCGGCGTCAGCGCGGTGGTTTTGTCCCGCCCCCCTGCCCTCGCCGTGGCGATGAGGATCGTTTCCTCGCGCTCCTCCAACGTGGTGGTAATCGAGATTTTCTCTTTGCCCTGTTTGCCGGCAACACTGCCCCAGACCAGCGCCGCAGCCTCGCCGCGCCGGTTGATCCCACGCTCGCGGAACGCGCGGGTCAGGGTGCTGACATCCTCGGGCGATTCAATGCCCGCGACGATCAGGCTTTTCGCGGCGGTGACACGGGCATCGGACCCGTCGATCACGGCCCGCCGATCAAAATGCTTTTCGAGCAAGGGCAAGGCCGCGCGGTAGGCCGCCTCCAGCCGCTCGTCGCGGCTGAGTTCCGGCAGAATAGCATCCGGCCGCAACACGCTGCGGTGTTCGTAGCCGATGCTCTCTGCCATTTTACGCCAGGCCGTAAGGTCGCTCACGTCATCGGATTTTGCCCCGCACGGGTCCTGCACCCCGGATTTCAGCAGCACGATTTTGCGCTCCGGGCTGAGACTATCCCAATCTACCCCTTGGCTCTGCGCGTAGGCGCGGGCGGCCTCGGTGCCGCCCAAGGTGCGCTTGCTGAATTGCGCCACCACGCTTTCCGGCACGGCGGTGAGCCGCGACATATCTGTCCGGTTGTCGAGCGCCACCTCGACGCCATGTTTGCGGACATTGTTTGCAAGATAGGCGTGATAGAGCGCGCCCCACTCGTGAATCCGGCCTTCGAGCTGGGCGAGGTCCAGCCCGCCGACGCGCCCGCTCGGCGTTTCCACGGCGTTCATCACCGCCGCATGGGTATGGATCTGCATGTCGCCCGGCAACCGCCCCGCCGTGCCGGTCAGCGTGTACAGCTCGGTCGTGGCGCGTCCTTCCTCATCGGGGCGGACGACTTCCACGGTGGGGCGCGCGGCATAATGCTCGAACGTCACCCAGCCGACCGAACCGGGCTCGAAGCCCTTCTTACCCCCCTGCCCTAATCTCGCCCGGCCGATCTCCGTCTCGATGGCCAAAAGTGTGCTGTGAACCGCGTCAGTATGCGCCTGGTGCAGCATCGCGCGTTCGGCTTGCGTGGGCGCCAAAGCCCAGGCGACGGAAAGCGATTTCGGTGCCGAAAAGGTGAAATCGATATAGCCGATCCGCGCTTTGCTAGTCTCGATCGCCAGTTTGTAATCCCGGTCGGACAATTGGCTGCCATCTGCCTTACGGCCCGCCAGGATGTTTTCCCGCTCCGCCGGCGAGAGAGTCTTCGATGTTGCCCCCATGGCTGCGGCAAAACGCTCAACCGCCCTGCTCGCCTGGTCTTTGGCCAAGGCTTCACCTTCGATCGTCTGACCAGCCAGCACGCGCTCCAGCTCCGGGCGCGTCGGCCGGCGCGCGGCATTGAGCCCGAACAATTCACCAAGCGACAGCGTGGCGGATTGTTTTTCTTTGCCCGGAATGTCCTCGCCGTCGGCGCGTTGTCCATTGAGCAGGAAGGCCACCTCTCTCGGTGTAAGCCCGCGGTTCGGCTCAATGCCCAGGCGGTTCGCCAGCGCCGGGTTCATATCCCGGCGGGGTGTCGCCGTGGCACTGCTGTAATCACGCTCGGTGCGCGCCGCCTGAATGGCGGCTTCCAGCCGGTCCGCCAGCACTTCACCGGCGGAGGCCTGCCCGGTAATCCGCGTATAACTGGCCAGCGCCTCTTCCCGCTGGATCATGCCCGCCGCCGCAAAAGCGGCCAGCGCGCGCAAGCGCAATTCGTCCCCCTCGACCGCCCTTCCGTCACGCCCCAAGGCGCTCTCGCCCAACCGCGCCACTTCGGCATTCACCAACTCGTCCAGGGCAGCGCCTTGCCGCAACTGTCCGTCCACGATGTGGCGCACGTAGCGGCTGGCCACCGCCTCGGCCGCCGTCGGTGGCGCCACGCCCTGCTCATAATAATCCGCCATCACCGCCATCTCCGGTGACAACGTCTGCTGCAACAGATGCTCGGCCATGTTCCGCGCGCCACGCCCGCTCCCCGCTGCGCCGGTGCGGTAGGTCAACATCTTAAAACCCCGCCTCTTTCTGATGGCGGAAAGCCAGGATGACGACGATGTTCTCCGCCGGAACATAACGGTATAGCGCGACATACCCAGAATCCCCGAAGGCGATGAGCAGTTCGCGCAGCTCAGGCATCTCTTCCAGCGGGCGGCCAATTTCAGGTGCGGTTTCCAACAATTCAAACTGCCGCTCGATCGCCTCTGCCGCGCGCATCGTCGCCCGCGCACCTGCCTCAGTCAAAAAGCGACGGCAACGCTCCAAGCCGCGGGCAGCACCTGGCGTGACAATGACCTCCGGCATTGTCTATTCGTGGACCGGCGGTAATTCAGTTTCTGTCGCCGTGCCCCAGCCGCGCACCCAGTGCCGCACCTCCTTACCAGTCAAATGCTGGCCGGTGGTCTGATATTCGGCCCAGGACGCCAGAGCCTCTTGCTTGAAACTCTCCCTTGCTTCCTCGCGCTCGACATACTGCCGGATCGCTTCACGCATGATCCAATGCGCCGAGCGCCGCTGCGTGGTCGCGAGGTGCTGCACCCGGTCCTGCAAGGCGGAATCCAATTTTACGGATGTTGCCATAACTATTAGCCCTTTTTATTGAAAGGTATTACCTTTGGATAACATACACTCTTAAAGGCGTTTTGTCACGTTTTCCCGTTTCCACCCGTTGCCGGTAAAGCCGGTGCGGCCGCGTAGCATCTTAGGATGACCCCGGACCGGCGGGAGCGCTCCTCTCCCCCGCTCCCGGCGCGAAGGCGGCGCTGATGGCCTCCGGCAAAGCGTCAAATTTCTGCGCCAGGCTTTCAACCCCTGCCCCCATGCGCGCGACGGCTGCGGTCAGCTCGTCCAGGCTGGTGATGACAGGTGATGGCCCCGGTTCATCACGGGCCGCGTTCACCAGCTCGTGCAGCAAATTGGTCTGCTGTTGCAGCGTATCGAGCACCAGGCCAAGTGCGGTGACGATAGCTGTCTGGCCAGACTCCAAGGCCGCAAGACGGCTGGAATCAAAGGCGGGCGACTTGTCTGCTTGCATCGGCTGCTCCAACTCTACGGGGCGCTCGGACGGCGATTTTCGCTATCCTATCCTCGGCGGCAGAGCGCCGCAACAAGCACCCGCTAGGGTGCCTTGGTCTGCTACAAAAGCTAACTTCAAAAATCCCGCTCACTTCCAGATTAGACGCTACTAAAAGCGCCTCGAAACAAGCATCTATTTACGCTACTAAATACGCTACGGAATGCGCTACTAAACCCACAAAATAACTTGACCAAAAGAGTCCAATTGGACTCTGATAGCACCATGGTCGGCAAACGCATTCCTCCTGACGATGAAATCGAAGCCCTCGCGGCGATGTTACGGCCTCTGGTTAAGCGCGGCGAAACAATCCGCCCGTTCCTCCGGCGCAATCAAATCCGGTTGCGGGAAATCGTGGATGAGGAATCCTGGGCCAGTTTGGCGCTCGTCCTGACAAAACTCGGTATGACCTACAGCACGGGCCGGGCCTGGACCGAGCACACCATCCGGGTTGAAATGACGCGAGCAATCGCCCCTCGCAAAAGGCAGCGCGATAAGCAAAAAATTACCACAGTCGAACCTCACGCGCCTTTGCCGTCCGCGCCCCAACCGGCGCCTCATGCGGCTTCAACTGCACAAACCCCACCCGATTCCGGGCCACAATTCAAGCCAGCCTCCCCCCTCCCCGCGCCCGTGCCGGCGCCTCATCCACTCGCGGCAAACCCAGCACCGAAATTCAAAGCCTTTTCGTTAAAGCCTAGCGCACCACCTCAGGAACCAACCCCGGCTGAACTTCAAGAGCGTGAGAAAATTCAAAAACGCTTCTTCCCATCATAATGATCCATTCTTTTCCGATGAAATCGGCAAAGCCGTGATTTTATGTGCAGGATAGGCGGCTGGTGATACTCCGGCGCGATATGCCACGTTCAATGTTAGGGAGCGAACCGGCTTACGGAAGATGAAAGACGTGATATAAGGCTCGTGGGGCGGTACGCGCTGCCCTGGGGTGTGGAAACCTCTCATTACGCGGTTCGGTGTCGCCGTGAGGCACCGGAACTCCTGGACCAGTTGGTCGGGGAGCCTGTGACGTATGTCCAGGTTTCCCGCGAAACTAAAGGTCACAGGACCGTCGTAATGCGGTTTTCCAACTCCCCGATCAGGGTCAGGATGTTGTCAGCGGGGGCGCACCGCAGACATTGCACGCATAGGAAGTGAGAATGACTGGCCGCGCCGCGCCAAAATTCAATAGTCTGCCGGGCGACGTTTATGGCGTTGATTAAGGTCTCTCGTGCTTTGGTGGACCAGGGGAAGGGGGGTAAGGATGAAGCTATGGCCTAAACGCAAACCCCGCTCGGAAGCCAAGACGCCCGCCGGTCACGATCCAGGAGCGCCGTCGTTCAACGTCCGCGCGCCTGCCTACCTCGTCGCGGGCAATCACCTTCGTTGTTGGACATGCGGTGGCAATACCGCCGTCAATGCGCTCGTTGTTGCGCCCCCGTTTGACCACCGCGATGGCGCACGACAATGGGAGCCTGGCACCAGTCTCGCCGTCCTGGCGTATATTGAGAGTTTGCCGGAGCGGATCGCAGATCACCTCAAGCTGACCGCCCCACGGTATTTCCGCGACGCAAGCCAATGGCATCGTCGGCCCTACTGGATGAATCATTGCGAATACTGCGGCGCAAAGATCGGTGATGTCGAGACTATCGAACCTGCCATCGCGCCATTGAATACCGGGCGTTTTCAACCTGCCAACGTCAAATTATCTCACGTACCACAACCGTTCGAGGCATTGGCAACTCTTCACAATTGTTCCGATCAAGTCTCAGTTGAGGCGTGGAGGACAAAATAATCGGGTGGCCGTGAAACGAGGGAACCATTCGGGCCCTCGAGACCGTCCAGGCATACCCGCGTGCAGAAGGACGAGTACGAGCCATGGTGGACGTATGCTGGTCTTGGAGGTGATCTTGGGAGCGGACATTCAGCCTCGCCCCGTGCCGACAGCTACGCGCCTCATATCGGTCATTCCAGAGCTTTGGTGAATGGCCTGAAAGCCGCCGTTCATTCACGGCTTATTTTCGGAATTCAGGATTTCAATCCCATGCTGATTGTTGCCTCCCAGTCCTGAAACCGGTGGCGTAGCCGCGCCGGTGAAGTCTGCAGTCTATCTGATGAGCTAAACTTGACAGTTTACCTTACTATATGGCACTCGATGGGTATGAGCGCCGCCCCAAAGGACCAACTCCCCAGAGCCTCTGCCTTGGCGCAGGACCTTCGCGCCTTGCTCGGCAAGCTGAAACGCCGCTTGCGCGAGCAGGGGCATGCGCAAGACCTGACGCCCTCCCAGATCTCCGTGCTGTTGCGCCTGGAGAAAGAGGGCCCGGCAACCGCGGCGAGTCTGGCGCGCGCGGAAGGGATGCGTCCACAATCAATGGGCCCGGTCATTGCGGCGCTGGCGGGCGCGGGCTTGGTGAGCGGTGCGCCGGACCCGAATGATGGCCGCCAGACCCTCCTCTCGCTCACCGATGCCTGCCGAAAATGGGCTCAGGAAGGACGGGCGGCACGGCAGGATTGGTTGACCCGCACCATCCAGTCACGGTTGTCCCCGGATGAACAAGACGACCTCTCAGCGTCTGTTGAGCTGCTCCGGCGGCTCGTCGATGACTGACGGCGCGCGTAACATTAAGGAGGACGCCCCATGGCGCTGACCACGCTCGACCCCAACACGGCCCTCATCATCGTCGACCTGCAGAAGGGCATCGTTGGCCTGCCCGTCAGCCACCCCATAGGCGACATCATCGCGCGCACGCGGGCGCTGGCCGACGCCTTCCGCGCACGTGGCCTGCCGGTGGTGCTCGTTAACGTCACCGGCGGGGCGCCGGGCCGCACGGAACAGAAGCGGCCAGCCACGCCGCGCCCGGACGGCTGGACCGAGCTCATCGCTGAGCGGGACCAGCACCCTAGCGACATCACCGTTACCAAGCAGGGCTGGGGCGCCTTCGCCAGCACCAACCTCGAAGCCCGGCTGAAAGCGCTGGGCGTCACCCAGGTGGTGGTCACAGGCGTGGCCACGGCAACCGGCGTCGAGGCGACGGCGCGCCAGGCCTATGAGGCGGGCTTCAACGTCACCCTGGCCACTGACGCCATGACCGACATGCGCCCCGAGGCCCATGCCTACAGCATCGCGAACGTCTTCCCCCGGCTCGGCGAGATCGGCACGAGCCAGGACATCATCGCCCTCCTGCCGGCAAGGAGCTCCTGACATGCCCTGGCTTCATCTCGTGTCCTACGTCTTTGGCGGTGTCTTCCTTGGTAACGCGGTCCCTCACACCGTCAGCGGCATGATGGGCAGGCCGTTCCAGAGCCCGTTCGCCAAGCCGCCTGGACAAGGGTTTTCTTCGTCCACCGTCAACGTGCTCTGGGGCTTTTTCAACCTCGCCGTTGGCTACGCGCTCGTCTGCCGCGTTGGTGATTTTCAATTGAGGGACACAGGCGACGTCGCCGCCCTCGGCACCGGCGCGTTCCTGATCGGGCTGTTTTCGGCCTGGGGGTTTGGCCGCTTCAACGGCGGCAACACGCCAGAGCGCCCGTGAAGGCTCCCGTCTCGGGCGTCTTCCGGTCTCTGCGAGGGTTCAACTATCGGGTCTGGGTCGCCGGAGCGTTCGTCTCCAACATTGGCACCTGGGTGCAGCGCACGGCGCAGGACTGGCTGGTGTTCACCCAACTCACCCATCACGACGCCTCCGCTGTCGGGCTGGTGATGGCGCTGCAATTCGGGCCGCAGCTTCTGCTCCTGCCCTGGACGGGCTCGGCTGCCGACCATCTCAACCAGCGCAAACTGCTGATCGTCACCCAGGCGGCGATGGGTGTCCTCGCTTTGGCGCTGGGGCTCCTCACCGTCACCGGGGTCGTAAGGCTCTGGCATGTGTACGTCTTCGCCTTTTTGTTTGGCAGCGCGGCGGCGTTCGATGCGCCGGTGCGCCAGACCTTCGTCGCCGAGCTGGTCGGGGACACAGACCTGCACAACGCGGTGTCCCTCAACTCCACCTCGTTCAACGCCGCGCGCATGATCGGCCCAGCCGTCTCCGGCGTGGTCATCGCCGCCATCGGCACCGGCTGGGCGTTTTTGTTCAACGGCGCCTCCTTTGGCGCGGTGCTGCTCTCGCTCGCCTTTCTGCGGGTCGCCGAGCTTCATCCGAATGCCCGGGCTCCCCAGGCCAAAGGCAGCTTCATCGAAGGCTTGCGCTATGTAGGGGGGCGCCCGGACCTCAAGGCGATTCTGGTCATGCTGTTCCTGGTCGGGACCTTCGGGCTGAACTTCCCGATCTTCATCTCGACCATGGCGGTCGGGGTCTTCCACGCCGACGCGCGCGGCTATGGTCTGTTGTCCTCCATCATGGCGATCGGCACGGTGGTCGGCGCGCTGCTGAATGCGGGCCTTGATCAACCGCGGTTCGGTTCGCTGCTGGCGGGCGCTGCGGTCTTCGGGCTGGGCTGCACGCTGGCGGCCTTCGCGCCGGGCTACTGGTTCTTTGCCGCAGCACTCGTCGTCATCGGCGTCGCCTCGCTCATCCTCATCAACACGACGAACAGCCTGATACAGATCTCCACCGAACCCGCCATGCGCGGGCGGATGATGGCGCTGCGTGTCAGCCTGGCGCTTGGAGGCACGCCGGTCGGCGCGCCCATCGTCGGCTGGGTCGCGGACCATTGCGGGCCGCGTTGGGCACTTGGCGTCGGCGCGGCGTCGGGTTTTGCGGCGGTGATCGCCGGTGCCTACGCCCTGGCGCGCCGGGAACAACGGACGCGCACGTGATGGACAAGTTGAACCTTCGGCACCACCCATGAACATATGTTACGCTAATGCGCCGCCGCGTTCATGGCCTGGAACATGGCGTCGATCTTGCCGTTTTCAGCGGCGAACCGCAGCGGCGCACAACGCCCCACCACTACTTCCGCGCTCGCCGCGTCGCCCGAGAGCAGCTGCATCACCTCGGTGATGAAATCGCTCAACGGCATGGCGGCCGGGTCGTGGGCCTGATGCGCGCCGAGCAGTTCGGTCTGCACATAAGGCGGGATGATCTCGATCACCTGGACGGACGTGTCGCGCAGTTGGTGGCGCAGCGCCATGGAATAGGAATGGATCGCCGCCTTGGTGGCGGAATAGGTGGGTGTTGCCGCCATCGGCACAAAGGCCAAGCCGGATGAAACGGTCACGATCGCAGCCTGCAGCTGCGCGCGCAAATGCGGCAGCAGGGCGGCGCTCAGGCGGATGGGCCCCAGAAGATTGGTGGCGATGGTCCGCTCGGCAATGGCGAGATAATCCGGCGCCGTGGCGATATTCTCGGGCTGCATGATGCCGGCATTGTTGATGAGCACATTCAACGTCGGGTAAAGTGCCACGATTTGCGCGGCGAAGGCTGTGATGTTCGCCGGATCGGCAATGTCCAGCCGCAGGGACTGCATGCCGGGATTGGCGGCGGTGACCTCATCCAGCACGTCCTGCCGGCGTCCGGAGATGATCACCTGATTGCCGAGCCGATGAAAGGATTCTGCCAGGCCTCGGCCGATGCCGGAGGCGCCGCCGGTAATCAAAATCGTGTTGTCGGTAACGTTCATCATGCATCTCCTGATTAGTGAAGCGCAAAATAGGGGCTTTACTCTCTATTAGGAAGTAGGCAATTGTAAGTTCTATACTTACTTTCTGGAGAGTGACGGTGAGGAATTATACGGCCGATGAGATCGCCGATGCGCAACGCCATGCCGCGCAAACCTCGCCCGAAGACATCGACCCCAGGGTCGAGAGCCTCGTCAACGAGCTCATCGGCCGGGTGGCGGATAAATGGACGATGATCATCCTCGACATCCTCGCCGAGAAAGGCGAGATGCGGTTCACGCGGCTGGGCGAACTCGCCGGTGGGATCAGCCAGAAGATGCTCACGCAGACGCTGCGGCAGATGGAGCGCGACGGGCTGGTGATGAGAACCGTGCACGCCGTCGTGCCGCCCAAGGTGGAGTACCGGCTTACCGCGTTGGGGATGAGCCTGGGGGCGGCGTTCTGCGGCGTGTGGATCTGGGCCGGGAACAACCTCGAGCAGGTCGAGCAGGCGCGCCAGAGTTTTGATCGCAAAGCCGTAAAGCCATGACCCACCAGCGGGCGACGGAAAGTTAGCCTTGCTTCTTGGCGATGGTCGCGGTGAAGTCGGGGGCCTTGTTCGCGACCCAATCAACAAATTTGCGAACGGAGGGATTGGCCAGCAAATTCTCCACATCCATCCCAATTCGCTGCAATTCGGAATTTGTAAAGTTGGCGATCAGCGTCTGCTGGCAAATGGAATGCATCGGCACAACGTCACGCCCGCCCCGGCTCTTGGGCACGGGATGGTGCCAGACAATCGTCTTGCCCGTAGGCCGGCCACAGAGCCAGCAGGTCGGCACCGTCGCCGGAACGTCCTCCTCGGGCTGCACGTCTTCAGAGGAGTCGCGCTTGGAATTCTTGCGGGCCATGTGTTTACCTAAATTTCTAAACTTTCGCGACCCACCTATAGCGGGGCCCTCCACATTAACACGCGAGTTAAGCTCGTGGAATGGCGCTCGATTGTTGAGCTGCGACCTAAGCTCCCGCCCGCTACGTCGATTTAGTCGACTTTGCGCTTCATTCTGGTCGTACCGACTACTTGGCGCGTCCGCTTAAAGCGGACATAAGTTAGCTGAAGCTCAACTATCTCGATCAAGGACCACCGCGTCCATTCTACCACTATCCTGAGCTTGTAATAATCGACCCAACGCGACCGCCTTTACGTATAAGGCGCAAGTCTTCGACAACGCCGCTTACTTTTATATCGTCAAGTGACTGATTCGTTTTTTATGCAACGCAATAGAGTGACACCAAAATGAAGAAAAAACTTTTGATTACCGTGGGAGCTGGAGCATCGATTGATTTCGGTCTTCCTTCTGTAGCACAGATTGATCAGGCGCTAGATGCATATGCAACGACCATTTATCCATTAGCCTCTGATCCAACGACGAATTTGTATGCATATTGCCGAGACCAGATTCAGGCTTACTATGCTGCTGCGCCCAACGTGGGACTAAGAAAATGGGTAAACTTCGAAGAAGTTCTCTACCAATTGAACCTCTTGGCAGCATATTTTTCAGATCCGGATCACTTTTTTGGTTCTAAAGCACTTCTTAACCCCATTTCCTTGCCGGACGTCATCGAATTTGGTCTCACGGTTAAGCCCGTCGATGGCGGCGTACTTAGAGGCTTGAGCAATTTTTTGATGGATTACCTAGCCGATTATTTCGTTGACGCCTGCAAACTAGCATCGACAAGTAAATCAGCCGAAATAGTCGACCTTCGAAACTTTCTTACTGTTCTGAGGAAAAAATTTGATATTGGCATCATTACATTAAACTATGACAATATATTTACGCAGGCCATTTCCGGACTTCATACAGGATTTAACTCGTCGGGTGATTTTGAACCGCTGTCAGTGCTCACCCGTCGATCGTGGCTGACGTGTCGAAAATGGAATTTTATCTATCACCTCCATGGCTCCATTCACTTTGCGATGACCGGCACACCTGACGACGTTCTTCACGGCATTTCGTGGAATCCGTCACCCGCGAAAGATGATCTGATCCATTCTAAAGGACGAAACGCACAAGATTCGATGGAAGGTATACTCTATCCAACCGCAGTAATTGTGGCTGGCCATGGGAAGACACAACAAATCCTTCGTCAGCCCTTCCGAACGTACTTTGCGAAACTGAATCAGTTGGTTCACGAGGCCGATAGTTTTCTCTTTTTGGGTTACGGCTTTGGCGACTTACATCTGAATGCTGCATTTTCCGAGACGCGCAATCGGCCTCGTCCGACCCTTATAATTGATTGGGCAATCGACACACAGGATCCCCTTCCGTTTCGACTAGACAATTGGTCTTATAACCTCTTCAGAACGCTGCCTGGCGATGCGCACAAAATGAGCGCACCAGGAAAAACGGCTCCGGCGGATATCGGATCTCTAAAGGCCGACAATGAAGTCGAGTGTTCAAACGACCCTAAATATCCCTTAGCCGTCTGGTACAATGGCTTGCTTGAGGCATGCAAAAATGTTTCAGTGTTGCTCCCCTATCTCTAATAAAGACGCCTCGTCGCTGGATCGAAGCGATGCGTATGTCCAGACTCCGTTCGTTGCTGCTTCAGTTTCATTACTATGCTTTATCAACGCCTCGTAGCTCGTCCTGTACCTTAGCCCGCGGGCGGCAGCGCCGAGATTGCCGGTGGCGCCGTGTTCAGGTGCCGATAGTCATGGTTGGGCGATGCATAGTCGATGTACTGGTCTGCCGCGTTGGTCATCCGCAGCAGCAGGCGTTGGAAGAGGCCCCTGAGCAATTTCATATCCCGGATGGCCGCCACCTCCTGACCCTCAGGGATTGGCGCACCATGGGCGGCCTTGTTGCGCCGTCGCCAGGCGGCGTCCTCATCCTCGCTGAGTTCAAGGTTCAGCGTGGCCATGATGTCCTTCAGTCGTTGGCGCTGATCGATGCTGTTGAACGTGGTCAACTTGTCCTTCAGGGCCTCCCTCGCTTCCTCGGGGATGACCGCACAGTCGATGGCGCCGCTTAGAACGGTTTTGAGAGCCTTCCATTCTTCGCGGGCCGCCCAGCCGCCCCGCACCTTTCCTGGATTGGTTCTGGTGTAGGCGCTCTGCAGACCTTCGATGGCCGCCCCGAAGTGCGCGGGGGCGATGTGCGGAGTGGCGGCGCAAGCATGCCAAAAGGCCCAGTGCAGGTTAGCAAGATCCAGGGTGTCGAAGGCCGTCACGAAGGCCTGGGTCGCCCTCGTCAGCTGTGGGGCGGCTAACTCATTCCGGAAACGTAGTCCGAGCGGTGCGAACTGGAGAGTTTCGATGTCAAAGGCATGGCGGCGCAGACTGTAAGCGCTTCGCGCGAGCGTTGACACGATCTGCCATTCGGAGTCGTAGTGGGTCGTCCCAAGGTCCACCAGGTAGAGGCCCAGCGCGAAGGAGAGGCCAGTGCGAACCTTCTTTCGGAACCCGTCGTCGGGGGCACCGTCGTAGACAATGCACCCTGGTTTGATGGCGCCGGGTCGGCCCTCGCTATCGAGCGCGCAGATGTAGAAGGTCACGCCATCCACCGTCAGCTTGGCGGAATTCCATGATGTATTGGACCTCTCGGTATCGCCGGTGATGGTGATACCGTCGGCGAGCGAAATCCTCCGAGTGGTTACGGTTTTTGTGACTACATCGGAAGCCGCTGGCCACGTGTAGGGGCTCCTCGGGAGGTTTTCGAGCCAGTCGATGACGTAAGCGGCGGGCGCGGCGGAAGGGTTGTTGGTCTTAGCGATGTGAACCTGGGCCAACTCTTTCAGCGGCTGTTCAGTTGCGCCGGTGGCCTGCCTCGAAAGGCTGTAGGGAACGACCCCGAAAAACTCCCCTTCAAGTCCACCGACGCTGCGTAAGAGCGCCCGCTCGGTCGTCATGCGAACT
>VFSW01001841.1_pt1 | contig 32113 bp, 24 predicted proteins | sample 5358111 | NCBI WGS metagenome assembly VFSW01 (sample SAMN11554181, study PRJNA540505) | mine drainage metagenome | isolation source: sediment from site ElyBrook_90M | place: USA: Ely Copper Mine, Vershire, VT | collected 2017
GCTCATGCCGTTCTTCTGGCTGGTGATCTGCCACATGGCCCGGAACCAGATCGTCCTGCGCCTGCGGATCGTCGATGTAGTACTGCGCCAGGTGCTCGCGCATAACAGACTAGGTGTCTGACCGTGTGAATTTGTACCAGTTCGTGCCCCATCCATTCGCCTTTTTTCTGGCGAATGGGTGGGGAAGTACAAACCTCAAGGTACGAAATCATGTGGTCAAAGGTATAGGCGCTACATGCTGTAGACCTTCTGCAGAATATTCCATCCCGTCACCATCAATCTTGGCGATTCGCCTGCGAGCGCAGTGTCCGGGAATCGAACCTGGACCATCTTGCTTTCCCCAGGAAGCAATGAGAAGTAGTTATCTTCATACATTGCAGGCAGAACTCTCTCCCCGGATTGGCTGCTCACGATCTTGAGTCGAACTGAGAAGGCAATCGAAGAGGCGGGATTGGATATACTGACCGTCACCTTGTGAGCGCCATCCTTCGTCACGATATGCGCCGATGCAGGTAAGCTCATCCGCGGCATTGCCTGAAGGGCGGTACAATCACCGCCCGGAGCAGGACTCCAGTAGAAGTTGTCAGACCAAACAGTGCTGCCTTCCCTGAGTTGAAGTCTTACAAAGTACATTCGATCAAGACCGTCCAAACCGCCGAGAGAGAAGCACTCCCGAGCACTTGTCGATGGAATGTCCACGTCTATGGATTGATGCCAGCGCGGCTGAGCGTCGATGTCGTACACCCGCGCTTCGGCATGGAGACTTCGCCGATCGATGACCGTATCGTTGGCAACCTTCACGATATTACTCGCCTGACCCCATAAGATATGCAGAGGCTCGCAAGCCATCTTGGCGCCAAAGAAAGCCGCAGTCTGCTCAAAGTAGTAGTCGTAGAGCTGGCATATGAGTGCAGGCCAGGCTGACTGGGTCATCCACACCAACTGTCCCCCTCCGCGCCGGCTACGGAGACATTCGAGCATGGACTTGGCAGATTCCAGATTGACCAACTGAGCCTTGAGACAATAATCCTCAAGCCCGTCAGGCTTGCCATATCGGCGTTCGATACGCTCTGTGTAGAGGTTGGAGCGCGGGGTCTGGTAGACATGTATGGCCCACATGTCAGAGATGGGCCACAGATCCTTCTCCGGCATCATGGCCCGCATGCTCTCGACCGGCGGAACGCATCGGAGATCCGTACGAGGTCACAGACACGATCGTCTTTCTCTGCTCCAGTGAGGCCCGCTTCATCCACGGCCAAGTGATCGAAGTGAATGGCGGCTTTCTGATGGCCTGAACTCCAGGCCTGCGGAGAAACGCGGATTCGGAGCTGATTGCAGCGATCGAGCCCATTCCCAATCCATCCCGATAAGGTAAGGACAGCCCCTCCGGGTCTGATTGGGTATTGGTGGTGGAAGATGCCGATGCCGGCTACGCGCCACCGGGGCTGGCCTCGAAAGGCGTCTCACGCTGAAGTGCCGTGACCGGGAATTCGAACCCTCCCTTTAGTCTTGGGATCGAGCAACAGGGTAGCGGGGAGTTGGCGCGCATACCAGTCCAGACACACATCGTGATAGGCTGCTAAGCAGCGCAGCCCTGCGCAATGGGCCGCGGTAAACCAATTCTGCGTTCAACCTTGGCCTGCTTCCACACGCGTGATCAGCGCCAACCGATCCGGCCGGTTGACCCTGTTTCCAAGAGGACTTTCGATGAACTGTTTCCGTCTAGTTTCCATCATGCTGCTGGCCAGCGGAACTGCCCTTGTACAGGCTCAGACCGCCCCTCAGACCGATTCCACAAAACCCGAGCCTCCCGCGATCATCAAGAGCTTTGATAAGGCGGCCATCGACACCTCCGCCAACCCATGCACGGATTTTTACCAGTACGCCTGCGGTAACTGGGTCAAGAACAATCCCATTCCGGGCGACCATGTGCGCTGGGCGCGGTCCTTCTCGTTGCTCCAGGAAAGGAACCGCTATTTGCTCTGGGAGGAGCTGGCTTCTGCCGCCAAGAACCCAAAGACACCTCTGCAGAAGCAATACGGAGATTTCTATTCGGCCTGCATGAACACGAGCGCTATTGAAAAGCGGGGTCTGAAGCCCATCCAGCCTGCCTTTGCATCGATTGCAAAACTGAAAGATGCCAAGCAGCTGCCCGCGCTGCTTAGCCAGTTGGAGAATCAAGGCACTCCCGACGGTTTCTTCGAGTTTGGCGTAAGCCAGGACGACAAGGACTCCTCCAAGCAGATTGCCCAGATCTACCAGGGCGGAATCTCGCTGCCGGACCGCGATTACTACATCGTGGACTCGGCCCGCTTCAAGACCATCCGCGCCGAGTACGTCGAGCATATGAAGAAGATGTTCGCACTGGCCGGGGATTCGCCCGAAAAGGCCACCAAGGAAGCTGCCGCTGTCATGGAGATTGAGACGGCAATGGCAAAAGCCTCCACCAGCCGTACCGATCTACGCCAGCCTGAGAATCGCTACCACATTTACACTCTGGCCGAATTCGACAAGCTCGCCCCCGCCTTCGACTGGAGCGCGTATTTTACCGGTATCGGCATTGGCCATTTCGACACCCTGAACGTCGCCACGCCGGACTACTTCAAGGCGCTCAGCAGCCTCATACAGAGTGAGCCGCTCGACTCCTGGAAAAGCTATCTTCGCTGGCATGTGCTGCACGGACAGGCTCGCGATCTGCCCAAAGCCTTTTTCGATGAGAACTTCAACTTCTTCTCCAAAACGCTCTCCGGTCAAAAAGAGCCTGAAGCGCGCTGGAAGCAATGCACCAGCATGACGGACCAGGCGCTCGGCGAGGCCGTGGGCCAGGATTGGGTGAAGCAGAACTTTCCCCCCGCAGCCAAGGCCAGTATGGACAAGCTGGTGGCTGCCCTGGAGAAGTCCCTAGGAGACGACTTCAAGACATTACCCTGGATGACGGATGCCACCAAAAAGGCTGCTGAAGAGAAGCTGGCTATGATCCGCAACAAGATCGGCTATCCAGAGAAATGGCGCGACTACTCCAGCGTCAAGGTGAACCGCGACGATCTGATCGGAAACCTGCACTCCAGCGCCGTCTACGAGCGCAACTATAACTACGCCAAGCTAGGCAAGCCGGTGGACGAGAAGGAGTGGGGCATGACTCCGCCCACGGTCAACGCCTACTACGACCCCTCATTCAACGACATCAACTTCCCGGCCGGCATTCTACAGCCACCGTTCTTTGATCCCAACATCGACCCGGCAGTCAACTTCGGCGGCATCGGCGTGGTCATCGGACACGAGATGACCCACGGATTCGACGACGAAGGCTCTCAATACGACGGCAAGGGCAACCTGCGCGAGTGGCAGACGCCTGCGGACCGCAAGGCCTTTACCGAGCGGACTGACTGCGTGGCAGACGAGTACAGCGGCTTTGTGGCTGCCCCCGCCAAGGGCGACGCCCCAGAGCAGAAACTGAATGGGAAACTTACCCTGGGCGAAAATACGGCCGACAACGGAGGCCTGCGCATCGCTTATATGGCCCTGCTCGACACCCTTGCGGCCGAAGGCAAAGCCATTAACGATAAGATCGATGGCTATACCGAGGCGCAGCGCTACTTCCTGGGCTTTGCCCAGGTTTGGTGCCAGAACCAGACCGAGCAGTCGGCCCGCCAGTCCGCGCTAGTTGACCCACACTCGCCCGGCCTCTGGCGCGTCAACGGCACGGTGCAGAACTTCGACGAGTTCGGCAAAGCCTTTGGCTGCACCAAGGGTCAGCCCATGTATCCGGAACACTCCTGCCGCGTCTGGTAGGCCTTTGCACGTTTGACCTTGGGGCGCCCTGCTCTGCGAAGTACCGGCGCCCTAGAATCTCCTGCACCTGCAACTCGTACCCGGTCCGCTTATCCCGTTTTCTCGCGTTTCGCGTTGACATTGGCTGCCAACCGCACGTCAAATTGCAATCATGTCAGAAATTGCATTGTGAGACGGGTCAGCCCCGGATTCTGTTTCACGGCGCTGAGACGACTGGAAAATACACTGTTTTGCCCAGTGTCCAACTGAAACTAGGCACAACCTACCCTTGGCTTTTACAATGCATCAGGGACCGGTCCCAACCCAGCTCTGCTGTGGAACTAGCAAACTTGGCGGCGTACGCCCGACCAGGATGAAGGAATCGCATGAAGTTCACGAAATTCGGCAAGGCACTTCTGATGAGCGCCCTCTCTGCTGCGGTTGTTCTCAGCGTTACGTCTTGCATCCAGAGTTATTCGGTCGGCTATTTGTATGTGACGGGGACGGTTACAGCCGGAACCTCGGGCAACGGCATCATCACCGGCTTCAAAATTAACCATAATACGGGCCAGTTGACCCCCATCAACGGATTGCCGGTTTCCTCCGGTGGCGCCAACCCTGGCCGCGCCGTACTGATCAATGCCGGTCGCTTTCTTTACGTTCTCAACCGGGGCACAAACTCCTCCGGCGGCGCCGATTGCACCGCCGCAGATCCTTGCCTCAACGCCAACATCACCCAGTTCGCGGTGGGTGGCAACGGTATACTCACCCCACAGCCACAGGTCTTTTATACCCAGGGCATCAATCCTTTTCGGATGCTTGCCGACAGCGCGGGAAGTTACATTTACGTGCTGGATCACGATTCCTCGTCCAGCCCCGACCCTAACTGCGCACTTGCCTTGGGAAACGATTCCCATGGCAATCCGATCACTTCTTGCGGAGACATTACTACCTTCAAGGTTGACCCCACAACAGGACGCCTGTCTCTGGTTGTCAATACTCAGGTCTCCTCAGTCGGCGGCGGCGCATTGGGTTATTTCCCGGTTCCAGCCAATCCCATCGACTTCGCACTGACCTCTTCGAACGTCTTCACTTTAAGCGGAACGCCCACCGACGGAGATACGGTCTTCCCGTACACTTACACCGCCTCCACTGGACAGTTGACGGTCAATTCAAACAGCTCTCAGCAATTGAACATTACCAAGGCTACGGCCATCGTTGTCGGCGGCGGATACATCTATGTGCTAGACAACGAACCGCTTTATAACACTTCAACCTCGCCCGCTACTCTTATCGCAAACAGTCAGATTCTTCCCTTCTCAGTTGGCATCAACGGTGCGCTCAATGCGCAAACTGGAGGAGCGGTAGGTGATGATCCGACGCTCTCCAATCCGATCTATTTGATTGTGGAGTCCAAAAACAAGTGGGTTTATGTAATCAATCAGGGGGACTACACTAATCCGAACAATTCCGAGAGCGGCATTGCAGGCTATGTGATCGACCCCAGCACTCACCAGCTCAGCTTCATCGCGGGTGAACCGTTTGGCGGCGGAGCAGGACCTCAGTGCATCGTCGAAGACCCCTCAAATCAGTTCATTTACACGGCAAACTACAACGATTCGACCGTTACTGGCCGGGTGATTGACCAGAACGCCGGCGTACTGAACAATATGCGCGTAGCCAGCAGTTATTCGCTTACCGGTCCGGCCGCTTGGTGTGTGGTCACCGGGCGTGTCAGCTAGAGCGCTGCTTGTGACGTTTGTTGCTTAACCGGTAGCCGACCGACAGGCTGGCTACCGGCCATGATTCAGATGAATTTTTCAAGTACGTAGCCGAACGCCGGGCGCCTTTTTTTCTAGGGGCTTCGGGGTTCGATTCCAACCCTGATTTATTACGGCCAGAGTTCTGGCCCGCTGACGAAAGATGCGCATGAAGTTCAACAAATCTGGCCAGCTTCTGCTGGTTTCCGCGGCCAGCCTGCTGGCAGCCGGCCTCGTGACCGCCTGCGGCACGAACACAGTCGATTTTGTTTATGTGGCCAGCTCCACGGCCGCCGGAACCAATAACTATGGCGAAATCGACGTGCTTGAGGTCAACAGGGTGTCAGGCTATATGCGCCCTATTCCCTCTTCGCCCTTTCCTTCGGGCGGTCGCAATCCTGTGGCTGAAGCTGTTTCGTCCGATAATGCCAACCTCTACGTGGTCAACCAGGATGACAACACGATTGTTCAGTTCCTCATCGGCAGCGATGGAAAACTCTATCCTCAGAACACTACAAATACGCCCGGCATCTTTCCCATCGCTATCGCGGTGAACGGCTCGAACCTCTTCGTTCTGGATACTTTCCAGCCGCTGCCAAGCTGCTCCTCCGCCTCGCCGTGCTCTGGCTCCGTCGCGGTCTATCCAATCACTACCTCCACTGATAACAGCAACAACATCGGTTCGCTGCCCAATGAGGCGCTGGGAACCCCTGTCACCAATGGCAGCCTCAATTACTGGCCGCTCTCACTCTCCTGTAGCTCTACCAACATCATCGTTCCGACTGCCATCAATGTCCTGGCCTCTGGTTCCTACGTCTATGTCACCGCATATGACTCGACGGCGGCTACCGCCGACGCAAATCTGACGGCAAACTCTTGCGATGCTACCGATATCGGAAACAATCTCATCCCAGGTACCGCCCCGACTGCCTATGTCTTTGCCTTCTCAGTCAACCCAAGCACCGCATCGGTTAACCCTGGTGGACTAACAGCCGTCGCCGGATCGCCATTCGTTGTAGGAACCGTGTCAACCTCAGGCGCAAGAATCCTACCCAAACCCTCGGCAATTGCCAGCGATCCACTCAACAAATTTGTTTATATCGCCGACTCAGCAAGCGGCAAGATTCACAGTTACTCGGTTGCCTCAGGTGTCTTGTCTGAAGTTAACGGGAGTCCCTTCCAGGCTGGAACAATTCCCTCCGCAATCGCCGTCGACCCGACTGGCAGTTATGCTTACGTTGCCAATTCGCAGGATTCCTCGGTTACCGCCTACTCCGTCAGTAGCGGTGTGCTGACCAGCATCGGCTCCTACGCCACCGGCCTGCAACCGGTCGCCATCGGAATCGATCCCTCGACCAGCCACTTTCTGTACACTGTCAATTTTCTTGGCAGCAATGTTTCCGGCTTTCAGGTCAACTCAACAGACGGTACTCTGATCAATACACAACGTTCGCCTTACACTACCAACACTCTGCCCACCGCCATGGTTGCGATTCCGCATGGAGGCACTATGTAAAGGGGTAGACTGCTCGCTGACTTTCATTCTGGCTATTCATACCAGACCCCGGCAAGGCGAGCAAGCAGGAGTCAAGGGCTCTCCATCTGGGCGGCCCGCCCGGGCAGGATCCGGTCACCTTAGCACTACCCCGTGCGGGGCTATACAATGCTTACGGGGCAACCTAACCAGCTTTCTGGGCTTGAATACGATGCCCACGACGAAGGAAGAGCATGAAGTTCAGCAAATTGAGCCAGGTCTTTCTGGTCTCTTCGATCGGCCTTCTAGTGGCCACCCTCTTGGCGTCCTGCGCGATTACATCAATCGACTATTTGTTCGTGGCTAGTTCCGCGGGTTCGGGGAGCGGCAGTGCTGGACAGATCGAGACCTACGGCGTTGATTCTTTCTCCGGCGCAATCCACGTCGCTGCACCCACTATTTCTTCTGGCGGCATTGCCCCGGTCTCCATGGCCGTTACCTCCGACTATCAGAACCTTTACGTCGCGAACCATGATAGTAAGACAGTGGTTCATTTTACGATCGACTACAGTGGAGTACTGACACAGAAGGACTCGGTCACGCTCGGTACCGCGCCTGTCTCCCTAGCGGTGGACTCAGCAGGAACCTACCTTTACGTGGTTACTGGGCCCAGCCCAGCTCAACTCACTTCCTATTCCCTCGCCAGTGGCGTAATCGGCGGCGTCGCAGCTCAACAGACTCTCAGCCTCTCAAGCATTTCCAGCTCATACGCTAGCGATGTTCTGGTCCCGACCGGAGTTGCCGTGCTGGTCAACACCACCACGGTAAGCGGCAATGCCGTCTACGTAACAGCTTATGATCAAACCGCCTACAATCCCGGTGGAACGCCAACCAGTACCGCTCATCCGGGCTGGGTCTTTGGCTATACCATCGGCACGAGCGGAGTCCTGACGCCATCGACAGGCAGCCCCTACCAGGCTGGTGTTAAGCCCACAGCAGTTGCTGCCGATCCAACCAATCGCTTTGTTTATGTAACCGACTACGCCAACAACCAGATGATCGGTTACTCAATTCAATCGGGCAGTGTCTTGAATTATCTGCTTAACGGTCCATTCAGAACAGGCAACGAGCCCGACGCCATCGTTATTGACCCGCGCGGAAAGTTCGTTTATGTAACCAATGCGCTCGATTCCACGGTCTCGGGTTATGAAATCGACCTCTCCACCGGAACACCTACAATCGTGACCGGCGGTCCCGGAACCAACAACAGCACCTATACCACGCCTGTCGCCATTACCGTGGATGCAGCTTTGGGACGATTTATCTATACAGCCAACTACCAGGACAACTCGGTCTCTGGACTCCGCTTGGATCCTACAGCGGGCACCCTGACCGCAACTCAGGCCACGCCTTATCCTACCGGCTCACAACCTACTGCGCTCATTTCCGTTCCCAACGGAAATCATTCAGTGCAAACCGTTACGCCATAGCATCTGTTACCCTCAAGCGCGAAGGCCCAGCCGCAAGGCTGGGCTTTTTGTTCCAGCAAGTACCCCCTGACAGTTTTACTCATAGGCATTGCTCACTTATACTTGCTCCGCGAGTGATATACCGGCCTGCGGCCTCTTCAATCCGCTTTTACCGGCTCTCGCAATTGCCTGGGAGTTTCCGCATGTCCTTACGTACAACTTTGCCGATTCTGTTCATTCTTGCATCCGCCTGCATCCGATTGAGCGCTGCTCCACCACCAGCCCACCATCACTTCCGTGTTGCCGTTTACATCCCGGTTGTCGTAGTGGAGAAGATGAAAGATCAGGCGTGGCTCCAGCAGTCCTGGGACAGGATCGCCAGCCAGGTAAAAGTGGACAAGGTATACATCGAGAGCTATCGAAGCGGAGTACTGGCCGACGATCCGTTACTGGATCATGTGAAGGCGTTTTTCGCCGCACAAGGCGTCGAGGTCGCAGGCGGCATCGCCTTTGCTGCCGGCGGAGACACTGCGGGATCAGAGTCGAGTGGTCAGGGGGATGGCCAATTTGTCTCGTTTTCGTATACAAATCCAAAGGTGCGCGCTTATGTGAAGCACATCTCCGAGGTTACGGCGCGACACTTCGACGAGATCATTCTTGACGACTTCTTCTTCAACAACACCAAGTACGACTCGGATATTTCGGCCAAAGGCGATGCAAGCTGGAGCGATTTTCGTCTCAAACTCATGGACGAAGTCTCTCGCGATCTGGTCATTGGCCCTGCCCGGGCCGTCAATCCAAGGGTGAAAGTCATCATCAAATTCCCCAACTGGTATGAGCACTTCCAGGCCAACGGATACGACCTGGATCAGGAGCCGAAGATATTCGACGGCATCTACACCGGTACCGAGACACGCGACCCGGTGATTACCGACCAGCACCTGCAGCAGTACGAGAGTTACCAAATCTTGCGCTATTTCGACAATATCGCGCCAGGGCGCAACGGAGGCGGCTGGGTTGACACCTATGACACCCGCTCGATTGACCGCTATGCCGAGCAGCTGTGGAACACCATGCTGGCCAAGGCGCCGGAGATCATGCTATTTCAATACAGCGATCTGCTAAAGCCGCCTGCGATGGGCAATCGCAAGGCCTGGAGCGGCCTTGACACCAGCTTCACCGCCGCTGGGATGGAGAAGTGGCACGCCGCATCCGGCTCCTCCGATCCGATCAGCTATGCCACTGCCGCCGGTTACTCCCTCTCGCAGGTCAATGCGATTGTCAGTAAGCTCGGCAATCCCCTGGGAATCGCTAGCTACAAGCCCTACCAATCCAGCGGCGAAGATTTTCTGCACAACTATCTGGGCATGATTGGCATTCCCATTGATCTGCATCCCGAGTTCCCCGCCGATGCCAAAACCATCTTGCTCACTGAGTCGGCCAGCTTCGATCCGGCTATCGTCGCCAAAATCCAGTCTCAGTTGGAAAACGGCGGCACGGTAATCATCACCTCCGGCCTTCTCCGGGCGCTCAAGGGCAGGGGCATTGGACGGATTGCAGACATTTATGCCTCCGGCAATGTGCTCAAGGTCAACGAATATTGGGGCGCATCCGGTGCCGGCGCAGGAGCCAGCCTGGGAGCAACCTCTGAGATCCTGGTACCGGAGATTGCCTACCCTACCAATGATGCCTGGCCGGTGGTGCGCGGCACCGCCAACGGACGCGGCGCGCCGCTGCTGCTCATGGATCGCTATTCGAAGGGCATTCTCTACGTCCTCACCATTCCGGAGAATCCCAACGACCTCTATTCCCTGCCCCAAGCAGTCCTGACGCAAATTCGGAAGTACCTTCTCCACGGCTTTCCCGTCCAACTCGACGCGCCCGGCAAGGTGAGTCTCTTCGCGTATGACAACCGCACCTTTGTGGTCGAGTCCTATCTCGATCAGCCGACTCAAGTAACAATTTCAACGCTCGGTGCTACCACGCGGCTGCGCAACCTAGCCAGCGAAGCAGTGGTGGCAGGCAAGGCTGGCGAGAATAAGGTCAGCGCTCACTCTTCGCAGATGTCGGAGTTTCACATCAGCGTGCCGCCTCACAGTTTTGTGGCCTATGCCCAGGAGTAATTTCTGATAGCAGGATTGATTACGCGTGCATCCACTTGCGCAGTTGGCGCTGTACTGGTTTTTCCACCAAGTGCAGCGCCAGAATCGCCAGTAAAATCAACACCACGTAGCTGATCCACGGGTCGAACCGGCTCAGGCCCAGCCAATTCAGTACATGTGTGTCGTGAATAAGGGTCCATAAGTTGAAATGAAGCAGATAAAGACAGTAACTGGCTTCGCCCACGAAGACCAGGGGACGCCACCCAAGCGTATACGCCAGCCGGTTGTTGCCTGCCAAGCCTAGTACGATACAGCCAAACAGGGGCATCATCAGCCCATCGTGCAACAGGGCGTAAGGTGCCGGAGGCCTCATGGAAACCAGCGCGAAGATACCGGCAAAGCCAAAAACGCCAAGGATCAGCCGCAGACGTCCCGATCGCGGGACAGTTTCATCCAGTTCCGACAGCAGAACGCCAAACACGAAGCTGGCTAGATGCGGCAGTGGCGTAAATTTGAGCACCTGTAGCCACGGCCCCCAACTCCAGCGATCAGGATTTGCGATACCGTCAGGACTGAAGACAACGTAGAGCGTGCCTGGAATGAGGCCCAGCATCCACACGCCGGCCAACTTCCAAAGATGATGCGTCAGATGAGTGGGCTTCTTCCACCGCGCCATCCAGGGAAAAAGAGCGTAGTAGAAAGACTCGGCCGACATGGTCCAGGCGGGCGTATTCAGGAACGTAGCAATGGGTGGAATCCAACCTTGCAGCAGCAGCGGCGTGAGTACCATGCCCGCCCAGAACATGCCATGGGTGTGGGCGTGGTATTCCACGTTCACCATCTGCCAGCTCAGCAGCAGACTGAGCAGATAGATGGGATAGAGGCGCGTAAACCGCGCCTTGTAGAAGCGAACTGTGTCTAACTCACCCGCCCGCGCCCTGGCGTTGTAGTTATATCCAAGCACGAAACCTGAAAGAAGAATGAAGTAGCTGACTGAGGCATAGCCTGCGTTAACAACCGGCGCAAACCAGCCAAACCACTTCGGATTGGAAAAGTGAAAGAGAAGGATATTGATGGCCGCAAAACAGCGCAGACCTGTCAATGCTTTCAGCTGTGCCGGCTTGCGAATCTCCACAGTCTGTTGGATGTCTCTGGCCTGCGTTACGCTGTAACCAGCGAGCCGACCTTTTCTCCCAGCACCACCCGCCGGATGTTCCCCGGTTGGTTCATGTTGAAGATGATCATCGGCATGTTGTTGTCTTTGCACAAACTCACCGCCGTCAGGTCCATCACCTTCAATCCCTGGCGGAGAATCTCCATATAAGTGATTTCGTCGTACTTGACCGCATTCTTGTCGAGTACCGGGTCGGCGCTGTAGACGCCTTCCACCTTGGTGGCCTTTAGCAGCACATCGGCCTTGATCTCCATGGCGCGCAAGCTGGCCGCAGTGTCGGAGGAGAAGAAAGGATTCCCAATGCCGGCAGCGAAGATGACAACGCGGCCTTTTTCCAAATGGCGCACCGCACGGCGGCGAATGTAGGGCTCAGCCACCTGATTCATGAACACGGCACTCATCACGCGACACTGCACCCCACGCCTCTCAATTGCATCCTGCATGGCAATGGCATTGATGACCGTTGAAAGCATGCCCATGCTGTCCGCGCTCACCCGGTCCATCTCTTTGGCCTGCTCCTCTACGCCGCGGAAGATGTTGCCGCCGCCCACAACGATGCCAATCTCCACTCCCAGCGCGTGAACGTCCACGATTTCGCCGGTGATTTCGGCAATTTTTTCCGCATCCAAGCCAAAGCCCCGCGGGCCGGCCAACACTTCACCTGAAAGCTTGAGAACTATTCGTTTATACATACCTTTTTGAGTATCGCATAGCTTCTGCCATGCCGCTATCTTCTACTGCTTGGTGGTACGGCATAGCAAAGGCCCAGGATTAATACCCTGGGCCCTGACCAATTTCTTGCTCGGTTGAAGTTACTCGGCGGCTGCTTCCACGGCCTTGGTCGTGGCCACGGTCCACTCCTGCGCGCCCACCTTGAAGCGTGCAAACCGGCGCACGGTAATGTTCTCGCCCAGTTTGCCCACCTTGGTCGCAATCAGTTCCTTGATGCTCACAGCCTGGTCCTTGATGAAAGGCTGCTCCAACAGGCAGACTTCCTCGTAGAACTTGGCCATTTTACCCTCTACGATCTTCTCGATTACCGGAGCCGGCTTGCCGGTGGCGGCAGCTTGCGCGCGATACACTTCCTTCTCGCGATCCATGTCCTCGGTCGTCACATCTTCTGACTTCACGTAACGCGGATCGCTGGCCGCGATGTGCATCGCTATGTCCTTGAGCAACTCCTGGAAGTCTTCCGTCCGGGCCACAAAGTCGCTCTCGCAGTTCAGTTCCAACAGCACACCGATCTTGCCGCCCGCATGAATGTAGGTGCCCACCGCACCCTCGTTGGTGCTGCGAGCCGCCTTCTTCTGCGCCGAGGCCATGCCCCGCTTGCGCAACACGACGAACGCCTCTTCAATGTTTCCCTTGGTCTCTTGCAGCGCCTTCAGGCAGTCTCCCATGGGCGCGCCAGACTTATCACGAAGCTCTTTTACCAGTTTGGCATCAATTTTTTCGCTCACTGTCGTCATCTCTCTTTTCCTGGCTTCCGGCCATTCTCATGATTTTCACTGCCGCGTAGTTTCCGGCATAAGAAAAGCGTGGCGCTTTACGCTCGCGGCCACGCTGTTCTCATTATGCGCACCTGAGTACGCCAGAATGATTAAACCGTGCCCCCGGCCACCTCGGCCTCGTCCAGCGCCGCGACTGCGGCAGGCGCTTTGCGTATGCCGCCGCCCAAAGCCGCTTCCAGGTCCACTTCCTCGGCTGGCGCAGCTTCAACTTCCGCAGTAGCCTCGGCCTCAGACGCTACAGACTCAGGCATCTCCTCGGCAAAGGCCTTGTCGCCCACCAGATTCACCCCCTCGGCCGCCGAGTCGGCGATCTTTGAAGTGAACAGGCGAATGGCGCGCAGAGCATCGTCGTTGCCAGGAATCACGTAGTCCACAACCGTCGGATCGCAGTTGGTGTCAACCACCGCTACTACCGTGATGCCCAGCTTGCGGGCTTCCTTTACGGCAATCGCCTCGTTGTTCGAGTCCACGATGAAGAGCGCATCTGGCAGCCGCTTCATGTTCTTGATGCCGGCCAAGTTCGCCTGCAGGTGCTTCCGCTCCCGCTCCAGGCGAATCACTTCTTTCTTGGTCAGCAGTTCGTACCGGCCGTCCGTGGCCATATCATCCAATTCCTGAAGGCGCTTCACCGACTTCTGAACCGTCACCCAATTGGTCAGCAAGCCGCCCAGCCAGCGCTGGTTGATGTACGGCATGCCAGCGCGCGTAGCTTCTTCGGCCACGGCATCCTGGGCTTGGCGCTTGGTGCCGACAAAGAGAATCGTCTTGCCCTCGGCGCACAGTTCAGTCACATACTTCGACGCATCCTTGAACAGCTTGAGCGTCTTCTGCAGGTCGATGATGTAAATACCGTTGCGCTCTCCGAAGATGTACTCCTTCATCTTGGGGTTCCAGCGCTTGGTCTGATGCCCGAAGTGAACACCCGCTTCGAGCAGCTCCTTCATTGTGATCGTGGCCAAAGGGCCTCCTTTGTGGATTGCATCCGGGCTAACCTTCGTCTGGCCCGGATTGAACCCGCTACTGCGGGAAATGGTGAAACGACTTAACTTCTAGCTGCTCGCCTCTGGCTTGTCCATACCGGCTTCAACCTGAAGAACAGATCGAAGCTTCTTGCACAAGCCAGTAAAGAGCTGAAAGCTGGCTGCTAGAAGCCGAATGCTATCTCTTGCTGAACTGGAACCGTGCGCGAGCGCCCTTCTGACCGTACTTCTTGCGCTCTTTCATGCGAGCGTCGCGGGTCAGCAGACCTTCGGCCTTCAGCACCTTGCGCAGCTCTGGATTGAACTCAACCAGCGCGCGTGCAGTGCCCATCTTCACGGCATCGGCCTGCGCGGCAACGCCACCGCTCTTCACCGTGGTCACCACGTCGAAGTTCGAGGCCATCTCCACCAGCACCAGTGTGCGCTTTGCGGCTACGCGCTGCTGCTCAGTCACGAAGTACTCCTCGAAGGCCTTGCCGTTCACCTTCCACTCGCCTGTTCCCGGACGCAGAAAGACGCGGGCGATCGCCGACTTGCGGCGCCCCGTACCGTAATACTGAACCAGATCTGCCATTCCTATTAGCTCCTAGCCTCTAGCTTCTAGCTTCTAGCTAAAAGCCTCAAAACATCGATTCTTAAAGCTAGCGGCTAGAAGCTAGCAGCTAGCGGCTGCATTACGCGATTTCCAATGCCACCGGCTGCTGCGCCTGGTGGGGATGCTGTTCGCCGCGATAGACCTTGAGTTTTGTAGCCATCTGGCGGCCCATCTTGCTCTTGGGCAGCATGCCCTTGATGGCCTGCTCCAAAATCATCTCCGGCTTGCGGTTCAGCAGGCGCACGAAAGACTCTTCGCGCAGTCCGCCTGGAAAACCGGTATAGCGGCGATAGAGCTTCTTCTCGGCCTTAAGGCCGGTGAGACGCACCTTTTCCGCGTTGATGACGATAACGTGATCGCCCATGTCGATGTACGGCACGTACTGAGGATTCAGCTTGCCGCTCAACACATCGGCAGCCTTGGTCGCCAGCCGCCCCAGCGTCTGTCCGCTGGCATCCACTACGAACCACTTGCGGGCAATATCCTTGCCGCTCGGAACAAAGGTAGACATCTCTCTCCTGCCCTCTAAAAACTCTTCCAACAAAAAACCACAGCGCAAAGCGCCTGAGCCCACGCAAAATCGCACGGGCCTCAATTCCACCCACTGCCAAACATATCTGTTCGGGTGAGGACTGCGGGAGCTGACCCTCGAAGGGGCTCTGGCTAAGCTGGAGTCGAGCCACAAAGCTCATTTCCAGCAGCCGGTGGCCTGATGCCGGTCATTCCCCATCGGGGGCTACCAGCCGGATCTGGGTGAGATCGCATCACCCCATCGACGAAAACCTGTCTCTGGGGGCCCGACACACAGACCCCAGGCGCAACACCGCGCAAGGTCTTCAGAATACTTGAAACCAGGCGCAGAGTCAACGAATACTCGAATTTACCGCGATGGATATTCACATATCCGGCCCGGAATAGAGTTATAAGCGCCCGCCACCGCATCCGCCTTCTTCCCCATCCATCTGGAGGATCATGCCTGCCCTAAAAGCGCCCCACATCCGTCGCGATCATTCCGCGCTGAACATGGGGCACTCGAAGGCTAAAAGCTGAAAGCTGGAAGCTGTTTTTACGCTGCTTTTACGTCGCTGGCCGCGCGAACCCTGAAGCGCTTCATTGAGATCGACAGTGTGCGCTCAATCTTCTTCAGATCGCCGCGCTCCGCAGGGGCGGCAAAGGTGGATGCCACGCCGTGAGCCGAAGCCCGACCGGTACGGCCTACGCGGTGCACAAAGTCCTCGGCAATCTTGGGCATGTCGAAGTTGACCACATGCGCCACATTGGCCACGTCAATGCCGCGGGCAGCAACGTCAGTGGCCACCAAAACACGGTGGCGTCCCTCCGAGAAGCTGCGCAGCGCCTGATTCCGCTGGGCTTGCGAGCGATCGCCATGAATCTGCGTGGCGGAGTGGCCGGAACGGACCAGCCTGCGGGCCACCCGGTCCGCGCCATGCTTGGTGCGTACAAAGACCAGGAAGCTTCCCTGTTCGGCGCCCAGCAAGTGTTCCAGAAGCTCCTGTTTCTTGTCCGACTCCACCTCAAAGGTGCGCAGTTCAACATTTTCCGCCGGCTTGAGTACCGAGCCAATCTCGATGCGTACCGGATCCTTGAGATATTTGTGCGCGACAACCTTGACCTGCCCCTCAAGCGTAGCCGAGTAGCAAAGCGTCTGGCGTACTTCGGGCAGCGTTCCTGCAATGCGGGCAATGGCTGGCTGGAAGCCCATATCGAGCATCCGGTCCACTTCGTCCAACACCAGTATCTTTACGCCTTCCAGGCGAACCATTTTGCGCTTGAGAAAGTCTTCAAGCCGCCCAGGGGTGGCCACTATGAGCCGCGCTCCGCGGCGAATTGCGTCCAGTTGCGAACGCTCCGCCAAGCCGCCAACCACCAGGGCCACGGTCTGTTGGGAGTTAGAACGAATGGAGATAAATGCCTTTTCCACCTGCATGGCCAGCTCACGAGTGGGCAGAAGAATCAGCGCCTGCGCGCCCCTGACTTCGCATTTCTGCATCATCTCAACGATGGGAATGAGGTAGCCGAGGGTCTTGCCGGTGCCGGTTTGCGCGGGGGCCAGCACGTCGCGGCCTTCCAGCGCAGGAGGAATGCAGCCGGCCTGCACCGGGGTGGGAACCTCAAACTTGTTGGCATTGAGCCGCGCCATGAGGGCGGGCGAAAGTGAAAACTGCGAAAACTGAGTCGTCAAAATAGGTATTCTTCCTGGGCTCCGGGAGCCTCGATTTCTGAGAGGCCTGCAATCGGAACCAGACACGGAGGCGCGCACAAATACTCTACAGGCGCGAGCCTGCTTATCGATATGTGCGTAAGGGAGAACCGAAAGTCGATCAAAAAAGACTGGCTGGTGAGCATTCAAGGGGAGAACGCCCGAGGCCCGGAGCTGCCACACGCTGCTTCTGTGCCAGACGGCTCACTGCCGACCGGCTACCCGCTCCCAATCTTGTCCCGGTTACATCGCGCTCGTCCAATTCAAGGATGCAAAAGCGCCTTGTTCCAAGCCAATTCATGGTTTCGAACAGAGTCACCGGATAGGAGACTCACGGGTATACGCTCGAGGGGCTTCGGGGAAATCTGTGCAAGGCAAACTTGCCGGTAAAGGCAAGCCGCCGCTCACTGCCAAATCACTGAGCGCAAGTACAGTGTAGCATGGTCTTGCTTTTCCCTCGCCTAGGCGATATTGCCGCAAAAGCGCTAAGTTTCAGTCGCACTCTTCCAGCCGCGCCACAACCTTCTCTACCAGGCGCTCGATCTCCGAGGTGTCCGTCGCTTGCTCCTGGCATTCCGGCTCCTGAATGCGGGACATGCGAGCGTCAGGAAAGCCTAAACGCCGCTTCAGCGCCAGAATCTCCTCGATCTTGCTGTCGGGAATGAACGTCAGCGGCTGGCCAATCTGCTTGGCGATCAGGCAGGTCTTGCAATACGTATCCAGAATCTCGGCCAGCCACTCAGCGTGGGTCACAGTGTCTGACCAGCAGACGATGCCGTGATTGGAGAGCAGGATCGTGTTGTGGTCCTGCACATAAGGCAGCACCGTCTCAGCAAATGCCTGGGTACCGGGGGTGTCATAGGGCGCCACCGCCGCCGGGCCAATAAAAACTTCGTACTCCGGAATCAGGCCGTTGGGCGGAATGGTGCCGGTAATGGCAAAGGCGGTGGCGTAAGGCGGATGGCAGTGCAGCACGGCGCGGGCGCGCGGATTGGCCTTGTAAATCTCCAGGTGCAGCAGCAGTTCACTGGTGCGTAACCGGTCCCCGGCCAGGATGTTGCCGTTCAGGTCAGAGAGACAAATGTCAGCCGGCTCCAGGTCACCCTTGCTCAGCATCGTGGGCGTACACAGTACATATTTGGTGCCCAACCGCGCACTGATGTTGCCGCCGTTGCCATCCACATACTGCCGCTGCCATAGCTTGCGGCCCACGCGGATGATCTCCGCGCGCAGAGCATCGGCCTCAAAAGAGCTGGCTGCCACCAGCGGCGAACTCTCTTCCGCCTTTGGCTGGTTCAGGGCCTCCACAACGGCCTGCACAACTTCCCTCACCTGTTCCGTTGACGGAACTGCTGTCTGCTCCATGGTCGACCTCATGCGTGGCACAGTTTCAACAGGCTCCAGGAAGCCATGCTGATCCCTACACCAATACTATATAGTTTTGGCCGCGGCCCGCTTGTGACCTGCATCGCTCTAGTCAGCCCTACTCTCGCACCAGACGCCTCTGCAACTGTTCCAGCGTCTGTCCCTTGGTCTCCAGATAGAACAGCGCAACCACCAAGAGCTGCACGAAGGTTGCAACGGCAAAGAAGACAAACGGCATTCCGGCGCCAAACCTGTGCGACAACAGTGGAAAAGTCAGGGCAATGATGGAGTAGACAATCCAGTGGCTGGCGCTGCCCACGCCCTGGCCCTTGGAGCGAACCGAAGTCGGGAAGACCTCGCCGATGTAGACCCAAATCACAGCCCCCTGCGACATGGCGAAGAACGCGACGTACACCACCAATAGTCCCAGCAGGGCCGCATAATGACTCTGCGATATAAAGATCCAGGCAACTCCCGTCAGGCAGGCGAAAGTGCCGGCAGCGCCCACCAGCAGCAGGCTTTTGCGGCCAATGCGGTCGATGACCGACATCCCAACCAGCGTAAACAGCAGATTGGCGGCGCCAATGGCGATGGCCTGCAGGTCGCCGGAAAGCTGACTGAATCCCGCGTACTTGAAGATGCTTCCCTGGTAAGAAAGGATGGCGTTGATGCCCGCCAATTGGTTGAATGCACCGATCGAAATCGCCAGGAACAGCGGGTAGCGGAACTTCCAGCGGAAGACCGGCTCGTGCGCCACGGCATGTTCAGAATTCATTGCTGCCTGTATCTCCGCCAGTTCCGCCTTCGGGTCGGGTGCGCCCATCTCTCTCAGCACGGCCAGCGCTTCGTCAATCTCGTTCCGAGAAGCCGACCAGCGAGGCGAGCGCGGAATCTGAAACAGCGCAATCAGAAGAATGATCGTAGGAATCGTAACCACGCTCACCATCACGCGCCACTCAATCGCCCCAAGATGCGCCAGGCGAACCATGTAGTTGGAGGTGTAGCCCACCAGGATGCCCAGCACCACGTTGATCTGGAAGGTGCCCACCAGCCGCCCGCGCCACAGCGCCGGCGATAGCTCCGTAATATAAACCGGCCCTAGCACCGTGGCCGCGCCCAATCCCAAACCACTCAAAAAGCGCGTCGTCAGCAGCATCGGCCAGCCGATCGACAAGGCCGTGCCGATTGCGCAGAGCAGATAGAGGCCCGCCGCATAGCGCAGCGCAGTGCGCGCACCCAGGCGCTGCCCAATCACGCCGGCGGCAAAGCAGCCGATCACTGTACCCACCGGGCCCATGGCGACCGTCAGGCCTTTTTCCAGATCGCTCAGCCCGTAAAGCCGCACAACAGAATCAATAATGCCGGATACGAGAACGATATCGAATCCGAAGAGCAGCCCGCCCAGGGCGCCGGTCAAAGTCGCCTTGATCAGTTTGGAATTGGGTCGCATGGTCACTTGCCTTTCACGTGTAAAGCAAGATACTACACACCGGCTCCGCCGTCGGCAATCCGCATGCGAAATCCACCTATCTTCGCCTGCCCCGACCGTGCGCAAAGAACATACTGATCGCGCCCGGCGGTCTGCCGCACTTTAGCAAAAGGCGGAAATCTTCCATTCCATGAATTGGGCTATAACCACTTGCTCTGAGAGCTTTGGGCAGGGCGAAAGGCAATACGAGCCCGCGTGCAACGGCATCAAGTCTCCAACGGATATTGAAATGGCGGTATACCGCGCCAATATCTCCCTACTGGCAAGGAGTACAGCAATGATCGATAACATGCACAGGAACTTCAAGCTCCGCTTTGCCGCTTCGTCGGTTACGCTTTGCTTTGCGATTGGGATTGGAGCGCCTATGCCCAGGACAACTCCGCTCCCGAATGGAAAACATACCGCTACCCTGCCGACGGATTCAGCGCCTCCTATCCGTCCGCGCCAGAAGTGCAGAAGCGAGACGTTCCCACAGATGCCGGCAGCTTTGAGCTGCGCTCCTATATCGTGGAGGCTTCCGACTCCGCCATGTTTGTCGGAATTTGTGACTACGGCGCGGCGGTCGCGGGCAAAGACCTGGACGAGGAGCTTGAAGGAGCCAAAAGTAGAGCCTTGACCAACTCCAAAATCCACCTTGTCAGCGAGAATAAGATCACGTTTGGCGTCTATCACGGCCTGGAGTTTGAGTCGGAGAGCGATTCGGCGCACCTCAATGCCCGCATCCACATTGTGGGTACCACGCTTAACCAGACGCTGGTTGTTTCACCCATTGGCAAGCCCTATCCCGGCATCAAACGATTTCTCGACTCTTTCCAATTGATTCCGCGCACCGCTGCTGAACCGCCCTCCAGCGTGCCCACGGTTTGATCTGAAGCCTCAGCCGGCAGATTTCATATCTGGATTGGTCTCTTGCGGCTCATCGCGCTTTGCGGCTGGTATCACCGCCAATATCCGGCAGCGGTGCTTGCCGGCCGCACTCCAGGCCAGCGCCATTTCGCTTTCCACATAGACGCAATCGCCGGCTTCCAACACCTCGCGCATACCGCCGGCTTCCAGTTGCAACCGCCCCTCCAGAACGTAGAGCAGCCCGCTCTTCTGGCGGAGGCAATCCGAAGTGCAAGAGGCTCCTCCGGGAGGAAACTCGATCATCTGCGCCTGCAGAGTTGCTCCCTCGCTCACCGAATTCAGAGGTGTACATTTCACCTGCTCCAGCCCGCGCCCATTGGCCTGCAAGTGCTCTTTGCGCGTGATCGAAAGCGTATGACGGGCTGGCTCTGAGAAAAAATAGCTCATGCTTACCCCGTAAACCCGGCTCACCGTTGCCAGCGTCGGCAATGTTGGTATCATTCGGTCTGTCTCCAGCTTGGAGAGCAGCGCGGTTGAAAGCCCGGTCTCGGCCGCCAGTCGAGCTAGCGTAAGCCGCTTCTGAGTGCGCAGTGAGCGCAATTTCATGCCTATGCTGTACTGCTCAAGAAACCACTGGGCGTAGGAAACAGTCTTGGTCATCGCAATCTCCCTTCCATCATCATGACAGCCGCAACTCTCCAGTTTTTTGATCATTCCCTGAAGTTTTCTTCAAACTCGCGCCCGGCATCCTCTTTTACCTATTCAATCGCGGGCACAACCGGCAAATTTCATCTTGGAGCTGACATGACTAGCCTTTAGCTCCTGCCTCCTTGTGCCATACTGCGCCAAATGCCTGGCATAAGTATCCCGTCCGCAACGCCACCCGCTCCGGCAGGTTCAACAGAACTTCGATGAGCGCATCAGAGAACATCAGTGATATATAACCAGCAAGTAACCTCTCCACGATTACTCCACGGCAAAAATGTGAATTTCATTCTTTTCATGGCGCTGATTTGAAGCTGATAATAGGTTAGTTACGAAAGTATAAGGCTCACAGAAGCCGGGACTCTCGTTGGGACTACCGCTCATTCTCTTCCCCGGGGCTGTCAATCTTGCGTATCCCTGCGATTCCTGCCGGCTGCTGCCACTTGCCTTGTGCCTGTGACAAATGATCGGCAAGTAATGTGACCAGGACTCCGAGGAACTGCGTTGAATCGGAAGAAACCGTACACATCGCCTCCGCTGCATTCGCAGGCTCAGGAGGTTTCGGCAATGAGTGTCCCTCGTGAGCGGCCCTCGCTCCCTGAGGCTGCTCCGCCTGGCTTTGGCCAAACCAATCAACTACCCGGATACTCCTTTGCGGGCTTCCGTCTGGAGACGGATGGCACGCTGTTTCGCGGTGAAACGGTGGTTCACTTGCCTCCAAAGGAACTGGCGGTGCTGCGCTTTCTGCTGGCCCATGCCGGTCAAATCGTCCCCCCGCTGCAACTCAGAAAGGAATTGTGGGGCGAGGTGCATGTTACCGCCGACAGCGTTCCTAAATGCCTCTCTTCGCTTCGGGCCCGGCTTGAACCGGAAAAGATTATCCAGACCGTCTACAAGCGCGGATACCGCCTGGCGGCCGAGGTTCGCCGTTACGGCGCTGCTTCAGACAGAGCGCTCACGCGGCTAGCCATCATGCCCTTCGCCACCGGCTTTGCTGTACCGGAGTATCTTGGCGCTGCCATTGCGGAGGAGGCCATTGCCCAGCTCGCCAACGCGCATCATCGCTGCGTCTCCGTTCTGGCCCGCGACTCGGTCTTCACCCTGGCCCACAACCGGCTCACAGCGCAACAACTTGGTAAGACACTCAATGCCGATCTGGTTCTGACCGGCACCCTGCTCTCACTGCCCGCGTACTATCGGCTGCGTGCTGAAATGATCCGGGTCGAGGATGGAGCGCAAATATGGGTGGAAGACATCCTGGTTCCGCAGAAACGCATCGCAGGTCTGGAATTGGAGTTGATCGGCCGCCTCGCCTTTCGCCTGGGCGCCGGAGCCAATGGTTTCCTTGACTCCCAGGAAGCGGACCTTGCTCGCAGCGACGCTTGGCCTCTGGGGCGGAACGCGGGTGGCTTATCCATTTCTGCCGCAGCCGCCCAAGAGGTAGTTCCCCAGCACCGGGAGGCATACGAAATTTTTCAACGGGCGCGTTATGAGTGGCAGACCCTGCAGCGACACCGTATGCAGGACGGCCTCCATCACCTCTCCCGCGCCGCAGAACTTGACCCCACGTTGATCGCCGCTAAGGTCGACCTTGTCCATCTCTGCGTTACACAGGCATTTTGCGGATACATGTCTCCGTCTGTCGCAGCCAGCCTTGTTCGCCGAACGACAGATTCTATCCCTGATTTCCCCCGCGGGGCAGAAGCTATCCTGCCTGCCCTCGGCTGGGTCAATTTTCATGCAGACCACAACTTGCCTGAGGCAATCCAGGCATTCTCTCGCACTACCCTTCTGCCCCACGATCCATGGATTACCCGCGTACGCGTCATGTTTGCGCTTAGCCGGCACCGCTTTGGTGAGGCTCTCGCGTTACTGCGCGCGGCTCTTCAGGAGGATCCTTATTCGCCCTGGCTGCATAGCCGCCTCGCCTGGGCACTCCATCTGGATGGTCAGGCAGCCGACAGCGTGAAGCAAGCTCTTCGCGCCTTGACGCTGTTTCCAGATCATGAGGGTACCAGTCTTTGCGGGTCCATCATTCTTGCTTACAACGGCGACACGGAGCGCGGAACGCTGCTTGCGGACAAACTCTCGCAGCGATTGCCCTACTTCGATCTGGCTACTGCCGTACATGCTTATGCCCTGGCCTGCGCCGGACGCAAAGTCGAAGCACACGCTATCCTGGAACGGCTGCAATGGCTGAGCCGCGAGCGCTTTGTCATCAGATCGTTCACGCCTGCTGTTTATGTCGCCTTGGGTGACCACGAGGCAGCAATCGATGAACTCCGGGCCGCTGGGGAAGACTGCTGTCCTTGGTTCTTCCAGATGCTTGCCGACCCTCGTCTCAAGCCTCTCCACGGGCACGTCGACTTCGAACGGATGAAGGAGATTCTCGCCGCAATGGAAGCCGCGGCGGCGCCTGATCCTGAATTTAAGTACGGAGCGTCGGCATGAAAGCCCGCTTGTAATGCGGCCATACCCATCGAGAGCCCTGATGGGTTTGTAAGGTTCTGGGTGACTGCTAACCGCCGCGACCTAAGGGCTGATGCAGGAACTGCGTCTACCTGCGGCAGGCGCCAACGGCACAAGAGCGCAGGTCTGGACACTGCGGGAACGCTTACTGAAACTGGGTGCAATGGTTGTTGCCTCAGCGCGGCGCATAGTCATATACAGGCCGCAATCGTTCCCGTTTCTGACCGCCTTCCGGCAAATGGCGATGGAACTGGGAGCTTCACCAGGGTAGAACGAGCTTCACTCCCCTTAGCTGTTTTCATTTTCGCTTGACCCAAACGAGCAAGCAAAATGTAAAGCCACGCTCCAAATTCGTCGCAACCTTGATGGTCTGTGCCTGCTAAGCCTGCCGCCATCTTCTGTAAAGCAGTTGCACTCTGCCATCACCCTTCGAGACGATTCCGAGCCGTGCGAAATCGTCCTCCTAGGAGGTTCACGAAGAATGCAGGCTAGCCGTCGTAACTACTCGGCTGTGTCGTCAAAGGCTATAAACCCTATGACTCACTGAGCCAATAAGTTACTGCGCTTCGATTCCTGCGCCAGGTAGATGGCGCGCGGGATAAGGCGGTTTTCGTAGGCCTGACGCTCAAGCTCCTCGCGAAAATCGGGATGAGCAAGCGAGATCATTGCAAAGGCGCGGTCTGGTATCGACTTCCCTTTCAGATTGACCATGCCGTATTCGGTCACCACATACATAGTGTCGGTGCGCGGCGTAGTCACAATATTTCCGGGCGTAAGGTCAAGCACGATGCGGCTCTTACGTACGCCTTTCCTTTCAAAGAGCGACGAAAGGCATATGAAGGACTTTCCTCCTCGTGATGCGTAGGCGCCGCGCATGTATTGCAACTGGCCGCCGGTGCCGGAGATATGGCGATGACCGTCGGACTCTGACGCCGCCTGTCCTTGCAGATCCATCTGCGTTGTGTTGTTGATGGAGAAGACCTTGTCGTTCTGCATGATGATATGCGGCAAGTTAGTGTAGCCGACGCTGCAGCACAACATGTCTGGATTGGTGTCCATAGCGTCGTAGGTGGATTGCGAGCCCTGCGCAAAGGTAAAGACGATCTTTCCGGGATCGAGTTGTTTGCGCGCTCCGGTCACCACGCCTGCCTTGTAGAGTTCCACCAGCCCGTCCGTCAGCATTTCGGTATGCACGCCAAGGTCTCTGGCGCCTGAATCCCGAAGCAGCGAGCATACCGCATTGGGCATGCCGCCGATGCCGATTTGCAGGCACGCGCCATCTTCCACTTCCGCCGCAATCATGCGTGCGACGGCTCGATCGATATCGGTGATTGGGGGGCTTTTGAGTTCCGTTAGTGGGGCATTATCGCCTTCAATGATGTAATCGACCTCACTGATATGAGCGCCGTTGCCAACGCCGTAGACAAAGGGGACGGCCGTGGATGTTTCGACGATCAGCGTCTTCGCTCGTTCGACGAGGGCCCTGAGCCATCCATTCATCGCGCCGAAACTGAAGTACCCGTCTGCATCCGCCGGCCGTACTTTCAACACAACAATGTCGATCGGGTCAATGAAGCGGCGATAGTAGTCTTCTACTTCGCCCAGGTTGGGTGGTATGTGGTAGCAGATGCCGGCATCGGACTTGGCGCGCTCGTAGGCGCTGAAGTGCCAGCTATACCACTGAAAATGGGTTCCTTCGGGGTCGCACTCCAGCACCGCGCGCGGCTTGGCGGCAAGGCTGGAGCGGATTCCTACGTTGGATAGTTCATTGACGCGAGCAGCCAGCGCCACGTCAAAGACGTCGGGTTGGGCTAGGCAGCCGCCATAGTCAAGCCAAAAGCCTGATTTTACGAGAGATGCGGCTTCAGAGGCGGTAATCTTGCGGGCAGGAGCAGAGGCAATTCGCATAGTCATAGGATCAACTCACAGCAAACGTACCCTATTTTTAATTCAATCGTCAACACTCATTCACGAAATAATGAATATTGACATCGGTCTTAACGTCTCGCTATTATTCTCTGGCGTCCGTGATCGAGCTTCCAGCGGTCTCAGTATTCCAAGACCCAAGAGGAACAAAGATTCATGCCGAACCGGGCGCAGGGACGAGAGGAGAAGTTCGTGATTGATTTGAATGGTCGTGTAGCTTTAGTCACCGGGGCAGGGGGCGGTTTGGGACGAGCCCATGCCCGGTTGCTGGCTCAATGTGGCGCGCGTGTCGTCGTGAACGACCTTGGCGCCGGCGCGGAATCCGTCGCCAGGGAGATCGTCGATGCGGGCGGAGAGGCGCGGGCTGCCCTATGCTCGGTGACCGATGCTGCCGCTGTCGAAGAGATGGTTCAGCAAACAAGGAAGGCCTGGGGCCGCGTTGACATCCTGGTCAATAACGCGGGCATCTTGCGTGACAAGTCTTTCGCCAAGATGAGCCTGGAAGATTTCCGCCTGGTAATCGATGTGCACTTGTTGGGCGCGTTCAACTGCACCAAGGCGGTCTGGGAAACGATGCGCGAACAGAAGTATGGCCGTATCGTGATGACGACTTCTTCGTCCGGCCTCTATGGCAACTTCGGCCAATCCAATTACGGCGCAGCCAAGCTTGCGCTTGTGGGCATGATGCAGACCCTCGCGCTGGAAGGGGCAAAGTACGGCATCCATGTGAACTGCATTGCCCCCACGGCAGCCACGCAAATGACCCAAGGCATTCTGCCCGCGGAGCAGTTGAATCTGCTTCGGCCAGAGTTTGTGGCCCCTGGCGTTCTGGCGCTGGTGGCGGAGAGTGCGCCCACGCGCACCATTCTCTGCGCTGGTGCGGGCGGTTTTGAGGCTGCGCATATCACCTTGACAAAGGGCATATATGCTGCTGGCGATCCGCCCTCAGCCGAGGAGCTTGTTGCCAGGTGGGCGGAGATTGTGGACCGGCAGGACGAAATGACGCCGGACTATGGCTTTACCCAAAGTGAAATCGAGCTGAAAAAGGCGGGCTATGTTGCGCCGGAAACGAAAGGTGCGTAAGAGATGAGTCGAGATGCTGTGATCGTTTCCGTTGCGCGGACCCCTATCGGCCGCGCTTACAAGGGCGCATTCAACGCGACCCCTGCCCCAACCCTGGCTGCGCACGCCATTCGCGCCGCTGTTGCTCGCGCCAAGGTCGAACCCGGGGAAATCGAAGATTGCATTGTTGGCTCCGCTCTGCCTCAGGGCCTGCAACACACCATCGGGCGCACTGCCGCCTTGGCTGCAGGCTTGCCGGTTTCCGTCGCTGGCCAGACCGTTGACAGGCAATGTTCCTCTGGCCTCATGAGCATCTCCATGGCGTCAAAGCAAATCGTCATGGACCGCATGGACGTCGTCATGGCAGGCGGCATGGATTCCATCTCGATGGTGCAGACGGCTGAACTCCGTCTCGGTTCTGACCCGGAATTGCTCGCGCACCATCCGGACGTATATATGCTGATGATCGACACGGCGGAAGTAGTCTCTCGCCGCTACGGAATTTCGCGCGAGCAGCAGGATGAGTATGCTCTGCAGTCGCAGCGCCGGACCGCCGATGCTCAGGCGGCAGGCCGCTTCGATGAGGAGATCATACCCGTAAAAACCATCAAGTCGGTAACCGACAAGGCAACCGGTGAAACCTCGATGCAGGAGGTGGAACTGAAACGCGACGAAGGCAACCGGCCTGACACCACCATCGAAGGCCTCGCCTCGCTCAAGCCGGTGCGTCCTAATGGCTTTATCACCGCGGGCAACGCCAGCCAGCTTTCTGACGGCGCTTCAGCCTGCGTCGTCATGGAGGCAAGCCTGGCCGCCGCCCGCGGCCTTAAACCGCTGGGCCGCTATTGCGGCATGGCCGTGGCAGGCACAGAGCCTGACGAGATGGGTATTGGGCCGGTCTTCGCGGTTCCCAAGCTTCTGAAACGCTTTGGCTTGAAAATCGACGACATCGGGCTTTGGGAGCTGAACGAAGCCTTTGCAGTGCAAGTGGTCTATTGCCAGGATCGGCTCGGTATTCCCAATGATCGGTTCAATGTTGATGGTGGCGCTATTTCCATTGGTCATCCTTACGGCATGTCGGGCAACCGCCTGGCGGTCCACGCGCTCGTTGAAGGGCGTCGCCGTGGGGTTCGTTACGTCGTGGTGACCATGTGCGTAGGTGGGGGAATGGGCGCGGCGGGTCTGTTTGAAGTTCTCTAAAGTTGGCCAGGTGAACATGGCAACGGAATTATCCGCATCGCCGATTGGACCGCATAAGCAGGCTGTTGAATTGTCACATTCGCAGCCTGCCGTCCCCGGGCCGCGTGCATGGATTGCCCTTGGCATGCTCTGCTTTGTCTACGTCCTGAACTTCCTCTCCCGCCAGTTGCCCGCAATCCTTGCCAAGCCGATCCAGGACAGTTTGCACATCTCAGACGGTCAGCTCGGCAGGATGGGCGGTCTATACTTCGCGCTCTTTTACTGCTGCATATCAATTCCAGTCGGGTGGATCGCCGACAAGACAAACAGATCGAAGGTTCTAGCGGTGGCGTGTGTAATTTGGAGCGCTGCGACCATGTGCTGCGGTATTACGACGAGCTATCTGCAGTTTGTCTGCGCGTACATGACGGTGGGCTTTGGTGAAGCCGGCGGCGTTCCTCCATCCTACTCGATCATCTCCGACTATTTCCCTCCTGGCCGCCGCGGTAGAGCGCTGGGCTTCTACAACATCGGCCCACCGATCGGCGCGGCGCTGGGAATTGCCCTCGGTGCATCCATTGCCGCTGCTTTCAATTGGCGCTATGCATTTGTGTGCCTCGGTTCGATCGGTCTTCTCGCGGTGATCGGGATCCTCGTTCTTGTGCCTGAGCCCCGTCGTGGGGGGTTGGATCGCACTCTGAATCAAGCAGCCGCAAGCAAACCGGGCTTCCGGCAGACGCTGGGTATGTTTGTGTCCACGCCTTCTCTGATGCTAGTTGCGCTTGGCAGTGGAGCTACCCAATTCATCACCTACGGTCTAAGTAACTTCACAGTTCTCTTTCTCATGCGCGAGAAAGCGATGACGTTGAACGAAGTCGCCGTCAATTACGCGCTGGTGGTTGCAATCGGAATGGGTGGAGCCATGCTGGTATCCGGGCGTGTGATCGACCGGTTTACGCGAAGCTCGAAAGAGGCCTATGCCTTGGTGCCCGCCGTTTCGCTTGCTCTTGCGGTGCCCTTCTATCTCGCCTTTGTCTGGGCTCCCTCATGGCATCTCGCGCTGCTCTTCCTCGCCGCCACCATGTTTCTGAACTATTTCTATCTGACCTCTGCGGTGACGCTTGTGCAGGAGGAGGTGCGGCCAGACCAGCGTGTCATGTCGGGCGCGCTGCTTTTATTGATCATGAATTTCATCGGTCTCGGCCTTGGCCCCACCTTTGTGGGAGCGGCCAGCGATTTTTTCCACTCAAGCCATCCCCATCAGTCGTTGCAAATCGCACTCTACTTGCTCGCGCCGTTCTACCTAGTAGCGGTATTGCTGTTCCTGGCTTTGGCGCGGGTACTTAAAAACGAAAGCCGCACAGTTGGAGGCACAATCCAATGATCTTGCTTCGTCACTTGCTTGTCTCGGCCGCCTGTCTAGTTTTGGCGCCTTCGTATTTCGCCCAAGAGAGTAAAACCATGCCAGTTCTATCGCAGGAAACACACGGCCCAGTTGTGAATGCTCCCGCCGGCCCGGTCGAGGGAGTAGCTGAAGGCGGGCTGCGCGTCTTCAAGGGAATCCCGTATGCGCTGCCTCCAGTGGGCCAGGCGCGTTGGAGACCGCCAGCCCCCATGCCCCGATGGCAGACAGTCAGAGATGCAACCAACTTCGGGCCAGCATGCCTCCAGCCAAAACCCACGCTCTCCAATATCTACGTAAACAAGCCCATGCCTATGAGCGAAGATTGCCTGACGCTGAATATCTGGGCTCCTGCCAACGCGCACAACGCTCCAGTCTTTTTCTGGATTCACGGCGGAGCACTCGTCGGCGGATCGAGCCGGGAGGCGGTCTATAACGGCACAAAGCTCGCCGACCGCGGCATCATTGTGGTCTCCATCAACTATCGGCTCGGAGTCCTCGGCTGGCTCGCGCATCCTGAGCTCAGCCGCGAGTCGCCGCTGGGCATCTCTGGAAATTATGGCCTGCTCGACCAGATTCAGGCGCTGCAATGGGTCCGGGACAACATTGGCGCTTTTGGCGGCGATCCTTCCAACCTGACCATCGCGGGCGAGTCCGCTGGTGGCTTGAGCGTCATGTACCTTCTTGCCTCGCCACCTGCTCGCGGTCTTTTCACCAAGGCAATTGCGGAAAGCGCCTACATGATCTCCACGCCCGAACTGAAGCAGAGCAGTTTCGGCTCGCCTTCCGCCGAGGAAAGCGGCCTCAAACTCGCTGCCGCGCTTCACGCACCGAATATCGCCGCAATGCGGGCAATGGATGCGGCCACTCTAGCCCAGGCCGCTCCCGCGGCGGGGTACGCGCCATGGGGCACCATCGACGGGCGCGTCTTGCCTCACCAGCTTGTGGATGTATTCGATCGAGGCGAGCAAGCACATGTCCCCCTGCTGGCCGGCTTCAACAGCGGAGAAATCCGCTCGTTGCTGCCACTCGCTCCGCTTCCTCCCGCCAGCGCGGCCGACTACGAAACCTACATTCGCGACCACTATCTCGATCTAGCCGACGAATTCCTGCGCCTCTACCCCAGTTCCAACATGCAGCAAAGCATCTTGGCCACAACCCGCGATGCCCTTTACGGCTGGACCGCGGAGCGCCTGGTAAGAAAACAAGCAGCGCTCGGACTGCCGTCTTTCCTTTACTTCTTTGACCATAGCTATCCGGCAGAAGACGCCGCCAACTTGCATGGATTTCACGCGAGTGAATTGCCTTTTGTCTTTGGAACCTTCGACAGCACGCCGCCGCTTTGGCCCAAAGTTCCTGAAACGCCGGAACAGACCGCGCTTTCTGACGCAATGATTGGATACTGGACGAGTTTTGCGCGCACCGGCCGACCGCAGGCCGCGCATGTGCCGGATTGGCCGGTCTTCGGTACGAAAGGCGCCTACATGGCCTTCACGGATGCGCCGCACCCGTCGCAGCATCTCTTGCCCGGGATGTACTCGTTCAACGAGCAGGTCGTTTGCCGACGTCGTGCCGCTGGCGGCCTCCCCTGGGGCTGGAATGTTGGGCTTTGGTCGCCCATACTCCCTCCTCAGACTGCGCAATGCAAATGATGGGCGGAGACTCTGTAGGGTTACTCGCAGAACCTTGATTAAAGCTTGAACAGGAGACGATAGAGCTGCGTTAATCCCTCAAGGCCAGGAAGCCAGCCGCCATGAATTTAGCGATGCGCTTCCTGACTGCGGGAAAATCGTCGGAGCGGCAGATGCCGCCGGATAAGCGATCGATCCGCCCAGTGCGCGCCAGCGTATTCATCAGCGCGCCCGTTACAAAATGGTAGCCCCAGAAGATATCCTCGTCGCTATAATCCGGCAGAGCCCGCTTCAATATAGAAACCAGCTTGAGCACCACAGGATCGAAATTTGCGGCCATCATAGCCGCTCCCTCTTCGCTGTAGCTCACGCGCGCGCAGAAAGCGGCAAAATTTATCCATGGCTCGCCGCCCTCGATGTATAAATCGAAGTCGGGGTCCAGAAACGCGTGCAACGCGCCCTCGACGGTGGGGTTCTCTCCCGCTTCCGCTTCGTACTGTTCGAGCGCTGCCATGCGGCGGTCGCAGGTAACGCCGGCTCGCCGTTTGAAGACCGCTTCAAACAGATGATGCTTGTCGTTGAAATAGTAATGAAGCAGCGTCGTGTGAATCCCCACTCGCAGGGCCACGTCACGGAGGGTTACTCCATAAAATCCGTTCTTTGAGAATAGATACTCGGCTGCATCGAGAATCTGTTCCAAACTTTCCGCGCGCTGCTCCGCCTTACTGCGACGTACGCGCTTCGGCGCCAAACCTTCTAACATAGCGCCCACCCTTTCTCCATTAGGCGAGATATCTGAGTCAAATTCCTCCACCAATGACTCACTCTTCCCCACTCTCTCGTTCCCAAGTCTAGCATGCGGTTGGTTCGCGATAGCCGCTGGGTAGAGAGACCAGTACAAAGTGGGATTTCCCCCAGCTCTTCTAAGGAACACAATAGATCGGCACGAGTTGGAATCCGAGTTCGGCAGCTTGCGTATGCA
>VFSW01001842.1_pt1 | contig 32102 bp, 38 predicted proteins | sample 5358111 | NCBI WGS metagenome assembly VFSW01 (sample SAMN11554181, study PRJNA540505) | mine drainage metagenome | isolation source: sediment from site ElyBrook_90M | place: USA: Ely Copper Mine, Vershire, VT | collected 2017
GGGCGGCCCGCAGCCCCCCGCCGACGCGGGAACCCCCGCCGACCAGGTGGGCAAGGCGGCACAAGAGAACGTGATCACCCTGACGCAGGACGTGCTCAAGAGCATCGCCGAGGACGCCGCCAGGACCGCACTCGAGGCCTCACAGGCCGCCCACGCGCAGGTCGTCGCCAAGATGGCGGCTGACAACGCGGGGCTGGCGGGGCAGCTCGAGGAGGTCGCCAAGCGGCTCGCGACGGTGGAGGGGCACCCGGCCGCGCCGAAGGTGTTCACCAACGGGCAGGTCCCCCCGGCGAACCAGCTTCGCGGACAGGACCAGGGCGGGGCGCCCGTCGACGTCGCCAAGGCGGCGGAGATGAGGCGGCAGTTCCGCACTGCCGACCCGGGCGAGCAGAACCGCATCGCCAGGGAGATGCAGGAGGCCGCGATCGGCCAGCTGACCGCGATTCACGGCCGGCGCTGACCCGGCGCCCCCCGCTTTAACCCAGGACGTACCCAGCCCCCGTGAGGCCGCGCCTCCGGGGGCTTCCGCATGCCCCGAGAAGGAGGCATCAGCATGACCGCATCAGACCTGACCGAGGAAACCCTCGCGGCGATCCGGAAGGCATCGACCACGGGCATCACCGAGGCCACCGGGATCTACAGCTACGACCTGAGCGGGCTCGTCTCGCTCATCCCGGTCGTCACCCCGTTCCGGGACATCGTGCCGCGCACGAAGTCACCTGACGGCAACCCGTTCGCCACCTGGCGGGCGATCATGAACCTGACCAACTCCCAGCCGAGCCCGTTCATGGGCTTCGACTTCGCCGCGAACGAGATCTCGGTGGAGGAGCAGGACTTCCAGGCCCGGTACAAGCCGTCCGGGTTCGACGTGACCGTCACCCAGGATGCCTTCGACCTGGCGACCGGGTACGGTGACCCGTACGCGATCGGCACGTTCAACTGCCTCAACCAGGTCCTCATCGGGGATGACCGGGGCCAGTTGTGCGCGCAGTCGTTCGCCCTCGCCGCGGCCGGCGCCCCGACGCTGACGGTGCACACCACGGGCGGCTCAATCAGCACGTCGACCGCCTACATCGGCGTCGCCGCCCGCACCGGCACCGGGTACTTCTACGGCACCGGGAACAGCCAGGGCAACTCCGCCGAGGCCACGTCCATGACCGGCTCGACGAACTCGATCACCGCGACCGTGCCCGCGATCCGCGGCGCGGTCTGCTACGACTGGTTCTACTCGGCGGACGGGTCGACCTGGTACTACTACACGACCACGACCGTGAACACGGTGCTGGTCACCTCGGCGATCAGCACCAACAACTCGCTGCCGTCCGGGACCGCGTGCCCCGACATGACCACCATGTGGAAGGGCTCCGCCGGCGTCCCGACCTACAACGCGTCGGCGGACAACGGCAGTGCCGACCCCAGCCAGTACGACGGCTTCCTCGCGAGCCTGAGCGGCAGCTACAACGGCACCGGCCAGTGGGTGACCCCGGGCGCCGGCGGCAGCACAGCCAACCCGTCGGTGTGGAACAGCCTGAACGGCGCGGCGATGACCCTGACCGGCGGCACCATCACCGAGATCGAGCAGTACCTGTTCCAGCCGCTGTGGACTGCGATCAAGGCCAGCCCGACCGCGCTCATGGTCAACGCGGCGCAGGCCCAGGAGATCGCGAACCTGGTGCTCGACTCCAGCTCCGCGACGACCTTCCTCAACACCGACGCCTCCGGCCGTATCAACGTGACGGCCGGCGGCCGGGTCGGGGAGGTCGTCAACGCCCCGGCGGGCGGGGTCACGGTGCCGATCGAGGTCCACGTGTCGCTGCCCCCGGGCACCGTCATCGCCAGGACGGACAGGGTGCCGTTCCCGCAGGCGAACATCAGCAACGTGCTGGAGCAGCGCTGTTTGAGGGATACCGCCCAGTACGACTACGCCGTGAGCCGCGTCGCGAACACGGCGGGCGGCGGCCCGAGGAAGGACAGCGAGGTGCGCACCGTGTCCACCTTCGTGAACCGCGCCCCTGTAGCCATGGGCGTTTTGTCCAATGTGGGCTAAATGCCCGTAACGGGAGCATGGTTAACGCCGGGGGTCCTGCTCTTGCCCCCGGCGTTAACCCGGGCCCGCTCAACATCACGGGCACCAAAGGTGCCCCGTCTCGCTAGGAGTGTCATGCGGATCTACCACCGCCGCGGGGCGCAGGTCGTCCACCACGGCGGCACCCAGTACAAGGCAGCCCCGGACGGCGGGTTCGAGGCCCTGCCCGGGGACGTGGAGCGGCACCTGCTCGGCTTCCCGGACTGGGAGACCGACGTGCAGCGGGAGCAGCGGCGGGTACGCGAGGACCTGGCCCGGCGCCGCGACCCGGCGTCCCAGTACGAGGAACTGGCGGCGATGCGCGCCGAGATGCGGGCAGAGGCCCGCGCGCCCCAGGCCGCGCCCGACCTGTCCCTGCTGTCCCCTGAGCAGCTCGCGGCGCTCGCCGATGCAATCAGGAAGGCGCAGGCCGTGCAGTACGGCGACGGCGAGGCCCCCGCGAAGCCGAGAGGCCGCAGGCCCGCGCCGAAGGGCGAAGCGAAGGACGACGAGGCGGGGGAAGGGTAGCCCCTTCCTGCCGGTTCCCGGCCCCGTGAGCAGCCGCTCCGGGGCTTTTCTCATGCCTGCCACGCGGCACCGCCGCGCCGACCACCCGGAGGTAACCCATGTCCGCCACGCCCACGTCCACCCTCCTGTCGTCCGCCGGCGGAAACCCCCTTGAGGCCGGCGACACCGGGGTTATCGGCTGCCCCGGCGTCATGCAGCACCAGAAGGGCACTGACAGTTCCGCGTCCGCCCCGGTCATCTCCGCGCCCGGGTTCGTCAGCGGCACCGCGTCGCAGCTCAGCGACCTCACGAGGGATTACGTCGTGTACTTCACGATCGCGACCGGCGGCGGCACCGTCACCATCGCGATCGGCCCCACGTCGACCCCGGCGACCACGATCGTGTCGTCGGCGACCGGCGTCGCGGGCACGGTCATCCCCATCCGGCTGCCTGCCGGGTGGTACCTGGAAATCACCCTGGTCACCTCGACGATCGGCCGGCAGATCGCCGTCGGCTGCTAGCACGCCAGGTGACAGGGGCCGGGAGAAGATCCCGGCCCCGCTCGCACGGCAGTCCTCAGTCCCAGTCCGCCGGCTCGCCCGGCTCGTCCGGATGCCGCTCGGCGCGGAGCATGTACTTCAGGCACGTCATCTGCCATGAGCTGACCGCCTGGAGCATTTCCGTGGTCGTCAGCCCGTGCTCCCGCTGCAGCCTGTTGAGCGTTGCGCCGATCTCGGCTGAGGCCTCGGCGACCTGCTGCGTGCGGTCATGCTCCCGCGGCGGCAGCCTGTCCTCGCGGCGGATCGCGTCGCCTGCCGCGTTCTCCGCGTCTACTGCCGCCTGGCAGTGGCGGTACCCGGCCAGCCTCATCCGGGCGCGCTCCTGCTGCTCCGGCCACGGCAGCGACTCGTCGTCTTCAAGCTCGGCCGCTGCCGTCTCCCCGTAGTTGCACCAGCCCGGATCGCTGCAGGTGGCCGCGTGGATCTCCAGGGCCTTCGCCCGGCTGCGGGCGTAGTCGAACGGGCCGTCCGTGCCGTCGCTCAGCTGGTCGCGCATCAGCGGCACCGGCAGCCCGGCTTGACGTGAACCGTGAACCCGGCGTTCGCCCTGTAGCACTCCGAAGGGCGCGGAACCTCTCCCCGCACCCGGCCGCTCCAGGCGCTGTAGGCCGTAGCGGCAAGCAGTGCAGCCTGATCCTGCACTGCCCGGCTGAGCACCGCGCCGACCGCGTTCCGGACCGGCACGGGCACGTAAGCCGCAGGCTGCGTTAGATCGTGACAGGTTGACGAGCCGTCGCCCCACAGGATGAAGTCCGCAGGCGGCAGGCCGATGCTCGCGGGGTTCCCGGGGCTGTGCAGGTGCGCGTGCTCGTCCGCCTTGTACGGGCAGTGATCCGCGCACTCGTTGCGGCTGTAGCCCTGAGATAGCAGGTGCTCAACGAATGGGCCGAAGCCGCCGTCCGGTTGCGTGTCGCTCACCCGCTTATCATCGCGCAGGCTCGGGGGTGGCGTGGTGACCGTGATTCCCGTGCTGGTTCCGCCCCCGTCCGGGCAGACATGGCGCCCGTGGCTCACCCCGGCCATGTTCACCGCCTACCCGCACTGGCTGGACCTGAACGACCTCATCCAGGGCGGCATCGCCGCGGTGCAAGCTGACTCGCTCGCTGACGTGCTGCTCGCCGCAACCGACTGGGCTGTCGGCGAGCTAGGCGAGATGCGCCTCGACGGGCACCTGGTCAGCGGCGAAACGCAGACAGCAAGGGTGCTGCCGTCGGGGCGGGTCACCCTCATGCCCCGGGACGTGCCGCTGCGGGCCATCATGTCGCTGTCGATCGGCTGGGACCCGGAGAACCTGTCAGCGATGACGCTGCCTGACGCGTCGATGCGGTTCAGCGCGGGCGGGCGGGTGGTGTCGTTCTGCCCGCCGTCTCTCTCCTACCCGTGGGACCGGGGCTGCCCGGGCCGGGACCTGTACGTCACCTGGTCGTACGTGGCGGGGTACCCGTCGGCGCTGCTGTCCGCGGTCGCCTCGGGTGCCTCGTCGGTGACGGTGGACGACCCGGCGGGCATCCTGCCTGGCGAGATCCTGCGGGTGTACGACCCGGGTGTCACCGAGTCGCTGACCGTGGCGGCCACGTACGCCCCGGCCATACCAACAATCCCGGCGACCCCGACGAGTATCCCGCTCGCCGCGAACACGGTGAACGCCCATGCGGCGGGCACCGGGATCACCGGGTTCCCCCGCAAGGCATTGCAGGCGGTCATCGCGTACGGGGTGGCGCTGCTGATGCGGGATGACGTGTCCGGTGAGGAGCCCGTGTCCGGGTTCGGCCCGGACGCGCGCACCACCGCGCCCGCCCGCGGCGGCCTCGCGTCCGGGCTGGTCAATGACGCCTACGGGTGGATTCAGCCCTACAAGCAGATCATGCGGCGCGGGTAGCGCCCGTCTCAGCGGAGGTGCCCGTGGGTGAGCTGTGCCTGCGGCTGTGGACGCTGATCCACAAGCCGAAGAAGAAGACGGTGAAGGCGAAGAAACCGGAAACGGCGGCGCAGAAGGCGGCGAGGTCGGCGAACGGCAGGAAGGCCGCCGCCGCGGCGAAGAAAAAGAAGAAGGCCGGCGGCCCGTCACCGAGGCCCGCCACGACGGCGAAGCCGCGCAAGGCCGCGAGCCCCAGGCCCGCAACGAGCGCGGCGCAGGCGGCCTGATGATCGACCTCATTGTCACAGGCGCGATCATCCTCGGCGTCGTACTCGGTGTCACGCTCGGCGTTTTCACGTCGCCGCCCCTCGGCCGCAGGGGACGACCCTGATGGCGGGGGACCGGCAGCTTGTCCGCCTCGCGGTCGCGGCGTTCTTCGGCGGCACCCTGGTCAGCGACGGCGAAGTCAAGTACCAGGGCGGCCCCCTCACCGCCTACGGGCTCGGCACCTGCTACCCGTACAGCGTCAGGCACGCCCCCGACACCGACTACACCGCCGGGCAGCCGTCCGGGCAGAACTGGGGCTGCGTCCTGTCGACCACCCGCGTCCGCCGGGCGGTCACCCTCGACAGCTACGGCGGCCCCTCATCCGGGATCTGGCTGCGGAAGTACACCATCACCTGCGAGATCGCGGTGATCTGCGAGCTGTCCCACATTGAGGTCGCCGGGGCCGGGCTCGATGACCTGATCGACCAGGCGGAGTCGATGATCTTCGCCGACCGGACCCTCGGCACGACCGGCAGCAGCAGCATCCGCATCCTGACCGCCGGGACCGACAAGGCGGCCATCGTCGACGAGACCGACAAGTTCGCCGTGCTCGACAAGGACAAGGGCCGTTACGCCGGCATGGCGACCATCACCTTCCAGGCGCTCACGGAGGCCAACCCATGAAGTACGCGTACGGCGGCCCGGTACCCGTCCCTGATGCGGCGGGCGAGCTCGTGCACCCGCGTGATGTCCGCGAGTTCAGCGCGGCACCGGACTGCCCGCCGTGGGAACCGCTGGACGAGCCGGCGGCCGGCGTCCCCGCACCGGATGAGGTTCCCGGCGCCGGGAGCGCCCCGCGGCGCCCTGCCGCCGCACCCGGCCCGGCCGTGACCGGCGAGGCAGCCACCCCGAAGGGAATGTGACCCGATGGCACCCCCCACCACGTTCAGCCCGGTCGAGGGCCGGGAAATCTGGCTTGCCCGCGAGACAACCCCGGGCACCCTCGCCAGCGTCCTCACCTTCCCCTGGGCAGTCACGTCGTTCAAAGACTCGAACAAGCCGATGTGGCTGGACGACGACTCGTTCCAGGGCGCCATGGGTGACATCTACGGGATCTACCAGGGACCGGAGATCGCCTCCTGGGACGCCGGCGGGCACGTGTTCGCGGACACGATCGGGCTGCTGCTGTGGGCTGTCCTCGGTGACTACACGGCGACCGGCACCGCGGGCAGCGGGTCGACGACCCTGACCGCGCCGCTGGCAGCGGGGGCGACCACGGCGAGCGTCGCGGCGATCACCGGGTTCAGCAGCGGGCAGGCGGTGCAGCTCGGCGTGGCCGCTGACGGTAACCCGGAGATCGTCACCCTGTCCGCCGCCCCGTCCGGCACCACCCTCACGTTCACGAACACCCCGGCGCGGTTCGCGCACGCCAGCAGCAAGACGGTCGCCGGGATCGTCGCCCCGTACACGCACGTGTTCGCGCTGCTCAACGGCACCGGCGGCGTACCCGGGGGGGCGCCGGGGCAGCCGCCGACGCTCACCGCCTGGCACATGGACGGCCTCGCCACCAACGGCGGCAACGCCTACGCCTACTCCTGCGTCAGCGACCTGGCGTTCACCGGCAACGCCGACAAGCTCCTCGACTTCAGCTGCAAGGCCACCTGCGTCGTGCGGCAGTCCCCGGCGGTGGCGCTCGCGGCGACCGCCGTGTCCGCTGAGCTCGCCACCCCGTCGTGGCGGACCGTCGCCGGGATCGGCGGGGTCGCGTCGGGCGGCACGCAGGTGAAGAACGTCGGCGAGCACGTCATCACCATCACCCGGCAGGTGAAGCCGCTCAACACCGAGCAGGGCAGCCAGGCCCCCTACGTGATCGCCCGCGGCAAGCAGGGCGTCACCGGGAAGGTCAACCTCACCCCGGCGATCGACGACAGCGCCCTCATCGCGCTGCTGGCCAACACCCAGCCCCAGTTGCAGTTCATCACCAGCAACGGGCTGAGCGGCTCGTCGCTGCGGTCGCTCCAGTTCGACATCCTGCTCGCCGCGTACAAGACGGCTGACGAGCAGGACGGCGCCGAGCTGTTCGGCTACGACGTCGACTGGACCGGGGTGCACACCGCGGCCACCTCCGGGGGCATCAGCATGACCGGGGCGTCCGGCCTCAAGGGCGCGGTGAAGGCCACGCTCGTGAATGCCGTGGCCGGCTATTGATAACGAGCAGGTAACGGCGGGTCGCCTTCATGGGCGCCTCCCTGCATGAGCTGCTGCAAACGGCCCAGCTGGCGCTGCTCGTCACCGCGCTCTGGCTGGTCACCAGGAAAAGGAGAACGGTGAGGACAACGCTAGAGTCCGGCGCCTGGGTTGAGCACGTGCCGATCCAGGATCTCAAGGGCAAGCACATCCGCGACTACGCCCGCGCGGGCAAGAGCAACATCGACGGGTCCGCAGTGGACGACGAGGGCACCATCGACGTGCGGGCGATCGTCACCTCAACGGACATCGGCGAGCAGCAGGAGGTGAAGCACGACGCCCTGTGGGCGATCTGCATCACCGGCTGGTCGTACGAGGGGATACAGGTCCCGAGGTTCGACCGCGGCGAGGGGCGGCCCATCGGCGCCGAGGTGCTTGAGGAGATCCCCGCGGCGGACTACGCGGAGATCGATGAGCTGCTTGAGCCGTTCGCGGTGAAGCTCACCGCCAAGCCTCGCCCAAAAGGGGTGACTACCTCCGCCTCAAATGGCTCGTCACCGGCAAGGGCAAGCGGCTCCCGCCGGGGCTGAGCTGGGACGACTACGACGAGATCATCCACATCATCCGTTTCCCGGGGCTGGTGCCGCCCGGGGGACGGGAGGAACTGCCCGCCGGGGTCTACACGTGGCTGATGCCGGTGCAGATGGCGATTGACCGGGCGCAGCGTGAGGCACAGCAGAAAGCGGCGCGGAGGTGAGCCGTGCAGGTCACCGAGTTGCCCCTGTACGTCGGGCGCATCGCCGACGCGCTTGCCGCCAGGGCCGCGGCGGCGGCGGCGAACGCGATGGCGGCGGAGTTCCACGCGGAGCTGACCGATGTCACGCTCCGGAAGTCCAGCCACGCGGCGGGCACCCCCACCCCGTCACGGCCCGGTGAGCCGCCCGCCCTGGTGACCGGCACGCTCCGCCGCTCGGCGCAGGTCGTGCCCGCGGTCGCCGCCGGGACCCGCGCCGTGTCCGCCGTCCGGGTGGGCGCCGTGTACGCGCGGATCCAGTCCAAGGGCGGCACCGTTACCGTGAAACGGGCCAGGGTGCTCGCGAACAAGCGCACCGGGCAGGTGTTCGGCAAGTCGGTCACGCTTCCCGCCCGCCCGTTCATGGAGCCGACGCTTGCCGTGCTGCTCGCCTCCGGCCGCCTCCGGGCGAAGGCTAACGCCGCCGTCGCGGCCGTCGTGACGGAGGCCGCAGGGTGAACGAGGACGTTGCCCTTGAGTTCGCCGCCGATGTGGAGTCCGCGGTCGCGTCCGTCCGTGAGCTGGCCGCCGGAGCGCAGGAACTTGCCGGCACCGCGAAGGAGGCCGCGGACGGCTGCACCGGGCTGACCGAGGCCGCCGGGGCGACCGCCGGCGAGCTGACGGCTTACGCCGACCAGGCGAGGGCGGCCGCCACGGCGGCGTGGGACCTGGCAGCCGCCCAGGCGGACCTGAAAACAGCCGACGCCGAGCTGAAGGCAGCCATCGCGGACCTCGGCGCCGCCCAGGCGACGGCCGGCAAGGAATCCCAGGACTACGCGGACGCCCTGGAAGAGGTCACGGGCGCGATGAAAGTCCAGCAGGCCGCCGCCGAGCAGCTCGCGGCCGTGCAGGAGCAGCAGGCGAAAGCCGCGGCGGCCGCCGCCGATGAGACCGTGGCTGCCAGCGACCGGGCCGCGACCGCGACCGAGGGAGCCGCGGCGGCGAGCGAGGGCGCCGCGGCCAAGACCGGGGCCGCCGCGGAGTCCGGGCTCGGGAAGTACAAGATGGCGCTGGTCGGCATCGGGGTCGGGGCCGCTGTCGCGGTTGACGCCGCCGGCAAGTTCCAGGACTCGACCACGCACCTGGTGACTGACGCGGGCGAGAGCGCGAAGAGCCTCGGCATGGTGCAGCAGGGCATCCTTGGCGTGTCCGCGTCGACCGGCACCAGCGCGTCGGCCATTACTGACGCGATGTACCACATTGAGTCGTCCGGGTTCCACGCCGCGTCCGGCCTGGCGATCCTCAAGACGACCGCGGAGGGGGCGAAGGTCGGCGGGGCTGACCTGGACACCACCAGCAAGGCGCTGATCGGGACCCTGACCGCCTACTACGGGACGTCCCTCACCGCCGGGCAGGCAACCAAGGACTCCACCAGCCTGATGAACCAGCTGATCACGACGGTCGGCTCCGGTGACATGCGGATGCAGGACCTCGCCTCGTCGCTGTCGAACGTGACCCCGGTCGCCGCCGCCGCCCACATCAGCTTCGCGCAGGTCGGCGGCGCCATCGCCACCATGACCAGCCAGGGCATGAGCGCCCGGCAGGCAACGCAGAACCTCGCGCACACCATCCGGTCCCTGACGTCCCCGACGAACGTGCAGGCCGTCGAGATGAAGGCCATGGGCCTGTCCGCGAACGAGGTCGCGAAGAACGTCGGCAAGACGGGCCTCGCCGGGACGCTGGACGAGATGCGCGACGCCGTGCTGTCCAACACGCAGGGCGGCAACGTGATGCTTGACCTCCTCAAGGGCATGTCGCCGGCCGCGCAGGGGATGGCCAACCAGATCCTCGCCGGGAGCATCAGCACGGGCAACCTGACCAAGGCGATGAAGACGCTGAGCCCGGAGCAGTACGCGCTGGTCAGCCGGTTCAAGACCACCGCTACCAGCGTGACCGGGCTGCAGCAGACCTACACCGGGGCCATGAGCAAGATGCTGGGGGGCGCCACCGGGCTGAACGTCGGGCTGATGCTGACCGGCACCCACATGGGGGACCTGCAGAAGTCAACGGCTGCTATCGACGCGGAGAGCAAGAAGGCGTCCGGCACCGTCGACAACTGGTCGACGATCCAGGGGACGTTCGCTTTCAAGACGCAGCAGGCGAAGGCGTCCCTGGAGGACACGGGGATCGCACTGGGGTCCGCGCTGCTGCCCGCGGTCACCGCGGTCCTGGGGCCGATCGCGCACTTCCTGGCGCTGGTCGCGAGCAACAAGGCGGCGTCGATCGCCCTGGCGGTCGTCGTCGGCGGCATCCTCGCCGGGGCACTCGGCATGAAGCTGGCCGGGGCGCTGAAGGACGCCAAGGATGGCGTCAAGGCGGCCGGGGATGGCCTTGAGTGGCTGGCCGGGAAGCTGACCGGGGCGAAGTCGGCCCAGGAAGCCCAGACGGCGGCGACCGAGGCCGGCAAGGTGGTGCAGGAGGCGTCCGCCGCCGAGTCTGAGGCGCAGGCCGTCGCCACCGAGGCGCTGACCGCGGCTAAGGAGGAGTCGGTCGGGGCGACCGAGGCGGCGACCGTCGCGCAGACAGGCCTCGACGTCGCGATGGACGCCAACCCCATCGGGATCATCATCATCGCGATCGTCGCGCTGATCGCGATCATCGTGCTGATCGTCACCCACCTGCACTTCTTCGCCCACGCGTTCGATGTGGTGCGGCACGCGGTGGCGACGGCGGGCCACGACATCGCGTCCGGGTTCGATGCCGTGCGCCACGCCGTGGCCTCGATCGGCGACGACATCGTCCGCCCGTTCGAGCAGGCGTTCAACTGGATTTCCTCCCACTGGAAGGAAGTCCTGGCCTGGCTGGTCGACCCCATCGGGATGGCCGTCTTCGAGATCCGCACGCACACGCACGAGATCGCACAGGAGTTCGACAAGCTACGTCATGATGTCGCCTCGATCCTCGACGGAATCCGCCACGACATCGCCTCAGCCTGGGACGGCGCGCGCCACGACGCGGCCGCGGCCCTTGACGGGGCGCGGCATGACATCGCCAGCACGTGGGACGGCATCCGCCACGACGTCGCGGCCACCGTGGACGCCATCCCCGGTGATGTCGAAAAAGGGATCGAAGTCCTGATTCACGACTTCGTCGCCGGGCTCGACGTCATCAGCCACGACTTCGTCGCCGGGCTCGACGTCATCCGCCACACTGTCGCAGCAGGCGCGGATGATGTCGTAAGCTTTTTCGAAAAGCTGCCCGGCAGGGTCGTCGCCCAGCTGGCCGCCCTGCCCGGCCCGCTGCTGACCGTTGGCGAAAACGTCATAAAAGGGCTGATAAACGGCATCGTGAACGCCGCGGCGTCGATCCCGTCGATCATGTCCGGGCTGGCCTCCGACGTGGCCAGCTACTTCACCGACCCGCTGAAGCTCTTCTCCCCGTCACGGCTATTTTTCGAGCACGGGTTCAACATCGTGCAGGGCGCGATCAACGGCGTGAAGGCCAACACGCCGGCGCTGCTCGCCACGATGCGCGCCCTGGGTACCGGGGTCGGCACCCAGGGCCTCGGCTCCTCCTACGCCGCCGGGGCGGTCGCCCCCGCGGGCGGGGCGAGCGTGCACGTGAGCGTGCCCATGACCGTGCAGGGCTCCGCGGGCAGCGCCTACAGCGACCCCCGGTTCCAGCAGTACATGCAGCAGCAGGTGCAGGAGGCCGTGCTGCGGTACGGCGACATCAACCCGGACAACGGGCTCACCCCGGCCTGGGGCCGGTAGTGACCTCCTACACGCTGTTCGGGCAGGCGAACCCCGGGACGGTCAGCTCCGGCGCGGGCAACAACGGCACCAACGGCCTCCACTTCACCGTCTCCGCGGCGTGCACCCTGAACGGCATCTGGCATTACAGCCCCTCCACCTCCACGCAGCTGCCGACTGAGATCGCCCTGTACACCACCCAGGCGAGCCCGTCGACCGGCACGCTCGTCGCGAGCAACACGGCGACGTGGCTGACCGGGCCCGGCGGCTCATCGGCGTCAGCAGGCTCCGGCTGGGTGTACGCGGCGCTCACCAGCCCGCCGGCCTTGTCGTCCGGCACGGACTACATGGCGGCGAACTTCCGCAACGACGCGGTCAACGAGTGGTTCGTCCTCTACACGGTGACCTGGCCGGTAACCAGCGGCATCCTGACCGCCCCGGACGACGTCGCGCCGGGCCAGGGCTGGTACAACATCGGCACTGCCCTGACGTTCCCCGTCACGCAGCTCGCCGGGGACAACTTCGGGATGGACGTGCAGGTCAGCACCGCGTCAGCTTCCGCCCGGTCACTCGTGGCCCCGTCACTGGCTGCCATGCAGGCAGCCTCCTGGTAAGGAGAAAAGAAAATGGCCGACGCACTGTACCAAGTGGACACGCAGGGAGCGGTCGCGCTCGTCGCGGCTACCGCCAAGACGGCGCTGTTCGTCCTGGCGCCGTCCGGGCACGGCATGTCACTCAAGAAGTGGCGGATCGGCTTCGACGGCGTGACCGCCTCCGCCGTCCCGGTGCTCTGGGAGGTGAACTACCTCACCGCGGCAAGCAACTCCACGCCCGGCACGGGCAACACCAGCCAGTCGGCGAGCATCGCCCAGACCAGCGGCCGGGTGATCACCAGCGCGTTCGCCGCGGGTTCCGCCTGCACGTCGGAGCCGACTGTGCAGACCAACGTCGACGCGGGCCTCCTCACGCCGAACGGCGGCCTGGTCATCTATGACTTCCCCCTCGGCGACGAGCCTGACGCCGCCGTGTCGCAGGGCTTCTGCATCCGGCTGACCGCCCCGGCGGCAGTCAACGTGCGCGTCTCGATGTGGTTCAAGCGCATCTAGCGGCGCTGCCCGGTTAGCGAGCTGCGGGAGGCACCATGGCCATTGCGGGGCGCAGCTACGCCAACGTCCCGGTTATCGTCCGCAGCACGCTCGCCGACCCCCCGGTCCTGACGACGGCGCCCCCGGTTGTCGCCGCCGCGCAGCCTGACCGCCGCTGGTTCGCCCCCGGGGTTGCCATAGTCACGGCTGCCCCGTACGCGCCGCCCGTGATCCCGGTGGCCACACCGGGACCGGTCATCGTCACGTCGCAGCCGCCCGTGCTGCCGGCCGTCCCCCCGGTCATCACCCGCAGCACGCTGGCCGACCCCCCGGTGCTGACCACGGCCAGCCCGGTTGTCATCGCCGCCGCTCCTGACCGCAGGTGGCTCTCCGGCAACCTCGGCGTGGTCACCATCCTGCGCAATACGCTGCAGGACCCCCCGGTGCTGACCACGCCCGGACCCTGGGTCACCGCCGCGCCAGCCAGCCAGCGGTGGTTCGCCGGCACGCCTGCCAGGGTCATCAGCAACCCGCCCGTCCCGCCGGCCGGCCCCGCCGTCACGGGCACCTGGGCCGGCGCCTACGCGGTCGCCTCCGGGTTCTTCTTCCCCTACCCGGCCGCCCGCCCGGTGCAGGTCAGCGTCGCGAACACGGCGGGCGACTGGCTGTTCTGCCTCATCGCCTGGCGCCCCTCGGCAGCCGGGAGCGGCGTGTCCGTCGTCGTCGCCGATGACGCGCACAACTGGTGGGAGCCGCTCGGGCCGCCGGGCACCGACTCACCCGCGGCCGGGGCAGTCCGCACCGCGGTATGGGCCGCGCCCGCCGCCAGGGTGGCCAACACCGTCAGCGGGCAGACCATCGTCCAGGTGGCCGCCACCGGCCCGGTGCTGTCACTGGCCTGCACGGTCATTGACATGAGCGGCATCCTGCCCTGGTACGCCGTAGTTCCCGTCACCGGGAACTACGCGAACACGGCCACGTCGCTGGCCCTGTCAGCGCCCGCGCCGTCCGCTCAGGCGGTCCTGCTCGCCGCGTTCGCCTCCGACAACAACAGCGACACGATCACCGGCCCGTCCGGGTGGACCGCCCTCACCGGGGCCAGCGCGTCCAACGGCGTCGATCACACGGCGGACATCAAGCTCACCCCCGCCTGGCAGGTCACCACGGGCAGCTCCTCCGCGTCGGTCAGCTCAGGCGGCTCGCTCGACCTCGCCGGGGTCATCGCGGGCGTGCTCGTCAGCGCTCCCCAGCCCGCGCAGCCGAACCCGTCATGGCCCGTCATGGTCACCGAGGCCGCCATCGGCGCCGGGGTGCGGACCCCCCCGTCCGAGCTGACCTGGACCGACATCAGCACCCGCACCCTGGCCCTGTCCATGCGGCAGGGCAAGCAGTACAGCCAGGGCACCTTGTCGGCCGGGCAGGGCACCATCACCCTCGACAACCCGGACGGCGCCCTCATCCCCCCCGGCACCGGGAGCTTCGCAGGCATCGACTCCGGCACGCCGCTCCGCAGGCGCATCATCTGGCCGGCCAGCGCGACCCCCCATTACGTGCCGTTCTCCGGCTACTTCCGCCGCTGGCCGTGGCAGCTGGACGCCGGGCTGCTCCGCGGCAAGACCCAGGCGGAGATCACCGACGCGTGGGGGTACGCCGCCGGGCCCCTCAACAGCATGGCGATCGAGGAATGCCTCATCGACTCCCCGTACGCGCTGTGGCCGGCGACCGACCCGGCGGGGTCCGCCGCCGCGTCGGACGTCGCGCCGGGTAACTCGCTGCCGCTCACCCAGGTCACCAGCAAGTACGGTGCAGGCGGGGCGGCGGCGGTGTTCGGGGCGAGCTCCGGGCAGCTGGCCGGGGCCAGCTCAGCGCAGGTCACCACCTCCGGTACCGGCGGCGGCGGGACAGGCATGTGGTCGCAGTCCCTGGCCTCGAGTGCGCTCGCCTACAACGGGTTCGGGTACGCGCTCGAGTGCGCCGACCCCGGTTACCCGCCGATCAGCGGCGGCGTCACGGTTGAGACATGGGCGTCGTGCACCCTCACCGCCGACCTGACGGCGATCAGCGGCAACGGGGAGTGCCTGGTCAGCACCGCGGGCGCCGTCTTCAACACCGCGTCGAGCAAGTTCCCCAACGGGATGCCGATCACACTGGGGGTCCTCGGCAGCTCGGCGCTGCCGGGCGGCTTCAGCGCCGGCACCTACTACGTCACCGGCAGCGACGGGCAAGGCAACTACAACCTGTCCGCCACGCAGGGCGGCACCGCGATCAGCCCGTCCAGCGGCGGAGTGGGCACCGTCGCCCCGTTCATCCTCTGGGATCCCGTCATCATGAGCCTGCGGGACGGCAGCGGGACCGTGGCCGGGCTCAGCATCCGCGAGACTGACGGGGCGCTGCTGATCCTGCAGCGCAACGGCACGAGCGTAACGGCCACGGTCGCCGACTCGGGGCACGACTACCGGGCCGGGATCGCCCATTACTCCCTCGCGGTGACCCAGACGGCCTGGCAGCTTTTCGTCAACGCGGGCGAGCAGCTGGCCGCCTCCGGCACGTTCTCCCCGGCACTGCCCGCCTCGTTCCGCTCAGCCTCGTTCGCCGGGGTGCAGGACGCCACCTCGCAGGGGTACGCGCTGCCCGGAACCATCGGGTTCCCCCTGGTGATCCCCGGCCTCAGCCCGCAGGTCCGCGTCGTCAACCGCTACTTCGCGGCCGGGGCCGCCATGGCCGGCGAAGCGGCCTGCGACCGGATTGAGCGGGTGCTCGAGTACGCGGGGCTCGCCGGGCGCCGCTGGCTCGGCCAGCAGCCGGCCACCTACGAGGGTGACCTGTGCGCGCCGGGGAAGGACATCGGCGGGCAGCCCGCGGCGAGCTCGGCGGGCAACATCGCCGCCTCCACGCTGCCCGCCCAGCAGTACGTCGCCCCGACCGGCGACATCACCTACCTGGCCAAGCTGTACACGTGGAACCAGCCCGTCAGGTGGACGCTGGGCGATGACACGGCAGGCGGCGAGATCCCGTTCCTGCCGGGCGCGATCGCCACCGACTACGACCCGGCCCGCGTCTCGTCCCCGGTGCAGGTGACCAGCCTGGGCAGCCAGGCCGTCACCGTCCCGTCCGGTGCCACCGCCTCAACCACCATGGCGGCGGTCACCGCGGCGGCGGGGAAGCAGTACGGCGGCCAGCCCTATCAGTCCACCTGCTACCTGGACCTGGACTTCAGCAGCCAGTACACGGCGGGCGGCAGCAGCATGGACCTGGCGAACTGGGTGGCGAACATCTACCGCAAGCCCGCCAACCGCGTCCAGGCGGTCACGGTCGACGCGGCCCGCCACCCGGCCGCCTGGCCGTTCTGGGGCGGGGCGTCAGGCGGGGACATGGTGCAGGTAAACGTGCGGCTCCCCACCGCGGCCACGTCGCCGCTGATCAGCCTGACCGCCCGGATCACGCAGACGGACCGGGCCAGCCAGTTCAGCCAGGGCGGCACCAGCGGCACGATCACCTGCACCCTCGACTTCGCACCCGAGAGCAACTGCCTGACTTGCGACGACCCGGTTCGCGGGCTCCTGAACTCCCAGAATGTCCTGGGGTGGTTAGGCCGTGACGACCTCGCAGATCACGCTCCCCGCCCCGCGCACCTGGTCCCCGGATGACTACGTGCTCGTGCCGCGCCTCCGCGCCGATGTCTCCGACACGGTCGCGCTCCTCACCCAGAAGCCGTACCTGATCGCCCAGTCCACCATCGGTTACACCGTGCCCGGCGGCGGCGGGGTCGTGCCCATGGACGCCGCGCTGGCAGACAGCTGGAACGGTCACCTCCAGAACGTCAGCCCCGCGTTCGCCGGGCTGCAGGCCACCTACTGGTGCCAGCTGCCCGGCTGGTACCTGTGCGACTTCCGGGCGCCGTGGGCCTACGCCAGCGGCACGCCCAACTCGTTCCTCGCCGGGTGGACCGGGAACATCAACGGCGCCACCACGTACGGGCCCAATTACGGGGCCGTCACCGTCAACGGGCTCGGCCAGGGCACCACCTCCCGTGCCGTCGACCTCATCCCCATGTACCTCACCGGGCCGCCCAACGGGGCCGGCGACTTCATCCAGCCGTACGCCAGCGCCGGGCCGTCCGGCACCATCTCCCTGAACACGTCCGCGCAGAACCTGCCCACCGCGAGCATCCGCTGGGCGTGCTCGCTGACGGGCACCGCGCCGCTGCCAGTCCCGCCGCTCACCGCGGTACCGACACCGATAACCAGCGCATGGCTGAACGGCAACGTCAGGGACACGATCCGGTTCCTGGCCTACCCGCCTGTCGCGAAGGCGTACTTCACGCCCGGCAGCGCGTCGCTGGCGAACTCGACCCTGGCCACGCCGCAGGTCCTCACCCTCAACACCACGGCGGTTGACAACTACGGCGGGTTCACCCTGGGGGCGGCGGCGAGGTACACGGCCCCGGTGGCCGGCCGGTACCTGCTCGCCGGGCAGGTCAACCTCGGGGCGTCCAGCACCACGACCTGGTACGCGTGCGGGCTGATGGTCAACGGCAGCACCGTCTACTGGGGGGACATTGTTCAGTTCGCCGGCTCGGCGCTCGCCGCCGGGGCGGGCATCACCAGGCGGCTGCGGCTCAGCGCCGGGGACTACGTGCAGCTCGTCGGCGCGCAGGCCAGCGGCGGCAGCATCGCCTACAACACCACCCAGGCCGCGATGACCAGCCTGATCGCAGTGTGGGAGGGCATCTAGGTGCCGCAGCCCGTCCCCGCCGTCCCCGGCATCCCCGCGGGCGCGTACCCGGTGCAGGCGGACTTCACCGCATGGGTCACGAACCCGTTCTCTTACCTGGCGCAGCCGGTGGTGTTCCGCGCTCACCGGGCCGCCGCGCAGGCGCTCACCGGGGGCACCTACAACGTCCTGCAGCTGGACACGGTCGACGAGGACCCCTACTCCGGGTGGAACGCGGGCACGTACGCGTGGACGTGCCCCGCCGGGTGCGCCGGCTGGTACGAGGCGACCCTGACGCAGTTCACCGCCAGCCAGGGCGCCGGGACATCAAATCAGAACGTGGCGGCGCTCGTCCTCAACGGGTCACTGTGGAGTGTCGGGGACGGTGACTGGGCGCCCGCCTCCGCCCCCGGCGGGACGAACGGCACGGTACAGGTGCCGCTGCTGCCCGGCGACGCCGTGCAGGCGTGGGTGTTCGCCACCCAGGGTGTCAGCACCCCGACGACAGCGGGGCAGCTCCCGGCGATGGAACTGGCATGGGTCAGCTCGTGAGCGAGAGCCTCGTCGGCCGGGTCGCCCGCCTTGTCCGCCAGCCAGCAGGAGGCCCGCTTGAGCGACCCGCCCGTCATCTCCTATGAGGTCAAGGAAGTCCTCGGCCGCATAGAGGGCTCCATCAGGGACCTGGGCCACGACGTGAACTCCCGGTTCGACCGGATCGAGGGGCAGCTCGCCCAGAAAGCCGACCGGGCCGAGGTCGTCGCGATCGACGGGCGCGTCAAGGTCCTGGAGGTCGACAAGAACCAGCGGGACGCGGCCTGCCAGGTCACCGGCGAGCAGCGGCGCGTGGCGGCCATGGCCCGCCGGTGGAAGCTCGCCACGGGCATCGCGGCGCTAGCGGCCGTAGCGGCAGCGGCCGAGGCGATCATCACCGGCATCCACTGAAAGGCGGCCGTTTGAACGACGTCGTTCCCGCGCACGACCAGGCCGTCACCCGCAGGTACGTGATCAGGTTCCCTGAGCATCCCGCCCGCGAAGACGACCCCCACTACCGCGACTTCGAGGCGTACCGCCGGCGCACCAAAGACACCGCGCAGTGCTCGATGGGACTGCACCGCGGCGACTTCTCCGACTGCGACCTGTCGGCACCGCTCGAGCTGCATCACGCGCACGTCGAGTTCGCCCTGCAGAACGGGGTCGACCTCGCGTGGCTGGAACGGGACTACCCCGGCGTGTCCAACCCGGACGCGGTCGGCGCGTGGATCGAGTCGGCCGAGAACCTGATCTGGCTCTGCCGGGCTTGCCACCGCGGCCCGGGCGGCGTGCACGTGGCGTCCGCCGCGGATTTCGAGGCCGAGAAGTACGTACGCCGACTGATTGGCCCGGCATTGGCAAAGGAGCACTGACCAGTGGACCCGCACGCAATCTTCAGCAGCAGCACGTTCACCTCGCCCCTGCCCTCGCCAACGGCGGCGCCGCGTTCCTCGCCTGCCTCGCCCCCGCCCTCCCGTACCTGGCGATGACGGGATGGCCTGCCATGGCCGCGTCCCTGGTCCTGGTCGGGGCGGTCGCCGGGCTGATCTCGCTGCTGAGGCCGGAGAAGGGCATCCTCGCGGTGGCGACGACGTTCGGGATCCTCGGCGCGGCGGCACTCCTGTGCTGGGCCGTGTCGCTCGCCTGACCGTCGTGAGCGCACTCCGGGCCGATGTCATCGCCGATGTCATCGCGTGGATCCTGACCTCGGCCCCGGTCTTCATCATCAGCCACCTCCTGCTGAAGCGCCACGTCACCCGCGTGGCCACCGCCCAGACCAGGGACCTGAAGGGGGAGGCAGATGACGGCAGCACCCGCCCCGGCGCCTGAGCCCGAGGAACCTGCCCCCGGCATGGCCGAGCCGCGGACGCGCCTCGAGCGGGCACTCGGGTACGTGCCGCGCGCGCTGTCATCTAAGGCGCACATCCTCTTCCTCGGCGCCCTGCTCGTGTACCTGGTGCTCCTTCCGCTGAGCCGCCTGTACGCGCCGACCTCGCAGGCGATGCTCATCGGCGGCAACTGGACCAACGTGACCTCCGACATGGGCGCGTGCATCGCCGCGGGCGGAACCCTGCACCTGGTCCGGCGGGAGAAGAAGCGGCACCTGATGGAGGCCGAGCGGCTGAGGCTGGCACGGGAGACGCACGCGCTCCTGCACCGCGTCCATGCGGCGGCCGCCGCGGAACTCGGGCACGTTAGCGGAGCGGAGGCAGCCGGTGGCTAGCGGCATCACCTGTTTCGACACGATCGAGAATGACCAGTTCCCGCCCGGTGCCGCCGCCTATGCGGGCTACGTCGACGGCGGCATCGGCAACCAGCCGAACTACTCATACGTGGTCAGCGCCTTCCCCCGGGCCCGCCACCTGTCGGTCGCCCTGTTCGCCGCGGACGACGCCGACGCGCTAGATGTCGAGTCCGGCGCCTCCGGGCCGCCGGACATCCCCGCCTGGCACGCCCGCCAGGTCGCCCGCGGCATCTCCCGCCCGGTGATCTACGCCAGCGTCTCCACGATGGAGAGCGCGGTGCTCCCGATCGTCGCGGGCCTGCCGGGCGGCCGGGACTCGGCACGGCTGTGGACCGCCCACTACGGCCTCGGCGAGCACATTTGCGGCCCGGCGACCTGCAACGCGCTGAGCACCGACGCGGACGGGACGCAGTGGACCAGTAACGCGCTCGGCCGCGTCCTCGACCAGTCCCTTCTCCGGGCCGGCTTCTTCGGCGCCCCGGTGCCCGCAACCGACCCGACGGAGGCCATCGTGCAGCAGCTCCCGGTCCTGAAGCTCGGCGCAACCGGCCCGATGGTCCGCAGGGTCCAGGGGCTGCTCGTCGCGGCGGGCCATGACCTCGGCACGACGGGCCTGCGCAAGGACGGGATCGACGGGACCTTCGGGCAGGCGACAGACAAGGCCGTGCGGGACCTCCAGGCGGCATGCGGGATCGGGATCGACGGGGTCGTCGGCCCCGGGCAGACCTGGCCCGCGCTGCTCGGCGTCAGCTAGACCGGAATCCGCGCCGCTCGTGCCGCTTCCGGCATGATCCGCTTGGCTGCCCCGGTCCATTCGAACTTGACGCGCCCGGGGTCGAACCGGCTGCCGCGTGCCGTGGCCGGCATGACTGTCACCGTCGCAAGCCATGCAAGCAGACCGCGCTGCCGGTCCAGCGGCATCTCCCGGAGCGCTTCCCGCGGGTTCTCTTGCACCCACCGCAGCGCCGCCGGGGCGACGGTGCCCCACGGGCGAGCTGTCTCGACGAGCGCCTTCTCCGCCTCGCCGATCTGGGCCCGCAGCTTCTCCGTAGCCGTCTTCAGCGTGCGCCCGTCGATGTCCCCGGCCGCGAACATCTCTCCGAGCTCGGCGAGGCGCGCGTTGGCCGCCCCGATGCGCCCCTCGTCGGGCTTGCCGGCGGGCTCCTGCATCGCCTCCACTGCCGCGCTGAGGTATTCGGGCCGGCGGATCAGTTCCGAGATCCGCCGGATAACGTACTCGTCGAGCGGCGCCGCGGCCTGCGTCAGGTGGTTGTGCTCTGAGCACCGGTAGCCGCGGACCTTGGCCCCCGTACCCGACGCCGAGATGTGCATCTTGGCGCCGCACTTCCCGCACTTGTAGAGGCCCGAGCCGAGCGACGATACCCGGTAGCTCGTCACGGTGCGCCGGGCCGGGTCGGCGAAGATCAGGCACATCTGCCGCCAGGTCAGCTCATCTACGATCGGGGGCCACGGGGCCGCGCCCGTTTCGTTGCCCTGGTAAACGAGGACCCCGGCGTTACGCGGCCGCGTCAGCACGAGCCGTAGCTTCTGGATGGTCCACTTGTTGCCCCGTGAGGTGAGGATGCCGCGTTCGTTCAGGTCCCGCATGAGCGAACGGAGCGACTGGCCGCCCGCCGCGGCGGTGACCATGCGCCTGATCTCCTCGGCTTCGGACTCGCGGATGGTGAGGCCGTCTTTCTCGAATCCGAACGGCCGCGGGCCCCCCGGGCTCTTGCCGCTCATTACCATCGACCCTCCCATGTTCCCGCCACTCATGCGCCCCATTCTCCCCTGATCCCCGGCCCTGTTGAGCTACCGCTCCGGGGCTTTCCTCATGCCCGCGAAGGGACCGCGCCATGGCGATCACTGCCAGCCTTTCCGTCAGCCCCTCCGCCCCGGCCGCGGGCGCCGTGGTGACGGCGGCCTACTCCGTGTCCGGCGCCGCCGGCACCTCCCACACGATCGCTTTCTCCGGCACGGTCACGGTCGACGGGACGAGTTACCCGGAGTCAACCGGGTCGCTTACCGTGCCCGGCGCCCCGGCCGAAGCGGTCACGTACGCCGTCCCGGCTTGCCCGGGGCTGTCGTTCACCGCGGCGGCCACTCCGGGCACCTTCACCGCCACGGTTCCCGCGAGCGGGACCGGGGGCACGGTCACGGTCACCGGGTCGGCCACGGTCGGTGGCTCGGTCGTTTCCGCCACGGCGAGCCTCACCTTGCCCGGCTCAGGCCCTGTTCAGCCGTCCGGAACGGTCCCGTACCCGGGCGCCCTGGCGGCAGGCCACACGCTCCTGAACGAGTACCTCCCGGGCGACCTGTACGCCTGGCGGTATATGCCGGGCACGACCACGCCCGTCACCAACGGGTCGGGCGTGAGCGAGAACCCGAACAGCCCGCGGAACGTCTCCGTGGCCACCGACGGCGGCGTCGGCGTCCTGCGGCTCGGAGTCACCAGCGCGGCCGACTGCGGCGTCATCCAGTCCCCCGCCCAGTACCCGACCGACAGCGGCGTCATCGAGACCCTCATCAAGTTCTCCGGTAACGGGTCGGGCCACTTCGCGGACTGGGCCTCATTCTGGGCGTACGGCGCCGGCTGGCCTGCTGGCGGGGAAATCGACGCCGTGGAGACCCAGTACGGCCAGAGCTACGTCTCCTACCACTACGGCACCAACGGCCAGGACACCGAGGCCACCGACGACCCCTGGACCTATTCCACCAAGAAAGTCCAGCTGCAACCCGAGGTCACCGGGAGCGTGCCCGCGCCGCCGAACATCCTGCCCGACACCTGGACGCACGTCACCCTCGCCTTCGGCAAGGACGGCGCGGGCAACCACGAGGTAGACGTCTACTACGAAGGGGTGCGCTACTGCACCATCAGCGGCCCCTATGTCACCGGCGCCCCCATGTGGATCACGGCGGGCACCGGGTTCGGCGGGCCCGTGCTCGGTTCCAGCCAGGCGCCCTACGACGTGGCCGGCGACATCGAGATTCAGTACATCCGCGTCTTCTCGTGACGCCCCGACTTTCCTCGCTTACGAGGTGCTTCCCGTCGCAGCCCCGCCCGTGTCCCCGTCCAGCCTGCTCATGGCATCGATCATCTGACGGGTGCTCGCCTGGCTTTCTCATGGGCCTCGCCGTCCGGCGGGGCCTTCCTCGTTCCTGACGGAGGTTCGTTCTGTTGACTCCCTCCTCTCCCCGGGTCGCTGGCAAGCTCGGCGCCCGTCCCGCTGCCTTCCCGGCCGGGCTCGGTGACCTCACCCACTACGTCGCCGGAGCGCTCCCCAAGGCCCCGGCATCGGTCGCCGTCCCCGCCTTCCCCGACTGGGGGATGCTCTCGAACGACACGCTGGGCTGCTGTGGCGTCGCCGGTATCCAGCACCTTATGGAAGCAGCCGCGACCGACGCTTCCGAGCAGGAGCAGTGGCCGACCGCGCAGCAGGTGGCCGACTTCTACCTCACCTACACCGGCGGCCAGGACAGCGGCGTGGTCCTGTCCGACTTCCTCGCCTACGTGCGGAAGACGGGCTTCTACGGGCACACGGTGACCGCCTACGCGCCGGTCAAGGTCGACGACGTGAGCACGCTGATGACCGCCCTGTACCTGTACGACGCGGTGTACACCGGGATCAGCGTCACCCAGGGCATGATGGACGCCTTCCAGGCGGGCAAGCCGTGGGACGCCGCCGCGGTGCAGGGCGAGCCGGTCGGCGGGCACTGCGTCCCCGCGGTCGGCTACAGCGACGCCGGGCTGACGGTGATCACCTGGGGCCAGCCGCAGCTCATCACCTGGCCCGCCTGGCACGCCGTCAGCACCGAGGCATGGGCCGTCATCACCGGCGAGCTGGCCGGCGGCGACGGGCACGGCGTCAGCCTCAGCGCGCTGCAGGCCGACCTGGACAAGCTCGACGTCCCCGCGCCGGCTCCCGCCCCGCAGCCCGGTCACCCGGGGCTGCTCGCCGAGCTGGCCGCGCTCGTCCGCCGGGACGCGGCCGCGGCGCTCGCCTTCCTCGACCGCCACGGCCTGTAGAGAGGCACCCGTGAAGCTCCTGCTCACCCTGCTCGACCAGCTCCGCAAGCAGCCCGCCGCCTACGCCGTCACCGGCCTCGGCGCGGCCGCGGCGCTGGCCATCGCCTTCGGGCACTTGTCCGTCACCCAGGCCGGCATCCTGTCGGGTGCTGCCACGGCGATCGGCACGATCATCACCGCGGCGCTCGCCCGGCCGGTCAACTTCACCCTGATCTCCGGTGCCGCCGCGACCATCTTGCAGGCGCTGGTGCTGTTCAACGTCCACATGAACAGCGGTGAGATCGCGGCCGTGGTGACCTTCATCAACTTCGTGCTCGGCATCATCGCCGTCCCGACGGTGGCCACCCCGGTCCTCACGCTGCAGCGAAGGCAGGCCGCCCGGCTGGCCAACGCCCAGGCGCGGGCACGGATGACCGGCCCCGGGTGAGCCGCTTCCTGCTGGTCCTGAGGTGGCTCGGCGACCAGGTCTACGGGATTTTCATCAGCCTCGGCTGGCAGCCGTCCGAGCGGTCCGAACAACAGGACGAGAACAAGTAACCTGAAAGCGCCGCAGGTCCACGGAAGACCGCGGCAACCAGCGTTAAGCGAAGCGCCCCGCTCACCGTCCTTCGGGATGGCGAGCGGGGCGCTTTTCGCGTGCGCGGGATCAGACCTTGCGGGGCGCCCGTGCCCGGAGCCGGGCGGTCATGCGCTCGCCTGCGCGGGCTGGGGAGCCACAACGGGATGCCACTCGATCCCGAGAGCAGCAAGCAGCGCGGCCTTCGTGACGACGAACCGCCTCCCGCTCGGCAGCACCTGGCAAGGGAACTCGCCCGCCCTGGCCTGCTCGTACGACTTGGTCCGGCCCATCCGGAAGGCGCGCCCGGCGGTCTCCAGGTCGACCGTCACGGGCAGCGCCAGGAGCTCCGCCTCGGACATGGGCCTCTTGATAGTGGTCAACGCGCTCTCCTGGAACCCGGCACTAGTGCCGGGAATGCTTGATCATCCGGTATTCAGACCGCCCCAGACTTCCCTAAACGTGCCGCATAGTCAAGCTCAGTGCCGGATCGTGTCGCAAAACCTGGCTCAGTACCGGATGAGGAGCTACGCTTGCCGTCGTGGACACGGACGCAGAGAACAAACCCGGCACGGAGGGCACTCTTCCGGGACGGGTCGTAACGGTGAACCAGGTGGTCGCCTGGAACCTCGCGCACTACCGGCAGGCCGCGGGCTGGACCCAGAGGCAGCTCGCGGCCGCGCTCGGCTGGAGCGAGGGCAAGGTCTCCGACGCCGAGCGCTCATGGCACTCGGGCAAGACCCGCGAGTTCAACGCCCAGGAGCTGGCCGTCATCGCGGTCGCGCTCGGCATCCCGGTCATGGCGCTCCTGCTGCCGCCCGCCGCTGACGGCCGGGACGAGACACTCAGCATCACCCTGCCTGGCGGCCGGGCCATCGGCATGGCCGGGTACATGGCGGCGGCAGTCGCCCCCGATCCCGCCTCCGCCGCCCCGGCCAGCGACGCCTACCGCAGGGCGTACGCCTCCGCGGTCAGGCGCTACCTTCCCCCCGAGCTGCATGAACTCGGGGAACGGTGGGTCAGCAGGATGGACTCGCCCAGTGCGGTCGCCGAGGCCGTCGCGAGAACGCGGCGCATGCAGGGCGACGCCGCGAGGCTCGCCGAGGAACTGGGCCAGATGGTCGCCGGCATGGAGAAGGGAACGCCTCCGTGAAAGTTCCCGACGGGCGCAAGCGCTGCAAGTGCCGCCAGGGCGGCCGCGAGCTCGGCGCGTCCTGCCCGAAGCTGAAACGCAGAGACGGCTCGTGGAACCCGTCCCACGGCACCTGGTACGGGCAGTCGGACCTGCCCGTACCGCCGAGGGAGAAGCGCGCCGTCCTCCGGGCGGGCGGCTTCGGCTCGCGTGAAGACATGCGCGAGTGGTTCACCGCTGCGATCCGGCTCCTCGGCATCCCCGAAAACGGGCCGGACGGCCATCAGGCGCGGCTGGAGATCCTCGCCATCATCCAGCAGGCCCGCGCGGGCGGCGCCGACCTGCCGGCCGAGGCGGACATCCGCCGCCGCTACTCCACCGGCGCCGCGTTCGAGCCGGGCGCGACCGGCGAGTATCTGCTCGGCTGGCTTGAACGTCACGAGAGGGAAGGCGACTGGACCGGGACGACGCTCAGCGGCTACCGGCGCATCGTGGAAGGGCGCCTCATCCCCCACCTCGGGGCGGTGCCGCTGGCGAAGCTGACGGCCGATCACATCTGGAAGATGTTCGAGGCGGTCGACCTGGAAAACGAGCGGATCATCCGGGCGCGGGCATCCGATGACCCTGAAGTCCGCAAGTCGGTCAGGGGGAAGAGGACGTGCGGGGTGTCGACGAAGCGGCGGAACCTCGCGACGCTCCGGTCGGCGCTCGCCGATGCGGCCACGTCGGTGCCCGGGCGGCCGCGGCTGCTGTCGCACAACGTCGCGGAGGGCATCAAGTTCGGGCGCGACCGCGGCAAGCGCAAGAGCGCCCGGGCGAAGGCGCTGCTGTGGACCGCGGGCCGCGAGGCGAAGTGGCGCCGCGGGTACCTTGAGCGCGCGGACGGCAGGAACCGGCCCGGGCGGTTCGCGGAGTGGAAGCGGACGTCTGAGCGGCCGAGCAACGTGATGATCTGGACGCCGGATCATCTCGGCCGGTTCCTCGACTCGGTGACCGGGGACCGCCTGTATGCCCTGTGGTGCGTGATCGCCTACTGCGGGGTGCGGCGCGGCGAGGCGTGCGGGCTGCGGTGGGATGACGTCGAGTGGGAGACCGGCGCGGTGATGATCGGGCCGACGATCGTCCAGGCCGGCTGGGAGATGATCGAGCAGGACAGCGCTAAGGCCGGCGCGTCCGAGGACTGGGTCCGCCTCGACGTCTTGCTGATGCAGGCGCTGCAGGAATGGCGCAGGCAGCAGGTGGCCGAGCGCCTCGCGTGGGGCCCGGCGTGGACGGACACGGGCTACGTGTTCACCCACGAGGACGGTACCCCGTTCCACCCGGCCCAGGTATCGGCGGCCTTCACGCGGCTCGCGTTCGCGGAGGAGCTGCCGCCGATCCGGCTGCATGACTTGCGCCACGGCGCCGCCACGCTCGCGCTCGCGGCCGGGAAGAAGATGAAGGAAGTGTCGGTGATGCTGCGGCACTCGTCGGAGTCGATCACGTCGGATATCTACGCGTCGGTGCTTCCCGAGCTCCAGGCGGAGGTGTCCGCTGCGGTGGTGTCGATGGTGCCGCGGAAGGCCGCTGCGGGAGGGGCCAGCGAAACTGGCGGTCTCCCTTTGGCGTCCCGGGGGCGGACGAAGACCAGCGGACCAGTCACGCTCGGGGTTCCTGAGCAGGTCAGTCAGGTGGGGCGCCAGGGGGTCGAACCCTGAACCAACGGATTAAAAGTCCATTACTTACCGTGCCGCTAATGAATTCAGCGTACCGGAAATGGCATTCATGCAGGTAACGGCAGGGTTGACAAAAGGCCGGCATGCCGGCTTGGGGTCTTCCGTGCCGCCCCCGTCCGGAACGTGCGGCGTCCCTTCGGTATCCCCCTCTGGAAACCGGGAGCGGGAGGCATCAGTCATGACAAGGGTCAAGGAGGGCTCATGATCACATCAGCCGAGCGCGACGCGGACAGGTGGTGGGACGGCGCGCGCCGCAGGGCGAAGGACAGGCTGACCGGTGACGCGAGCATGAGCTACCCGGAGTTCCTCGCGGCCCTGGACCGCATCTCCTCGCCGCAGTGGCGGCCGAACCGCGGCGAGCGCAAGATGCCGTCCCTCTGGGTGATCGCCTCCTACTGGGCTGAGCGGGACGACTGGTTCCGCGTCGACCTCGAGGTGCCCCGCTGCTTCGCCTGCGGGCTGCACGGCGGCCACCCGGAAGACGAGCCGGACCTGGAGGCCCGGTGGGCTCAGGCGCGGCGGCTAGAGAGAGGCCACATCGTCAACTGGGCGCGCAACGGCCTGGACGGCGTCCAGAACCTTGTACCCCTGTGCGCCTACTGCAACATGTACATGCCGGTCTTCGGCATCGAGGAAGACGAGGAGGCGACAGCGTGGATCATCGGCGGAGGAGCGCCGGGCGAGATCGACATACGGCTCGAGGCTAAGGGCATGACGCACGCGGAACGCGAACTCGCGTGGCTGTGGATCATGGACCAGAACGGCGGTCCCGCCTTTACCGCCGCGGAGCGGGCCGCATTCGAGCGGCGTCTCGCGCGCCCTGCGCCTGGCAGCGCCTAGCCGCCCGGGCGGCGCGGATCTTGTAAGAACGGGGCCTCGCCCGGCTCCGGCTCGCCGAAGTACTCCCGCGCCGCGTCTCCGCCGCTGCCTATGCCGAGCGCCGCGGCGATCTCGTCCCACCCGATGCCGACCGAGCGCGGGTACCGGACCCGCTCCCGCTCCCGCTCGTCGAGGCGGGCGCGGTCGACCGGGATCTCGCGGAGCAGCGCCAGGTAGTAGCTGCGCTCGCGGGCGACGAGCTCGGCGTCCTCTTCGGCGGAGAGGTCCGGCTCCGGGCTGTCGGTCACGTGGTCGCAGCCGCCTCTACCTTGAGCGCGCGGTCGAGCCGCTCAGCGTAGTCGGGAGCCGTAAGGTCCGCTGCGGACAGGCCGTGGCCGAACCCGAAGTCGTCCCAGTCGCCGGGTGCGAGGCGCAGGCGGCCGGGGTTCGCGCGGATGCCGTCCATCGCGGTCCGCCACTGTTCATCGTGGCCGAGGTCGCACCAGAGAGCGTTCTTCCGCTCGTCGTAGTAGTCGTCTTTGTAATCGCACGCGGCCCACTCCCCGGGTGCTTCCTTCGCCCAGTCCGGAGTGAGGTCGGTACCGGGTGGCGGTTCCCAGCCTGCGGCCCGGCGGTTCGGGAACGAGTCGCACACAGAGTAGGACATGACCACGGGCTCATCGTCGCAGGAGCGAAGGAACGCGGTCACGTGCTCCCAGGACTCGTTCCGCTCCGGGTAGCCGGTGTTGCGCCGGAACGCGCCCGACTCCAGGCCCTCGTCGATCAGGCCCGCGAGCCACGCGCGGTCGCTGCCCTCGCAGAAGCCGTGAACCTCGGCCTGCCCCGCGATCCGTGCCGCGAGCGTCATCGGGCCGCCGGCGTCGAGCGCGGTGTTCAGCTTCAGGGAGAAGACGTCGAACGGGGCGCCCTTCCAGCGGAACGCGTCCTCGTTGATCGTGATCACGGTCGACAGGGCGCGCAGCCACCCCTCATGGCCTCCGGTAAACGCCGGGTGCGCAAGGTAGGCGCAATGGCCGGACGCGTCCACCATGCCCAGCCAGCGCTCCCAGCAGCGCTCCAGGTCCAGGGCGGCGAGCGCGGTGTCCGTGACCCGGTTGTGGAGCCAGTGGTGCTCGCCGCCCCACAGCTCGGCCTCGCCCGACGGCGAGTGGAAGTAGACCCTGCTCACGGCTTCCAATCTATGCGCGTTACGAATCCCTCACCGGCCTATAAGTACGTGCCGGCCGCGTAAAACCTGGCATCCCGGCGCTAGCATCGTGTCCCGTGAGCATTGTGATCGAGTCCAGCGTTCTGGACCTGTCAGACGTCCCCTTGTCCGAGGTTCTCGGGGGGAGCCTGCTCGATGCCGTGGCGGCCAGGGTGCTGCCGGGTAACGCAGAGCTGGCGCTGCCGGTGTCGGCGTTCAACTCGTCGATCTAAGGGGGCGGGTGCCCGGCCGTTCGCGGTACGCCGGGCCACCCTCATCGGTGTGGCGGGGGAGACAGGGTCGCGTTACGGTCTCGCGCACCGGCCGCCAGGAGTTCCGCCGCGAGCGGCTGGCGATCACCCATCCCAAAGCGTTCCCCCAAATGGGAGTCTCTTGCATCTGGCGCGCCGTGTTTAGGAGAGGACAACCCTCCGCCAGCAGAACCCTATGTCCTCGTTGCGCGGAGCGGATTCGAACCGCTGACATTCGGCTTATGAGGCCGTCGAGCTACCGAGCTGCTCCACCGCGCCCGACCAGCTTATCGAGTGCGCGCTCCCGCCAGCCAGGGACCGGGCCGCGCGCGTCGTAGAAGTTGCCGTCTTTGTCCTGGGCGTTCATCTTGTCCTGGTCTTCTTGCCAGTCCCTGCCGCCGAGGTAGTGCTCAAGGTAGCGCTCGTACTGGTAGTCATATCCTCGGCTCGCTTCCCAGGCGAGCTTCTCGGCGATCCTGCGGAGGGCGGTGCGGCGCCTCAGCCGCGGCTGGAACCAGCCGAACCATTTGTTGCCCGCAGCGCCGATCGCGACCGCCAATGACGGCCCGAGCCAAAGCCCGAGGGTGTCCCACATGAGCTGCAACGATACCTCTAGCAGTACAGCAGTACGCGAGGGCGGGCCCGGGGGCGCTTTCGCGTCCCAGGGCCAGCTGCCCGCTAGCTGCCCTCCCTGCGGCGCCTGGCTTCCTCGCGGGCGAGCCAGTCAAGGTGCCTGTTCACCTGGGCGGCGCGTTCCCGGCAGGTGGCCAGGGCCATTGCCATGCCCCGGAGCCGCCACGGGGCGGGCCCGGAGCCGGTGGCGGTGATCCCGAGCTCGTAGGCGGTGGCCCACGCGGTGATCATGTCCCGGGCGTACCCGGCGTGGCGGGGGTCGGTGGACTCCTGCCCGATGAGGTCCCAGGCCAGGTCGAGGGACCGCAGGACCAGGGGCTGGTCCTCCTGCCAGGCGGGGAGCCACATCGGGACGGGGAGCCGGGCGACCGTGACGGCCAGCAGGGCGTAGGCCAGGTCGAGTTCCCTCTTGAGGTCCTCGAGCTGCTTGGCGGCAGTCTTGGGGTCCATGGGGTTTTCCCCTCTCTGTTGAGTTTTCAAGGAACGTCCCGGCCGGGGTCCGACCCCCTTCCGGGCATGTACTTACAGTACCACATCTGTACGTACAAAGCAACAGAGTTGGGTTCCTGGCTACGGGTCAGCCACCCTCTTCAAGCCGCCGCCTGCGCCGCGCGTCCGGCTTCCGCGACGCCATGAAACCCCGCACGGTCGACCGCTTCCACCTCCTCAGCACCGCGTCATCGGGAGCAGGCCAGTCCCCCTTGGACACGTACGCGCGCACCGTCCCGTACGCCAGCCCGGCGTCGGCCGCGGCCGCCCTCGCGTCGAGCAGCTCGTCCGGGTCCGCGTCCAGGGCGCCGAGCGCGAGGACCGCGCGCACCACGGCGTCGACCGCGCCCGTCTCGTACACGTACAGCCGGCCGCGCCTGCCGAGCGGGGCGGGCCAGTCGTAGGCCTGGATCCACTGCTCGACCGTCCGCTCGGACCGCCCGAGCCTGAGCGCGATCTCCGGCACGGTCTCGCCTGTTACCATGGTGGCTACTTCTCCTCTCGGTTGAGGGGTGCAGGGAACGCAGGGCCGGCGGCATCCGGATTCATCCCCGCAAGGGGCAGCCGCCGGCCCTTTCCCCGTTCCGCGTAATGCTCCCTGATCGCCCCGGTGAGGAGTGTCCCGCGTGGCGGGGGCGCCGCCCCCGCTGGGTGCGGGGACGGCGTCCCTTCACTCGCCTTCGACCAGGCCGAGCTCTCTGGCCGCTACCAGGCCCATCGCCAGCCTTGAGGCCAGGTCGTCCATGGTGTCGAAGAGGCGGGGCGTGTACCCCGTCTCCTTGCCGAGTGAAACCAGGTCATTCAGGGTGACCCAGTCGAGCAGGATGCTCGCGACGAGCGCCAGCGCTTCCGGCTCGGCCTCGACCGTGGGAAGGATGCTGCGGCGGACCATCATGAGGTCCTCCGCGACACGCTCCCTGGCGCCTGCCTCCGTGTGGGGGTAGAGCCTGATGTCGTCGAGGGTCCGCAGCATCAGCAAGATGATGACGGCCCCGTCGGCGAGCATGCGCGCGACCTGGTCGCGGCGCTTCCGGTCGTGGTTGTCCACTTCGGGATTCTCCTCTCTGGAGTTTTCAAGGAACGCCGGTCCGGGGGTCCGACCCCCCTTCCCGGTATGTACTTATCTTACAACATCGGTACGGGTAATGCAACATCGCGGGTAAGGGGAAGCCGGGAGAATTTCTCCCGGTTCCCCTATTTCGCCAGCCGGAACCCTGACAGCACCCGCCCCGCCTCCGCCGACTCCCGCACCGTCACCAGCACCCGAACCC
>VFSW01001843.1_pt1 | contig 32099 bp, 29 predicted proteins | sample 5358111 | NCBI WGS metagenome assembly VFSW01 (sample SAMN11554181, study PRJNA540505) | mine drainage metagenome | isolation source: sediment from site ElyBrook_90M | place: USA: Ely Copper Mine, Vershire, VT | collected 2017
GTTCCTGCAGCACGTTGAGTAGCCGGGAGCCGGCCGCGAGCACCGTGGCGGCCACCGCCAGATCGCCCGGGGAGAGCCCGAGCGCGCCGCTGGCGAACGCCGGCAGTTCGCCGTCCACGTCGATCCGCCGCAGGCGGTACTGCGGCCCGAGACCGAAGCGCACGTCCACCTTGGCCTCTCGGCCCTTCGGCAACCCCTCGAGCTCCGGCGCGAGATCCGCATCCTCGAGGCTCCGGCCTTCGATCTCGATCTTGACCACGCACTCGTAGTACCCGAAGCTCTCGAGCGCGGTTCGCAGCCGGTCGGCGTCGTTGCGCGCCCGCGCGATCAGGCCGAACGGGCTGACCGGCGCCGCCTCGCGCAGCGAGCGCAGTTCCGAGGTTGCCCGCAGCGTCGAATCCATGGCATCGCTCCCGGTACCCGCGAGGTCGACACGATACGTGAGCGGGTCGGCGGCCCGCGCGGGCGCCGCGGCGAGCGCGATCAGCCAGGCGAGCGCGATCGGGCCGAGAAGCGCGCCGACGTTGCGCATCAGCCGCGGTGAATCGCCGAGAATTCGCAACGTGTTCATCGTCTGGCCGATTTCCGGACGCGGCACCCGCGCCCCAAGTGTTACATTATCATCCGCCTATGCGCAGTACGTATTCCCCCGGCGATCGGTGCCTTCCGTGGCGTCGCTGATCGTCTGTCATGCATGCGATCTGGTCCAGCGGCTGGAGCGGCCCGGCGCCCCGGCGCGCGTGCGCTGCGCGCGCTGCCGCGCCGAGCTGTGGCGCCGGAGCGGCGCGGGCCGGGACGCGGCGCTCGCGCTGTGCGCGACGGCGCTGGTGCTGTTCGGCCTGAGCCTCGCCTATCCGTTGATGACCATGAACCTGGAGGACACGACGCGCGCGACCACTCTGCCGGGCGCCGCGGCCGCGTTGTACCTGCAAGGCTACCCGATGCTCGCGAGCCTGGTGCTGCTCACGGCGATCCTGGTGCCGCTCGTGCAGCTGCTCGCGCTCTCGTACGTGCTGGTGTCGCTCTGGTGGCGCGCCTCGGCGCCCGGCGCGCAGGCGCTGCTGCGCCTGCTCACGCTGCTGCGTCCCTGGTCGATGAGCGAGGTGTTCCTGCTCGGCGCGCTGGTGGCGCTGGTCAAGCTCGCGGGCCTCGCGGCGGTGCTGCCGGGCATCTCGCTCGCGTGCTACGCGGGGCTCATGGTCGTGCTGGCGGCGCTCGCGTGGATCGCGCCGCCCGAGCAGATGTGGGCCTGGATCGAGGAGGCCGGATGGCGCACGCGGCGGTGACCGGTCGCAGCCTCGGGCTGCGGGTGTGCATGCGCTGCCGGGCGACGGCGCGCGCCGGCACGGCGGTGCGCGCGTTCTGCCCGCGCTGCCACGCCTCTCTGCCCCTGCGCAAGCCGCGCAGCGTGGCCACCTGCGCCGCGCTGCTCGCGACCGCGGCGCTGCTGTACGTGCCGGCGAACCTGCTGCCCGTCATGCACACGCGCACCATGTTCGGCGAGGACGACGACACCATCCTGAGCGGCGTGATCGAGCTGATGCACCAGGGCGCCTGGCCGCTCGCGCTGCTGGTGTTCTTCGCGAGCATCGTGGTGCCGCTGCTCAAGCTCGTGGCGCTCGGCTGGCTGCTGCACGGCGTGGGCCGAATGCCCGCCGACCAGGCGCTGCCGCGGGCGCGCCTGTTCCGGGTGGTCGAGTTCGTGGGCCGCTGGTCGATGCTCGACATCTACGCGGTCGCCCTGCTCGCGAGCCTGGTGCAGTTTCGAACGCTCGCGAACGTGCGCGTCGGCGTGGGCGCCCTCGCCTTCGGCGCCGTGGTGACGCTCACCATGCTGGCCGCCCAAGCCTTCGACGAGCGGCTGCTGTGGGATGGGCCCGGCGATGAGTGAGTCGGGGCTCCCGCCGCTCGAGGAACTGCCGCAGGCGCAGCCCGATCCGCCGCGCAGCCGCCGGCTGCCCCTCGTGTGGATACTGCCGGCAACCGTCGCGGTGCTGGCGGCGCTCGTCGTGATCCAGCAGAGGCTCGCCCAGGGCCCCACCATCGAGATCGGCTTCCGCACGGTCGAGGGACTCGAGCCGAACAAGACCAAGATCCGCTACCGCGACGTGGAAATCGGCGAGGTCACCGCGATTCACGTCGCATCCGACCGCAAGCAGGTCATGGTGACGGCGCGCATCCACCGCGACGCGCGCGACTACCTGGTCGAGGACACGCGCTTCTGGATCGTCCGGCCACGCGTCGTCGGCGGCAATGTGTCGGGGCTCGGCACCCTGGTGTCCGGCGCGTACATCGGCATGGACGTCGGGCGCTCGAAGGTCGAGCGCGAGCGCTTCGCCGGACTGGAGACCCCGCCCATCGTGGCCTTCGACGTGCCGGGCCGGGAGTTCATCCTGCATGCCGACGACATCGGCTCCGTGAGCGTCGGCTCCGCGCTCTATTACCGCCACCTGTCCGCGGGTCAGGTGGTCGCCTACGCGCTCGATCCCGCGGGCACGAGCGTCACCATGCGGGTGTTCGTGTACGCGCCGTTCGATGCCTACGTGACCGGTGCCACGCGCTTCTGGCAGGCGAGCGGCATCGACATGTCGGTCGACTCCGAGGGGCTGAAGCTGCACACCGAGTCCCTGACCGCGCTGCTCGAGGGTGGGATCGCGTTCCAGAACCCTCCCGGCGCCGAGTCGGCCGAGAGCGCGCCCGCCGGCGCCGCATTCACCCTGTTCTCCGATCGCGACCGCGCCATGCGCCAGCCCGAGACCCAGGTGAACACGTTCGTGATGTACTTCAAGGGCTCGCTGCGCGGCCTCGCCGTGGGCGCGCCCGTGGACCTCGGCGGCATCGTGATCGGCGAGGTCAAGGGCTTGTCGGTCGAATACGACCGCGCGGCCGGGGAGCTGCGCTTTCCCGTCGAAGTCGACATCTTCCCCCAGCGCATCCGGGGCCGCCGCGGGGCCGCACGGCATCCGGACGTGATCGACCGTGCCGCGCCGCAGGCGGCCCGGGCGCTGATCGACGACATGGTGGCGCATGGGTTGCGCGCGGAGATCCGTACCGGCAACCTGCTCACCGGGCAGAAGTACGTGGCGCTCGACGTCCACAAGGACGTGCCCGCCGAAGCGGTCCGCTGGAACGAGCAGCCCGCGGTGTTCCCGACGACACGCGGCGCGCTCGACGAGATTCAGGAATCCATCGGCAGCATCGCCAAGAAGCTCGACCGTGTGCCCTTCGACCGCATATCCGCGCGGCTGCTCGCCACCATGGCGAGCCTCGATCGGTCGCTCGAGAGCCTGACCACGGTGCTGCGGCGGGTCGACGGCCGCATCGCCCCGCAGGTCGAGGCCACGCTCACCGAGGCCCAGGCCGCCATGAAGAACGCCAAGGAAACGCTGGCCGCGGACGGGCCTCTCCAGACCGACCTGAACGCGGCGCTGCTGCAGCTGGCGCGGGCCGCGAAATCGGTCGATGCGCTGATGGATTACCTGCAACGGCATCCCGAGTCCCTGCTGCGCGGGAAGCCCGGAGATCCGCCTTGATGGCCCATTCCGAACGCCGTACCCACGCCGCCAGGCCGCTCGCCGCCCTCGCAGGCGCCCTGCTGCTCGCCGCCTGCGCCACGCCGCGCGATCATTTCTATGTCCTGCGCGCGGTGCCCGCGGAACCGGCGGCGATGCGCGCCGCGCAGCCCCTGATCGTGCGGCTCGACCTGACCATCCCTGCGCTGGTCGATCGCCCGCAGATGCTGGTCGGCACGAGCGGCGGCGGCGTCGCCGTCCTCGACCACGAGCGCTGGGCGGCGCCGCTCTCGGATCTGGTGTCGAGCACCCTGGCGCGGGACATCGAGCGCCGGCGCGCCGACGTGTGGGTCGGCGACCGGCGGCTCGAACGTTCGGCGCGCGGCGCGGTCGTAGTGCAGGTGGACATCGTGGACATGATGGCGCGCCGTGGTGCGGCCGCGCCGATCGAGGCGCCCTGGCGCATCCCCCACCCCCGCCACCGCCACCACCCCGAACCCCGCCGCGGCTTCGCGGCGCCGCACGCCCGGGACGGATACGAGGCGGTGGCGCAGGCCTTCAGCGAAGCCCTCGGCGCGCTCGCGCAGCGTTTGGCGGCCGCGCTGCCTGCGCCGTGATGCCGCCGACCCGGCGGCGGTTGCCGGCGCTCGCCGCCCTGCTGCCGGCGCTCGCCGCGCTGCTCCCGGCCTGCGCGCTGCTCCCGGCCTGCGCGCTGCTCCCGGCATGCGCGCTCGCAGCAACGGCAACGGCAACGGCGGCGGCGCCGCAGCCGCCCGCCGCGGCGGTGCGCGAGGAGTTCGTGGCCGCGATGCGCCGCATCCGCGTGGGCCAGCCGGAGCCACCGGACTCCGCCGCGCTCGAGCAATACCCGATTCACGATTACCTGGTCGCCGCGCGCCTGCGGCGCGACCTCGTCGAGCACGCCGGCGAGGGGCTCGATGGCGAGATCGACGCCTTTCTGGCGCCGCGCGGCAACCAACCGGTGACCCGCGCGCTGCGCCGCGAATGGCTGGCGAGCCTGGCCGAGAGGCGCCGGTGGGATTGGTTCCTGCCGCGCTCGGCCGAGGCCGCGGAGCCGGATCTGCTCTGCGACCGGCTGGCGGGCCGGCTGGCGCTCGGGGATACCGCCGGGCTCGCGGCCGCCGGGCTCGCGCGCTGGCGGCTGCCGCAGCGCCAGCCCGCGCAATGCGAACCGGTGTTCGGCTGGCTGCGCGAGCGCGCGGCGCTCACCGACGCGCTCGCCGTGCAGCGCACGCGCGCCGCACTCGGCGCCGACAATCCGCGCCTCGCGCGCGACTTCGCACGCGATCTGCCGCCTGCGCTGGCCGCGCCGCTCCTCGAGTGGGCGCAGCTGCTCGAGGCGCCGAAGCCGGTGCTGATGCGGCTCGCGGCCGAACCCGCATCCGCCGGGGACCCGGACGCCCTGCTCGCGGGCTTCCCGCGGCTTGCGTTCGCGGATGCCGCCGACGCGGCCGCCCTGCTCGCGCCGCCCGCGAAGCGCGCCGACATGACGCCCGCGCTGCTCGGACGCCTGCAGCGCGCCGCGGCGCTCGGCGCCGCCGTGGAACGCGATCCGGGCGCGCTCACCGCCTTCGACGCCGTGCCCGCCGAGATGCTCGATACGCAGGCGCTCGAATGGCAGGTGCGCGCCGCGTTGTGGGCGGGAGCCTACGGCCGTGCGCTCGACGGGCTCGACCGAATGCCCGCGGCCCTGGCGGCCCAGCCGCGGTGGCGGTACTGGCGAGCGCGCGCCGTCGCCGCGACGTCCGGCGCGGCCGCCGCCGCGCCGCTCTACGCGCAGCTGGCGCACCTGCGCGACTACTATGGATACCTGGCCGCGGATCGCCTGCATCAGGCCTACGACATGAACGAGCATGCCGTGCCCGAGGACCCGGCCGTGCAGGCGGCGCTCGCGGCCGAGCCGGCGCTGATTCGCGCCCACGCGCTGTTCGACTGCGACCTGCCCGACGATGCAGCCGCCGAGTGGGCATCGGTGCTCGCGGGCGCCAAGCCCGCGGTGAAGGTCCAGGCGGCGCGCCTCGCCAACCGCTGGGGCTGGTATTCGCAGGCCATCGTGAGCCTCGCCCAGAGCGGCGAGTGGGACGACGTGCAGCTGCGCTATCCGCGCCCGTTCGCCGCGCAGGTGGCCGAGGCCGGCCGGCTCGCGTCGGTGCCGGCGGACTGGCTGTTCGCGCTGATGCGCCAGGAGAGCCTGTTCCGCAAGGAGGCCGTGTCGCACGCCGACGCGCGCGGCCTGATGCAAATGCAGCCGGCCACGGCGGCGGCCGTGGCGCGGCGCCCGCCCAGGCCCCCGCCCCGGCAGGCGGACCTGTTCGACCCGGCGATCGCGGTCAAGTTCGGCGCCGCCTACCTGCGCGAACTGCTCGACCAATATTCGGGCCGGCTCGAACTCGCGCTGGCCGCCTACAACGCCGGCCCCACGGCGGTGGCGCACTGGCTGCCGGGGCGGCCCGTCGATGCCGACGTCTGGGTGGAGAACATCCCGTACAACGAGACCCGCGGCTACGTGCAGCACGTGCTCGAGCACATCGTCGCGTTCGCCCACGTGCGCGACGCCGAACCGCCGCGCCTCGCCGATCTCATGGCGCGCATCGATCTGGACGCCGCGAACGGGCCGGCGGGCCCGCGCTGACGGTCGTGCTATCCTAGCGCCCCGTTCCACCGACCCCCTAGCTGCGCCGCGCGGCGCCGCGGACCCCCGCAAGGCGGTCCGCCCGCGTGCGGCCATGGATACCCATGCTCTCGACCTCCAATCTCGCGATTCAATTCGGCGCCAAGCCTCTGTTCGAACACGTCACGGTCAAGTTCTCCGACGGCAACCGCTACGGCCTGATCGGCGCCAACGGCTGCGGCAAGTCGACGCTCATGAAGATCCTCGGCGGCGACCTGGAGCCGTCCGCGGGCGAGGTGATGCTGCAGGCCGGCATGCGGCTCGGCAAGCTGCGCCAGAACCAATTCGGCTACGAGGACGAGCGCGTGCTCGACGTGGTGATGCAGGGGCACGTCGAGATGTGGCAGGCGATGCAGGAGCGCGACCGCATCTACGCCGACCCGAACGCGTCCGACGCGGACTACATGCGCGCCGCCGAGCTCGAGGGAAGATTCGCCGAATACGGCGGCTACACCGCCGAGGCGCGCGCCGCGAGCCTGCTGATCGACGCGGGCATCGAGGAGCCGCTGCACAATGGGCCGATGCGCGAGGTCGCGCCGGGCCTGAAGCTGCGCGTGCTGCTGGTGCAGGCTCTGTTCTCGCAGCCCGACGTGCTGCTGCTCGACGAGCCGACCAACAATCTCGACATCCATTCGATCCGCTGGCTCGAGGGCGTGCTCAACGACTACGACGCCACCATGATCATCATCAGCCACGATCGGCATTTCCTGAACCAGGTGTGCACGCACATCGCCGATCTCGACTACCAGCAGGTGCGCATCTACCCGGGAAACTACGACGACTTCATGCTCGCCTCGGTGCAGGCGCGCGAGCGGTCCGAGGCGTCGAACGCCAAGGCCAAGGAGCGCATCTCGGATCTGCAGGAATTCATCCGGCGCTTCTCCGCCAACGCCTCGAAGGCGCGGCAGGCGACCTCGCGGCGCAGGCAGCTCGAGAAGATCAAGCTCGAGGACATCAAGCCCTCCTCGCGCCAGAACCCCTACATTCGATTCGAGCAGGCGAAGAAGCTGTACCGGTCGGCGGTGACCGTGGACAAGCTGGACTTTCGCTATCCGGGCACCGATGTCGACGTGCTGTGCGGCCTGGGCTTCGCGGTCGAGGCGGGCGAGCGCATCGCCATCATCGGCCCGAACGGCGTCGGCAAGACCACGCTGATGCGCTGCCTCGCGGGCGAATTGACGCCGACCGCGGGCCACATCACCTGGGTGGAGAACGCCGAGCGCGGCTACATGCCGCAGGATCCGCAGGCCGAGTTCGCCGACAAGGTGGACCTGTTCAGCTGGATGAGCACGTACACCGGCAAGGCGGACGACGACCAGATCGTGCGCGCGACCCTCGGCCGGCTGCTGTTCTCCGGGGATGAGACCAAGAAATCGGTCAAAGTGCTCTCGGGCGGCGAGAAGGGCCGCATGATCTACGGCAAGCTGATGCTCACGCGGCCGAACGTCATGCTGATGGACGAGCCGACCAACCACATGGACATGGAGACCATCGAATCCCTGCAGATCGGCCTGGAGAAATATCCGGGGACGCTGATCTTCGTGTCCCACGATCGCGAATTCGTCGGCAGCCTCGCGACCCGCATCCTCGAGCTGAAGCCGGGCGGGCGGATCTCGGATTTCCGCGGCTCGTACGACGAGTATCTGCGCTCCCAGGGCATAGACGCCTAGTCGGACCGGCTCGCGGCGAACCACAACCCGGCGGAGAAGGTCACCCACCAGCCGGCGATCAGGGCCCCGGGCGCCGCGGGTGCGACGATCCCGTTCGGGGCGAGCCACGACCACTCGACCAGGCTCACCGCGGCGCAGGCCGCGGGGATCGCCAGGGCCGCGCGCGCGGCAAGGCGCACGCGCGCGATGAGGGCCAGGTCGGCAAGATACAGCAGCGCACCGTACGCCGACGCGCTGCCCAGCACCACGCGGGGCGTGACCGTGCCGAGCGAGACGGCGACCGACATGCCCGCGAGCGGCGCCGACGCGCTCGACAGGGCGGCGACCGCGATGAACGCGAGCCGGGCGGCGGGGCGCGGCGGACCGCGCAGCGCCGCGGCCAGCGTGAGTGCGTGCAGTGCGCCGAAGCCGGCGAGCAGCCAGGTGCGCTCTGGACCCGCCCAGGGCAGCCCGCGGCTCGCGGCGGCGGCCAGCAGTGCGAGCGCGCCGGCGAGCGCCGGCACGTGGCGGGCGAAGTCGATGCGCGCGCCCGCGGGCGCCGCACCGGTCACTGGCGCGAGGCGCCCGGGGGCGGGCGGCGCTCGGGCACGGTCGGCACCGCGATGGATCGCGCCCCGTTGCGGCCGACGGCGCGCACGGCGAAGAAGTGATTGTCGGTGGAGACGCCCTTGAGCACGGTCTCGCCGGCGGCGGGCTCGAACGCGAGCACGCTCCAGCGCGGCTCGGTGGTTTCGCGCCAGAGGATCTCGAAGCCGGCGCGCTCGGCGTCCGGCGCGGCCTGCCACGACACCTTGGCATCCGGCGTCACCGCTCCCCGCAGAATCGCCTCGGTGGGCGGCGCCGGCGCGAGCGCCAGCTGGCGCAGCGCCTCGGCGTTGTCCCGGGCGACGTTGCCTATGAAGCGCAAGTCCAGGTACTTCATCTGATCGCCGTATTCGACGCCCTTGTCCACGCGCGGCGTCTGATGCTGGTGGTCGTAGTTCTCCAGCGGCTCGGTGAAGCGCACCGCCGGATAGCCGGCCTTGTAGAAGGGGTAATGGTCGCCGCCCCGGCCGAAGCGGTCGAGGCGGAAGACGAGCCGCACGGTGTCGCGACCGTCGATGTCCTCGATGGTGCGCGCGAGTTCGCGCGAGGGCGAATCGGCGTCGTCGATCTCGCCATTGCCCGAGAACAGCCGCACCCGATGCGGCGCCCCCGGCGCGGGGTCCGCGCCCACGATGTCGTCATCGAGCATGCCGCCCACCGTGTAGCCATGCTCCTTCAGCCATTCGACCAGGTGGGTGCTGCCGAGCAGCCCCTGCTCCTCGCCCGACACCGCGGCGAACACCAGGGTCGCCCGGTAGCCGCCCGCCGGCATGGCCGCCGCGCGGCTGAGCAGCCGCGCCGACTCCACGCTGACGGCGACCCCCGAGGCGTCGTCGTCCGCGCCCGGCGCATCGGCGTGCGCGTCCATCACGTCCGAGGGCCGCGAGTCGAAATGGCCGGACACCACGAACACCGTTTTCGCCATCTGCGGGTCGGCGCCCGGCAGGAGGGCGTATACGTTCTCGAGCGGGACCGGCTTGTCGCCGGTGCGCGGCGCGCTCGCCTCGAAGCGGTCGACGATCACCTGGAGCCGGCCGCCGGAATCGCGCGCGATCTGCTCGAGGCGCGCGCCGATGCGCTCACGGGCACAGCCCGCTCCGCGCTGCGGATCCGTCCACGAGGACAGCGTGAGGCGCGTGCCGCAGCCGACCAGCGCCCCGATCAGCTCCCGCATGGCCTGCTCGTCCACCTGCCTGCGATCGAGCGCACCCGCCGGACGGCGGATGTAGTGCGTCTTCAATCCGGAACCCGACGGCTCGGCCGGATCGCTCTGCTGCATGGCCCGGGAAGCGGGCGGCAGCGCCGCTGCGAGGGTGACGCAGGCCAGGAGCGCGCCGGCGGGGACACGGGTCGTGATGGTCGTGCGATTCATGGCGGTGGCGGCGTCTCCCGGCGCGATGTCGATGGAATTATCATGTCATTCTAGCCAAACAGATGCGCCGACAGGGCCGCTTTTACGTGCAACCGCGTATTGAGTCCGCCGAGCCTTCCGGCGAGCATCGGGCGAACGGGCCTCGGCCTCGGAGACCGCCATGCTGAAGACGATTCTGGTACCGACGAGCGGCAGCGGCACGGACGACGCCGTTCACGCGACCGCCCTCGCCCTCGCCCGGCCGCTGGCCGCCCATCTGGAGTTCTATCACGTGCGCCTGACGCCCAACGAGGCCGCGGGCCGCACGCCCTACATCGGACTGTGCGTGGACTCGGCGTTGCCGGTGGCGCTCGAGCATCTGGACGAGGAGCAGCGGACGCTCGCGACCGATGCCGCCGGGCACGTGCATGCCTTCTGCGAGCGGCAGGGCATTCCGGTGCGCAACGCCCCGAATCTCGAGACCTCGGTCTCGGCGAGCTGGCGCCAGGAGGTCGATCACCCGGAGAGCCGCCTGCTGCTGCACGCTCGGCATTGCGATCTGGTGGTGCTCGGCCGCCGCCGGCATCCGGATCTTCTGCCGCGCACGCTCATCGAACATCTGCTGCTCGGCTGCGGCCGGCCGATCGTGATCGCGGCGGACACGGTGCCGGCCGGCGTCACGGACACCATCGTGGTCGGCTGGAAGGAGACGCCCGAGGCGGCCCGGGCGCTGACCGCGGCCATGCCCCTGCTCGCGTTGGCCCGTCAGGTGTACCTGGTGGGCATCGCCGAGGCCGACGCATCGCTCACCCAGTCGCTCGAGCATCTGGCCTGGCAGCTCGCCTGGCACGGCATTACGGCGCAGACGCGCATCATCGGCGGCCCGGCGCATCGCGCCGCCGAGGAATTGCCGAGGGCGGCGGCGGAGCTGAAGGCCGGCCTGCTGGTGGTCGGCGGCTTCGGGCGCGGGCCGATCAGCGAGTTCGTGTTCGGCGGCGTCACCCGATCCCTGATCGATCGCGCCGACCTGCCGGTCTTCATACTGCATTGACGGCGCGGCGCCCATCGTCGATCGGCGCCCGCCTCGAGCGGCTGCGTGCCCGGCTGCGCGCGCACCCGCTCGCGCACCTCGGTCCCGGGCTGATCACCGGAGTCGCGGACGACGACCCGAGCGGCATCGCCACCTACTCCCAGGCCGGCGCGCAGTTCGGCCTCAACATGCTGTGGACCATACCGGTCACCTACCCGCTGATGGCGGCCGTGCAGTCGATGTGCGCGCGCATCGGCCGGGTCACGGGCAAGGGCCTGGCGGCCAACATCAAGGAGACCTTCCACCCGGCGGTGCTCGCCGGCGTGATCACGCTGCTGCTCACGGCCAACGTGCTCAACATCGCCGCGGACGTCGCCGCCATGGGCGACGTGGCGGCCCTGGTCATCGGCGGCGACCGGCACCTGCTCACCGGCGGGTTCGTGCTGGTCACGCTGCTGCTGCAGATCCTGGTGCCGTATCACCGCTACGTCTCCTATCTCAAATGGCTGACCTTCTCGCTGCTCGCGTACGCCGCGGTGCTGTTCACGGTGCACGTGCCGTGGCGGGAGGTGGCGCTGCGCACGGTGTGGCCCCATGCCGCCTGGGACGCCCATGCGGCGACCGTGGTCGTCGGCGTGTTCGGCACCACCATCAGCCCGTACCTGTTCTTCTGGCAGGCGTCGGAGGAGATCGAGGACATGCGCCGCACGGACGCGGCGCCGCTCACCGGGGAGTCCGCGGCCGTGGCGGGCCGGGAGCTGCGCCGGATACGCTGGGACAGCTGGGGCGGCATGCTCTACTCGAACGCCGCCGCGTATTGCATCATCCTCGCCACCGCCGTCACCCTGTATCCGGCCGGCCTGCACGACATCGAGACCGCGGCGCAGGCGGCCGGGGCGCTGCGGCCGATCGCCGGCGATTTCGCCTATCTGATCTTCGCCCTCGGCATCCTCGGGGTCGGTCTGATCGGCGTACCGGTGCTGGCGGGCGCCGGCGGATACGCCCTCGCGGAGACCTTCGGTTGGCCCTTCGGACTCGAGCGGGAGGCCGGCCAGGCGCGCGGCTTCTACGCCGTCATCGCGGCGAGCGTGCTGCTCGCCCTCGGGATCCAATACTCGCCCATCTCCCCGATGAAGGCGCTGTTCTGGAGCGCGGTCATCAACGGCATCGTCGCCGTGCCCCTGCTGGCGGTCATCGTGCTGCTGGCCTCCAAACCTGCCGTCATGGGGTCCTGGACGGCGGGCCGGCCGACCCGCTGGCTCGGCTGGCTCACCGTGGCGGTCATGGCCGCGGCTGCGGTGCGGATGTTCCTGGCAAACTGAGCCGCGCGAAAGACTCGGCGCCGCCGGATTGGGACTACAATCGGCATAACGACGGGAGACGAGCCATGCACACCGCCAATCGCCAGCTAGTCATCGATCGCCGAACCGGTGCGCCGTCCGCGGCGCTGTGGTGCGCAGCCGCACTGGCCGCCGCACTGCACACGGCGCCGGCCGCCGCCGGCGCACCCCAGGGTCAAAGCTCCCCCACACCGGCCGCCGCCGCCCAGGGCGAGTTCGGCGGCCAATGCGCCGAAGGGCTCGCCGAGGGGCGCCACGTCATGACCGACTGTTCGATCACCTGGGACGGGCCGGACGGCAAGCGGTATTGCTTCAAGACGCAGGGGGCCAAGGAGGCGTTTCTGAAGAGCCCGGCCGACAATCTCGAGCGGGCCCGCAGCTTCATCGCCGCCGACAACGTGATGTCGACCGAGCAGGCCATGCAGAACTTCGAGGGCACCGACGCCGAGGTGCTGGTCAAGAATCACATCGACGCCGTGCTCGCCGCGAACGGCGGCGTCTATCCGCTGGAGGACGCGCTCAACGCCCAGCACCTGAAGCTCGCCTTCGACGGCATCGACTTCACCCGCACCATCGACGGCTACGGCTTCTTTCCGGACGTGAAATTCCACGATCAGGGCGCCCCCGAGAAGCGCTACCTGATCGACTTCTGGGTGGTGCCCGAGGGCGGCTCGCTGCAGATCCGCGAAACCCGCATCTACAAGGCCCCGATGCAGGTCGATGGAAAATGGCAGGCGGTGACGCGGCAGCCGATTCCCTGGTGGTGGATCCCGGCCTCGGAGCACCCCGGCCACGTCGCCCAGAAGCGCAGCTGGGAGGTGATGTCCGCGGTGGAGGAGAACGCGCTGAAGGAGAGCCTGCGCAACAACGGGGTGTTCAAGCTGCGCGACTCGGTGACCGGCAAGGATCTGGCGCTCAAGTTCGTGGACACCCACCAGCCCGTGCGCCAGCTGGACGACAACGGCCACTACTTCGCGTGCACGGATTTCCGCGCGGTGGGCACCAAGGACGAGATCTACGACATCGATTTCTGGCTGACCGAGAAGGACGGCAAGATGACCGTGGAAAAGACCATGGTGCACAAGGTGCCGGAGCAAAAGGACGGCCAGTGGGTGCAAGTGCCGCGCTACAGCTTCAAGGATTTCGGCAACTCGCACGTCGTGCCTTGAAGCCCTCGTAACGCGGCCGGCCCGGGTGCTAGAGTCGGCCCGGGAGTCGGCGTGGGATGCGAATCACGAGGTGTGCATGAAAACTTCCATCGTTTTGACGGGGGCGCTGGCGCTGCTGTGCGGCGCCGCATGGATGAGCCGCGGCGCGGGCGCGGGGGCGGCGCCGGCCGAGGCGGCCGCCGCCCGAAAATCCAAGCATTACGTGCTGCCGGCGACGCCGGACAACGTGCAATGGGGCTGGTATGACCCCAACGAGAAGCCGAAGCTCACCATTCACTCGGGCGACACCGTTTCCATCGAGACGCTGTCGCACTCGCTCGGCCAGATCAAGCCCGGCGTGGAGATGGACGAGATCGTGCATCTGCGCAAGCAGAACGGCGGCGGCGGCCCGCACTCGATCACCGGTCCGATCTACGTCGAGGAGGCCGAGCCGGGCGATACGCTCGAGGTGCACATTCTGAAGATCGTGCCCAAGGACTTCGGCTTCAACTTCAACGTGCCGGGCAAGGATTTCCCCACCGTGGGCCTGCTCGCCAAGCAGTTTCCCGACGGCTTCGTGCGCTACTTCAAGCTCGATCTCACCAAGATGCAGACCGAGTTCAAACCCGGCATCGTCATCGATTTGAAGCCCTTCCCGGGGACCTTCGCGGTCGGCGTAGACCCGAACGAGCCGCCGGCGAAGGCCGGCCCGCCGATCCACGATGACAAGGGGCGCACCAGCACGCTGCGGCCGTGGAAGAACGGGTCGAACATGGACGTCAACGAACTGCAGGCCGGCGCGACCATGTACTTTCCGGTGTTCCTCAAGGGCGGCCTGATCTGGACGGGCGACTCGCATTGCCGCCAGGGCAACGGCGAGGTCAACCTGACGGCGCTCGAGTGCTCCTATAAGGAGATCGAGATCCGTCCCGTGGTACGCAAGGACCTGAAGACCGACTGGCCCCGGGCGGAGACCAAGACCGACTACATCTTCATGGGCTTCGACGAGGACCTCAACGAGGCGATGAAGATCGCGGTCGAGCAGACCGTGCACTGGCTTGCCACCCAGACCATCGTGCCGATGAGCCGCGAGGAGGCCTACTCGCTCACCTCGCTGGTGGGTGATTGCCGCGTCTCACAGGTGGTCGACATCCGCAAGGGCATCCACTGCATGATCCCCAAGTCGATCTTCGTCGATCACGCGCGGCGCGCGGCCATGGCGGCGGCTCACTGAGGGCGGCGCAGGAGCGGCGCGCCGCCGCCCGTGGCCAGGTAGGTGGCGAAGGTCCCGAGCCAATGACCGCCCTCGTAATGCTCGCCCGTGACGGCCGGCAATGCCGCGGCGCGGTGCGCGCGGGCGGCCGCCTGCAGAGCGGCCACGCGCGGATCGGCGGGCGGCAGGGCGCCGGCGATGCCCTCGAGCATCCAGGCGCGGCTCAGATTCAAGCCGTCGAGATGCGCGAGCTTCGGATCGGACCGGTCGGTCACGGTCGCCGGCGCGAGCCACGGCGCATCCGGCCGCGCGGGAATCTGCGGCAGGAAGGCGCGCAGCCAGCGGGCGTATTCGGAGGCGGCGAGCACCCGCCGCATCAGATCGGCCTCGGCGAGGCAGGGCGACAGGAAGTCCTCGCCCGACGGCTCGTAGGCGAGCGGGCAGCCCCGGTCGTGCGCGTAGAACTGCCGGCTCTTCGCGAGCAGCAGGGCGCGCAGCGGCGCATCGCCGCGCACCGCCGCGTAGTCGAGCATCAAGCCGAAGGCGAACGCCGTCTGATTGTGCTCGCCGATGCGGATCGGGTAGGCAAGATCCGGCAGCCAGCCCTCGGCCCGCCGGATGACCTCGTGCTCGAGCGGCTCGAGGGTCTCCGCCCAGCGCCGCGCATCCGGATCGTCCCAGGCGCGCAATTCCGCGTCGAGCATGAGCAGCCAGGCGAGCCCATAGGGACGCTCGAACGAGGCGCGGCCGGCGGCGCGAAAGTAGGCCACCTCGCCCGCGATGCGCGCCGGGGTCAGGGTTTCATCGAGGGCGGCGCGCGCATCCGCCGCGAACGGCTCGTTCGGATACGACCGGGCGAGGCGCACCAGCAGCCAATGACCGTGCACCGAGGAATGCCAGTCGAAGCAGCCGTAGAAGGCGGGGCTGAGCTCGCGCGGCGGCCGTGCATCGGCGTCGCTCGCGAGCGTGTGCGACAGATGATTCGGGTATTCCCGATGCACGCAGTCGAGCGCGAGGTGGGCGAAGCGAGCCGCCGCCCGGGGATCGAGCGACTCGGCGCAAGAGGATGCCGACCACAGTGCCAGAACCGCCACGAGCGTCGTCAACCGAAATGACGGCGCCCCGTTCGTAGCTTCCCGTATTGCTATTTTTCGCTGGACCATGTGTGATTTGTACGATTGGTTTACATGACAAAGTCGAACGTTCACCATCATGCAACGCTACAGGATGAGATCACAATGCCGAACCTGAACCGACGGTCGTTCTTGGTGGGCGCCGCCGCCTTCGCAGCCGGATGCGCCGGGCATGAGACGGTGTCCCCCGCGGCGGGCGCCGCCCAGGCGGTGCGCGCGCCGAACGTGGGTCAGGCGTGGCGCTACGCGAAGCGGGACATGGTGACCGGCAAGCAGATCGACACCGAAATATGCCGTGTCCAGCATATCGACAAGGTGGTCGAACTGTCGGTCACCGCGGCGGGACCCACGGAGCACCCGGTGACCTCGCCTTCCTGGGGTGCCGCCTGGCTGCAACACCACGTCGACCGTCCGCCGCCGACGGCGACTCCGGACAGCGAGATCCATGCGCCCTGGGGCCGGGTGCTGGTCGACCCGCACTGGTCCGAGGTGCAGGTGTACCAGGACCCGCTGCCCCTCTGGCCGGTGGAGCTGCGGCCCGGCTGGTCGAAGACCTACAACACCCTGTACATGACGCCGACCAGCAGCGACGAGCTGCCCTGGCAATTGACCATGACGGCCCATGAGTGGGTATCGGTCACCGTACCGGCCGGCAAGTTCCGGGCGCTGCGCTACACGAATCTCATCAACCTGCGTTACACCAACGTCTCGGGCAAGGTCGCGGGACAGCGCCTGGAAACGCTCTGGATCGCGCCGGAGGTCGGCCGCTTCGTCGCCCGCGAGAGCACCGGCACCTTCTATCAGGACGTCGCCGAGTCATTCAATGAGCCGGCGCACCGCTGGGAGCTGCTCGAGTTCGCCTGAGGCTGAGTGCAGCGGTTAGCTCCCCCACCCCCCGGCGCGACCCCGACCGCCGCCTTGGCGGCGGCGGACAGGTGGACGGGCGCGGGCATGCCCGCCTTGCCGAAGGCCTGGACGATCTCCTCCGGCCGCAGGAAGTGGTTGCCCTGGACGTGCTCGGCCAGATTCTGAAAGGCCATGGCCCGGCGGCCCGGCTCGCGCAGCGCCGCGCGCTCCCGCGGCCAGGCGGGCTCCCAGATCACCACATACCCGCCCGGCTTGAGGTTGCCGCGCAGCCAGGCGAACAGGGCATCCGGATCCTTCTCCCACACGTGATGCAGCGCCCGGTTCATGGCGATGAGGTCGGCGGGCTCCTCGAGGGTCAGTTCGTGGACGTCACCGCGGCGAAACTGCAGACGCCGGCCCAGGCCCTCCCCGTCCGCCGACCGCCGCGCCTGCTCGACGTTCTCCGCGAATCCATCGACGCCCAGCCCGCGCAGCCGGCCGAAGCGCCTGGCCAACGCCCGCAGATACCAACCGTTGCCGCAGCCGAGATCCACCGCCAGGCCCCCGCGGGCATCGACCGCGGCGAACGCGGGCACCGACGGACAGATGGTGTTCTCGAACAGCGCCGCGAAATTGCGCTCGAGCATCGGACCGAACCACGGCAGCACGGTTGCGCGCTCGGCGAGCACGCTCTCGCCCGGACGCTCGCCGGTGCGCATCAAGCCGGCGGCCCGCTCGGCCATGTGCGCCGATAGCACGGACTGCACCGCCATCGGCATCAGGCTGTCGGGGGCCTCGGGGCGCATCGCCTCGCCGCTCGGGGTCAAGCGGAAGACCTCGCCGTCGGCATCGAGGTACTCGAACGCGAACGCGGCCTCGCACCAGCGCAGCGTATACGCCGCATCGAGCGCGCACGCCGCCGCCAGCGCGCCCGGCGTCGCCCCGCCCAGTTCGTGCAGTCGGCTGAACAGGCCGTTGACCACGCCGATGTAGGCCACGTTCAGGCTGAGCGCGGCCTGCGCATGGCGCCGGAACCCGGCCTTGAGGTCGTGGTCATTCATGCAAGGATGGTCCCGAAACGCCCCGCCGGGGTCAAGCGCGCCACGCGCGGCGGCAATGCGGTAGGCTCGCCGCACGGAGGTGCGCGATGATCTTCAGACAATTGTTCGATTCGGTCTCCTCGACCTACACCTACCTGCTCGGCGATTCGGCCAGCGGCGAGGCGGTGGTGATCGATCCGGTCCTCGAGCACTGGCAGCGCGACGCGGCGCTGCTGCGCGAGCTGAACCTGCGGCCGGTGACCCTGCTCGAGACCCACGTGCACGCCGACCACGTGACCGGCGCCTGGTGGCTCAAGCGCGAGTTCGGCTGCCCCATCGCGCTGGCCGCGGTCAGCGGCGCCGACGGCCTGGATCGCGCGCTCCGGCACGACGACCGGATCGCATTCGGCCGCCGGCATCTGGTGGTGCGCGCGACGCCCGGCCACACCCGTGCCTGCCTCACCTTCGTGCTCGATGACGCGAGCCGCGCCTTCACCGGCGACTGCCTGCTGATCCGCGGCACCGGCCGCACGGACTTCCAGCAGGGCGACGTGCACGCGATGTTCCGCTCGATCCGCGACCACATCATGACGCTGCCCGGTGACTGCCTGATCTATCCGGCGCACGATTATCGGGGCCTGACCGTGAGCAGCGTCGCGGAGGAGCGCAGCTTCAATCCGCGCATCGCCGATCACGTGGGCGAGGCGGATTTCGCCGGCCACATGAACAACCTGAACCTCCCGCACCCGAAGCTGCTCGACATCGCGGTGCCGGCGAACCTGCGCGTGGGTCGCCCCGAAGCGACGGTCGAGCTGGCCGAGCGGCCCGACTGGGCTCCGCTGCGATTCACCGTCGCGGGGATCTGGGAGATCGAGCCCGCGAACCTCGCCGAGCTCGGGAGCGACGTGCAGGTCCTCGACGTGCGCGCGCCGGATGAGTTCGACGGGCCGCTGGGGCACATCGAGGGGGCACGGCTCATCCCGCTCGAGCAATTGCCCCAGCGCGTGCAGGAATTGAGGCAGGACGCGCCCGTGGTCGCCGTGTGCCGCAGCGGCGCCCGCTCGGCGCAGGCCGCCGTGCTCTTGCGCAAGCGCGGATTCGACCAGGTCGCCAACCTGTCCGGCGGCATGCTGCGATGGACGGCGGATCATCACCGCGTCGTGTATTCCGGCGCCCCCGGTTAGCGCATCAGGCCGCGCCGCCACCCGATGCCGGACGCCAGTTCGGCGACAAGGTATTGTTGCGATTGGGCCAGCGCTCCGCGACGCCCGGCAGCACCCCGCCCTTGCCGGTGACGGTCGCGGGTGAAATGGCGTAGACGGTGGTGCCCGCCAGCCGCGGGAAGGAATCGCGTTCCCGGCCCCAGGAATCCGGCGGTGCGTACTTGGCCATGAAGGCCCGGAAGAAGCCGAGCTTCTCGGACTCCTCGTCGACGATCCGAATGGTCCCGAAGATCACCACGGAACGATAGGACACGGAGGTGTCGCATTCCACGTGTCCGTAGGGGAACACCTCGCCCGGCTCGTCGACCTCGAAGCTCACCCGATTGCAATGGCGCACGTTGGCGCGAAAGTGCCCGGCGTGACTGCCGGTATGCAGGTAGACCGTGCCCGATTCCCAGACGAACAGATTGGGAACCACGTAGGGATAGCCGTCGGCGCCGACCGTCGCGGTGCGCCCGCAGAAGGCCGCGCCGAGCAGTGCCTCGGTCTCCTCGAGGGTCAGCACCTTGTCGGCGCGCCGCAGCTGGCCGCGCGGATCGCGGCCCGCATCCGCAGGAGGTTGAAGCATCGGCATTCCCCCAAGGCATGGTCGTTGATCGAGCACCCGATGATGCCAAGCCGGCCGCATCGCGCGCAAATGCCGCGGCATCGCCGGCGGCCATTACGATCCGTCCGGGAACTGATCCGGATCAGTATTTCGCCGGGGCAAGGCGGTACAAATGGCGATTTCACACAGAGCGCCATGCCCCATCACACTGCCCTGTCGAACGACCGTCCCGCCGACCCTGCCACCGACCGGCCCGCCGCCGCCCGAGGACAGTCCAGCTTTTCCCTGGAGGAACTGATCGCCTGCGGTGAGGGCCGCCTGTTCGGCCCGAACACGCCCCGGCTGCCGAGCGGCCCCATGCGCATGGTGGACCGCATCACCCTGATCTCGGCCACCGGCGGCCAGTACGATCACGGCCTGGTGCAGGCGGAATTCGACATCGACCCGTCGCTGTGGTTCTTCGCCTGCCACTTTCCGGGCGATCCGGTGATGCCCGGCTGCCTCGGTCTCGATGCGATGTGGCAGCTGATCGGCTTCTTCCTGGCGTGGAGCGGCCACCGGGGCCTCGGCCGCGCGCTCGGCGTCGATGAGGTGCGCTTCTTCGGCCAAGTCCAGCCGCACGTGAAGCTCGTGAGCTATCAGATCCACATCAAGCGCGTCGTCACCCGTCGGCTCATCATGGCAACCGCGGACGCCTCGCTCGCCGCCGACGGACGCGAGATCTATACGGCCACGGGCCTGCGCGTCGGTCTGTTCGACGACCCCAGCCGCCTGCAGCCGGCCGCCTCGCAAGCGGTGGGCTGATGCGCCGCGTGGTCGTCACCGGCATGGGCATCGTCTCATGCCTGGGAAATGATCTCGACGGCGTCAGCCTGGCGTTGGCCGAGGGACGATCGGGCATCCGCACGGCGCCCGGCTACGCACAAATGGGCCTGCGCAGTCAGGTCGCGGGCATTCCGCAAATCGACGTCGAGGCGCATCTCGACCGGCGCGATCTGCGCTTCATGGGCGATGCGGCGGCCTACGCCGCGATCTCCATGAAGGCCGCGATCGCCGATGCCGGCCTCACCGAGGCCCAGGTGACCGATCCGCGCACCGGCCTGATCGCCGGCACCGGCGGCGGCTCGCCGGCCAACGTGGTCGAGGCCGCCGACATCCTGCGCGCGCGCGGCGTGCGCAAAGTCGGTCCGACGCGCGTGCCGCGCACCATGTGCAGCACGGTCGCCGCCTGTCTCGCCACCACCTTTCACATCAAGGGCGTGAGCTACTCGGTGACCTCGGCCTGCGCGACCAGCGCGCATTGCATCGGCGTCGCGGCGGAGCAGATCCGCTGGGGCAATCAGGATGTGATGTTCTGCGGCGGCGGCGAGGAGGAGCATTGGTCGCTCACCGCCCTGTTCGACGCCATGGGTGCGTTGTCGGCGGCACGCAACGACACGCCGGCCACGGCCTCGCGCGCCTACGATGCCGAGCGCGACGGCTTCGTGATCGCGGGCGGCGGCGGCATGCTGGTGCTCGAATCCTTGGAGCATGCGCGCGCCCGCGATGCGCGCATCTACGCCGAATTGGTCGGCTTCGGCGTGACCGCGGACGGCCAGGACATGGTGCAGCCCTCCGGAGAAGGCGCGGTGCGCTGCATGCGCCAGGCGCTCTCGGGCGTTTCCGCCCCGGTTCAGTACCTCAACACCCACGGCACCTCGACGCCGCTCGGCGACCTCATCGAGTTGCAGGCGGTGCGCGAGGCGTTCGGCGCCGCGATGCCGCCGCTGTCCTCCACCAAGTCGCTGTCCGGCCACTCGCTCGGCGCCGCCGGCGTGCACGAGGCGATCTACAGCCTGCTCATGATGCGCGACGGCTTCCTCGCCGGTTCCGCCCACATCGACCAGCTCGACGACGCCTGCGCCGACTACCCGATCCTGCGGGCCACGGAGCGGCGGCGCGTCGATGTGGTCATGTCGAACAGCTTCGGCTTCGGCGGCACCAACGCGAGCCTGGTGTTCCAGCGGATCTGAGCGCGGCCGTCCGGGCGGACGGCGCGATTTCGACCGCGCCGCGCCCGATCGGCGTAATCTGCTCCGAAGGCCCCGGCGGCGCCGCTGCGAGATCGAGCAGGTTGCCATGTTGGCAGACGCGATCCTCTTCACGCATTTCGCCTTCGTGCTGTTCATCACCCTCGGGCTGCCCCTGATCTACCTGGGCGCCGCACGCGGTTGGCCCTGGGTGCGTGACCGGCGTTGGCGCGCACTGCACCTCGCGGCCATCCTGTTCGTGGCCGCGGAGACGATGCTGGGGTTCGCCTGTCCGCTGACCGTTTGGGAGGACGCGCTGCGCGGGCACCGGCCGGGGGTTGGATTCCTCGAGCGCTGGATCCAACGGATCATGTTCTACGATCTTCCGGCGTGGGTGTTCCTCGTGGCGTATGCGGGCTTTGCCGTGCTGGTCGCCGTCACATGGGCGCTCGTGCCGCCGGCCGCGACCCGCCGTCCCCGCGGCCATGGGCGGGTGGATGCCCAGCCGCCCGCCACGGCAAGCGCGTTCGCCCTGATCGCGCGGCATTTCGCACCGCTCGCGCGCGGCTTCCCCGGCGCCTATGGGCTGCTCGACGACGCCGCCGTGATCAGCCCGGTATCCGGCGGCGAATTGGTGGTGAAGACCGACCCCGTCGTCGGCGGCGTCGATTTCCCGTCCGACGCCCCGGCCGCTCTGGTGGCCCGCAAGGCGCTGCGCGTCAACCTCTCCGATCTCGCCGCCAAGGGCGCCGTGCCACGCGCTTATCTGCTGGATCTGCTCTTGCCGGCTTCGGTCGACGAGCCGTGGATTGCCGCCTTCGCCGCCGGCCTGGCCGCGGACCAGGCCGAATTCGGCGTGCACCTGATCGGCGGCGACCTGAGCTCGACGCCGGGCCCGATCGCCATCGCGGTGTGCGCGCTGGGCGAGGCGCCGGTCGGCCGGATCATCCGGCGCGGCGGCGCGCAGCCCCACGATCTCGTCTATGTCACGGGCACCATCGGCGACGCCGCCCTCGGACTCGGCGTCCTGCGCGGCGCCCTGCCCGCGCTCGATGCGGGCCCGGCCGCGTTTCTCCTCGATCGCTATCGGCTGCCGCAGCCGCGCGTCGCCCTGGGTCCGCACCTGATCGGCCTCGCGACCGCGGCCATCGACGTCTCGGACGGATTGGTGGCCGACTTGCGGCATCTCTGCGAGGTCTCGCGGCTCTCGGCGGTGATCGAGGCACGGTCGGTGCCTCTGTCGCCGGCTGCCCGCGTGGCGATCGGCGACGATCCTCGGCGCCTCGCGACCGCACTCACGGGCGGCGACGACTACGAGATCCTGTTCACCGCGCCCCCGGCGGCGGCGGCTCGGATCGACGAGTGCTCACGCGCGACCGGCATAGCCATCACGCTCATCGGCCGCATGGAAGCGCCGCCGGCCGCCGCCCCACCTCGCGTGACGGTGCTCGGCGATCGCGGCGAAGCACTGCAATTCCTCTCCGAGGGCTGGACGCATTTCGGCCGCCGCTGAGGATTCGGCGCTGCATCGGGCGCGCGGCGAGTGATCACTTCAACTTGCCGCGCCGATCTCCCGGCGGCTTGTAGACTCCCGCCGCCCGGGCCACCAGCAGGTACTTCTTGAAGTTGCGGTTCGTTTCCTCCTCATGCCCGCTGACGGTGGAACGATCCACGGGATCGAAGAAGCAGGTCGGATCCTCGCCCATGTAATCTCCGCTGTGAAAGTACGCCATGGCGCGGCACCCGCCGCAGGTGTACTGGTAGCGGCACCGCCCGCAGCGGCCCTTGAGCCGGGAGCGGTCGGTGATGTCGGCGAAGAGCGCGCTCGACGCCACCAGCTCATCGAGCGGCCGCTCCCGCACGTTGCCGGCGCTGAGCACGTCGAGCAGCACCGGGCACACGGAGACATCCCCCTCCGCGTTGACGGTGAGCCAGGATCCGGCCCAGCAGCCGATGGCGGGGTTTTCCGGGACGGTGTTGTTGCGAATCCCGCCGGACACCTGTTCGTGCAACTCGGGTGAGAGGAAGAAGGGCGTATAGCTCACGTAGCCGTGGGGATTGCGGCGAAGCGCCGGATGGAAGTACTTCTCGAGGTCGTTCCGGTCGAAGCCCATCTGCTCGAAGTACTGCGAGCCCGAGCCGCGCGCGACCAGCGGCGAGCGGTTGTAGGAGATGTTGTTCTTGACGATATAGTCGATGGTCTTCTCGAAGCTCTCCGTGTTGTATTTGCCGATCGTGATCACCACGTGCCGGCCGATTTCCAGCTCGGCGCAATCCTCGAGCACCTGGATCGAGCGGTCCACATCGCTGTCGCGGCTCCACCGGTTGCCCTCATCGAGGGCGTTCACACCGACGATGATCTTGGCCCGGCCGCGGGTGACCTCGCGTATCTTCTCCAGGCGCTTGCGCGTGAGCGCCTTGCAATTGCTCAACACCGAACATTCGAGCTCCATCTCGACGGTCAGGCGCAGCAGATCCAACGCATCCTTGCGCAGCAGGAACTCGCCCCCGCTCCATCCGACCGTATGGACCCCGAGGCGGCGCGCGGGAATGAGGATCCGGTCGCGAATCTCCTCCAGCGTCAGTTCGCTCAGGACTCGGCGGCGCACCTTGTGCGGGTCGTTGCTGCCGGTCATGCAGGACGGGCAGCGAAGATTGCAGCGCCGCGTGGCCTCGAAATACACGATCTGGAATTGATTCTGCGGCATGGTGTGCATCGTTACCCGGGCCTACCGCGCTCGAGAATTCGGGCCGGTGTAGGTATATTCGCGCGCATCGGCGCCGTCCATTCCCGACCCGATCGAAAGCTGACCGGCGTCATTTAATCTCGCAAGAGACTCGTCGGAAATCGGCGGATGCCGCCATGCCCGGATCGATGCGGCCCAGGCAATTCCAGGTGAGACGTGCGGACACGACGAACGGGGCGTCGAGCACAGGCGCCTGGGTTAAGTCACGGCGGCGATGAGTCGACGCGTGAGGTAGAAGGGCTCGACCGGACCGATTTCGACGCGCGCACCCACGGGACCCGCGGCGCTGAGAAAACGCGGGTCGAGATGCGAATTCTCATGATCCCACACCGATTCCCAGACGCCGTGCATGAGGTAGGCGCGCATTTCGCCGTCGGCGCGGGCGTTGCGCAGGATTTCCGTGCTCAGCGCTTTGCGATAGTGGCGGTTGTCGGCGGCGCCCGGCAGGCCATCCCCGATGGCGGCATCCGTGGGTTGATAAGTCTCCTGGGCCACCGCGAGCAATTCGCCCACTCGCCGTTCCCAGACTTGGTGTCCCTGGTTTCGGACCATGACGTGATTCTCGACCGTCACGGTGCCGCGCTCCGGCCGTTCGACCGGTCGGTGCAAAAACGAGCGAATGGCGGCCGCGCTGGTGTAGATACCTTGACGATCGCCTGCGGCAATCGTCTCGAACATGCCGCGATAAATGGCCATGGGCTCCGGTCCCGATTGCAGACGCGGTAGCACGCCCTCGTCAAATGACCGCGCGGCATCCGCCGCGTGCAGCGATGCCATATTTGCGAAACGAATGAACAGGCTGTAGTAGTAAGGCTGGGTATGCGCGGCCACGCCCTCCAGATAGGCGTTCGCGAGTACGCCCTTGTAGCGTTCGGGATAGTTCTTGACCATCGTCGATTCGCCGCTCATCTGTTTCAGCGCCAAGCCGATGAATCCGGGCTTGCTGCGCAGCGTGTCCGCGAGCGCATCGATCGCGGCCAGTGCCGACGCTTCCTGCGGTGGCATCACACGAAACTCCGTATACAGGGTTGCCGCGCAATCGGCCCCGTCATCATGGTGCGCCGCTTCGGCCGACAAGGCGTTCGACGCGAAACCGCTCGATATCAGACCTCCACCGATGGCGAGCGTGGATTGCAGGAAGCGCCGGCGGTCGTAACCGTCCGGCGAAGGCGCCTTGACGGGCCGCATTGGTTCACGGGCCGTTTATTTCGTCTATAGGCTCGGAAGTCTCGGCGGCAAGCGCTACAGATCGGTCGAGGCGGGCCAGTAACGCCAGCAGGGTTTCCCCGTCACGGCGAGCGAGCATCGCGTAGCACATGTGTTCGTCCGCGGCGGATGCGATGCAGTCAATCGAGGCAACGCGGCCGACGTGGATTGCGCCACCCTCGGCGATCAGCCATTCGATGTTGTCGAAGTGACCGGGCTTGGTCGGCGCCTTGTTTGTGCGAGCGGGTCGATGTGGTTTTGACGGCATCGGTCGCAGCTTACTTGGTACAGGTGTTGGGCTGCCAGCGATGCGGAAGCAGTTCCTCGAGGCGGCTTGCAGGCTGCGTGGGCAACCGCTCCAGGACGTCCTTGAGGTAACGGTACGGGTCATGCCCATTGAGCTTGGCGCTCTGGATCAGGCTCATAATGTTCGCGGCACGTTGCCCTGCACGCAGCGAGCCGCAGAAGAGCCAGTTGCCGCGGCCAAGAGCAACGGGGCGGATTCTGTTCTCCAGATGGTTGTTGTCTATGGGGAGTTCGCCATCATCAAGGTAGCGCGTGAGTGCCGCCCAGCGACCGAGACTGTAGTCGATAGCCTTCGCCGTCGCGGAGCCATCGGGGACCTGACCGCGTTGTCGAGTGAACCACTGCCTCAAGGCCTCGGCGACGGGTTTCGCGCGCTGCTGACGCAGCTGAAGCCGGCCCCGCGCATCAAGTTTCAATTCCCGTGCTTCGCGCTCAACGCCATAGAGAGCCGCGAAGTACTTCAGTCCCTCACCGGCGATCTCGCTGCGATGATTCGCGTGCAGGTCATGGAGCTTGCGTCTCGCGTGCGCGGCGCAGCCGATCTCGATGACGCCCCGATCGAAGAGTTTTTTGTAGCCCGCGTAGTCATCGCAGACGAGCTTGCCATGCCAGGCGCCCAGGAACGAACGCGCATGCACGCCGCCACGGGTCTCGGCAAAGTCGTAGATCACCGTCTGCAGCGCGTCGTATTCGCTCGTGCTGTAGCTCCACAGATAGGCCCGATGCGTCTTGCCCAAGCCGGGCTTGAGCATCGGCACCGGCGTCTCGTCTGCGTGCAGGACCGATCGTGCGAGCATCAGCGACTTCATGGCCTCGACCAGCGGCTGCAACCGTACACCGCAGATTCCCAACCACTGAGCGAGGGTCGAACGCGGCAGCGCAAGACCTGAACGCTCGAAGATCGCTTCCTGTCGGTACAGGGGCGCGTGGTCAGCATAATACGCCGCACTCCGGACTATGCTGAATCGCATACCGCAAACGTCTGCGACGGCCGTTCCGGATGCGATTTCGCTGATGAATTGCGGCATAGTCACAGCCTCAGAGCTGGTTCAGAAATGACAGCAGCTGGCCGTTGGCGCGGTACCGACCGGGCCGAGCATCGAGAGGAGCGGTTCTGGCAAGGATCCTCTCTCTGAGTGCGAGATCGGCATCGAGATAAATCTGAGTGGTCTCCACTGACTCGTGACCAAGCCACAGAGCAATGGCCACCTGCTCGACGCCTGCATGCAGCAAATCCATGGCTGCGGTGTGACGCAGGCTATGAAACGAAATCCTCTTCTTGCCTATCGAGGGGCAAGCGAGCGTCGCCTGTTGCAGATGTTTGCGCAGCAAATGTTGAACGGCATCGGCGCTGAGCCGGTCGCCCCGTGTGCTGGGAAAAAGGATCTGAGTGCCATCCATCCGGGGCTCATTGAGCCATGTCCTGATAACGGCGGCAACGGATTTACAGAGCGGAACCGCGCGCTCTTTGCGGCCTTTGCCCACGACCTGCAGGTATGCAGCCTTGCCGAGCGTCAGGTTCTGCCGCGTGAGACTGGTCACTTCGGCCAGACGCAGGCCGGTCTGAACGGTCAACAGCATCAGCGCGTGGTCACGCCGTCCCGTCCACGTATGCTTGTCTGGGGCGGCGAGAAGCGCATCGACCTCGGGCCGTGTTAGATAGCCAACAAGGCGTCGGGTGTAGCGCTTTAGCGGTGTGGCTAGAATCCGCTGACTCTGCGCGCTCCGGCTGGGCAACTCGTATGAGGCAAACCGAAAGAACGAGCGGATGGCGGTAAGCCGTAGGTTGCGTGTTCGGGCACTCACGCCGCGGCTACTCTCTAGATCGTTCAGGAAAGCGGTAACGAGCGGAGCGTCGAGCTGCTCAATGGTCAGTTGTTCCGGTGTCGTGTGGAGCGTCTTCGTCACAAACCGCAGCAGCAAGCGGAACGTATCGCGGTACGAGCACAGGGTATGCGGACTGACCCTCTTCTGTTGCATCAGGCGCTGCGTAAAGAATCGCTGCAGCAGTACGGCAAAGTTCGCTTCCAACGACTTCATGGTGTCGGTCTCCAACCACGTTCCAGCCGGCGCACCGCGCCCTTCATCAGCGCGGGATGCTGATGCAGATACCAATAGGTATGGCGCAGGTCAGAATGGCCCAAATATGTGGACAGTGCAGGCAAGCGCCGCTCGGGATCCGCGCCCGATCGATAGCAGCGGAGCAGGACCTGAGTGGCGGCGAGATGGCGGAAATCGTGCAATCTCGGGCCGCGCCGATCCGTGGGTCCCCGCAACCCGATCTTCTTGGACAGGCGCACGAGCGACTTCCACGCATCGTTGTGGCTCAGACGAGTGCCATGCCGCGATACAAACAAGGGGGCGATGTCGCGACCGTGAAAGTACTCATCGCGCCGGCGCAGATAGTTCCTAAGTGCCGTCCGCGTCGATGCGTGAATCGGGACCAGGCGAGACTTCCTGAACTTCGAGTCACGGATATGAAGAATCCCGCGGTCCATGTCCACGTCGGTCACGTTCAGCCGCAACGCCTCGCCGATGCGCAGCCCGGTGACGCTGAGCAAGCCGTATAGCGTGTAGCGCACCCACCGGCAGATGCTGGTTGCTCCCACCCGAGGCTTCAGCGTCTCAGCCAGCAGGCGTCGGATCTCTGCATCAGAATAGAGATAAAATCGATTACGACCGCATGTGCGCGGCATCAAATCCGATGGCGGCACATCGGTTCGAGGATCGACGGCACTGTGGTAGATCGCAAAACCTCGCACGGCACCGAATCTCACTCCCTGATAGCTGGGCTCCACCGACCGGTTCTCGCGAACCCAATCCACGATCTTCTTCCCGGTGATCCGGCGGGCGTGGTGCTTCTCCATGTACGCCACAAAACCCATCAGATGGGCCTCGTGTCGTTGCAGCTTAAACCCGAGCGCGCGACGCATCGCGAGGTAGCGCTTGAGCGATGAGCGCAAGCTTGTCACAGCGGCCTTCCAGGCCATGGGAGCGCCACCGCGCGAAGCGAATCCAGATCGACCTTGGCATATATCCGGGTGGTGTTGGGATCGCGGTGGCGCAGCACTTGGCTGATCTCGGTCAGTGATGCGCCTCTGCGCAGCATGCCGGTCGCCAACGCGTGCCGAAACTGATGGGCACCGCGGCTCGCGGACTGAACTCGAGCTCGATCAAGCGCGCGACCGACGATCGCCGATATACAGGAAGATCGGTGTAGCCCACGCCACGGCGCTCGCGTACGCAAGAATACGCGACGGCAAGATGACGCGGGGCGACCTTCGCGAAGGTACTGGGCGAGGGCCTTCCCCACATCGTGCGGCAGCGGCAATGGTCGTTCTCGGCGGCCCTTGCCACAGACACAAATGCAGGCGTTGGACCAGTCAATATTATCAAGGTCAAGCAGCATCACCTCGCGAGCACGCAGGCCCAGACGCGACAGCAGTAGCATGATCGCCCGATCGCGAAGCCCACAGGGCGTGCGCTGGCCCCTGCTCTCAGCGATAACTCGACGCACCGCCTTCACCGGCAATGCTCTCGGAATGGATGCCATGGACCAGGTGGCCACCGCTGGCACTGCGATAGACAGAGAACGATCGATCAATCCGCGATAGTGAGCGAAGCGCAGAAGCGAACGAATGGTGACCGCTAGGAGACTCGCGGCCTTGGACGTTCTATACCTTCTGGCCTCTCGTGTAATAAAAGCCCGAATAATAGGCGCGGCAAGGGCCTTCAAATCGCGCCGCCCAGCCGGACAAGTATGCTCGAGGAACCGCTGCGCGTGAGCGATGTAAACAGCGACACTGGTTGAGGCGAGCCCTCTCTCCGTCACCAGATACGACGAGTACTCGTCAATCAGAGCATCTATCTCTGAGGTCTCATGAGCCTTAAGCGCCTTCGATGGTATGATCCCTTGCGTGCACATCCAAGCAAGGAAGTGCCTGAGTGCCGCCGGAGCACCGGATTTACGAGGGCGGTGCCAGTCGTGCAGAAACCGCTCGCCAACGACTCGGGTGACGTCCCTCAGATCGATGTTGTGCAGGTGAAGCCAGCGACTGAAGCAAATGACAAACCAAGTCTTGAGCAAAAAAGTCTCGTGCGAGAACCGCTCATCGTTGAGCGCGCTCGCATACGACTCCAGCACCGCGCTTAGCGGCCCTTCCACCGATCCCGGCGATATCGCTCTCTGCCAGCGCATCGAACAAACAGGACGAACCCCGCCCCCCAGTTCCTTGCTGACAGACTATGCCGAACTCGCAAAACAGAATAGTCTAGGAAATCCCGTGTACCTGGCGCGTCGTAGACGGCTTTACCGCATAGTCCGGAGTGCGGCGTATTACTTGTAATGCCGATATCGGCATTAAGCATATTTTGCCACCGCCACCTGCGCAACGAGACCGGCGGTGGGGATGCCTTTATCGATGATGTGCGGCGGCATCGGCTCTTGGACCAGCCGCTCGCAAGAACGGCAGACCCACTTGCCGCGCACGTGCTGCTCGACCGTGAAGACCCCCGGCGTGTAATCGAGTTTCTCGCTCACGTCCTCGCCAATGCGCTCCAACTGACAGCCGCAGCTGCACTGTGTGTCCTTCGGCTCGTGTGGGATGCGATGCCGCGGGAAGGATGCTGGGAGCGACACACGTCGCGGCTTCTCCTTCGGCGGCGAAGCGGCCCTTTCCGTGAGCGCTTCGATCTCGAGGCTGATCGCCTCGATGTCCGCATCAACGCTTTCGTCCAGGAGCGAGCGTTGCACGGCCCCGAGCTGTTCGCTCTTGCGGTCATAGCGCCAACGCTTCAGGATCGCCATCTCATACGTGAGCTGGTCGATCTTCAGTTGCTTGGTTTTGAGTTCCTTATCGCGACTGGCCAGCTGCGATTCTTGTTCGGCGAGCTGCGCGAGGAGGGTCGCCGTCAGAGCCCGCAGCGATTTTGCGTCCATTTGAGCGAGCTGTTGGGTCCACTCCATGGACCTTGATGCTGCCACAACTGTGGCTGTTTTTACAGCATATTTATCGACATTTCTTTCATAGCACGCGGATCTTCGCGCGCTCATCAAGCCGCTCCCACGGCAGCCCCACGATAAGCGCCTGCAGTTGCTCGTGCGAGAGCGGCATGCCACGATCGTGGCGAGTCGCGGCGCGGATGAAGCTGCCTTCGTAAAGTCGTCGCGCACACAGCCAGAGACCAAAGCCGTCGTGCACCAGTACCTTCATGCGATTGCAGCGCTTGTTCACGAACAGATAGGCATGGTGGGCACGCGCCTCGCCGAACACGTTCACGACGCGCGCCAGTGCGGTGTCCACGCCGGCACGCATATCGAGCGGCTCAATGGCGAACCACGCCGCATCGACGCGGATCACTTCACGAGCTCGCGCAGCAGCAGCGCACACTCGTGGGCCGCCGAGGCCGGCCACTCGATACTCACTCGTCGGCTCTTGCGCCGCACCTCGATACGGATCACGCCCGTCGCCGGGCTCGCCGGCAGCGCGACCGGCATGAAGCTTTCTACCCCCTGCAATGTCTCGGTCGCAGCCGTCCGCCTTATCGCGATTGGCGTGTTCTTGCGCTCCGCCTTCGCGACCCAGTTGTGCAGCATGTTCGCGTTCAGGCCTCGCGCCATCGCCACCGCGGCCACCGACACACCCGGTTGCTGGCACGCTCCAACCGCCTCGGCCTTGAAAAGGGCGCTGTGGCGGCGCCGTCGCCGCCGGCCGGTCTGGATGATTTCTTCGTTAATGGACATGTGTACACCTCCACGCTTAAGTGAAGGCGTACCGTTACACCAGCTGATGTACGCTAAAAAGACGCCTTGGCCGGACGCTTACCGGCGGTCGCTCATGACTGGTTACTCCTCGAAAGGCTCATGATCGCGAACTCGTGCGCAACCATGTCGCCCCAACCCCTTAGAATGGTAGTGACCTGCTCATTGCGCGCACATATGAGAAAGTACCTAGCCCAGCGGCCGACCTGCCGGGCTCAGGATGCCCCTCCGGCGAGATGTGTCGCTGCGCATGATCTGAAGACGCAAGATCCACTTGAGCATCGTGTTCGCCGGCCAGAACGTCGACGTTCGGGAGGTCGCGGACAAGAGGTGGCTCGCGAGCTTTATGAACGACGACTTGGGGTTCTTCGACCAGGAGTGCGGCAGAGTAACTAGCGCCGAAATTCCCTTCGAGGCTAAAGTGTTACGGATGTGCCCGGTATAAACCGTTGCCCATGTGTCCAGAATGGACCTCCGGGAATTGGTAGCGGGGGCGTGAGTTGGATTTCCAACACCCCTGATTTCGTTGACATTCCTCTGCGCTAATTTCTGTGTTTCAGCTCGCATATAGTCGCTGCCGGCGGGCAGGTCAACCTACATACTCCACTCCCGGTCGCCTCAAAATTCCCGTGACTGTCAGCAATTTCCTTTGATGCGGCCACTCCGACACCAGCGCAGAACGGACATGAGCGCCAGACCCCATAATGATTCCCATCCAAGTGCTCCGCCACCACCACCAC
>VFSW01001844.1_pt1 | contig 32096 bp, 32 predicted proteins | sample 5358111 | NCBI WGS metagenome assembly VFSW01 (sample SAMN11554181, study PRJNA540505) | mine drainage metagenome | isolation source: sediment from site ElyBrook_90M | place: USA: Ely Copper Mine, Vershire, VT | collected 2017
AATGGCTCGCGCCCAACCTGCCGAAGGTCGGCGGAACGCTCGTCCAGGCGGAGGACGAACTCGCGTCCATCAATATGATCATCGGCGCCTCCTACGGCGGCGTGCCGTCGATCACCGCAACTTCCGGGCCCGGACTCTCCTTGATGATCGAGGCGCTCGGCCTCGCGACCGCCGCCGAGATACCGATCGTCGTCGTCGACGTGATGCGCGGCGGTCCCTCCACCGGCATTCCGACGAAATCCGAACAGACGGACCTGAACATTGCCGTGTATGGACTGCATGGCGAAGCGCCGCATCTCGTGATTGCACCGCAATCGGTGACGGACTGCCTGCTGTCGACGCAATGGGCCACCTTTCTCGCCGAGATGCTGCAGGCGCCGGCGATCGTCTTGTCGGATCAAGCCCTCGGCCAGACCCAGGTCGCGGTCAGCCGGCCGGCCGACATCAGCTTCATCGGCAAGCGGCTCTGCGCAACCGAGATCGCGGCGCCCTACAAGCGCTACGCGCTCGGCGGCAGCGGCGTCTCGCCGATGGCGATCCCCGGAACGCGCGGCGGCCAGTACACCGCCGACGGCCTGACCCACACGGAACGCGGCATTCCGACGAGCGGCGCCCGCGAGCATGGCGCACAGCTCGACAAGCGCTGCGACAAGATCGAACGCTACGACTACGGCGCGCTCTGGGCGACGCTCGAGGGCGACGGCGAAATCGCCGTGATGACCTGGGGATCCCTGACCGGCGTCGCACGCGAGGCCATTGCGCGCGCACGCGCCGACGGCATCGCGGTGCGTTTGATCGCGCCGCGGCTGCTCCTGCCGACGCGACCGGTCGAAATGGCCGCCGCGCTCCATGGAGTCAAGCGCCTGCTGGTCGTCGAGCAGAGCCACAGCGCGCAATTTCACCGCTTTCTGCGCGCGCATTACACATTGCCCCAAGAAACTTCGGCCCTGTACCGGCCTGGTCCGCTGCCGATCCGTCCGAGCGAAATCTACCGGCAACTCACCCGAGGAGAGAGCCTATGAGCGCGACCGCCCCGCTCGCCTGCAAGCCCGGCGACTACAAATCGGAAACCAAGCCGATCTGGTGCCCCGGCTGCGGCGATTATCATGTGTTGATGTCGCTGACGCGGGCCATGGCGACGCTCGGCCTGCCGCCGGAACAGATCGCCGTGATCTCCGGCATCGGCTGCTCATCGCGCATCCCGGCGTATACCTCCTGCTACGGATTCCACGGTGTGCACGGCCGCTCGCTGCCGCTCGCGGCGGGGCTCAAGATCGTCCGGCCGGATCTGGCCGTGATCGTCGCGAGCGGCGACGGCGACGGCTATTCGATCGGCGGCAATCATTTCCTGCACGCCTGCCGGCGCAACGTCGACCTCACCTACCTCGTGATGGACAACCACATCTACGGCATGACCAAAGGCCAGCCGTCGCCGACGACGGAGCCGGATTTCGACACCGCGCTGACGCCGGGCGGCAGCGGCGTGCGGCCCTTCAATCCGCTCGTGATCGCGCTCGCCTCCGGCGCCAACTTCGTCGCCCGGGCGTATTCCGGCAATCCGCTCGAAACCGCCAACCTCATCGTCGAGGCGGTGCGCCATCCCGGCTTCTCTTTCATCGAGATACTCAGTCCGTGCGTGACCTACCGGCCGGACCAGCGCGCGTGGAAAGACCTCGTGCATTCGGCGCCGGTCGAGGCGACCGATGATGCGGCGCGGGCCGCGCGCCGCCTGATGACCGACGACGGCTTCAACCTGGGGGTACTCTTTCGCGGCAATCGCGCGCCCTACCGGCCCGCGACCGATGCGGCACCTTGCGATCAAATCGAGCTCGAGAAGGGGTTTGAGATATGAGCGACACACCGAAAGCCGGAGCGATCGATTCCCCGGCGACACTCTACGCGATCGCCTATGAGATCGAGACCGACGCCGTGGAGCGCTACAAGCTGCTGGCCGAACAGATGGAGACGCACAACAACGTCGAGCTGACGCGCATTTTCCTCGACCTCGCGCGCGCCGAGGGCCTGCATGCCGAAGAGATCCGCCGCATGTCCGGCGGCCTCGGCGTCGACGCGCCGCACGCTGCCGCGGCCGCCTGGCGCACCGAGAGCCCCGAGTCCGCGGACCTCGGCATGGCCCATTACCTGATGACGCCGCGCGACGCCCTGCTGATGGCTCTCGCCGCGGAGGAGCGTGCGCTCGCGTTCTACACCGGGCTTACCTCGGGCACCACCGACCCCTCGGTGAAGAAGCTCGCCGAGACCTTCGCCGAGGAGGAGTTCGAACACGTCGAACTCTGCCGCCGGCTGCTGCGGCGCTATCCGCTGCCGGCCGACGCCGCGGGCGCGGCGGATGCCGGCGATCCGGATCCGCCGTTCGCGGTCGACTGACCGGAGGCCCTCAGGGCTTGGGCTTCGCGAGCACCTGCGCCGCGAAGTCCTCGTCGAACAACTTGCCCTGCGCGACCAACTGCCGGTACTTGACGAAATCGATGACGTCGGTGCCGGTGGCCTTTCTCGAGTCGAAGGCGCTGAATCCGAGCCAGGCCTCGTGATTCATGTTGGCGGCGAGCCAATGCCGGTTGGCGAGCTTCATCTGGTCCCAGAAGAATTTCTTCTTCGCGCGGATGCCGTCGATGGACTTCATCAGGCAGGCCGGGAAGAGGTTCGTGAACTTCCACACCAAGTCGTTCACCGCTTTATCGAGCTTGGCGAAGTCCGTCTTGCACTGCGCGATCAAGTCCTTGGCGGCCTGGCGGCGGTCGGCGGCCACCGGTTCGCCGTAGACGATCTCGCCATCCTCGACATAGGTGTCGGTGCGCACCAGCGGGTTGCGCACCCAGCGTCCGTCCTGCGTCAGCACCGGCGTGACCGCCGTGACCAGATTCTTCGCCTTCATCTTGTAGGCGCTCCAGCTCTCGCAGGAAATGCAGTTGTACATGGCATCCTCCATGTTGAGGAACCACGGCAGGAAGTCGGTCGCGCCGCCGTCCGGCGCGCTGCCGTGTTTGGGTCCGGCCTGGCCGAACACCGCCATATCCGACGTGACGGTCAGGTCGGCTGCGAGGCCGATTTCCTGGCCGCCGCCGACACGCAGACCGTTGACGCGGCAGATGACGGGCTTCTTGCAATTCAGAATGCCGTCGACCATCGCGTTGAAGAGGTCCATGTATTCGCCGTATTCGTTCGGGCGGCGCGAGTAATACGCCGCATACTCGGCGGTGTTGCCGCCGGAACAAAAGGCCTTGTCGCCGGCGGCCGTGAACACCACCGCGACCACCTCACGGTCGCTCGATGCGCGCTGAAAGCCCGCGATCACGGCCTTGACCATGTCGGTCGTATAGGAATTGTACTGCGCGGGATTGTTGAGAATGATCCACGCCGCGTACAGGCCCGGAACGGCGGCGCCGCGCGGATCCTCGACGGCTCGCTTATCGTAAACGACCGACGGCGCGGCGCTGCCGAAACGCTCCATGCCGAATAGTCCGTGGTCCTTGAGTCCGTCATCTCTGGTCAGCCATTCGAGTGTCATGCGGAGTCCTCCGATCGTTGCGTGCTCGTTGATCCAAATTACGCTTGCGGCGCCCCGGGCGCACCGCTTGTTGACTATGATAGCGTATTCTGGTACTTAAATACCTTAAATCCGCAATGAGCGGCGGACTGGCAGACGCAGGCGGCGGGACGGAGGGGCGATGAGAGCGATACGTTGGCTGATGACCGGACCCGGCGCACCATTCGCGCCGGTCGAGTTCGAGCCGGTGGCGGGCGTCGAGGAAGTGCTCGTCGAGGTCGCCGGCTGCGGCGTCTGCCACACCGATCTCGGTTTCTACTACGACGGCGTACGTACGAATCATCCCCTGCCCCTGTGCCTCGGACACGAGATCAGCGGCCGGGTCGTGGCCTGCGGCCCCGGTGCGCAAGAGTGGCTGGGCCGGTCCGTGATCGTCGCCGCCGTGATCCCATGCGGGGAGTGCGACGCCTGCCGGCGCGGCCGCGAAACCATTTGTCCGCGACAGAAGATGCCGGGCAACGACCTGCACGGCGGGTTCGCCACGCACGTCGTCGTGCCGGCGCGCGGACTGTGCCCGGTCGACACCGCGCGCCTCGAGGCCGTCGGCCTTGACCTCGCGGGCGCGTGCGTGATCGCCGACGCGGTCACGACGCCTTACCAGGCCGTTACGCAGACCGGCATCGGCGTCGGCGATCTCGCAATCGTCAACGGCGTCGGCGGCGTCGGCGGCTACTGTGCACAGATCGCCGCGGCATTCGGCGCGACGGTGGTCGCGATCGACGTGAACGACGAGAAGCTGGCGGCGCTGCCCGATGCGGCGGCCGCGCTCAGGATCAATGCCCGCGGCGCCGCGCCGCAGGAACTCAAGGCCTCGATTCGGAGCTTCGCCAAGGCGCACGGGCTGCGCGAAAAATCCGAGTGGACGATATTCGAATGCTCGGGCACGCGCGCCGGCCAGGAAACCGCGTTCGGCCTCCTGAATCACGGCGCGACGCTCGCCGTCGTCGGCTTCACGATGGACAAGGTGGAATTGCGCCTGTCGAACCTCATGGCCTTCCATGCGCGCGCCTTGGGCAACTGGGGCTGCGCGCCGGCGCTGTATCCGCAGGCCGTGGAATTGGTGCTGACCGGCCGGGTGTCGGTCAGGCCCTTCATCGAGCACCGGCCGCTCGAGGACATCAACGCGGTGTTCGCCGCGGTCCACCGCGGCGAACTCAAACGCCGCGCCGTCCTCGTGCCCGGGCAGGTGCCGCCATGAGCACCCCGCTCAGCGTCTGGTTGGAGGCCGAGGACCGCCTGCTGCGGCTCAGGCTCGCACGGCCCAAGGCGAACCTGATCGATGCTGCGCTGATCGCCGCGCTGGACGCGGCACTCTCGGCGCATCTGGCGGCGCCGGCGCTGACGGCGGTGCTGATCGACGCCGAGGGACCGCATTTCAGTTTCGGCGCGAGCGTCGAGGAACACCTGCCCGAGCATTGCGCCGCGATGCTCGCGAGCCTGCACCGGGTGCTCAAGCGCCTGATCGAATCGCCGGTGACGGTGCTCGTCGCGGTTCACGGCAAGTGCCTGGGCGGCGGCCTGGAACTCGCCCTCGCCGGACACCGGCTATTCGTCGCCGAGGATGCCGAACTCGGCCAGCCCGAAATCCGGCTTGGCGTGTTCGCGCCGGCCGCCTCCTGCCTCCTGCCGGAAATCATCGGCGTCGCGCCGGCCGCGGACCTGCTGTTGTCCGGCCGCACGATCAGCGCGGCCGAAGCGATCGACTTGGGGCTGGCCCAGGCGATCGGCGCGGATCCCGCGGCGGCGGCCGTTGCCTATTTCACGACGCACCTGCAGCCGAACAGCGCCGCGTCGCTGCGTCACGCCGTACGCGCCGCCAGGTTCGATTTCGCGGCGCGCGTCGGTGCCAAGCTCGATGCCGTGGAGCGACTGTATCTCGAAGAACTCATGATCACGCGGGACGCCGTCGAAGGCCTGCGCGCTTTTCTCGCCAAACGTCCGGCCCAATGGGAGCACCGTTAACCATGTCCGACACCGCCACCGTCATCGCGCGCGCCACCGCGCTGTTCGAGGACCTGAATTTCATCGCCGCGCGGGAGTGGAAAGCCTCCGCACCGGGCCGCAAGGTCGTCGGCTACCTTCCGATCTACGTGCCGCGCGAGATCATCCACGCGGCCGGCATGCTGCCGCTCGGCGTCGTCGGCGGCGGCGATCAGCTCGAAGTCATCCACGGCGACGCCTACTACCAGAGCTACATCTGCCGCATCCCGCGCTCGACCATCGAGCTCGGCGTGTCCGGCAGGCTGGACTTCGTCGACGCGATGTTGTTCCCGTCGATCTGCGACGTGATGCGCAACTTGTCGGGCATGTGGAAACTGATGTTCCCGCAGGTCTACACGCGCTATTTCGACGTGCCGCAGAATTACCGCAACGACATCGGCGGAAATTACTACGTCAACGAACTCGCCGAGCTGCGCCACGAACTCGGGACTCTGCGCGGCGCGCCGATCACGGATGCGGAACTCAACGCGTCGATCGCGGTTTACAACGAGAACCGCGGCCTCGTCAACGAACTCTACGGCTACCGCATCGCCGAGCCCTGGCAGGTACCGGCGTCCGACGTGTATCTGCTGATGCGCGCCGGCCTCGTGCTGCCGGTCGAGCAGCACTCGGACATGCTGCGCGATTACCTCGAGGCGGCGCGGCGCACCGCCCGGCCGCGGCGCGACAACTGCCGCATCGTGCTGACCGGCGTGTTCTGCGAACAGCCGCCCCTCAACCTGATCAAATCGCTGGAACTGTCCGGTTGTTACGTGGTCGACGACGATCTGCTGCTGGTGACGCGCTGGTTGACGGCCGACGTCCCCGCCGACGGCGATCCGCTGCGCAACTTGGCCCTCGCCTTCCTGCACCACTCCGAATCGACGGCCGCCAAGTACGAGCCCAGCCAGAAGGAGAAGGGCCAGCATCTCGTGCGCGCCGTGCGCCGCTCGCATGCCGAGGGGGTGATCTTCGCGAGCCCGAGCTTCTGCGACCCGGCGCTGCTCGACCGGCCGATGCTGCAGCACGTGCTGAGCGCGGCGGGGGTGCCGTACGTCGCCTTCAAATACGCAGAGAATTCCGGGCAGATGCAGCCCATCCGTGAACAGGCCGGAACATTTGCCGACTCGATCAAACTGTGGAGCGAACAATGAACACGACGACTGCGGCACCGAAGGCGCCCGGCAAGGAGGCCGAAAAGGACGCCTCCATGCAGAAACAGAAGGCCATGATGGCCGCGCACTACGATCGGCTGACGGACGCGCCGCAGAGCGGCGCCAAAGTCTGCAGCACGTTCGTGCCCGGCAACCTGAACGAGCTGATCAGCTGTTTCGGCTTGCTCAACAACCTGCCGGAGGTGAATGCGATTCAGAACGGCCTGCGGCGCACCTCCGGCCAGTTCGTGCTGGAGGCCGAGAAGATGGGGCACTCCGAGGACGTCTGCACGTACGTCAAGTCCGACATCGGCATGATGGCCAAGGGCAACCTCGCGCCGAACGGCAAGAAGTTCCCCAATCCGGATGTCCTGCTGCTGTCCTATACCGGATGCTTCACGTTCATGAAGTGGTTCGAACTGCTGCGCGAACAGTACGACTGCGAAACGATCATGCTGCACACGCCCTACATGGCCGACGGCAAGATCACGCCGAACATGATGGAATACATGGTCAAGCAGCTGAAGGAGGAAGTGATTCCGAAGCTCGAGCGCGTCTCGGGCGTCAAGTTCGACATCGACCAGTTGCGCGAACGGCTGAAGAAGTCGGCGCAGGCCGAGAACGATCTCGTGCACGTGCTGCAGTCCGCGCGCAACCGGCCTTCACCGATCGACGCGTACTTCGGCGGCATTTACTACATCGGCCCGATATTCGGCGCCTTCCGCGGCACCGACGACGCGGTCGAGTATTACCGCTTCCTGCGCGAGGAGGTCGATGCGCGCCTCGCCGCGGGCTTGGGGCCGGTGACTCCCGAAGGCGATTTCGGCAAGGAGCGGTATCGCCTCGTGGTCGAGGGGCCGCCGAACTACACGAACTTCCGCCAGTTCTGGAAGATGTTCTACGACGAGGGAGCGGTCGTCGTCGCCTCCAGCTACACCAAGGTCGGCGGCGTGTACGACCTCGGTTTCCGGCACGACCCGGACAAGCCGCTCGAGACGCTCGCCGAGTACTGCCTCGGCGTGTACACCAACCGCAATCTGCCGATGCGCATCGACATGCTGGCGAATTACATGGACGAGTACGCGGCCGACGGCCTGCTGATCAACTCGATCAAGAGCTGCAACAGCTTTTCGGCGGGTCAGCTGCTGATGATGCGTGAAATCGAGAAGCGCACCGGCAAGCCCGCGGCGTTCATCGAATCGGATCTGGTGGATCCGCGCTACTTCTCCGCGGCCAACATCAAGAACCGCTTGGAGAGCTACTTCCAAATGATAGAACAGCGCCGCGCCGGCGCGAGGAGCGCGGCATGAGCGCCGCCGCGATGAAGACTTTCGTCGGCATCGACTTGGGCTCGACGACGACCAAGTCGGTCGTCCTCGACGAATCCAGCCGAGTCATCGGCCGCGGGATCACCAACTCGCGCTCGAACTACGGCACCGCCGCGCGGGTCGCCGGCGAGGAAGCGCGCGTCGATGCGCGCTTTACGCTGTTTCGCCGCGCGCTCGCCGAGGCCGGCGGCCTCGGAGATCACCTCGTGGACTTCATGGCGGCGCTCGAACGCTCGTTCCGCCTCGAGCAGTTCACCGAGCAGCTCGGGGATCTCGAACACACCTGCCTCGGGCAGCTCAAGGGCGGGCGTTTCACCGAACTCGAGGTGCCGCTGCGCGAAGCGCTCGGCGAGGCCTTTCGCCGGCTGCGGGAGGAGGCGCCGTCGCTGTACGCGCCGGGCGCCAAGCGCAAGTCGGATTTCTTCCGCGACATAGCCGGCGCGCGCTTCTACACGCACGCCGAAGCGGTCGCCCGCGAAGTCTCCTTCCCGTACGAGGTGCTGCTCAACTGCTACGACAAATCCATCCTCGAAGTCGAGAACCGGCCGCCGTCCGGCAACTTGAGCGACCACTTCCGCCGCGCGCTCGCGCGCGTGCTCGCGGCCGACCAAGCCGTCGTCGGCCAGGCGGCGAGCGTCGTGCAATCGGTCATCGAGGAATCGCTCGCGCTGGAATTGGAGGAGTCGTATCTGGTCGGAACCGGATACGGACGGGTCACGCTGCCGTTCTCGAAGGAGCACATCCGCTCCGAAATCCTCTGTCACGGACTCGGCGCGCATCTCATGTATCCTGCGACCCGCACCGTGCTCGACATCGGCGGCCAGGACACCAAGGGGATTCAGATCGACGGCCAGGGCATCGTCACGAGCTTCCAGATGAACGACCGCTGTGCCGCCGGCTGCGGCCGCTATCTCGGCTACATCGCGGACGAGATGAACATCGGACTGCACGAGCTCGGGCCGATGGCGATGAAATCGGAGCGCCCGGCGCGCATCAATTCGACCTGTACGGTGTTCGCGGGCGCGGAGCTGCGCGACCGGCTGTCGCTCGGCGAGAAGCGCGAGGACATCGTCGCGGGCCTGCACCGGGCGATCATCCTGCGCGCCATTTCGATCATCTCACGCTCGGGCGGCGTCACCGACGAGTTCACGTTCACCGGCGGCGTCGCCAAGAACGAGGCGGCCGTGCGCGAATTGCGCAAGGTCATCCACGAGAACTACGGCGACGTCTCCATCAACATCAATCCAGACTCGATCTATACCGGCGCGCTCGGCGCGGCGGAATTCGCGCGCCGCGCCTACCAAGGCGGCGCCATACCGGAGGTTAGACCATGACCATTGCTGCGGGCATCGATGTCGGTACGGGAGCCGTGAAGGCCGCGCTGATGCGGGTGGACGGCGACAAGACGGAATGGCTCGCGCGCGCGTCGCTCAGGATCCGCCAGCGCGATCCCCTCGAACTCGCGCGTCTGTGCTTCGACCAGGTGCTCGAACAAGCGAAGATCGGCGAAAAGGACGTCGATTACGTCGCGACCACCGGCGAGGGGGAAAGCGCCCCGTTTCACACCGGCCACTTCTACTCGATGACCACGCACGCGCGCGGCGCGATTTACTTGGATCCCACCGCGCGCTCGGCGCTCGACTGCGGCGCGCTGCACGGCCGCGCGATCGCGATGGACGAGCGCGGCAAGGTGCTGAAGTACAAGATGACGAGCCAGTGCGCCTCCGGATCCGGCCAATTCCTGGAGAACATCGCCCGCTACCTCGGCATCGCCCAGGACGAGGTCGGCTCACTGTCCTGCCAGGCGGACAACCCGGAGGTGGTATCCTCGATCTGCGCGGTGCTCGCGGAAACCGACGTCATCAACATGGTCTCGAGGGGCATCACCGCGCCGAACATCCTCAAGGGCATCCATCTGTCGATGGCCGGCCGGCTCGCGAAGCTCCTCAAATCGATCGACGCGATGAGCGGCGTGGTCATGGTCACCGGCGGCCTCGCGCTCGACACCGGGCTGGTCGCGGCGCTCGGCGAAGAGACCGGCAACGTGAAGAACATGAAGACCGTGGTCCGCAGTCATCCGGACTCGCCCTACGCCGGAGCGCTCGGGGCGGCGCTTTGGGGCGCGTATCGGCACGAAAAACTGCGCGCCCGCGGCGCAATCATTCAGGCGGCTTAATTCTTTGGAGGAGATGAAGACATGGCATTGCTGATCGACGACAGATGCACGGCGTGCGACGCCTGCGAGCCCGTGTGCCCGAACAAGGCGATTACGGCGGGACGGCCGGTCTACGTGATCGATCCGATGAAATGCACCGAGTGCGTGGGCGCAGAGGACGAGCCGCAGTGCCGTGTCGTGTGTCCGGCCGAGTGCATCGTGGCGAATCCGGACTTCGCCGAGAGCAAGGACGAGCTTCTCGCTAAGTACCACCAGCTGCACGGCTGATCGGGCGGTCGAACGCGAGGCAGCTCGACGGCCGGAAGCCGCAGCGCGCGAGGAACGCGAGGAGGCCGTGGTCGTCCCAGTCGACTTCCGTCAGGATGCGCTCGACGCGCAGCGACGCGAGATTCGCCATCAACTGCGACAGCAGCGCCCTGCCCACTCCGTGGGCGCGGTAGTCCGGCAGCACGCCGATCGTGTCGAGCTCGGCCGCGGGTTCGGTGCGCCCGAAGTCGCCGAGGTCGACGCGGGCCATGATGAATCCGACCGCGCGCCCGTCGAGCTCGGCGACCAACGATACGCGCACGTCGCTCTCGTACAGGGCCTCGGCGAATTTCGCCTCGAAGTAATGTGAGCGGTCGCGCCCGGTCGAATCGCGGTCGATGGCCGTCACGGCCGCAAGATCGCCTTCACGGATCGCCCTGATCGGAATGCGGTCCCGCGCCAGCGGCCCGAAGTCGGCCGGCGCAGACCCGCTGTAATCCACTTCGCGCGGATCGCCGACGCGCTCCGGAACCTCGATATCGTGTCGATGCGCCACCTTGATCTCTCCTGGTCAGATTTCTTCGGCTTTATCCGGGAACGGCTCGTTCACGCGCCGCTCGAGCACCACGCGGCTCGCGAGCCGGAATCCGGCTGCGTCGAAAAATCGCAGCAGCGCGTGGCTCGTCCACTCGGCCTCCGACTGCAAATGGCTGACGCCCTGGCGCTGCGCCGCCTCGATCAGCCCGTCGAGCAGCGCGCGCCCAAGCCCGTGCTCGCGGCTGTCCGGCGCGACTCCGACCAAATCGAGCGCGGCGGTAGTTGCCGCGCGCCCGAACTCGCCGCGCAGCATGCGGGCGAGCGCGAAGCCCTCGAGGACGCCGTCGCGCTCGAGGCCGACGTGCACGAACGCCTGCGGACGCCCGATCGCCATGCTGAGCCGTTTCGCGAGGAAGCCGCGGCGCGTTCGTCCGGTATGCGCCTCGTCGATCGCGACCATCCGCTCCATATCGCCGATGCGCAGCGGTCGAATGCGGTGGTCCGCGGGCAAGCGTGTACTTGTCATCGGGAAATTTCTCCGCAGTTTCCTGCATAGATGTCGTAGAGGCCGGCGTCGCTCTCGGCATCGAGGCTCTCCTCGATCACCGGCAGGAGCGCCATCTCCTCCTTCAGCACGTGCGCCGAGAGCTGCCCGCACAGCTCGCCCGCCGCGGCGCGAAACTGGGACCAGCTTGCCTCGTCGAAGCCTTGCGCTTGCGCCACCGCACCCACCGACAGCAGGCGCGCGAGCAGCGGCTGCATGGCCGCGTGTTCTTCGGTAAGTAGTGCGCCGAGCGCCGGGTCGCCTTCCTGCGCGAGGCGCGGGAACAGCTGCACTTCCTCGAAGTCGAAATGTGCGCGCAGTTCCCTACCGAGCGCGTGCGGCAGATCGCGCAGCAGGCTGGCGGCGGCGGCATCGTCGCGGTCCGGGCAGACTGCGCGATATCTGCCCAGCATGGCCTCGAGACGCTCTACGAACAGCACCGTGCTCTGGTGCTCATCGTGCAGCGTCTGACAGATCCGGCTCGGCGACATCGATCGACTCCTCGCGGCGGGAGCGCCGCGGTCACAAGCCTCTGGCCGCATACTCTTATTTTGGTACGATAATACGTTTATAGCGAAAGTCAAGGCATACTGCGATGTTCCGGCGCGCCCTGATTCGAGCGCGCATCAATTGTGATTGTATGCCCTGCGGTTCTGCCGTATTATCGTACTGAAATACTTCAATAGGCCGAACGATGTCTGGCGGGTACCGATAATGGCTGGCGAACGACCCTATAATGCTGCCGTCGACTTCGTTGACCGCAACGTCGAGGAAGGACGCGGCGACAAGCCCGCGCTGCACGAGGCCGGACGTTCGCTGACCTATAGCGGGCTGCTCGACGCCGCCGCTCGCGTCGGGCCGATGCTCGCGGCGCTCGGCGTCGAACCGGAGAACCGCGTCGCTCTCGCGCTATTCGACTCGCTCGAGTTTCCGATCCTGTTCTGGGGCGCGATGCGCGCCGGCATCGTTCCCGTACTGCTCAATACGCGGCTCACGACCGACCAATATCGATTCCTGCTGGAAGATTCGCGCGCCAAGGTCGTCCTGGTGTCCGCGCCGCTGCTGCCGCTGATCGAGGAAGCGGCGGGCGGACTGCCCACGTTGAAGCACATCGTCGTCGTCGGCGCATCCGCTTCGACGTTGCCGAAGTTCGACGATCTGCTCGCGGCCGCCTCGCCCGCCGGCGCCGCCCACACCTACGCCGACGACGTCGCCTACTGGCTCTACTCCTCGGGCACCACCGGCAATCCGAAGGGCGTCATGCACGTCCATGGGACGCCGCGTCTCATCTCACGGCACGTCGGCCACGGCCGCCTCGGGTTGCGCGAAGACGACGTGACCTTCTCGGCGCCGAAGATGTTCTTCTCCTATGGCCTCAGTAACTCGCTGATCGTGCCGATGGGCGCCGGCGCAACCGCGATTATCTGCCCCGATCATCCGACGCCGCAGCTGATCTACAGCCTGATGCGCCAATTTCGGCCGACGGTTTTTTACGCCGTGCCGACGCTGTACACGATCATGCTCGACGACCCGACATCCCGTGCGGACAGCGGCTGGTCGCGCGTGCGCTATTGCTTTTCGGCGGGCGAACCCTTGCCCGCGCACATCGGCACCACGTGGCGCGAGCGTTTCGGCGTCGACATCGTCAACGGCGTCGGCACTACCGAGATCGGGCATCTGTTCCTGACCAACCTGCCCGGCAAGGTCGAGTACGGCACCTCCGGCGTTCCGATCGACGGCTTCGACGTCAAGCTCATCGATGACGAGGACCGGGAGTTGGCGGGCGGCAACGTCATCGGCGAACTCCTGGTGCGCGCCCCGACGTCCGCGCTCGGATACTGGAACCAGCGCGACAAGTCGCGCGGCACGTTTCTCGGCGAATGGACCCGCACCGGCGACAAGTACGAGCGCCGCGAAGATGGGGTCTACTTGTACTGCGGCCGCAAGGACGACATGTTCAAGGTAAGCGCGATCTGGGTGTCGCCGTTCGAGGTCGAGGCGGCCCTGACGAGCCACCCGCGCGTGCTCGAGGCCGCCGTGATTCCGTTCGAGACCAAGGAAGGGCTGTTGAAGCCTAAAGCCTTCGTCGTGCTGAAGGACACCGGCGAAGGCCCCCCGGGGCGCGCGCTCTACGAAGAGCTCAAGATCCACGTCAAGCGATCGATCGGCCCGTGGAAGTATCCCCGCTGGATCGAGTTCGTGGCGAGCCTGCCGCGCACCGCCACCGGCAAGCTGCAGCGCTACAAGCTGCGCGAATGGAACGAGAAGCTCGCGCAACAGCAGCCGAAGACGCGCTCGCGCAAGGCCTGAGGAGTAAACCCACATGAATTCCGAAGGCCGCCCAATGCTCGATCTGGCGCACCTCTCATGGCCGTTCTTCGACGACGCCCAGCGCGCCTTCGCCGCCGGGCTCGCCGCGTGGGCCCACTCAAACGTCGATGCGCAGCTGGTTCCGGGCAATGTCGATGAATCCTGCCGGCGGCTGGTGCGTGCGCTCGGCGATGCGGGCTGGTTGCGCGCGTCGGTGCCGCGGGCCCATGGCGGCCTCCACGATGCGCTCGACGTGCGCACGCTGTGTCTCGCGCGCGAGATCCTCGCCTGGCACGACGGCCTTGCGGACTTCGCTTTCGGCATGCAGGGCCTCGGCAGCGGCTCGATCTCCCTGTTCGGCTCCGATGCGCTGAAGGCCGCCTACCTGCCGGCGGTTTGCGCCGGACGCAAGATCGGCGCCTTCGCCCTCTCCGAGCAAGAGGCGGGCTCCGACGTCAGCGCGATCAGCACGTCGGCGGTGCCCGACGGCGCCGCGCACGTGCGCATCGACGGCGCGAAGACCTGGATCTCGAACGGCGGCATCGCCGACTTCTACGTCGTGTTCGCGCGCAGCGGCGAGGCCCCGGGCGCGCGCGGGCTGTCGGCATTCGTCGTGGACGCCGACACCCCGGGCCTGTCGGTCAGCGCGCGCATCGACGTGATCGCGCCGCATCCGCTCGCGACGCTTGGGTTCGACGGATGCAAGGTTGCGCTGAGCCAGCGGCTCGGAGCCCCCGGCGCCGGCTTCAAGGTCGCGATGGCGACGCTCGACATCTTTCGCTCCACGGTCGCCGCGGCCGCGCTTGGGCTGGGCCGGCGCGCGCAAGCCGAGGCGCTCAACCGCGCCGCGACGCGGCGGCTGTTCGGCGGACCGCTCGGCGATCTGCAGCTGACCCAGGCGGCGCTCGCCGACAACGCGGCGGAACTGGATGCCGCGGCGCTCTTGGTGTATCGGGCCGGATGGGCCAAGGATGGCGGGGCCGCGCGCATCACCCGCGAATCCGCGATCGCCAAGATGTATGCGACCGAGGCCGCGCAGCGCGTGATCGACCGCGCGGTCCAGCTGTTCGGCGGCAACGGCGTGCGCGTCGGCGTCAAGGTCGAGGCGCTGTACCGGGAGATCCGCGCGCTGCGCATCTACGAGGGTGCCACCGAAGTGCAGAAGATCGTCATTGCGCGCGATCTCCTGAAAGCGCAGGCCGCCGCGGCCGGAGCCGCAGCGTGATCCGCGTCGCCGTCGCCGGACGCATCGCCACCGTGACTCTGCAGCGCGCACCCGTCAACGCGATCAGCGGCGAATGGCTCGATCTATTTCACGCCCAACTCGATGCGCTCGCCGCGCGTGCGGATTGGCACGTCCTTCACATCCGCTCGACGCTGAAGGTGTTCTGCGCCGGCGCCGACCTCGGTCAGATCCACGAGCGCATCGGCGCCGTGGACGGCCCGGACCGCATGCTCTCCTACGTGGCCGGCATCCAGCGCCTGTACGCACGCATCGAACGCCTGCCGCAGATCACACTCGCCGAGATCAACGGCGCCGCGATGGGCGGTGGACTCGAACTCGCGCTCGCCTGTGATTTGCGCGTTGCCGCGGACGAAGCCAAGCTGGGCTTGCCGGAAGTGCGGCTCGGGCTGCTGCCGGGTGCCGGCGGCACGCAGCGCCTCAGCCGCCTGTGCGGGCGCGCGCTCGCGGCCCGGCTGATTCTCACGGCCGAGATCTTGGACGGCGCGGCCGCCCTGCGCGCCGGCGTGGTGCATTGGTCCGTGCCGCGATCGGAGCTGCCGGCGCGCGCCGCCGCGATCGCCGAGCGCGTCGCCGCGCTGCCGCCGGCGGCGCTCGCCGCGGCGAAGGACTGCCTCGCCGCATCGGCCGAACCCGGCCGCGGAGGCTACTTCGACGAGGTCGAACACACGCGCCGACTGCTGACCGATCCCGAGACCCGCCGGCGCGTGGAGGCGTTCCTGGCCGGCAGGCTCGAGCAAGCGAATCAATCTACATCAGGAGGCGAATCATGAGGCTCGACGGGCAAACGGCGCTGGTTACAGGTGGCGCCTCGGGTATCGGCAAGGCTACGGTCCTCACGCTCGCGCGCAGCGGCGCCTCCGTGATCTGTGCCGACGTAAATGAAGCGGGCTCCGCCGAACTCGTGCGCGCAGCGACGGCGGCCGGTCTTGCGGTCGAGGCCGTCGGCATCGACCTCGCCGATGCCGCGGCGACCCGGCGCACCGCCGCGGCCGTTTTGGCGCGGCGCGGGCGCGTCGACATTCTCGTCAACGGCGCCGGCTGGGGCGGCATTCAGCCGTACATGGACACGCCGCCGGACGTGATGGACCGGCTCATCGCGATCAACTTGGCCGGGCCGGTGCACCTGACGCAGGCCTTGCTCGCGCCGATGATCGCCGCGAACCGCGGCAAGATCATCAACATCGCGAGCGACGCCGGGCGCGTCGGCAGCAGCGGCGAGACCGTTTACGCGGCCGCGAAAGGCGGGATCATCAGCTTCACCAAATCGCTCGCCCGCGAAGTCTCGCGCTACGCGATCAACGTCAATTGCGTCTGCCCGGGCCCGACCGACACACCGATGCTCGCGACGCGCGCCGAGAAGATGCGCGAGGCTTTCCTGAAGGCGATTCCATTCCACCGCTTCGCCAAGCCCGAGGAAATCGCAGACGCGATTCTGTTCTTCGCAAGCGAGCGTTCAAGCTACGTAACCGGCCAAATCCTGAGCGTCAGCGGCGGACTTACGTTCGCCGGCTAGCGCCGCACCATAGACCCCCTAGAGGACCACACCCATGACCGCTGCCGATACTCGCTTTCACCCCGCCGGGGTCGATTTGATGACTTTCGTACCGAAGCACTTTCTCTGGAAGATCGAGGGCGCCGTCGCCACGATCACGCTCAACCGGCCCGAGCGCAAGAATCCGCTGACGTTCGAGTCGTACGCGGAGCTGCGCGACACCTTCCGCAATCTCGTCTACACGCCGCGCATCAAGGCCGTCGTGGTTGCGGGCGCCGGCGGCAATTTCTGCTCGGGCGGCGACGTGCACGAGATCATCGGCCCGCTGGTCGAGATGCAGCGCCACGACGACATGCCGGGCCTGCTGGCGTTTACGCGCATGACAGGGGATCTCGTCAAGGCGATGCGCGCTTGTCCGCAGCCGATCGTGTCCGCGATCGACGGCATCTGCGCCGGCGCCGGCGCGATCGTCGCGATGGCGTCGGATCTGCGCTACGGCACCGCGCGCAGCAAGGTCGCGTTCCTCTTCGTGCGCGTCGGCCTCGCCGGAGCGGACATGGGCGCCTGCAACATGCTGCCGCGCATCGTGGGCTCAGGACGAGCGGCCGAGCTGCTCTACACCGGCCGGGCGATGGACGGCGCCGAGGCGCTGCAGTGGGGTTTCTTCAACAAGGTGAGCGCGGCCGAGAGCGTGCTCGCCGACGCCGAGGCGATGGCGAAATCGCTCGCCGAGGGGCCCGCGTTTGCGCATGCGATGACGAAGAAATGCCTGCAGCAGGAATGGAGCATGGGCATCGACGATGCGATCGAGGCCGAGGCGCAGGCGCAGGCGATTTGCATGCAGACCAAGGACTTCGAGCGCGCCTATCTTGCATTCGTGAACAAACAGAAGCCGCAGTTCGCGGGCGATTGAACCGGCGGCGTTCCGGGGTCGCGTTAGGGGCTCACGGCTCCGGCACGACCGCGGTCGCCTCGATCTCGACCTTGGCGCCCTCATCGACGAGCGCCGCGACCTCGACGACCGTCATCGCGGGAAAGTGCTTGCCGATCACGGCCCGGTAGGCCGCGCCGATCGCCGGCCGCTCGCGCAAGTAGGCATCGCGGCTCGTCACGTACCAGGTCAGGCGCACGATGTGCTCCGGCCGGGCGCCCGCCTCGGCCAACACCCGCACGATGTTCTGCAGCGCCGCGCGCACCTGCGGCGCCAATTCGGCATGGTCGAACCGCTGCGCCGCATTCCAGCCGATCTGTCCGGCGACGAACACCAGGCGCCCGCGCGCTGCGATCCCGTTCGCGTAGCCGTGCGGCCGCATCCATTCCTCGGGCTGCAACACCGTGTGGCTCATCTCGCTGCCGCCATGCCGATCACATGACTTCGCCGCCCGCGACCGCGATGCTCTGGCCGGTGATCGACTCCGCACCCGGCAGCACCAGCCAGGCAACGGCGTTCGCGACCTCGACCGGCTGCACCAGCCGCGCCTGCGGATTGTGCGAGGTCAGCGCCGCGCGCGCCTCGGTCTCGCTGCGCCCCGTCTGGCGCTGGATGTTCGAGATCGCCGACAGCGCAAGATCCGTCTCCGTGTACCCGGGACAGACTGCATTGACGGTGATGCCGCGCTGCGCCACCTCGAGCGCGAGCGCCCGCGTAAGTCCGATGACGCCGTGCTTGGCTGCGCAATACGCCGTCACGTAGGCGTAGCCGCGCACGCCCGCGGTGCTCGCGATGTTGACGATGCGGCCGTAGCGCTTCTGCAGCATCGCGGGCAGCGCCGCGCGAATGCCGTGGTAGGTGCCGGTGAGGTTGACCGCGAGCATCGAATTCCACAGCTCGTCGGAGGTGCGCTGCAGCGGGGCGCTCTGCGCCTGGCCCGCGTTGTTGATCAGGATGTCGACGCCGCCGAAGCGCGCGGCGGCCTCCTCGATCGCCGCGGCGACCGCGGCCCCGTCGGCGACGTCCGCGCAGACGACCTGCGTTGCATCGCCGAGTTCGGCGGACAACCGCTCTAGCGCGGCGCGATTGCGGCCGAGCAGCGTGACGCGGGCGCCTTCGCGCGCGAGCCGCGTTGCGATCGCCGCACCGATGCCGCGCCCGGCTCCGGTCACGAGCGCATGGCGTCCGTCGAGCGCATGCGCCGCCATAGTTACGCCGCGAGCGAAACGAGCAGGCGCGCCGCCAGCGCGCCCGCGACGATCCGCCGGTAGTTCGACTGCGTGAGCGTCGTGCGCATCGGCCGCACTTGCTTTTGCACGATCTTGTCGAGTTCGACCGAGAGTGCCTCACCCACCTCGCGCCCGACCAGCGCCGCGGTTCCCTCGACCAGCAGCGGCCGGGAGTTCGTGCCGGTCAGCGCGACCCGCAGCCCCGACAGGCGGCCGTCGGCGAGGTCCAGCGCGAGCGCGACGCCGGCCAGCGGGAAATCGAACGCTCCCCGGACCCTGACTTTCGCGTAAGCGCAGCGCATCGGCCCCGGCGGCAGCACAACGGCGGTGACGAGTTCGCCCGCCGCGAGCGTCAAATGCGCACGCCCATCGTCGCGATACAGATGCGCAAGCGCGCTCAGCCTGCGTCCGGCGGGTCCGGCGATCTCGACCTCGGCGCCGATCGCGAGCAGCGCGGGCGCAAGATCGCCGCTGAAGGCCGCGTGGCAGCGTTCGCCTTCCGGCGCCACGTGACAAGTCGTGCCCCCGGCTTTGAGACAGAAATTATTCGATTCGCGCCACCAGGCGCTCTGGTTGTAGTAGATGCAGCGCGTGTCGAGGCATAGATTGCCGCCGACCGTGGCCAAATTGCGGTGGCCAGGCGCTGCCACCGTGAGCGCCGCGGCGCGCAGCGCCGGATACAGCCGGCCGATGCCGGGCTCCGCCGCAAGCCGCGCGATGCGCACGCCCGCGCCGATGCGCGCACCTTCCGCCCCACAACGCAAAACGTCGAGATCGCCGACGCCGGACAGATCGATCAGCGAGCCCGACGCCCCCAGACCGCGGCGCAAATTGACGATCAGATCGGTTCCGCCCGCGAGGTAGCGGGCGCCCGGATTCGCCGTACATGCCGCCACGGCGGCCTCGACGCTGGTGGGCTGCAGAACGCGAAATCGCGGCAGCGGGACGATCATGACGCCGCACCGCCCTGCGCTCGGCGGCGCGTGCGCCGGCGCAGATCCACGAGCGCTTCGATCACGCGGTCGGGCGTGGCCGGCAGCGTATCGATCTCGATGCCGACGGCGTTCGCGACCGCCGCCACCAGCGCCGGCGCGAAGCCGGCGAGGGCCCCTTCACTCGCCTCTTTCGCCCCGAGCGGTCCGAGCGGATCGATGCTCTCGACGATGTGCACGTCGATCGGCGGCGATTCCACGATGGTCGGCACGCGATACTCGAGCAGGCTCGCGTGCGCCGGCAGCCCGTCGAGGTAGCGCGTCTCCTCGCATAGCGCCTGGCCCATGCCCATCCACACCGAGCCCTGGATCTGGCCCTGCACCGCGAGCGGATTGATCGCATAACCGCAGTCGAGGGCGACCCAGACCTTGTCGACGGTGATCTGGCCGGTCGCCGCGTCGACGCTCACCTCGACGACCTGTGCGCCGTAGCTGAAGCCCATCGTCGAGCCCACCGCGCCTCCGCGGTGCTTGCCGCCTTGAGCCTCCGGCGGGCAGGTGAACGTACCCTTGACCGTGATCGTTCCCTGATCGACGAGCGCTTCCTTGACGACATCCGTGAAACTCATCGCGGCCTCCGGTACGGCGAGGCTCTGAAAGACGCCGCCGACGCATTCGATCTCTTCCGGGTTCAGGCCCATCTTGCGCCCCGCCGCGGCGACCAGTCTCGCTTTCAGCTGGCGCGCGGCGTCGATCGCGGCGTTGCCCACCATGAACGTGATGCGCGACGAATAGGCGCCGTTGTCCTTCGGCGTGACGGCGCTGTCGCCGGCGACGACCCGAATTCGCTCGAGCGGCAGCCCCAGGGTCTCGGCGACCACGATGGCCACCATCGTCGAGGAGCCCTGGCCGATATCCGGCGCGCCCGTCAGCGCGGTGATCGATCCATCCCAGTCGAGTTTGACGTTGACGACCGCATGCGGCTCGCCGGTCCAATGGATCGGCTTCGCCGCGCCGCTGACGTAGTGCGAACAGGCCATGCCGAGGCCCTTGCCCGGCGGCATGCGGCCGCGGCGTTCGTGCCAGCCGCTCGCGCGCTCGACCCGGTCCAGGCATTCCCCGAGACCGTAGCTGTTGACCATCAGGTCGTTCAGCGTCCGCGTCGGCGCATGCAGCAAGTTGCGGCGGCGCACCGCGAACGCGTCGAGGCCGAGCTCGCGCGCCATACGGTCGAGCAGCACTTCGAATGCGTGGCGCGTATTGACGCCGCCATGGCCGCGCATCGCGCCGCAAGGCGGTAAATTCGCATAGACGCGATAGCCGTCGTACTTGACCGCCGGAATGTCGTACAAGCCTTGCAGCAAGGCGCCGGCGTAGAGAATCGTGACGATGCCGTAGCCGGCGTAGGCGCCGCCGCGCTGCACGACCTCGCACTCACAGGCGGTGATGCGGCCGTCGCGCATGAGCCCGAGCTTGAGCCGCACCTTGGTCTGCGGCCGCGCGCGGTGCGTGAGAAAATTCTCCTCGCGCGACAGTTCCATGAGCACGCGGCCCTGGGCCGCACGCGCGAGCAATGCCGTGACGATTTCGAAGTTCAGCACCTCGACGCGCGCGCCGAAGCCGCCGCCGACGAAGGGCTTGATGACCCGGATCTGCGACTCGCTCATCTCCAGGCAGCGCGCGAGCATCAGGTGAAGATAAAAGGTGACCTGCGAGACGCTCTGCATCGTCAGCCGGTCCGTCAGCGGATCGTATTCGGCGAGCGCCGCATTCGGCTCGATCTGCGCATGGTTTACCTCGGCGCAGTCGAGTTCGGCTTCGCGCACGAGATCGGCCGCGGCGAAGCCGGCTGCGGGGTCGCCGAACACGTGATGAACCGCCCTCTCGAGGTTGTCCGGCTTGTTCTCGTGCAGCCTCACCGCGCCTTCGGCGCGGGCGCTGTCCGCATCGTAGTAGGCAGGCAGTTCGCGCACTTCGAGTTCGATCAGGCTGAGCGCGCGCTCGGCGGTTTCAGCGTCGATGGCGGCCACGGCCGCCACCGGCTCGCCGCGGTAGCGCACGCGGTCGTGGGCCAGCGGAAATTCGTTCATCGCGACCGGCAAGACGCCGTATGGATGGCGGCAGTCCGCGCCGGTGATGACCGCGACGACCCCCTCGAGGGCGCGCGCACGCGTCACGTCGAGGCGCAAAATCTCGCCGTGGCTGACCGGACTGCGGAGTATCCGGCCGATGAATGCGCCGCGATGCTCGAGGTCGGCGGTATAGCGTGCGCGTCCCGTGACCTTGTCGATGCCGTCGATCAGCGGTACGCCGCGAGCCAGGATCGTGTCGCTCGTCATCGCTGCGCCCTACGGTTCGGAGTCGGCCGCGGCGCGGACCGATTCGATGATTTTGACGTAGCCCGTACAGCGGCACAGATTGCCGGACAAGGCCGTGCGAATTTGCTCCTCGCTCGGTTTGGGTTCGCGCCGCAGCAAGCCTTCGGCCGCCATGATCATGCCGGGGGTGCAAAATCCGCACTGGGTGCCGAGTTTCTCGTGAAACGCGCGCTGCAAGCGATGTAGGCGGCCGCCTTGCGCGAGCCCCTCGATCGTCTCGATGGAGCGGCCGTCGCAGCGCACCGCGAGCGTGACGCAAGACGGTACCGCCTCGCCGTCGACGAGCACGGTACAGGCGCCGCATTCGCCGCCGTCGCAGCCGGTCTTGGTGCCCGTGAGACCGACGGTTTCGCGCAGATATTCCACGAGCAGCTGGTTTTCAGCCACCGCGTCCTCGCGCCAGGCCCCATTGAGCCGTAACCGCACGAGGCGTTTACCGGGGTTTGCTTGATCGAGCTCGGCCATGTTCACTTCCTGGCGCCGCCGAATTTGTCTAAATCGGTACTCTCGAGTATTATCGTACTTGAATACGATTATAAGTTCCATCGAAACTTTCGCCCGACCCGAACATCGGCGCCGAGCCCGAACGACGCGGCACGCCGGCCGCAAATGCGCATTACAATGAGTATTCAACGAAACACAATGGGCGTTTGATGAAGCGATCTTCCACCAGATTAAGGACGCAATCCCGCACGGCGCGCCGGCCGTCGCAGCCGGCCGAAGCGCGCGCGGCGAATCCGCACGCCGCAGCGCAGGCCTCCGCGTTCATCGTGCGCAAGGCCAAACGTGGCGACGTCGCCGCCGTCACGGCGCTGGATGAGCGCATTACCGGACTCGCGAAATCCGAGCACTGGCTCGAGCTCTACGACCGCCAAAAGAAGGCCGGCCAGCCGGCCGGCATCTTCCTCGTCGCCATCGGCGCCGAGGCGCCCGACCAACTGCTCGGCTTCATCGTCGGCGAGATTCGCGCCTGGGAATTCGGCTCGGCGCCCTGCGGCTGGGTCTACGCCCTGTCGGTCGATCCGCAATCGCGCCAGCTCGGCGTCGGCGAGGCGCTGCTCGAGGCGATGGCCGGCGAATTCCGCGACGCCGGCGTCGCGAAGATGCGCACCATGGTCACGCGCGACAACCTGCTGCCGATGCTGTTTTTCCGCGGTGAAGGCATGATGGCCGGGCCGTACGTCCAATTGGAAAAGGATCTCCATTGAGCCTCCTCGACGCTTTCGCGCAGCCGCGCCGGATGCGCGTATGAAATTACAAATTGCGAGCCGCCTCGCGATCTTCGCCGTGCTCGAATTGACCGAACACGCGGACCGGCAGATGACGGTCGCCGACATAGCCGCGAAGTACGGCGTGTCGACGCACCACCTGGCCAAGGTCATGCACGTGCTCGGCCGCGCCGGGCTGGTCCGCTCCGCGCGCGGCGCCGGCGGCGGCTATCAATTCTGCGGCAACGCCCGGCGTACGACGCTGCTCGACGTCATCGAATTCTTCGAACCGCTGGGACCCGGCGACGGCGACGGCGGCGAGCCGGGCAACGGCACGAGCGAAGCCGGCGCGCTCGACATCGTGCTCGGCGAGATCAACGACGCCGTGCGCGCAACCTTCGGCTCCATCACGATCGAGACCATGCGCCGCCTGGTCGAGCGCGAGCGCCGCGCACCGCCGGCCGCCTGACCGCCGCGCCTAAGCACCCGCGGGCGCAGGCGCAGCCGTCACGACTCGATTCTTGCCGGATTCCTTCGCCGCATACAAGGCGGCATCCGCGATTTCAATCAATTGCAGAAAGGACCCTTCCTTTTGCGGGATTGTCGCCGCAGCGCCGACGCTGACGGTGACGTAGCCGCCGACCGTGGAGGCGCTGTGCGGGATGCGCAGACTTTCCACTTTGTGCACCAGCCTCTCGCCCAGGGATTGGAGCTTCTCGGGCGGTGTCGCGGGCAGGATCACGACGAACTCCTCGCCTCCAAAGCGCGCGGCGAGATCGGTCGGTCGCGCGAAGCACGTTTGCATCGCCGTTGCGACTCTCTTGAGTACTTCGTCGCCCGCAAGGTGGCCGTAGGTGTCGTTGTAGAGTTTGAAGTTGTCCACATCGATCATGAGAATGGCCAACGGACTCTGTTCCCGAATGGCGAGCTTCCATTGCACCCCGATGTATTCGTTGAAGTATCGTCGATTGCTGAGTGCGGTGAGCCCGTCGACATTGGTCAAGCGCTGCAGCTCGATATTGATTTCCATGAGCTTGCGCTGGCTGTCGTGGAGCGCAAGATACGCCGCGTCGCGCTGGAGCTGATTCAGGTAAGCCTTCGAGTGATGCCGGATTCGGGCGATCAGTTCGATGGCGTCCGGCAGTTTGATCAGATAATCGTTCGCGCCCAATGCAAACGCCTCGCTCTTGATGGCCGGGTTTTCCTTGGTCGAGAGCACGATGATCGGTATGTCCTTGGTCAGCGGGTTGGCGCGATAGCTACGAACGAGCGCCAGGCCGTCGACGCCCGGCATCACCAAGTCCTGCAGAATGACCGTCGGCTTGGTCGTCTCGGCGGTCGAGATCGCCTCGGCGGAATTGCCGCAATAGCGGAATTCCATGTTTGGTTGGCCCGCCAATGCGCGCCTGACAGCCTCGCCGATCATCGCCTGGTCATCCACCAGCAGTACCTTGACGACGTACTCGTCCGGCACCGCCGGCGCGCTGTCGGCCGTGTCGCTCATCAGTGTCATTTATCGTCAGCCGCCCGCTCGCGCGCGCAAATATCGACCAGCTTCGGCGCGATTTGCTCCAGCGCCAGGATATCGACCGCGGCGTTGAGCGCCGCAGCGGCTCTCGGCATCCCGTAAACCGCGCTGCTCGCCTCGTCTTGCGCGATCGTATGGCAGCCCTTGTCGCGCAGCGCCTTCAGTCCCGCTGCGCCGTCGCGCCCCATGCCGGTCAGCAGCACGCCGACGGCCTCGAATGGCCAGAACCGACGGACGCTGTTGAAAAAAACGTCGACGGAAGGTCGATATACGTAATCGCTTGGCTCGCGGGTGTAGCCGAGCCGACCTTCCGCCGTCAGAATCAGGTGATCGCCGGTGCCGGCGAGGAGCACGCTCCCGCTCGTGGGACGGTCCCCCTGCTGAGCCACCCGCACCGGACGACTCGCCTGCTCGCTCAGCCAATCCGCCAGACCGGCGACGAACTGCGCGTCCACGTGCTGAACGATGACGATCGCAGCCGCAAAGCCCATGGGCAGACCTGAAAGCAGGGTCGCGAGCGCCGCCGGGCCGCCCGCGGATGCGCCGATCGCGACCAGCCGGCCTTCGTCCGATGGCGGCACCGAAGCGAGCACCAGCTTGGCCATGCGCAGCGTATCGTTCCTGGTGTCGATCAGCTTGCCGATGCTGTCGATTTTCGCGAGCAAATGCACGGCGCTCGCGCGCGGATTCTGGGAGCCGAGCGCCGGCGTGTCGACTGCGTCCAGCGCGCCGTATCCCATCGCCTCATACACGTCGGTCGCGTTGGCGCCGACGTTGACGGTCACGATCAGAATTGCACACGGTGTGCCGGCCATGATCCGGCGTGTGGCCTCCACACCGTTGATACCGGGCATGATCAGATCCATCAGCACGAGGTCCGGGGTTTGCTGCACGCACAGCGCCACGGCGGCCGCGCCATCGTGCGCGACCCAGACAACCTCGTGCTCCGACTGCAGCGCGATCGTGCGTCGAAGCGCCTCCGCCACCGTCGGCAGATCATTGACAATGCCGATTTTCATGCAATCGCCTTACCGATCAGATCCACGACGGCCTGCAGCAGCGTCTCGTCGTGGAATCCGGTCTTGGTGAGGTAATAGTCCGCGCCCGCCTCGAGGCCGCGCCGGCGGTCTTCTTCGCGGTCTTTGTATGAGACGATCATCACGGGAAGGGAATTGAGGTTCGGATCCTTCTTGATCAGCGTGACCAACTCGATGCCATCCATGCGCGGCATGTCGATGTCGGTGACGACGAGATCGAAGCGGCCGGTGCGCACCATGTTCCACCCGTCCATGCCGTCGACGGCGACCTCGACCTCGTAGCCCGCATGGTCGAGAAGCTTCCGCTCCAGCTCGCGCACCGTGAGCGAGTCCTCGGCGACGAGTACCCGCTTGCGGGCTCTGTCGCCGTAGCCGGCGCTACGACCCACTTTGCTTAAATGCCCGGCGGAAACGAGTTTCTCCACCGAATGAAGCATGTCTTCGACGTCGACGATCAATACCGGCAATCCGTCTTCCATCAGCGCGCCCGAAGCGATGTCCTTGATCTTGCCGAAGCGCGCGTCGAGCGGCTGTACGACGAGTTCGCGCTCGCCGAGAAAGCGGTCGACGATCAATCCGTAGGTGCTGCCGGAATTGCCCACGATGAGCACCGGCAAGTCCTCGCCGACGACATTGGGTTCGCGGCCGCCCAATACCTGCTGCGCGCTGACCAGGCCCACCGATCGCCCGTCGAAGCTGAAATGCTGCCGGCCTTCCAATACTTCGACCTTGTCGCGCGGCAGCTTAAGGGTGCGCACTGCGTGAGCCAGCGGGAAGGCATAGGGCTCGCCGCCGATCTCCACGAGCAGCGTACGTACGACCGACAGCGTCAGCGGCAACTGCAGCTGGAAACACGCGCCCTTGCCCGGTTGGGATGAAACACGGATGGTTCCGCGCACCTGCTTGATCATGTTGTGCACAACATCGAGTCCGACGCCGCGGCCCGAAATCTCCGTCACGCTGCCTTTCATCGAAAAGCCGGGCAGGAACAGGAACTCGAACAACTCGGCTTCGCTGAGTTTTTGCGCAATCTCGGCGCTGGTCAGCTTGCGCTCCACGATCGCTGCGCGCAGGTCATCCAAGTCGATGCCGCGACCATCATCGGCGGCGGTGATTTGCAGCAGACCCGCGCTGTGGTGCGCTTCGAGGCGCACCACGCCTTCGGCCGGTTTGCCGGCGGCGAGCCGCTGATCCGGAAACTCGATGCCATGATCGATCGCGTTGCGCAGCAAATGGCCCAAGGGCGCGTCGAGTTTTTGTAGAATTTCCCGGTCCACCTGCGTCCCGTCGCCGACTATTTCCAGCCGTACCTGCTTGCCGAGCGAGCGGCCCAAGGTGCGCACCATGCGCGGAAACGCCCGGACGCCGTCCGCGAACGGCCGCATGCGGCAGGCGAGCACCGCGTCGTACAGCCGATGCGCGAGATCTGTCGATCGGCCGTCGAACATTTCTATGTCGACGAGCCGCTGCGACAAGAGCCGGTGGCATTCATGGACGCGGCGCCGTGTATCTTCGAGCGCCGCCTCGGCCCGCGAATTCGGCGCGGCTTGCGCCAGCGTTGCGCGCAATTCGTCCAGACTCTTGGCGGTCTTGTCGTGCAATCGCTTGAGCCGCAGCATCGCCTCGGCAAACGGCTTGAGCCAGCGCGATTCCACCAGCGATTCGCCCGCCAATCCGAGCAGCCGATTCAGATTCTCCGCGCTGACTCGCAACACACGTTCGACGTTTTCACGATCGTCCGCCGCCGCAATCGGCCTCGGCTCGGCAAGAGGCGCGGCCCGCTCCCCTGCAACAGGCGTCGCCATGGGTTCGGCCGCCTCCCCGCCTGTCATCGCGGCTGCCAATACGGCCAAGAATTCCGTTATTTCCGCCTGCTTCTCGCCGGTCCACAGGGAGAAATCCGCCTCGGCCGTAGCGGCAATCCGGCTCAGCAGGTCCACGCCGCGCAGCAGAACGTCAATGTGTGCTTGCCGCAGCGTGACCACGCCCAACTGCGCCGCGACGAAGCAATCCTCCATCGCATGAGTGACCTTCACGCCGGCGTCGAGACCCACGATGCGCGCGGCACCCTTGAGCGAGTGCGCGGCGCGCATGCAGACCTCGAGCTGATCCGCGGCGCCGGCATTGCGCTCCAGCTTGAGCAGACCGCCTACCAGTGCCTGAATCTGACCCTCCGCATCGAGCCGGAACAGCTCGAGCATCGACATCTGACTCAAGTCGCGGGCACTCATGCCAGGCTCCGATTGACCGCGTGATTCAGCAGCTGATGGTCGAGCAGACCGACCGACCGCTCGCGCCAGGAAAAGACCGACCGGGTGTAGCTGGCCGCGGCTTTGGCAATGGTCGCCGGCACGGGTGTCGAGTCGCGCGAATGAAAGCGGACGATCCCGTGGACTTCATCGACCGGACAGGCGCTGCGGTTGCCGTCGTGCTGCATCACCAACATGCGCTCACTGACGCGATGCTTCTGTTGCTTGAGCTCCGCCGCCGGCTCAAGGCCGAGGACCTTGCGCAGCGAAAAGCAGGCCAGCAGCTCTCCGTGAATGTTGGCGAGACCAAGCAGCATGTCGTCGCGCCGATGCGGTATCGAATGGATCGCGCGCAAGCTCACGATTTCCGTGAGCACGGTCGTCGCCAGAGCGAGCCATTCGGCGCCGATGCGAAAGACGACGACCGATTGCGTGTCAATCTCGGTCGCGGTCTTCTGCTGCGCGATCTGCTGCGTCCAGTGCGCCCGATAGTCGGAAGGCAGATCGGCATCCAGCATCTGCACGGCGGCCGCGGAATAGACCGGACAATTGCGGCAATGGATCCAGCGCTTGAGTTCGGCGCAGGAACGATCACCGCGCACGCCGACCTTGTTCCAGCAATCCAATATGGCTGCGTGCTGGGAACTCGGGCGGGAGGCGGGCGAATCACTCATGTCACGCGGTTCTCTTGCATCGCTGCCGCTGCAAACGCTCACTCAGTACTTGTGCGCCCGGCGCGTCACCTTGTTCTTCCAGCAGCAAGCCGAGGTGAGCCAGGGTATCGTGATGATGCGGATCGAGATACAGCGCCTTGCGGTAGTACTGGCTCGCCTGCGCGAGGTCGCCGGCAGCGGCCCGAATCAGACCCATGAGAAAAAAGGATTGCACCGACGGACCGTACTCGCGCAGATGCTCCTCGCAGGCCTTTGCCGCCTCGGCCAGGCGTCCGAGGTCGGCGAGTCTGACGGCTTCTTCCGGCACCGACCCGATCGGGGTGCGCGGCCCGCTCGCACCATTCCGCAGGGGCGCCGCCGCGTTTTGGCCGGCGGCTCCCGCGGGCGCCGGGACGGTTGCCCGCGCCTGTGCGCCGCTGCGGCGAAATGCGAAGGCAAACGGTACCTTGCTCGAAACGAAACCGTGACTGAGCAGCAAGCCGCCCTCTGATGGGCCGACGCACAAGACACCCGCGGGCTTTAGCAGGCGCTGCAGCACCGCAACGGCCCGGTTCCGGGTCGTACGATCGAAGTAGATCAGCAGATTGCGGCAAAAGATGATGTCGTAGATTTCGGCTCCCGGCACAAAGCCGTCTGCGAGCAGATTACCGTGCGCAAAATCCACCTGCCCACGCACGGTATCGCTCAAACGGGACCCGAGCGCCGTCGTCTCGAAGTAATGATCGCGAAACTCCAGATCGCCGCCGCGGAATGAATTTCTCCCGTACAGTGCACGTCGTGCATGCGTCAGTGCGTGAGCGCTGATGTCGACGGCGTCGATGCGGAAACGGTCTGCCGGGAACCCCGAGTCGAGCAGCGCCATCGCCATCGAGAACGGCTCTTCGCCGCTCGAGCACGGCAGGCTCAACAGACGCAGGCTACCCGCCGGATGGCTTGGCAGCCAATCCTCGTTCACGACTCGAGTCAGTTCGGCGTACGCCTCGCGATCGCGGAAGAACCAGGTCTCGGGCACGATGACGGCTTCAATTAGCGCCTGCAGTTCGGTCTGAGACGTGCGCAGCAGCGCCCGGTAGGCGGACGCATCATCGATTTCGCAGGCCGACATGCGCCCCTTCACCGCAAGCTCAATGGCTGAAGAGCCTATCGAGGCGGCATCCAGTCCGATCGCGTGCTGCAGCAGGCTTGCAAAGTCGACGCGACTCATCGGCTTGGCAGCTGCTGCCGGAACAGCAGGTCACGAACCGGTGCCGGCAGCAACCGCCTTACTTCAATCCTTTGAGCCAACCCCTGCCGGACGGCGGTAACGGCGCCCAGATGGGGTACCGATACTCCGGATGCCGTAAAGTCACTCGCCTCGCGCTGCAGCGTTTCGGTCACTTTCTCGGCGATCAGGCCGAGCAAATGCGCGGTGCCGCTGTCGTCGGCATATTGCACCAGCACGATGCGCGTGTGCAGGCGCTGCCGCGCCGGACGGCCCAGCATCACCTGGGCGAGGTCGATCGCCGGCACGAGCGTGCCGCGATAATTGAAAATGCCGGCAACTTCGGGCGGCGCCTGCGGTATCTGCGTAATGGCGATCAACGGCAGCACCTCGGCGACCTGGCGGACATCCAGCAGGTAACGGTCCAGATCGAGATGGAACAGCAGGAACAGCATTTCTTATTACGCTCACGCCGCCTTCAATTTGAAGCGCGATACGCCGTTGCGCAGGCCGCTCGACACCTGATTCAAGTCGCCGATGGCCAGACTCGATTGATTCAGGGACGCAACGGTCTGGCGCGCGGCCTCCGTCAATTGCGTGAGGGACTGACTGATCTGCTCCGCGCCGGTCGCCTGCGCCTGCATGCCTTCATTGACCGATTCGACCCGCGGCGCCAGCGCCTGCACCTGTTGGATGATTTGCGACAACTGGCCGCCCACTTGCTGTATTTCCTGCATGCCGCGCCGCACTTCCTCCGAGAACTTATCCATGCCCATCACGCCGGCGGCAACGGCCGACTGGATGTCCTTGACCATTTGCTCGATGTCATAGGTGGCTACCGCGGTCTGATCGGCCAGCCGGCGAATTTCGGTGGCCACCACCGCAAAACCGCGACCGTATTCACCGGCCTTCTCCGCTTCGATGGCGGCGTTCAGCGACAGCAAATTGGTCTGATCGGCCACCTTGGTGATCGTCGTGACGACCTGGTTGATATTGCCCGCTTTTTCATTGAGTACGGCCAGCTTGGCGTTGATCGAGGAGGCCGCTTGCATGACGCGACCCATGGTTTCCTCCATATTCGACAGGCCGGATTGACCGCTTCCCGCCAGCACGGCCGATCGCTCGGTAACTTCGGCAACCTCGCTCATGGTCTTGACCAGTTCTCTAGAGGTCGCCGAAATTTCCTTGGAGGTGGCGCCGATTTCGGTCGTCGTCGCCGCGATCTCGCTGGCGGTCGCCTGCTGCTGCTTGGCCGTGGCCGCGATCTCGCTCACCGAGGTATTGACTTGCGCACTGGACTTTTGCACTTGGCCCACCAACGCGGTCAATTCGTCGGTCATGCGGTTGAAGCCTTCCGCCAAGACGAAAAATTCGTCGTGCCCCGCGAGCGTCAGGCGTTTGGAGAAGTCGCCGGCGCGCATCAGATCGACGATTTCATTGAGCTGCTGCAGCGGCCGGCTGATGCCCCGAAGCAAGTAATAGGCGCCGACGATGGTGAATAAGAGCGCGGCAATGAAGCTGATCAGTATTTGGACCCTTGCACTCAGGATCGCACCGGTGATTTGCGCGACGGATTGGTTGGCGCTGGCCCGGTTGTAATTCACCGTCGCCTCGATCGCCTGGTGCACGCGTTCGAGCGCCGGGTCGAGCTGGTCGCGCCACATCTCGTTGACTTCCTTGTACTTCAAGTCGGAATTCAATTGCAGGATTTCCTGCTGAAGACGCGTGTAGGGCGCGACTTGGCTCTTGAACGCCTCGAACAGCTGGCGATCCTGGGCAGTCCTGATCGTGCTCTCATATTGTCGAATCGATGCCGCAAGCATCTTTTGGCGGGCTTGCCAGCGTGCCGCCAATTTCTGCGTCGCGAGTATGTCGCCCTGGCCGAGTTGTTCGACGGTCAGCGCGTACGTCATGATCAAATTGCTCCGTATCGCGGTGCTGGAGTACAGCCCCGGAATGGACTCCATCGCGGCGGCGGAGGTTGCCCGTTCAATGGTCGCGAGGCGCGTATAGGCGATGCCGCCCATGGCCATCATCAACGCCAGAATGACGACAAAACTGCCGAGCAATCGTTGGCGAATCGTCCAGTTCTTCATTTGACCAAGCTCCGCTGAATGTCACTGCAGGGTCCGCTCGGATCTCCCCGCC
>VFSW01001845.1_pt1 | contig 32082 bp, 22 predicted proteins | sample 5358111 | NCBI WGS metagenome assembly VFSW01 (sample SAMN11554181, study PRJNA540505) | mine drainage metagenome | isolation source: sediment from site ElyBrook_90M | place: USA: Ely Copper Mine, Vershire, VT | collected 2017
GCCGCGCACCCGCCCGTTGCGGGACGCGAAATCCTCCAGCACGCGGGGCAGCAGCGCCGCCATTGCGGCATCGGCCAGGGCGCTGCGCCGCAGGCCGGCGGCATCGGCGTCCAGCCGGCCTTCCGGGGTCGCCACCGCGATCGCGAAATCCTCCTCGCGCACTCCGCGCCGCACGATCGCGATCGCCTCCTCCAGCAGCCGCGCATCGCGCAGCAGCGGGCCCAGCAGCCGGACCGGCCTCGCGGTTTCGGCCGGGGCCAGCAACCCCTCCAGCGCCGAGGGGTGGCGCGCCAGGTGCTCGGCCAGGGGCGGTGCCGCGCCCAGCACCGCCACCACCCGATCCAGCAGGCCGGGGTTGCGTTGGAACAGCGACAGCGGCTGCACCCCGGTCGGCAGGCGAGAGATCAGCGTATCGAAGCGCGCGAGCACCGTATCCGGCTGCGGCTGGGCGGCCAGCGTGGCCAGCACCTGCGGCAGCATCTCGTCCATCAGTTCGCGCGCCCGCTGCGATCGCAGCGCCCGTGGCCGTCCGGACTGCCAGGCGCGCACCGTCGCCACCACCGCCGCCGGATGGGCATAGCCGAGTGCGCCGAGGGCAGCGATCGTGCTTGCCGGCGGGTCGCCATGGCCGCGGAAATCCAGCGACTCGGCATCGCCCTGCGGTGGCGGCAGGGGCTCGAACAGCTCGGCATAGCGAGCACGCACGAGCTGCAGATGGGACAATATCAGCCGGGCGAAGCCGGCCGGATCGGCCGCGCCCATGAAGGCGGCGAAGGCTGCGAAGCCTGCCTCGGTCGGGGGCAGGGCATGGGTCTGCCGATCGGCGACCATCTGCAGCCGGTGCTCGGCGCGGCGCAGGAAGCGATAGCAGCGGATCAGGTCGGACGCGGCGCGCACCGGCAGATGCCCGGCGCGGGCCAGGCCACGCAGCGCCGCCTCGGTCGCCGGCACCCGCAGCGCCGGATCGCGCCCGCCCCAGATCAGTTGCAGGGTCTGGGCCAGGAACTCGATCTCGCGGATGCCGCCCTCGCCCAGCTTCAGGTCGTGGCCCAGCAGCCGCGCGACCGGGTCGGACGCCTCGGCCAGTGCCCCGCCGCGATGGGCATCGATGCGCCGGCGCATGGCGTGGATATCGGCGATCGCCGCGAAATCGAGATGCCGGCGCCAGACGAAGGGGCGGATCTCGGCCAGGAACTCGGCCCCCAGCGCCAGATCGCCGGCCACCGGGCGGGCCTTGATCATCGCCGCCCGCTCCCAGTTCTGGCCCATGCTCTCGTAGTACGAGATGGCGGCCGGCAGCGACACCGCGGGCGGGGTCGCCGCCGGATCGGGGCGCAGGCGCAGATCGGTGCGGAACACGTAGCCATCGGCGTCGCGGGTCTGCATCAGCCCCACCAGGTCGCGGGCGATGCGGGCGTAGCACGAACCCATCGCCTCGGAATCCGCCCGGGCGCTATACAGGGACGGGTCGGGGTCGTACAGCAGCACGAGGTCGATATCGCTCGAATAGTTCAGCTCGCGCGCGCCGAGCTTGCCCATGCCCAGCACCGTGAGCCCGCTCCCGCGCGACGGGTTGGCGGGATCGGGCAGGCGCAGCGCCCCCGCCTCGTGCGCCGCCAGCAGCAGATGCCCGACCGCGAGGCTCAGCGCGGCCTCGGCCAGATCCGACAGCGCGGCGGTGATCCGCGGCAGCGGCCAGATCCCGCCCAGATCGGCGATCGCGGTTGCCAGCGCCACCCGCCGCTTGGCCACGCGCAACGCGCCGGCCAGGCGCGGCCGGGCGATGGCGGGCGACAGCGCGGCCAGATCCGCCAGCGCCTGCGCCACCACCGCATCGGGTCCGCTCATCACCAGGCGGCGCAGCGCGCCCGCCTCCCGCAGCGCGAGATCCGCGAGATAGGGGCTCGACGCTCCCAGCGCGCGCAGCAGCGCGGCCGGACCCGGCCGCGTGGCCAGCCGCGCCTCCGCCCGGCCCAGCGCGGCGAAACGCTCGACCAGCCGCTCCGCCGCCGCGGTATCGGAGCCGGTCGGCCAGGCGCTGGGCAGGGAGAAGCCGGCGCGGGTCATCATCGGACAGGCTGGCGATGAGGCGGCTATCGGGTCAAGTCGCGCGTGTCTGCGGCCGGTGGCTGCACCGTCTGGTCCGGCTCGCCGTGGCGCTGGTGGTGGCCGCCGCGGTGGCCGCCTCGGCGCTGGCCTGGCGGCTCGCCCAGCGGCCGATCGACCTCGACTGGCTGGCCCGCCGGATCGAGGCTTCGGTCAATACCGAGATCGCGCCGGCGCGGCTCGCGATCGGCACGGCCGGTCTCGCCTGGGAGGGGTTTCAGCAGGGCGTCGACCGGCCGCTCGACCTGCGCCTGACCAGGGTGGTCGCGACCGGGCCGGACGGGGCGAAGCGGCTCGATCTGCCGGAGGTCGCGGTCTCGGTCTCCTTCAGGGCCCTGCTGCTCGGGCGCATCGTGCCGCGGGCGATCGAGATCGCGCATCCCGCGATCGCCGTCCGCCGCGAACCCGGCGGGGCGCTCGCGCTCGATCTCGCCGGCGCCGACGCGCCCGGTCCGGCCGTCGCGCCGGGCAAGGCTGCCGGCGCAGCACCGGGCGGAACCGCGGGCGATGCCGCGACCGCGCGGCAGGACGAGGCCGCCGCGGTCGCGGCTCTGCTGGACGAGCTCGGCCGGCCCCGCCAGAACGACCACGGCGCCGGCTGGCTCGGGCGTTTCAGCCAGTTGCGCCGGCTGCGGATCAGCAGCGCCGCGATCCTGATCGATGACCGCGCGCTCGGCGCCGTCTGGCGGATCGAGGGCGCGACGATCGACCTCACCCGCCGCCTGCAGGGCGGGGTGGAGGGCCATGCCAGCCTGTCCCTGGCGCTGGGCGGACAGACCGCGCGCCTGACCGCCAGCGCGGCGCTCGGCCCCGAAGGGTCGAGCCAGGTGCAGGTGCGGCTGAGCCCGGTCGACCCGGCGGCGCTCGCCGCCTCCGCCCCGGTGCTCGCCCCCCTCGCCGCCCTGGCCGCGCCGGTCGAGGGCGAGGTCACGGCCGAACTCGGTCCCCGCTTCGCCCTGCGCCATGCCAGGCTGCAATTGCAGATCGCCTCCGGCACGGCCCGGCTGGGCACCGGCGCGGTGCCGCTCGGCCCCGCGGTGCTGATCGCCGAGGGTGATGAGAATGCGATCACCCTCAGGTCGCTGCGGCTGGAACTGCCCCATCCGGTCGGGCCGCCCAGCGTGCTGAAGGCCAGCGGCACGCTGACCCGCACCCAGGAGCAGCTGCGGGCGCGGATCGCGCTCGACCTCGATCAGCTGGATTTCGCCCATCTCGCCGAGGACTGGCCGCAAGGCATCGGCGGGCGCGGCGCGCGGCCCTGGCTGACCCAGAACATCACCGCCGGTCTCGCCCATAACGGCCATGTCGAGCTGTCGCTGGAAGCCCCCGCCGATCTGTCCGACATCAGCCTGACCCAGGCCAGCGGCTCGCTGGAGGGCATCGATCTCACCGTCCACTGGCTGCGGCCGATCCCGCCGGTGGAGCATGCGATCGCGAGGCTGGAGATCATCGACCCGGACACGATCGAGATCACCACCCAGTCGGGGCGGCAATCCGGCACGGCGCTCACGCTGAAGGACGGGCGGATCCGGATCACCGGCCTCGCCGGCCACGACCAGACGGCCGAGATCGGTCTGAACATCGCCGGGCCCATCGCCGATGCGATCGCCCTGCTGCGCCAGCCGCGGCTGCATCTGTTCGACCACCATCCGCTCGATCTGCACGACCCGGGCGGTCAGGCGGCGATGAAGCTGTCGGTCAGCCTGCCGCTCGAGGACAAGGTGGCGATGGATGCGATCGCGATCCGCGCCCAGGGCCGGCTTACGGATGTCCATCTGGGAGCGGTGCTGGCCGGGCGGGATCTCGATCAGGGCCAGTTCGATCTCGATGCCTCCAATGACGGGATGAAGCTCTCCGGCCAGGCGATGCTGGGCGGGTTGCCGGCACAGCTCGGCGTCGAGATGGATTTCCGCTCCGGACCGCCGGGCGAGGCATTGCAGAAGATCACCCTCGCCGCGCGCGCCGAGGCGGCGCGGCTCGAGGCTCTGGGCCTGCCCGCGGGCGTGCTGACCGGCCCGGTCGGGCTCACCGCGAGCCTGGTCGAGCACCGCGATGGCCGTGGCGAGATCACCGCCCAGGCCGATCTCGGCGAGGCCGGGCTGACCCTCGCCCCGCTGGGCTGGCATCACCCGCCAGGGCCGGCCAGCGCCTCGGCGATGGTGCAGATGAGCCACGACCGCATCGTCGCGATCGACCCGATCGCGATCACCGGCAGCGGGCTCGACATCCAGGCCGCGATGGCCTTCGCCGAGGGGCATCCGCAGCTGCTGCGCGTCTCCCGCGCCGAGCTGGGCGCGACCCGGCTCCAGGGCGAGGTCCGGTTTCCCGGCCCGGGCAGCGCCGCGCCGATCGCGGTCCTGGTGCAGGGCACGAGCCTCGATCTCTCCGGCCGGCTGACGAGGAGCCCGACGAGGCCGGCCGCCGCGCCCGCCACTGCGGCACCGGCCGGCGCGTCCGGACCCGCCTTCACGCTGAACGCGAAGCTCGACCGGGTGATCATCGGCCCGAACCGCACTCTTTCGGCGCTGAGCGCGACCCTCGCCGATAGCGGCGGGGTCCTGCGCTCCGCCCTGGTGCAGGGCAGGACCGACGCCACCGCCACCGCCACCGGCTTCCGGCTGGCGATCGAACCCGCCGGTGACGGGCGGCGGCTGACCGGCGAGGCCGGAGATGCCGGCACGCTGCTCGCCGCCTTCGGCATCCTCCACACGATGCAGGGCGGCAGGCTCACCGTCTCGGGCCATTTCGCCGACACCGTGTCCGGCCGCCCGCTCTCCGGCACCGCCGAGATCGTCGATTTCAGCATCAGCAACGCCCCTGCCCTGGCCAAGCTGCTGCAGGCGATGACGCTCTACGGACTGGTCGACGCGCTGCAGGGCCCGGGGCTGGGCTTCAGCCGGCTGATCGCGCCATTCCGCCTGGAAGGCGACACGCTGGAACTGAACGACGCCCGCGCCTTCAACGCCTCGCTCGGTCTGACCGCGAAGGGACGGTTCGATCTGGCGCAGGACAGCGCCGATGTACAGGGCACGATCGTGCCGGCCTATCTGTTCAACTCGCTGCTCGGCCGGGTGCCGCTGCTGGGCCGATTGTTCAGCCCCGAGACCGGCGGCGGCCTGTTCGCCGCGAGCTATACGGTGCATGGCCCGCTCGCCGATCCCCGGGTGGCGATCAACCCGCTCTCGGCACTGACGCCCGGGTTCCTGCGCGGGGTTTTCGGGATCTTCGACTAGGCCGCCTCGGGAAGGGAGCCCCTCGCAAGGGGGCCGCCTGTCACCCGGCGGGCGGGCCAGGAGGGTGACCGCAGACCGATCCGGATGTTGACAGCGTTTTCGGTTTGGATTATTAAATCAAGTTAGTTAAATAATAGCGTCCAGGGAACCTCATGAGCGGTCGCGGCAGCGGCGTCCAGGCCAGTGGGCAGGGCGCCTCCTCGGTCCAGATCCGGCACTACAATCAGCGGGTGATCCTGCAGCGGCTGCGCCGCGCCGGTGAGGCCTCGAAGGCCGATCTCGCCCGCGCCGCCGGTCTCACCAACACCGCGGTCGGCCAGATCGTCGGCGATCTGGAACGGCTCGGCCTGGTGCGCAGCATCGGCAAGGCGCAGCGCGGCCAGCGCGGCCAGCCGGGGCTGCTGCTCGGCCTCGACCCGTCCGGCGCCTACGCGATCGGCGTGCGGCTCGACCGGCGGCGGATCGAGACGGTGATGGCCGATCTGGGCGGGGCGATCCTGTCGCACTGCACCCATGATCTGCTGCTGCCCGACCCGCCCGAGGCGCTGGCGATCGTCTGCCATGACATCAGGGGCATGGTGGCGCTGATCCCGCCGGCGCGGCGGGGGCGGATCATCGGCATCGGCCTCGCCCGGCCCTATAACATCGGCAGCTGGCTGCGCGAGCTCGATCTGCCCGCCGGTGCCTTCGCCGCCTGGCGCGAGGACGCGTTCGCCGCCGATCTGGAGCGGGCGACCGGCATCGAGGTCGCCGAGGAGAATGACGGCGCCGCCGCGGCGATCGCCGAGCTGTTCCACGGCCATGGCCGGACGCTGGCGGATTTCCTGTATCTGTTCATCGGCCCCGCGGTCGGCGGCGGGGTGGTGCTGGGCGGGGACTGTCTGCGCGGCGCATCGGGCAACGCGGCCGATGTCGCGGTGATGCCGGTGCGTCCCTCCACCCTGTCCTCGGCCCCGCGTCCGGCCGCCGGTCACGACATCCTGCTCTCGCGCGCCTCGCTCAACGCCGCGATCCGCCATCTGCGCCACGCCGCGATTCCCGTCACCGGTCTCGGCGAGCTGGCAGAGGCGGCCGAACGCGCGCCCGAACTGATGGGCGAATGGCTGACGGACTGCGCCGATGCGCTGGTCGAGCCGCTGCTCGCCGCGCGGGCGCTGCTCGACATGCCGAGCGTGATCCTCGACAGCGACCTCGACCGGCGCTGGCTCGAGGAGCTGCTGCGCCGGCTGGCGCCGCGCCTCGCGGCGGCCTGGCCGGAGGCGCGCACGCCGCCCAAGCTGATGGCCGGCAGCTTCGGTGCTTGCGCGGGCGCCCTGGGGGCCGCAACACTGCCGCTGTTTATTCATTTCGGGCCTCGCGCCGGAATCCTCGCAGAAGGCGGACCGGCCGACCCGCGGGGGGAGCATGTCCATGGCAAAGTCGCCTGAATTGCGTCCGTTGCTGGAAATGCGGCACGTCTCCAAGACGTTCGGCGCCAACAAGGCGCTGCGCGATGTGCAGCTGACGATCTATCCGGGCGAGGTGCATGCCCTGATGGGCGAGAACGGCGCCGGCAAATCCACGCTCATGAAAATCCTCGCCGGCGCCTATCAGTCCGATCCGGGGGCGGAAATCCGCATCGACGGCAAGCCGGTCGTGATCGGCGATCCGCTGGCCGCCAAGGCCCATGGGATCTCCATCATCTACCAGGAACTGGCCCTGGCCCCCAATCTGACCGTCGCCGAGAACATCCATCTCGGCCGCGAGCCGGCCCGGGGCTTCATGGTCGATCGCGGCGCGATGGCCGCGGGCTGCGCCGAGGTGCTGGCCGGCCTGGGGGCCAGCTTCAAGCCCTCCACGCTGGTCGCCGACCTGTCCATCGCCGAGCGGCAGATGGTCGAGATCGCCCGCGCCCTGCACGCGAAGTCGCGCATCCTGGTGATGGACGAGCCCACCACCGCCCTGTCCTCGCGCGAGACCGACAAGCTGTTCGACCTGATCCGCCGGCTGCGCGCCGAGGGGCTGGCGATCATCTACATCTCCCACCGCATGGCCGAGGTGTACGAATTGTCGGACCGCGTTTCGGTGCTGCGCGACGGCACCTATGTCGGCACGCTCGCCACCGGCGAGATCCGGCCCGAGACGATCGTGCGCATGATGGTCGGGCGTGATCTGTCCTCGTTCTACAAGAAGGAGCACAAATCCGGGGTCCGCAACCAGCCGGTCCTGGAAGTGCGGGGCATGACCGAGGGGCATCGGGTGAAAGACTGCTCGTTCACCCTGCATGCCGGGGAGGTGCTGGGCCTCGCCGGGCTGGTCGGTGCCGGCCGGACCGAGCTCGCCCGGCTGATCTACGCCGCCGACCCGCGAACCAGCGGCGAGATCGTGCTGAACGGCAAGCCGGTTTCCTTCACCGGCCCGCGCGATGCGATCGATGCCGGGCTGGTGTATCTGACCGAGGACCGCAAGGCGCAGGGCCTGTTCCTCGACATGGCAGTGGCCGACAACATCACCCTGGGCGTGATCGGCCGCGACGCGGCCGGAGGCGTGGTGCTGAACCGCGCGAAGGGCCGGCGGCGGGCGGCGGCGGCGATCAAGGCGCTGTCGATCCGGGTCGCCAGCCCGCTGATCGAGATCGGCGCGCTGTCTGGGGGCAACCAGCAGAAGGCGCTGCTCTCGCGCCTGCTCGAGACCGAGCCCAAGGTGCTGATCCTCGATGAGCCGACCCGCGGTGTCGATATCGGCGCCAAGTCCGAAATCTACCGCATCATCGATCAGCTGGCGCAGACGGGCGTGGGCGTGCTGGTGATTTCCTCGGAACTGCCCGAGGTGATCGGCATCTGCGACCGCGTGGTGGTGATGCGCGAGGGCCACATCATGGGCGAAGTCGGCGGCGAGACCGGCGTCGCGGTCACCCAGGAGAGCATCATGGCCCTGGCGACCGGCGTCGATCACAGCCTGGTCGCTGCAGACTGAACCAGCTTCGTGGCTTGGCGCGCGCCGGATCGGCGGCAAATAAGACCAGAGGGGAACGGAACCATGCAGGAAATGACCGAGGCGAAAGCCGAGCCGGCCGAGGCTTTGGCGGCGCAGTCACGCGCCGCATCGCTGCGCGGGCTGTTCCGCGCCGTCGGCATGCTGCCGGTGCTGATCGTACTGTGCATCCTGATCCAGCTGACCTCGCTCTATCTGACCGGCGAGGGCAGGTTCATGACCTTCCAGAACCTCTCGATCGTGACCCAGCAGGCCTCGGTGAACGCGGTGCTGGCGGCCGGCATGACCTTCGTGATCCTGACCGGCGGCATCGATCTCTCGGTCGGCTCCATCCTGGCGGTCGCGGCGATGATGGGGCTGATCGTCTCGAAGGATTTCGGCTTCCTCGGGATTCCCACGGCGATGCTCGCGGGCCTCGCCTGCGGGCTGTTCAACGGCGCGCTGGTCGCCTTCGTACGGCTGCCGCCGTTCATCGTCACGCTGGGCTCGCTCACCGCCGTGCGCGGGGTGGCGCGGCTGCTGGGCGGAGACACTACGGTGTTCAACCCGTCCCTGCCCTTCGCCTTCATCGGCAATGGCAGTGTCTATGGCGTGCCCTGGCTGGTGATCATCGCCTTCCTGGTGATCCTGGTCTCCTGGCTGATCCTGCGCCGCACCGTCCTCGGTGTGCACATCTACGCGGTAGGCGGCAATGAGACCGCGGCGCGCCTGTCGGGCATCAAGGTTCCCCGGGTGCTGCTGTTCGTCTATGGCGCCTCCGGCCTGCTCGCCGGCGTCGGCGGGGTGATGCAGGCGGCGAGGCTGTATGCCGCCAACGGGCTGCAGCTCGGCCAGTCCTATGAGCTCGATGCGATCGCCGCGGTGATCCTGGGCGGCACCAGCTTCGTCGGCGGCATCGGCTCGATCTGGGGCACGCTGATCGGCGCGCTGATCATCGCGGTGCTGACCAACGGGCTGGTGCTGCTGGGGGTGTCCGACATCTGGCAGTACATCGCCAAGGGCGCGGTGATCATCGGGGCGGTGGCGCTCGACCGGTACCGGCTGCGCGGTTCCGCGCGGACCTAGGCCGAGGGCTGCGCAGCCACCAGCTCGTGGCTGCGGTTCCGATGGGCCGGGGCGGAGCCCTGGCCCTGCGTGAGGAGAGTTTCGGCCAAGGCCGGATCTGCCGGGACGGCGCCAGGTCGGCCGTCGCGGACAGCGCGTTTGAACGACCACATGGAGGATAACGCATGCTGAAGAAACTGCTGCTGGCCAGCGCCGCGCTGGCGCTCGCCACCGGCGCCGCCGGCGCCAAGGACCTGAAATCCATCGGCATCTCGCTCGGCTCGATGGGCAATCCGTTCTTCATCGCGCTCGCCAAGGGGGCCGAGTTCGAGGCGAAGAAGATCAACCCGAACGTCAAGGTGCAGGCGCTCGGCTTCGACTATGATCTGGGCAAGCAGTTCACCCAGATCGACAATTTCATCGCCGCCGGCGTCGATCTGATCCTGCTGAACCCGGGCGATCCGAACGCGATCGAACCCGCGATCAAGCGCGCCCAGGCGGCCGGCATCGTGGTGGTGGCGGTGGATACCGCGGCCAAGGGAGCGGATGCGACCGTGACCACCGACAACATCCAGGCCGGCGAGATCGCCTGCAAGTACATCGTGGACAAGCTGGGCGGCAAGGGTGACGTGATCATCCAGAACGGCCCGCAGGTCTCCTCGGTGATCGACCGGGTGAATGGCTGCAAGAAGGAGTTCGCCAAGGCGCCGGGCATCAAGATCCTGTCGTCGGACCAGGACGCCAAGGGCTCGCGCGAAGGCGGGCTGAACGTGATGCAGGCCATGGTGACGCGCTTCCCCAAGATCGACGCGGTGTTCGCGATCAACGACCCGCAGGCGATCGGCACCGATCTCGCCGCCCGCCAGCTCGGCCGCACCAATGTCATGATCACCTCGGTCGATGGCGCGCCGGACATCGAGGCGGCGCTGAAGGACCCGAACTCGCCGATGATCATGGCCTCGGCGAGCCAGGATCCGTTCCAGATGGCGCGCGAGGCGGTGCGGCTGGGCAATGGCGTGCTGCACGGCTCCAAGCCCGAGCATGATCCCACGCTGATGGCGTCGGTGCTGGTGACGCGCGACAATGTGAAGGACTATAAGGGCTGGGCGTCCGAGAGGCAGTAACACTTCACCCGATGCTCCGGCGCCGGACTCCCGCCAGGCGGGACCCGGCGCCGGACTGCCCGCGGAGCATGGCCCATGGTGGCACGCGTCATCGCTGTCGAGCCGTTCATCGCCGTCGTGTTCGGCGCGACCGGAGATCTGGCAAGCCGCAAGCTGATACCGGCGCTGTACCATCGCTTCCAGGACGGGCAGATGCCGCCCGAGGCGCGGGTGCTGGGCGTGTCGCGCCGGGCGATGTCGGATGAGGCGTTCCGCGGCTTCGCCCGCGAATCGATCCACGCCCATGTCGCCCCCGCCGATCTGATCGCGGAGACGATCGAAGCCTTCCTGGCGATGGTCGGCTACCAGCAGGCCCATGCCGACAGCGAGGAGGGCTGGCCCGAACTCGCCGAGCGGGTCAAGCATCCCGGGCGCATCCGGCTGTTCTACCTGGCGACCGGCCCCGAATTGTTCGTGCCGATCTGCGAGCGGCTGGGCCGCTTCGAGATGGTGGGGGACCGCTCGCGCCTGGTGGTCGAAAAACCGGTCGGCAAGAACCTCGGATCGGCGCGCGCCGTGAACGAGGCGATCGGGCTCGTGTTTCCCGAAGACCGGATCTATCGGATCGATCACTATCTGGGCAAGGAGACGGTGCAGAACCTGATGGCGCTGCGCTTCGCCAACGCCCTGTTCGAGCCGGTGTGGAACGCCGCGCATGTGGACCACGTGCAGATCACGGTGGCCGAGACGCTGGGGGTGGCCGGCCGCGCCGGCTATTACGACACCGCCGGCGCGCTGCGCGACATGGTGCAGAACCACATCCTCCAGCTGCTCTGCCTGGTGGCGATGGAGCCGCCGACCTCGATCAGCGCCGATGCCGTGCGCGACGAGAAGCTGAAGGTGCTGAAGGCGCTGACCCCGATCACCGACGGGCTGACCACCGAGCGCATCGTGCGCGGCCAGTACCGCGCCGGCGCGTCCGAGGGCGGCCCGGTGCCGGGCTATCTGGAGGAGCTGAACGCCGGGCAGAGCCGCACCGAGACCTTCGTCGCGATCCGCGCCGACATCGCCAACTGGCGCTGGGCCGGGGTGCCGTTCTACCTGCGCACCGGCAAGCGCCTGGCCGGCCGCGTCTCGGAGATCGTGGTGGCGTTCCAGCCAATCCCGCATTCGGTGTTCGGCACCGCCGCCGGGCCGATCAACGCCAACCGGCTGGTGATCCGGGTGCAGCCCGACGAGGGCGTGAAGCTGTGGCTGATGATCAAGGACCCCGGCCCGGGCGGGATGCGGCTGCAGCAGGTGGCGCTCGACATGAGCTTCGCCACCACCTTCAACGTGCGCAACCCGGACGCCTATGAGCGGCTGCTGATGGACGTGGTACGCGGCAACCAGACCCTGTTCATGCGCCGCGACGAGGTGGAGGCCGCCTGGACCTGGATCGACCCGATCCTGGACGCCTGGAGCAACAGCCCGGACCTGCCGAAACCCTATACCAGCGGCACCTGGGGCCCATCGGCCGCGGTGGCGCTGATCGAGCGCAACGGCCGCACCTGGCACGAGGACATGTCATGACCCTGCACGCCCGCATCGGCGAGATCACCGAGCGCATCGCCGGACGCTCCCATGACGGGCGCGCGCGCTATCTCGACCGGATCGAGGCCGCCGCTTCGCGCACCCCCCCGCGCGGGCGGCTCGGCTGCGCCAACCTGGCCCACGGCTTCGCCGCCTGCGGCCCCTCCGACAAGGCATCGCTGCGGGCCGGGGCGGCGCCCAATCTCGGCATCGTCACCGCGTTCAACGACATGCTCTCGGCGCATCAGCCCTTCGAGCGCTTCCCCGACCTGATCCGCGCGGCGGCGCGGGAGGCCGGCGGCACCGCGCAGGTGGCCGGCGGGGTGCCGGCGATGTGCGACGGGGTGACCCAGGGCGAGGCGGGGATGGAGCTGTCGCTGTTCTCGCGCGATGTCATCGCGCTCGCCACCGCCGTCGCGCTGTCGCACCAGATGTTCGACGCCGCCGTCTATCTGGGCGTGTGCGACAAGATCGTCCCCGGGCTGGTGATGGGCGCGCTGGCGTTCGGCCATCTCCCGGCGGTGTTCATTCCCGCCGGGCCGATGACCAGCGGCCTGCCCAACGACGAGAAGAGCCGGGTGCGCCAGCTCTTCGCCGAGGGCAAGGTGGGGCGCGAGGCGCTGCTGGAATCCGAGGCGCAGTCCTATCACGGCCCCGGCACCTGCACCTTCTACGGCACCGCCAACACCAACCAGATGCTGATGGAGATCATGGGCCTGCATCTGCCCGGTGCCTCCTTCGTCAACCCCAACACGCCCCTGCGCGACGAACTCACCCGCGCCGCGACGCGCCGGGCGCTCGCCATCACCGCGCTCGGCAACGACTACACGCCGGTGGGCCGGATGCTGGACGAGCGCGCCTTCGTCAACGGGATCGTCGGGCTGCACGCGACTGGCGGCTCGACCAACCACACCATCCATCTGGTGGCGATGGCGGCGGCGGCCGGGATCACGCTCTCCTGGGACGATTTCGCCGACATCGCCGAGGTGGTGCCGCTGCTCTGCCGCATCTATCCGAACGGCAAGGCCGACGTGAACCATTTCCAGGCCGCCGGCGGGATGGGCTTTCTGACCCGCGAATTGCTGGGCGCGGGGCTGCTGCACGCGGACGTGACGACGGTGTGGGGTGAGGGACTCGATCCCTACATGAGCGAGCCGGCACTCGACCCCGACGGCACGCTGGGCTGGCGCCCGGCGCCGCTGGCCAGCGGCGATGCCGCGGTGGTGCGCGGCGTGGCGGCGCCGTTCCAGCCGACCGGGGGGCTGCGCGTGCTGGAAGGTCCGCTGGGGCGCGCGGTGGTCAAGACCTCGGCGGTCGCCCCCGACCGGCACGTGATCGAGGCGCGGGCACGGGTGTTCCATTCCCAGGACGAATTGCAGGCCGCGTTCAAGGCCGGCACGCTGACCGGCGATCTGGTCGCGGTGCTGCGCTTCCAGGGGCCCAAGGCCAACGGCATGCCGGAACTGCACAAGCTGATGCCGCCGCTCGGGGTGCTGCAGGATCGCGGCCAGCGGGTGGCGCTGGTGACCGACGGGCGGATGTCCGGCGCGTCCGGCAAGGTGCCGGCGGCGATCCACGTGACACCGGAAGCGGCGGAAGGCGGGCCGATCGCGCTGCTGCGCGACGGCGACCTGATCCGGCTGGATGCGCCGGCGGGACGGCTCGACGTGCTGGTGGACGAGGCGGACTGGGCGCGGCGGACGCCGGCGCAGGCCGATCTGTCGGCGAACCGGTTCGGCACCGGGCGGGACCTGTTCGAACCGTTCCGCACGGGCGTTGGTCCGGCCGATCGGGGGGCGACGATCTTCCAGGCGGCCTAGGCCGCGATCCGTTCGGACCCGTCACGGCTTCACCGGCCAGGGCCGCAGGTCTTCGACCTGTCGAAGCGGAGGCAGCCGGACGCCGGGAAAATCGCCGCGGACACGGATTCGTTGCGGCGCCCCCCGCCGGAGGCGGGTCGAGCGACCTCACCTCCCTGGCGGGAGACGCCGAAGGCTGAGCCCTCGGCCTTCCCTTGCCTCCTCGGTTGCGCCACGCCGATCGCTGGCGTATGCACCGGATCGATGACCGGCCGATGCGACATCGCGACGGGCCAGGCCGGTCCACGAAGTCTCAAGCCGGGCGAGGGTCATGTCGGGTTTCGTTGCCGCACGCCGCCCCGGCGCCTGGGTGAAGCGGCGTTTTCGTCCCATGGCGGCATGACGGCCAGGTGCGGGACGAGTTTGGACGCCTCCATCCGCCAATGCGCCATCCTGGTGGGCGGCCGCGGCACGAGGCTGGGCGCGCTGGCGCAGGATCTGCCCAAGCCGGTGCTGCCGGTCGGCGGCCGGCCGTTCCTGTTCTGGCTGATGCGCGAATGGCTGCGCTTCGGGGTGCGCGATTTCGTGCTGCTGAGCGGCCATCTGTCCGACCGGCTGGAAGCGGCGGTGATGGCGGCGGCGGCCGATCTGCCGATCGCGCCACGCATCCGGTTCTCCCGGGAGAGCGCACCGATGGGCACCGGCGGGGCGCTGCACCAGGCGCGCGACCTGCTGGACGAGCGCTTCCTGCTGTGCAACGGCGATTCCCTGTTCGACTGCAACCTCGCCTCGCTGCTGGCCGATGCCGCGACCGACGGGCCGGCGGTGGCGGCGCGGCTGCTGCTGCGCCGGGTCGGGGATGCCTCGCGCTATGGCGTGGTGGACCTCGCGGGTGAGCGCATCACCGCCTTCCGCGACCGCCCGCCACCGGGTAGCCCCGGCACCATCAATGCCGGTGTCTATGTCTGCCACCGGCGCATCCTGGAGGCGATCGCGCCTGCCTGCTCCCTCGAACGCGACGTGCTGCCCGCCCTGGCGGCGGGCGGGGCGCTGCGTGGCAGTCTGGGCGAGGGGTATTTCATCGATATCGGCATCCCGGACGATCTGGCCCGCGCCGGCACCGAACTGCCGGGCCGGCTGCATCGCAACGCCTTGTTTCTCGATCGCGACGGGGTGCTCAACACCGATCATGGCTGGGTGGGAACACCAGAGCGGTTCGACTGGACCGAGGGCGCGGCAGAAGCGGTGCGCCTGGCAACCGCCACCGGCTGGCACGTCTTCGTGGTGACCAACCAGTCCGGCGTGGCCCGCGGCCTGTATGACGAAGCGGCGGTGCAGGCGCTGCACGCCTGGATGGTCGACCGGCTGCGCCGGCAGGGGGGCACCGTGGACGATATCCGGTTCTGTCCCTTCCATCCCGAGGCGACGCTGCCCGCCTATCGCCGCGCCAGCGACTGGCGCAAGCCGGGGCCGGGTATGATCCTCGATCTGATCCGCGCCTGGGACCTCGATCCCGCGCGCTGCGTGCTGGTGGGCGACCAACCCACCGACCTCGCCGCCGCCGCCGCTGCCGGCATCGCGGCGCGGCACTTCACCGGAGGTGATCTGACGGCAATGGTGGCATCGATCCTCGACGCGACTGCCGTCGGCCCGGCCGGGGGGCAGCGGGCATGAACCACCCCGGCACGCTCCCCCGCGGGCTGGCGCGCGCCGGGGGGGTGGGGCGCGCGCGCGCGCCGCTGCGCCTGGGCCTGGCCGGCGGGGGCACCGATCTCTCGCCCTATTGCGACCGGTTCGGCGGCGCGGTGCTGAACACCACGATCGACCGCTACGCCTATGCGTTCATCGACGAGAGCCCGGACGGACGCATCCATCTGGCGGCGCGCGATATCGGCGTGGCCGAAAGCTTCCCCGCCGAGCTCGCGGCCCTGGCGGGTGCGAAGCTGACGCTGCATGCCGGGGTGTACCGGCGGATCATGGCGCAGCATGGCGGCGGAATGGCACGGCCGTTGCGCGTCACCTCCTTCGTCGATGCTCCGCCCGGTTCGGGCCTCGGCTCGTCCTCCGCGCTGGCGGTGGCGCTGGTCGAAGCGTTCCGCGCCGTCGGCGCCCTGCCGCTCGGCCAGTACGACGTGGCGCATCTCGCCTATGAGATCGAGCGGGTCGATCTGCGGCTCGCCGGCGGCCGGCAGGACCAGTACGCGGCGGCGTTCGGGGGGGTGAACTTCATCGAGTTCTTCGCCGATGACCGGGTGATCGTGAACCCGCTCCGGGTCTCGCGCGACTGTCTCAACGAGTTCGAGACCGCCCTGGTGATCTGCTTCTCCGGCGTCTCGCGCCGCTCCGAGCAGATCATCGAGGAACAGCAGCGGCGCATGGTGCTGACCGAGGGCGGCTCGCTCGACAGCCTGCACCAGCTGAAATCAGACGCGGTGGAGATGAAGCAGGCCCTGCTGCGCGGCGAGATCGCCCACATGGCGCGCATCCTCAACCGCTCCTGGGAGGCCAAGAAGCGCACCGCCGAGGGCATCTCCACCGGTCCGCTCGAACAGCTCTACCAGGTGGCGCGCGATCACGGCGCGATCGGGGGCAAGGTGTCGGGTGCGGGCGGCGGGGGGTTCATGATGTTCGTGGTGCCGCCCGAGCGGCGGGTGGCGGTGATCACCGCGCTGAACGCGACCGGGGCGGTGGCCAGCGGCGTGCACTTCACCGAACAGGGGGCGGAAGCCTGGACCGCGCCGGCCAGCGGAGCGGCGGCGTGAGCCCCGCCTGCCTCGTCTGCGAGGCGGCGCGGACGGTGCCGCACCGCGCCGTGCAGGGCGTGCAGTTCTTCGAATGCACCACCTGCCGCAGCCTGTTCGCCGATCCGGACTTCATCGCCCGTGTCGAGGCCGGCGAGGTGGGGAACTACCAGAGCGCCTATTGGGACAGCGAGATCGCCGCCGCCGAGGAGCGCAGCTATGGCAGCTCCCTCGCCCGCGTGGCCGAGACCATCCGGATGTGCCGCATCCCGGTCGAGCGCTTCATCGATATCGGTGCCGGCACCGGCTCGCTGCTCGACGCGCTCGACCGGCTGCTGCCCGAGCTCAGCGACCGTTTCTGGGGGATCGAGGCGTTCCCGCCCGATCCGGAGCGGCGCTCCCGGCACCGGAACTATCGCATCGGCACGCTGGGCGATCTCACCGAGCGGTTCGAGGCCGGGGTGTGCATCGAGGTGATCGAGCATCTCTCGCCTTCGGTGCTGCGCGGCCTCGCAGAGCAGCTCGCGGAGCGGGCCACGCCGGGCGGGCTGTTCCTGTTCAACTCCGCCCAGCCGGAGTTCGTCATCGCGCAGGATCCGGGCTATCTCGATCCGCTGGGGCGCGGCCATATCGTGTCCTATTCGCTGGCCGGGCTCGCGCATCTGCTGGGCCCGAGCGGCTTTAACGTGATCGGCCTGCCGGGCCGGGACTGGGCGTTCCTGGCCGAATACACCGGTGAGCAGCGCAACCTCGATACCGGGGCGATGCTGGACTGGCTCTGGCATCCGCGGGAGGAGAACATGGCGCTGCTGCGCACGGCACGATTCGGACCGCTGATGATCGGCATGGGGGTCGAGAGCGCACGCTGCTACCTCGAGCATGCGACCGCCAATGAGCGCACGCGCTGGGCGCTCAGGCTCAACGCCCAGCTCGAGGAGCGGGCGTGAACGACGCCCGCGATCCGCAAGCGCCCGGCCTGGCCGGACCGGGCGCCGAGATCTTCGCCGTGCCGCGCGCCGCCGACCCGCTCGCCTTCACCGGCGAAAGACTGACCTCGGCGATCGGCGGGCAGGTGGAGATCGAACATCTGCACCGGTACTGCCTGGCGCGGCAGTACTGCCATGGTCTGGACGTGCTGGACGTGGCCTGCGGGGAGGGCTACGGCGCCGCGCTGCTCGCGCAGGTCGCCCGCTCGGTGCTGGGGGTGGATGTCGAGCAGGCGGCGATCGCGCATGCCGAACGCAGCTTCGCGGCCCCCGGGCTGCGCTTCCGCCAGGGCCAGGCGACGGCGCTGCCGCTCGAGGATGCCTCGGTCGATGCCGTGGTCTCCTTCGAGACCATCGAGCATTTCGCCGCGCATGAGGACTTCCTGCGCGAGATCCGCCGGGTGATGCGTCCGGGCGGCCTGCTGATCGCGAGCTCGCCGGACCGGGATTTCTATTCCCCGCCGGGCAGCCCGCCCAACCCGTTCCATGTGCGCGAACTGAACCGGGCGGAGTTCATCGACCTGCTGGGGCGGCATTTCCGCCATGTCTCGGCGACGCTGCAGCGGCCGCTGGTGGGCTCGGTGCTGGCGCCCGCCACGGCTGACGGCGCCGCCCTGCCGCTGGTGTTCGAACGGCGCGGCGACAGCCTGCTGCGCAGCTCGTCGGGCCTGCCGCATGCGGTCTATGTCGTCGCCGTCGCCTCCGACCGGGTGGTGGCGCAGCCGCCCAGCCTGTTCATCCAGCATTCCGACCTCGACGGCCCGGCGCGACAGCTCGCCGAGGCACAGGCGGCGGCGCGGGCGGAAGTCGGGGCGGCGCGGGCGGAGGCGGAGGCGCTGCGAGGCAGCCTGGCCCGCTCCGAGCACGAGGGCGAAGCGCTGCGGGACGCATTGCGGACCACCCAGCAGGACGCGGCGGCGGCGCAGGTCGCGGCGGCTGCCGAGCAGGCCCGGCTCACCTCGTCGCGCGACGATGCGGTGCGCGAGGCCGCGTCGCTGGAGCTGCGCCTGCGGGCGATCGAGCAGAGCACCGTCTGGAAGGCAAGCTGGCCGCTGCGCCGCTTCGCCCAGCGCCATCCGGCCGCCGCCCGGCTGGCGCGGCGGCTGCTGCAGGGCCTGTGGTGGACCGTGACCCTGCAATTGCCGGCCCGCATCCGCATGTGGCGCCGGGCCCGGGCGGAACGCCGAGGCGCAGAGCCGCCGCCGCCGGAGGTGCTGACCGAGCAGGTCGATCCCGCCGCGATCGTGCTCCCCGTCCACGCCGAGCCGGTGGTCTCGATCGTCATCCCGACCTATGGCCAGGTGGACCATACGCTGCGCTGCCTGCTGTCGATTGCCGCGGCACCGCCGGCGACCGCGTTCGAGGTGATCGTCGCCGAGGATGCCTCGGGCGACGGCGCGATCGCGCAGCTGCGCCTTGTGGCCAATATCCGGCTGATCGAGAACCCGGCCAATCTGGGGTTCCTGCACAACGCCAACGCCGCCGCCGCGACCGCGCTTGGTGCGTTCGTGCTGTTCCTGAACAACGACACCCAGCTGCAGCCCGGCGCGATCGATGCGCTGTGTGACCTGCTGCGCGAACGCCCCGATGCCGGCGCGGCGGGGGCGAAGCTGATCTATCCCGACGGGCGCCTGCAGGAAGCCGGCGGGATCATCTGGGATGATGCCTCCGGCTGGAACTATGGCAGGCTCGATGACCCGCGCCGGCCGGTCTACGAATATGTGCGCGAGGCCGACTACGTCTCCGGGGCGGCGCTGCTGGTGCGCCGCGCGCTGTTTCAATCCCTGGGCGGCTTCGACCCGCATTTCGCTCCGGCCTATTGCGAGGACTCCGACCTCGCGTTCCGCATCCGCGCCCAGGGCCTGAAGGTGCTGTACCAGCCGCGCGCGGTGGTGGTGCATTTCGAAGGCGTCTCGCACGGCACCGATCTGGCGCAGGGCATGAAGGCCTATCAGGTGATCAACCAGCGCAAGCTCGCCGAGCGCTGGCGCACGGTCCTGGCGGCCGAGCATTTTCCGTCCGGCACCCATGTGCTGCGCGCCCGCGACCGTGCCCGGCTGCGGCGCGTGGTGCTGGTGATCGACCATTACGTGCCCCAGCCGGACCGTGATGCCGGCTCGCGCACCATCTGGGCGTTCATGCGCGCACTGCAGCAGGCCGGGCGGGTGGTGAAGTTCTGGCCGGAGAACGGCGTGGTCACCGGCGCCTATGCCGAGGCACTGCAGCAGGCCGGCATCGAGCTCTGCACCGCCGCCGTGCCGGGCGGGTTCGGCCAGTGGATGGAGGAGAACGGCAACGAGATCGACGCGGTGCTGCTGAGCCGCCCGAGTGTCGCTGAGCGGTTCCTGCCGGATCTGCGCCTGCATACCCGCATCAGGCGGGTCTATTACGGCCACGACCTGCATTTCGCCCGGCTGCGCCGGCAGGCCGAGGCGATCGGCGAGGCCGATCTGGCGCGCGAGGCCGACGAGGCGGAACGGCTGGAGCGCGCGGTGTGGCGGCGGGCAGATGTCGTGCTGTACCCGTCGGCCGAGGAGGCCGAAACGGCGCTGGCGATGGAGCCCGGCATCACCGCCCGCCCCGTCCTGCCCTATGCCTTCACCCGCTTCGCCAGCCCGCGCAAAGCCGAGCCGGGCGCCGCCATCCTGTTCGTCGGCGGCTTCGGCCATCCGCCCAACGAGGACGCGGCCGTGTGGTTCACCTCCGAGATCCTGCCGCTGATCCTGGCCCGCGTGCCCGCGGCGACCCTGTCGATCGTGGGATCGAACCCCACCGCCAGGGTGCGCGCGCTGGCGGACGGGCCGATCAGCATCGCCGCCAATGTCAGCGACGAGACCCTGCGCGACTGCTACGCCCGCGCCCGCGTGACGATCGTGCCGCTGCGCTTCGGCGCCGGGGTGAAGCTGAAAGTGGTCGAGGCGCTGGCGGAAGGCGTGCCGCTGGTGACCACCGAAGTGGGGGCGCAGGGCTGCCCCGGCATCGCCGAGGTGGTCGCGATCCGCGCCGATCCGGAGGGCTTCGCCGAGGCGGTCTGCCGGCTGCTGACCGACGATGCCGCCTGGGAAGCCGCCTGTTCCCGCCAGATCGCCTATGCCGCCGCACATTTTTCCGAAGCGGGGCTGCGTGCCTCGCTGCTCGACGCCTCCGGCCTGTAGCCGCTTCGATGACGGAGGCACTGACCGCCATCGGTCTGTTCCTGCTGTTCCTCGGCGCGAGCCTGCTCGGCATGTTCCTGCGCGCCCTGCTGCCCCAGCCGCATCGCAGCCAGGAGACCACCGAGGCGGTGCGGCTCGCCATCACGCTGATGGCGACGTTTTCCTCGCTGGTGCTCGGGCTGCTGACCTATTCGGTGAAAGGCTCGTTCGAGGCCGCCGACAACGATGTGCGCGGCTTCTCGATCAGCCTGATCGAACTCGACCGCACGCTGCGCGCCTACGGGCCAGAGACTGCCGGGATGCAGGCCGAGCTGCAGGACTACGTGGCCGGCGCGATCGCCAGCACCTGGCCCGACGAACCCCCGCCGCCGGGCAACGCCTATCCGCGCGTGCATGACACGCATGGCATGGAAAGCCCGACGCTGGGCGCCATCCTGGAACGGATCGGGGCGCAGGCCCGCGAACTGACACCCGAAAGCGCCATCCAGCGCAACGTCGCCAGCGATCTGCACAGCAACATCCAGCGGGTCATCGACCGGCGCTGGAAGCTGATCGAGGAGGCGCATGAGTCGATCTCGCGCCCGTTCTTTCTGGTGCTGGTGTTCTGGCTGCTGGTGCTGTTCCTGAGCTTCGGCCTGAGCGCGCCGCGCAGCATGCTGGTCTATGTCACGATCACGCTCAGCGCCGTCTCGATCGGCTCGGCGATCTACGTGATCCTGGACATGGACACGCCCTTCGGCGGGTTCATCACGCTCGACAGCACGCCGCTGCGCCTCGCGCTCGACCATATCCGCCGATAGCGCAAGGCGGCGGGTCCGATCAGACACACTCCGCGGGCTCCAGGGAGCGGCCGCTCCCTGGTCTGTCCCGATCGCCCGTCGGCACGGGTGCCCAGCGCCGGAGCGGAGGACGAGGGCGGCAGCGGCGCAGCCCCCGTCCTATCTGCCCCGCCGGGCGGCGCGCATCACTTCGCCCCGCCGGCCTGCTCGAATGCGTGCGCCGCGCGATAGATCATGCTCTCGTCGAATTTCTTGCCGATCAGCATCGCCCCCACCGGCAGCCCGTCGCTGTCGCCGCAGGGGATGGACATCGCGGGATGCCCGGTCACGTCGAAGGCGCAGGTATTGGGCAGCATCTCGAACGCGCGCTGCAGATACAGCGCGAGCGATGCATCCCTCGGCGGCAGCGGCGTCGCCTTCATCGGCAGCGTCGGCATCAGCAGCAGATCGTAACTGGCCAGTGCCGTATCATAGGCGGCCACCAGCCGGCGGGCGATATTCTGCGCCTTGGCGTAGAACCGGCCGCGATAGTGACGGATGAAATACTCGCCCAGGAACATGGTGATCTTCAGGCTGTCGGAGAGTTCGTTGGCCCGTGCCCGCCAGGCGCTGTGCGCATCCAGCAGGCTGACGGTGTAGAACCCCTTCCAGTTGAACCCCATGCCGTTGCCGGCCATCATCTGCATCTGCGCGCCCTCGGCGGCGATCGGCAGCCAGATGTCGCGGCCGATCCGGTGCATCGGGATGCTGATCTCGCTCACGCTCGCACCGAGCTTGCCGAACAGCGCTGCGGCTGCCCGCACCTTGGCATCGACATCGGGTTCCGAACCGGGCCAGCCGAAACCCTCCTTCACCACGCCGATCTTGAGACCCGCCACGCCCTTGCCCAGCGCCTCGGTGTAGTTTGCGACCACCGGCTTGGCCTGGCGCGGATCGAGCCCGTCCTCGCCGGCCAGCACCTCGAGCAGCAAGGCGTTGTCGGCGACGTTCGCGGTCATCGGGCCGGTGTGATCGATCGTGCTCTCGATCGGCATCACCCCCGTATAGGGCACCAGGCTCCAGGTGGGTTTCATGCCGTAGATGCCGCAATAAGACGCGGGCATCCGGATCGATCCGCCCTGGTCGCCGCCGATCGCCATGTCCACCTCGCCGGCGGCCACCAGCGCGGCGCTGCCCGAGGACGATCCGCCGGCGGAATAGCCCGGCTTGCGCGGGTTGATCACATCGCCCAGCGCCCCGGTGTGGCTGCCGCCGGAGAAGCAGAAGAACTCGCAATGCGACTTGCCGAGGATGGTGGCCCCGGCGTCCAGCATGCGGGTCACGATGGTCGCGTCGATATCGGGCACATAGCCTTCCAGGGTGGAGGCGCCGTTCATCATCGGCACGCCGGCGACGCAGACATTGTCCTTCACCGCGACGGTCTTGCCCTTCAGCTTGCCCTCGGGCGCGCCGTGGATCGTCGATTTCACGTACCAGGCATTGTAGGGATTTTCATCCGCCCCCGGCTGATAGCCCGGCGTGCGCGGGTATTTCACCACCGGCTTCTCGTCCGGCAGCGCCTCCACCACGTCGTAGGAGGCGAAGGAAGGTTCCAGCTGCATCAGGAACTCTGCGGCCCGTTCCGGCGACAGATCCATGCCGAGATCGATCGCGATGTCCTGCAGCTGCTCGAGCGTCGGGCGCTTGATGGTCATTGGGGCTCTCCTGGGATTGCGGGCGGGTCAGGCTGGCCTGGCCGAGACGTCCTCGCCGGTCACCAGCACGACATCGCCATCGAGGATCGGTCGGATGGTCACGGAGCAGCACGCGAGCGCCTCCGACCCGTCATGCGTGTCCATCGCAGCGGTATCGAGGAAGCGTTCATCGGTGGTGAACGGTGTCGGATCATCCTGGTTCTGGCTGACGAAGAAGCCGATCGTGGCCGGCTCGCTGGCAGCGGCATGTGCCGCGACGTCCGCCAGCGCCTGGCGCATCGTGGCTTCGTGGCCGCGGCGGGCGCGCAGCTGCGCGGTGATGGTGATCATGGCGAAACATCCTCATGCCCGGCGCAGGAAGGCCGCGATCGGGCCGATCGGCCTGACCGATGCCGGCCATGGGCCGGGGGCATCGGACCGCCCGACAGAGGATGCCCGACAGAGGATGCCGGACAGAGGATGACCAATCCGATCACGTGGTCCGGTCAGACTGATTTCTGCCACTAGGCCGCCATACCTACGAACTCGGCCACCAGTGCCGGATCCTGGATCGCCTGCGGGCTCACCTCGCGGGTGATGACGCCCTTCTGGATGATCAGCACGCGCTGCGACAGTGCAGCGATGAATTTCAGGTTCTGCTCGACCAGGATGATCGTCAAATGCCTGGCCTCGCGCAAGCCCTGAAGCGTCTCGATGATTTCGTCGATGATGCTGGGCTGGATGCCCTCGGTCGGTTCGTCGAGCAGGATCAGGCGGGGTCCGCCGCACAGGCAGCGCGCCAGTGCGAGCAGCTGCTGTTCGCCCCCCGACAGCGCTCCGCCCGGCCGGTCGAGCAGCCGGGTCAGGCGGGGAAACGAGGTCAGCACGTCCTCGATCGTGGCGGCTTCCGGGCGCCGCGACAGCAGGCAGCCCATGCGCAGATTCTCGCGCACCGACAGGGCGGGAAAGATCTCGCGACCCTGCGGCACATAGCCGATCCCGGCACGCGCACGCGCGAAGGGCGCGAGCCTGGTGATCTCCCGGCCCTCCAGCACCACCGTACCGGCCTCGGCCGGCAGCATCCCCATCAGCGCCTTCAGCAGCGTCGATTTGCCCATGCCGTTATGGCCCAGGATGCCGACCAGCGCGCCCTCGGCCACCGCGAGATCGACACCGAAAAGCACGGGGATGCGCCCATAGCCGGATTTCAGGCCGGAGACCTGCAGCATCACGCGGCCTGCTTGCCCAGGTAGACATCGCGCACCGCCTGGCTGGACAGCACACGGTCCACATCGTCCTCGATCAGGATCCGGCCCTGGTTGAACACCGTCACCGTCCTGGCGATCATGCGGATGAACTGCATGTCGTGCTCCACCACGATCAGGGCATGAACCTGGTTGATCTCGCGGATCAGTTCCGAGGTCCGCACGACCTCCTCATGGGTCATGCCGGCCGCCGGCTCGTCGAGCAGGATCAGATCAGGATCCTGCGCCAGCACGGCCGCGATCTCCACCCATTGCCGCTGGCCGTGCGCGAGCTGACCCACGATGCGGCCGGCCAGCGCGCCCATGCCCACCCGCTCCAGCGCCTGCGCCGCCTTGCGTCGCGCGGTGGCCGCGGAATTGGTGCGGGCGGCCGCGACGAAGACGTTCTCGGCCACGCTCAGCCCGTTGAACACGTTGGGCACCTGCGTCTTGATGCCGACCCCCAGCCGGGCGATCTCGTGCGTCCTGGCGCCGGTGATGTCGCGGCCGCGGAACAGGATGCGCCCGGCGCTGGGCTGCAACTGCCCGGTCAGCATCTTGAAGAACGTGCTCTTGCCGGCGCCGTTGGGGCCGATCAGGCAGCGCAGCTCCACCTCGCCCAGCGACAGATCCACCGCGTCCACGGCGGTGACGCCGCCGAAGCGCATGGTCAGCCCCTCGGCCTGCAAGAGCGGCGCGCCGGTCACCGGCCAACCCGCAGCAATGACCGGACCGCCGGCACCACGCCCTGGGGCACCAGCAGCACGAAGCCCACCAGGATCACCCCCAGCAGCAGATTGGCGTTCAGTGTCTGCTGCGAGCCGATGATCGAGATCAGGTACTGGATCGCGACCGCCCCCAGGATCGGGCCGAGCAGCGTGCCCAACCCGCCCAGCAGCACGAAGATGATGATCTGCGCCGATTGCGCCAGGCCGAACACGGTCGGGCTGATGAAGCCGCCCCAGTTGGTGAACAGGCAGCCGGCAAGCCCCGCGATCGCGCCGCCGATCGCGAACACGATCAGCTTGTACAGCCGCGGATCGTAGCCGAGCAGCGTCGCGCGGGTCTCGTTCTCGCGGATCGCCACCACCACGCGGCCGAACCGGCTGGCGAGGATCGCGCGGAGCAGCGCATACACCACGATCAGCAGGCCCGCCGTCACATACCACAGCGCCTCCGGGTCCAGCGCGTTGGACGGATCGCCCGGCCAGTTCAGCGGCGGCACCGAGGGCATGCCGTTGAACCCGCCCAGCTGCGCGGCACCGATATGATAGATGTCACCGGCGGTGGAGTTCATCACGTTGAACAGGATCACCGTCACCGTCAGGGTGATCACGCCGACATAGGCATCGCTGATCCGGCCGTAGAACATGAAATAGCCCAGCAGCGCGGCGAAGCCGGCCGGCACCAGGATCGCGAGCAGGGCGGGGACGGAACTGTCGCCCAGGTTCAGCACCGCCACCGCGTAGGTGTAGCCGCCCAGGCCGAAGAACGCCGACTGGCCGAAGGACATGATGCCGCCATAGCCCCAGATGAAGCCCTGGCTCAGCGCCAGGATCGCCATCACCAGGAACACCGTCGCCTGCACCAGGCCGAACAGTTCCACCACCATCGGCAGGCCGAACATCAGCAGCAGGCCGGCAGCGATCATGGCAAGGAAGCCGGACACCCCCAGGGCACGGTCCCCGAGGCCGAGCGGGACCCACCAGGGGGCGGCGCTGCCCGGACCCGCATCCGCGGGGGCGGACGCCGCGCGGTCCGGCGTCACAGGCTCCTCCGGAAGAACCGCCCGGTGATCCCCTGCGGCAGCAGCCGGATCATGATGATCGCGGACACCAGCAGCGCCACCTCGCCGAAGACCGGCGTGGTCTCATAGGCCGCCACCTGGTTGATCGTGCCGAACAGCACGGAGGCGATGCCGGTGCCGGTCACGATCGCCGCGCCGCCGCCGATGACGGTGATGAACGCCTTGGCGACATAGGCCGATCCCATCGTGGGCGAGACCCCCGAGATCGGCGCCAGCACTCCCCCGGCCAGTCCGGTCAGCGCCGCGCCCAGACCGAAGGTGATCATGTAGATGCGCGCCGGCGAGACCCCGAGTGCGGCGGCCATCGCCGGGTTCTGCATCGTCGCCCGCACGATCAGCCCGAACTTCGTGTAGCGCAGCACCAGCCAGACGCCGGCCACCAGCACCACCGCCATGACGATCACGAACAGGCTGTAGGCGCTCTGGCGGTACTGGCCGATGCTGAATTCCCCGAGCGGCGCGGCCACGCCCTTGACCGTGGTGCCGAACACCGTGGTGATGAACCCCACGATGAACAGGCTCAGTCCCCAGGTCGCCAGCATCGTGTCGATCATCCGCCCGTAGAGGAAGCGGATGAACCCCCGCTCCACCGCCAGCCCCACCAGCCCGACGAAGGCCGGCGCCACCACCAGCATCGACACCCAGAGATTGACCCCCTGGTTGGTGGCGAGCGCGGTGGCGTAGGCGCCCAGCATCAGGAACTCGCCATGGGCGAGGTTGATCACCCGCATCAGCCCGTAGATCACCCCGAGCCCGAGGCTCAGCAGCACCAGCGCGGCGATGCTGTTCAGCACATCGAACGCCACCAGCCCGATCACGTCCACCGCCGCGCTCCGGCGCCGCTCAGGTCTTGATGTCGATGATGAACTGCTTGTTGGTATTGGGCTCCTTCTTCAGGTCGCAAACGGCCGCGGTGTCGGACGGCGCCTGGTCGGCGAAGCTCTCCAGCACCTGCCACTTCTTGTTCACCGCCTTGCCCAGGAAGGCATTGCGGATGGTGTGATGCGTCGGCGGGTCGATCGTCGTCCTGCCGGTCGGGCCCTCGACGGAAATGCCGGTTTCCAGCGCCTCGATGACCTTCATCCGGTCGAGCGAGCCGGCCTTGCGCACCGCATCGGCCCAGAACAGATAGCCCTCGTAGTTGGTGGCCGCGAGCTCGCCGATATAGGGCACGTCGGCGCCGAACTTGTCGCGGATGGATTTGACGAATTTCACGCTGGCCGGGGTGGTCAGCTCCTCATAATAGCCATAGGCGGTCACGATCCCGTCGCTCTCGGCGGCATCGATCGTCGCCAGCTCGTTGACCAGGCCGAAGGTGGTGGAGGCGATCGGGATCTTGGATTTCATCCCCGCCGCCGCCCACTGGCGGTAGAACGCGGTGTGGTTGGTGCCGACCAGGGCGGAGAACACCACGTCGGGCTTGGCTTCCTGGATCTTGCTGATCGTGGCGGAAAAGTTGGTCACGTCCAGGGGGAAGAACTCGGTCGCCAGCACCTCCCCGCCGCCATCGCGGGTGTATTTGGTCATCCACTTGGCGGTGATCTGGCCGTAATTGTAGTCGGCGGCGACGATATAGGCCTTCTTGCCCCAGTTCTTCAGCGCATACGGCACCAGCTTGTTCACCGTCTGCGCCGGGGTGGTGCCGGTGCAGAAGGTGTTGCGGTCGCACACGCCCCCCTCGTACAGCACGTTGTAGAAATACAGCAGCTTGTTGCGGTCGAATACCGGCCGGATCGCCTCGCGCGAGGCCGAGGTGATGCCGCCCTGGACCACCGAAACCCGGTCCTTCAGGGCCAGCTGCTGGGCATACTGGGAATACATCTGGATGGTGGACTGGGTGTCGTAATGCACCAGCTCGAGCGGCCGGCCGAGCAGCCCGCCGGCGGCGTTGATCTCGGCCACCGCGATCTGCGCGGCATAATACATCGGCTGGCCGGAGGTGCCGATCGGCCCCGACAGGTCGAGCAGGCTGCCCACCTTGATCGGCTCCGCCGCCCCCGCCTTGCGCGACAGGAACGGCAGCGCCACCACGCCGGCGGCGGCTCCGGCCCTGATCAGGCCGCGACGATTGATCTTCATGGGCTTCTCCCGGTCTGAAGGACGGCGCCATCCTTACGACAGCGTGATCGGTGCGATGCAGGCGTGTAAACGCTACCAATCGCGATGGAGGTTGTCAGCAACTGTCGTGCCAGACCCAGCTTCGGCCCCGGGCGGCCACCGGGAGCGCCGCGCCCGGGCCAGCGCTTGGGCAATTGCCCAAGCCGGGGGCATCAGGCTCCGCTCAGGGCGTCATCTTCATCCCGGGCATCTCGCCCATCCCCGGCTGCGCCCCGGGCGGCAGCGCGCCGGCCTTCAGCACCTCCACGCTCACCGGGAGCGCGCCCGCATGCGCGAAGTCCAAGATAATATCGAAATGATCCCCCGGCCGTAATGCCCGCTTCAGGCCAATCAGCATCAGATGCATCCCCCCCGGCGCCAGCACCAGCCGGTGGCCCTGGGAGATCTCGGCGGAAGCGACCGGGCGCATCCGCGCCACGCCGCCCTCGGAGACGCTCTCGTGCAGCTCGACCGCCTCGGCGATCTCGCTGCTCGCGCCCTTCAGCCGGTCCGGCGCGCCATGATCGGTCACCTCCAGATAGACCACGCCGGTCCGTCCGGCCAGCGCGGCGCGGGCAAAGGCGTGATCGACCACCAGCGTCCCCGCCGGCGCGGCGGCGGCGAGCAGGCAGAAGGCGGGCAGCAGAAGGCGGCGCATGAGCGGGTTCCCGGCAGCGGCGCCCGTCCAGGCTGGAAGGGCGGAGGCCACCATTTTGCCACGGCATCGGCCCGAGGTCGAAGCCCGCCCTCGTGGCGCTGCCGCGGCGGGGGGGTGGCGGATCAGCTCCTCCTTCTCAATTCTGATGGTTCATGCCATCTGAACGGCCAAGCGGCGCTGTGCCAACCCGCCGGATCAGCCAAGATCGCGGAAATTGCGGACCATCGGATGACCCTCGACGATCTCGGCAGACGTCATGGCAGCGACAAATCCTCGCTGACCCACGACTATCTCTCCCTCTATGAAACGCAGCTCCGCCCGATGGCAGGCCGCAAGATCACCCTGATCGAGTTCGGCGAGGCTGATCGCGCCGCACTCGGCATGTGGGAGGAGTTCTTCCCCGAGGCGACCATCATCGGGGTGTTCCAGGACGAGGCCGCGCGCAGCCTCGCGCGCGGGCGGATCCGCATCGAGATCGGTCGCCAGGACGATCCCGAACTGCTGCTGCGGCTGATCCGCGCCGGCCTGCCGGACGTGGTGATCGACGACGGCTCGCATCGCTGGGCGGACCAGATCGCGACGCTGAAATTCCTGTTCCCGGCCCTGGCCCCGGGGGGGCTGTATATCGTCGAGGACCTGCACACCAGTTTCGGCACGATGGCCAGGACCTACGGCGCGGCGGGCCAGCCATCGGCCTTCGACTACCTGACCGGGCTGCTGCCCGGCCTGGTCCGCGGCCCCGATCCCGCCCCGGCGGCCGACCCGTTCGCCCATTATCTGGCCAATGCCGCCCAGCAGGTCAGCTTCGCCGCCCGGACCTGCCTGATCCGCAAGCGCGAGATGAAAGGCATTCCGCTGCTGCGCAGCTTCCCGCTGGAACAGGCCGAGGTCGAGGTGACCCGGCTGGACAATGGCGGGGCCTATCGCCGCGGCCCGATCCGCATCGTCGACCAGCCGCCCAGCCTCGCCGCGATGATCGAGCCCGAGCTGCGCCGCCCGCTGGTCGAACCGCCGGCGGCGCGGGTCGGCTTCCTGCAGGACGCGACCGTGCTGGGCCGCGGCCTGGTGGTCACCCAGAACGGCAGGCTGATCGGCGAAAGCCTGATCAACAGCGCCGGACGGATCCATTCGCTCTACCGCATCGGCGACAGCCGGATGCTGGTGCCCGAACGCGACATCGCCCCGCGCCGGCAGCTGCGGGACGGGGAATGCGTGCTGCTGAAGCAGACCTGGGACGACAATTACGGCCACTGGCTGGTGGAATCCCTGCCCCGGGTCGCGCTGGTGGCGGAACTGCGCAATCTCTCGTCCTGCACCTTCATCGTCGGCCAGGCGCCGGCGCCGATGGCCAAGGTCTATGCCGATTCGCTGTCGCTGTTCGGCATCCCGGAAGGCCACATCCTGGCCCTGCCCGACGAGCCGATGCGGGTGGACCGGCTGATCTACCCCGCGCCGCTGACGGTGCAGCCCTGGGTCAAGGCCCCGCGCGTCGTCCGGGTGCTGGAGCAGATCGCCGAATGGCTGAAGCACTGGGGCGCCGGGCAGAAGCGGCCGGAAAAGCTCTATGTCTCGCGCAACCGCACCGGACGGCGCCTGCTGCGCAACGAGAGCGAGCTGATCGAGGTGCTGGTCCAGCTCGGCTATGAGGTCGTCCATCCCGAGGAAATGAGCTTCTTCGAGCAGGTGGTCGCTTTCTCCTGCGCCCGCCGCGTGGTCGGCAATCTGGGGGCGGCGCTGACCAATCTGGCCTTCGCGCCGCGCGGCGTCGCGCTGCTCGCCTTGACCAGCGAATACATGAAGGACGATTTCTTCTGGGACCTGCTGGCCCACAAGGACGGGAGCTATGTCTCCCTGCACGGCAAGGCCGACGATCCGGCCCAGGGCATGCAGTCGGATTTCACGATCGGGCTCGACCGGTTCATCGAGGTGCTGATGTCCTTCGAAGCCGGCTGAGCCCGCCGCCATGCCCGGGACAAGCGGCTCCCGGCGCAGCCGGTCCGCGGCCAGGGCCCCGGCGGGAGCCCACCGATGGCAACAGCGGCGCGAAGCCCGGGCCGTCCCCCTCAGACGCGCGGCCGGTCCCCCAGCAGAGCCGCCAGCCGCGGCTCCATCATCGCCGCCATCCGCGCCATGCCCTCGGCGGTCGGGTGCAGGGCCGGCCGCGGCGGCGTCATCCGCGGATCGTAGAACAGGCCGTGGTCGAGACGCCCCTGCCGCAGGAATACCGGGCTCACATCCAGATAGACCGGCTGATCACCCTGGCCGTAGCGCGCGGCAAGGCCGGCATTGATCGCGGCGGTGGTCTCATCCACCCAGGCCGAGCGATCGCTGGGCAGCACGCCCAGCAACAGCACCCGCGTCGCCGGCAAGCGCTGGCGCAGGGTCTGCAGCACCGCCGCGATACCGGCCAGAGTGTCGGCGGCGGACCAGTGCACGCGGCCGAGATTGTTGGCCCCGATCAGCACCACCGCGGCGCGCGGGGTGATGGCATCCAGCTCGCCATTCTGCATCCGCCACAACAGATTGGCGGTGGTGTCGCCCACGAACCCCAGATTGACCGCGTTGCGGCCGCCATAGAAGCGGTCCCAGACCGGGCGGTAGTCCAGATAGTCGGGTGGTCCGGCGCGCTCCCAGTTCTGGGTGATGGAATCGCCCAGAAAGATCAGGTCCACATGGCCCTGGCGCAGTCTGGCCAGCACCGCCGCGTGCCGCGCCCGCCACCACGCCAGATCGAGCCGCGCGATCGGGGTCGCGGCCAGGAGGGTCGGCGAAGCCGTCGCCGTTCCGGCGGAAGGTGAAGCGGTGGCCGCCAGGCCGGCGGCCAGCAGGCGGAGCGCGGCGCGGCGCCCGAGGAGGGACCGGCCGGGCAGATCAGCCTCGGTGTTCGGCGTGGTGCGCGACATCCATCCCCCCGATCGGCCGCCACCGGAAACCCCCGGCCTGCAGGCCTGGTCCGGACGACCGGAGACTCGGACGGAACGGGGAGTCCGATCAAGGGGCGCAGGATGATCGTCGGGGTGCGCGAAGCCGGCGCGCGGCCGCACACCGAGGGGAACCGCCCCAGGGGCGCCAGCCCAGAGGCGCCGATCCATCAAAAACGACCTGGGGGCAC
>VFSW01001846.1_pt1 | contig 32072 bp, 23 predicted proteins | sample 5358111 | NCBI WGS metagenome assembly VFSW01 (sample SAMN11554181, study PRJNA540505) | mine drainage metagenome | isolation source: sediment from site ElyBrook_90M | place: USA: Ely Copper Mine, Vershire, VT | collected 2017
AAAGCGCCGCAGCCTTCTCACCAAAGCGGGGGCGACGGAGAGGCCAGCGCCCGCAGTTGCGACCGACGATCAGCTTCTCTCTGCGCTGCAGAGCTGCTCGCTGGCTACTTGGCAGGCACAGACCGATGCCCTGCCCGCTCAGATTGCCAAAGCGCACAGCGCCGCCATTGTCGAAGCCGAGCCCAAAGCCAAAAAGGTCACCCTGCGCGCTGCAACCATCCACAACCCGGATGAACTTTCGGCCTGGCTCGACCAGACCAAGACTGCCATTGAAGCCGCCCTAAAAGATGGGCCTGTGATTCTGTAAGGGACGAAGGATGCCGATTTCTCTTTCGCGGGAACACCGCAAGCTGCTCGAAAACACCACCGCTCAAGCCCGTGTACTGGCGGAGGCGGCGAGCAAGGCCGCTCTGGAAAACCTTGCCGTGCATGAAAAGGAGTATCGGCCTCACATGGCAGATCAGCCTCTGCTGCGCGATCTGCGCAACCGGCTGCGTTCGCGGGCCAGGGCTCTTGGCGATGTACGCGATGCGAAGGGTGAGCAGAGCACCCGGCATCTCACCGAGCTCGCCGCCTATGAACATTGGCATCGGCTGCTCTTTACCCGCTTTCTGACCGAGAACCACCTGCTCATCACCGATGAGGAGAATGGCTCGGTGCCGATCACGCTCGACGAGTGCGAAGAACTGGCTCCCGAGCTTGGCGCTCGCGATGGCTTTGATCTGGCCTGCCGCTTTGCCAGCCGCATTCTGCCGGGCGTGTTCCGTCGCGACGATCCCGTGCTTGAGCTTCCCATTGCGCTGAACGATCAGGTGGCCATGCGCAACCTGCTCAATTCGCTCCCCTCGGAGTGCTTCCAGGCGGATGACGCGCTTGGTTGGACCTATCAGTTCTGGCAGGCACAGCGGAAGAAGGAAGTCAACGACTCCGGCAAGAAGATCGGCGCGGATGAGCTGTCGCCGGTTACGCAGCTTTTTACCGAGGACTACATGGTGGAGTTTCTGCTCCACAACACCCTCGGTGCATGGTGGGCAGGCATGCTCGGCCCCATTCAGGCCGACACGGAAGAAGAAGCGCGTCTGCGTGTCGGGCTCGATGCACGCGAGGGTGTGCCTGCAATTGTATGGAGCTATCTGCGCTTTGTGCAGGATGAGACGACCAAGCTGTGGAGCCCAGCAGCGGGAACCTTCGATGGATGGCCTCGCGAAGCGAAGTCGGTGACTATCCTCGATCCCTGCATGGGCAGCGGGCATTTCCTTGTCTTTGCTCTGCCGTTGCTGGTGCGTCTGCGCATCGAAGAGGAAGGGCACGCGCCGAAGGATGCAGTGGTTGCTGTCCTCCGGGACAACATTCACGGCCTGGAACTTGATGAGCGCTGCACGCAGATTGCAGCCTTCAATGTGGCGCTGACGGCGTGGAAGCTGGCTGGGTATCAGAGGCTGCCGCAGTTGCATCTAGCCTGCTCCGGACTTGCTCCAAGTGCAACAGAAGAAGAGTGGATTGTACTTGCGGGTGAGGATGACCGGCTACGGCGCGGCATGATTCGACTGTATGACCTGTTCAGGGATGCGCCGGTTCTAGGAAGTCTCATCGCCCCCCACACTGAGGCCGGACATCTCATGGAGGCCGAATTTAACGAGCTTGCCCCTCTTCTTTCTTCTGCACTTAGGATCGAGTATGGCATACAACAAAAGCCTGATAACGACAGCATCGAGCTGTCAGTCGTGGCTCAGGGACTTTCCAAAGCTGCAGAGATACTGGCTGCCAACTTCAGCTTAGTAATAACCAATGTCCCCTATGTGACGCTTCGTAAGCAATCAAACTGTTTGAGTGATTTTACAAAGAATAACTATTCACACTATAAACAGAACCTGGCAACATGCTTTCTTGCGCGAATGCTGAAGTGGGGTAGTGACAGCGGTATTTGCGCCGCGGTGATGCCTCAAGATTGGATTTTTCTTGATATTTACGAAGACATGAGAAGAACTCTCATATCAACGACAACATGGCTTTCTATGGTTCGACTTGGAACAAAAGCCTTCCGCTCTCCGATGTGGGATATGAACATTATGTTATTTGTCTGCTCGTCCGAGAAGCCGAAGACGACATCTGACTTTGCAGCTCAAGATGTATCAGAGTTCAAGACTGCCGAGGAAAAGGCTGATGCCATTTCGTCATCAATTCCGCTGCTTATTTCCCAACATGAGCAACTTGCAAACCCTGATGCCAGAGTGGTGCTCCAGGGAAAAGAAGAGTCGTTACCTCTTTCGCGGGCAGCAACAGCACTCATGGGCATTTCTACAGGAGATGGCATTCGATTCAATCGCAATTTCTGGGAAGTGCCTACCTTGGGTACAACTTGGAGTTGCTTACAAAGTACGGTCAGCAGGACGCAATTCTTTGGAGGCCAGTCAGAGATAGTTCGTTGGGAGCAAGGACAAGGTGAGATTTACGAACTTGCACAGAGTGTTAAACATCTGAATCATTCTGCTCAGAACTGGGCACGCGGCAAACCATCATGGGGAAAACTAGGAGTTGTTATCAGCCAGATGGGCGACCTAGCTGCGACTCTTTATATGGGAGACGCTTACGATTGTAATTGCTGTGCAATAGTTCCGATTGATTCAGAGGATCTGCCAGCATTGTGGGCATATTGTCAATCAACCGAATTCGCGGAACAGGTGAGAATTCTTAATCAGGCTCTCAAAGTTCCGCCGCACACTCTGTTAAAGGTACCTTTTGATCTTTCTCGTTGGCAAGATGTTGCTACCGATCTTTACCCTGATGGCTTGCCCAAACCGCATAGCGATGACCCAACCCAATGGCTTTTCAATGGCCATCCGAAGGATTCGGATCAGCCTTTGCATGTGGCTGTTGCGCGTCTGCTCGGCTATCAGTGGCCGCGTCAGACCGGTAGTAGCTTCCCCGATTGTCCCGCTCTTGGCCCAGATGGTCTGGAGGGACTCGCTGACGACGACGGTATTGTATGCCTGCCAGCAGTCAACCACGAACAACCCGCGGCCAATCGGCTGCGCTCGTTGTTGGCGGCAGCCCTCGGTACATTTGATGATGCTTCGCTTCTTGCAAGTGCAGGGTTAAAGGGCAGCAAATCTAAGACGCTGGAAGCGTGGCTTCGGGATGAATTCTTCGAGCAACACGCCAAGCTCTTCCACGACCGTCCCTTCCTTTGGCATCTCTGGGATGGTCGGACAGATGGCTTCCACGTGCTAGTGAACTATCACAAGCTGGACCACGCCACCTTGCAGAAGCTGACTTACAGCTACCTGGGCGACTGGATTCAGGATCAGGCCAGAGATGCGAAAGAAGACAAGCCTGGCGCAGCGGAGCGGTTGGGCGCAGCACAGGCCTTGCAGGCTAAGCTCTCTGCCATTCTGGTAGGCGAAGCGCCGCTCGACATCTTTGTCCGCTGGAAACCGCTCAAGGATCAGGCCGAAGGCTGGCATCCAGACCTGAACGATGGCGTACGGCAAAACATCCGACCTTTCCTGCTAGCCGGCGACGTGGGCAAAAGGGATGCGGGCCTCTTTCGGGCCATTCCGCTGAAGCTGAAAGACAGCGACCGGGGCAACGAGCCACAGCGCCCGAAGGAAGAGTATCCGTGGTTCTGGTGTAAGGAAGAGCCGGGAACGGACCCTGTCGGTGGTGATGCCTTTGTGGGAACGCGCTGGAACAATGTTCACCTGACGCTGGGGAAGAAGAAAGGCGCAAAGGCATGACCGTTCTCGCGGCGATTGTTGAGTGTTTGCAGTGGGCGGCGAACTACAACAGCCACGAACTGGCCGCGCCGGCGGTGATTCTTTGGCCGGATGAAGAGAGGCTCTGGACGCAGGCGATTCCAGCTCTGCGTGCAAGCTATCCCATGTTGTGGACACTTGGGGACTACGATCCCGGCAATGCGACCGGCCCGGCTGTGTGGATACGGCATCAGATAGAAACGCAAAAGAACGGCGAGATCCCAGTGGTTTATCTTCCGGGAATCGCGCGTTCCGCGTTTCGTAGCGCGGATCAATGTCCAAAGACTCTGACGCACCTGTTTGCGCTCCAATTCCAGGGACAGTTCTGGACACAGAAGAATGGAAAGGATTGGACCCCCTTTGCCTTTCTATCGAGTGGCAATACGGGCCTCAGCCTCGATGTTGCTGCCGACCAGGAGACAAAGAAGGCTATCCAAGAGTGCCTACAGGCGCTTCTGAAGGTGGAAGTCGCTTCGCTGAAGACTGGAAAGCTGGAAGCCGCCGATTTCCGGGAGCTTGTGACGCCTGATCCTGCACGAACACTGCTGCGTTGGATGAGCGATCCAGCTCGCATTCAGCAGGAACTGACTAATGCCGGGGCAGCGTGGACCACCTTCTGTGCTGTATGCCGGAAGACGTATCACTTCGATCCCGAGAAGGATGGCGCGATCACGGCGGCCGAAAAGCTAACGAGCGGCAAGGGCGCGTGGCCGACAGTATGGCAACGATATAAGGATTCGCATCCGCGCTTTCCAGGTGTCAAGCCGCTGCTTGAATCCCTTGCGCCTTCGAGCCTTTTTGCGGAGAAGGCGAGTGAATACAAGCCACTCAGCAACCGCCATGAGGAACAGCAGTTGGCGAAAGAACTGCTCGAATTAGAGACGCTTCCGTACAAGGATGCCCTTGCAAAAATCAAAACCCTGGCCGCGGAGCATGGCCCGAGGGCAAAGTGGGTTTGGGCTGCGATGGGAGAGTCTCCGCTCGCTGTGGCGATGGAGAATCTCGCGACTCTTGTTGCGACGGTTGATTCGACAGGGGCGCCGGCCACCTGGGATGCACTCGCGGAGTTCTACAGTTCCACGGGATGGAAAGCGGATTGGAGCGTTCTGCGAGGATTGGACACCGTACGTTCCACCGCTGCCGCAAAGGCGTTGGCGGCTGCGATTCGCGCGGTCTACATTCCATGGCTTGAAAAGCTTGCAGTCACGGCGCAAGCACAAGCATCCAACTATCCAAGCCACGGTCCCAAAGCCTGCCGATGCCTGACAGTAGAAGATAGCACTGTCTATCTATTCGCCGATGGGCTTCGCATGGACATCGCCAGAGGTCTTGAAGCAAGCCTACATAAGACGGGAGAACCGGTAGAGATTGCTCTTGCCCATAACTGGGCGGCCCTGCCAACGGTGACAGCGACGGCCAAGTCCGCCTGGATGCCCTTGTCTGCGAAACTCGGTGGGCCATTGGAAGGGAGCGGCTTCCAAACTGTGGAACAGAACAATGGGAAGGCGCTTACCCATTCCCGGTTCAAGCAGCTTCTAGAAGAATTGGGAATCTCATTTCTGGAGTCTGGCGACACGGGATCGCCAACCGGGTGTGCCTGGACGGAGATGGGATCTGTCGATTGCTATGGGCATGAGCAAGGTGCAAAGCTCGCATGGCGCATTGACGAGGAGATCACTGGACTGCAGCAGCGCATATTGGACCTGCTCAACGCTGGTTGGACCAAAGTGGTCGTGACAACAGACCATGGCTGGTTGATGGTTCCTGGCGGTCTGCCGAAAGTTGATTTACCGAAGCATCTGACTGCCACCCGCTGGAGCCGTTGCGCTCTTCCTGAGGATGGTGCTCAGCATGGATACCCATTGACATCGTGGTTTTGGGATGCAGCTGAAAGCGTCGTCCTTGCCCCTGGCATCTCGTGCTTCTCTGCGGGGATGGAATATTCGCACGGCGGCCTTACCATTCAGGAATCGCTGATTCCATTGCTGACCGTAACGGCCAGGACATCCGGGACGGCAAAGGCCCTTAATCTGAAGAGCCTGAAGTGGGCTGGACTGAGATTGAATATGGTATTCACCGGCGCCCAAGGCCTCACCGTGGATATCAGGAGCAAAGTTGCCGACCCCAATAGCAGCTTTGCAAAGAGCCCGACAACTGTGTCGGCTGACGGGGAGAAGACCAGTATCCTCGTCGCGGAAGACGATACCATCGGGACCGCTGCATTTCTCGTTGTCGTCGATAAGGCAGGTCAAGTCATTTTCAAACAGCCCATTGTGATCGGAGAGAATTAGTATGCAACTCGACGCCCTGGACGAGATAGCCGCTAAGGCATTCGAGGGTTTCCTCGTTCGCAAGGACCTCGTGCGCCAATTCAAAGGGCAATATCCCGTTCCCACATACGTGGCGGAGTTTCTTCTAGGTAGATATTGCGCCAGCGTGGATGAAACTGAAATCCAAGAAGGTCTGGCTATCGTGCAGCGGCAATTGTCGAGCCGCACGGTTCGAGCGGGCGAGGAAGAGTTGTTTAAGGCCCGCGCGAAAGAACAGGGACGCGTTAAGCTCATCGATATCGTCAAAGCTCGTTTGGACGCCAAAAACGATTGTTTCCTGGCTGAGCTCCCCAGTCTGCGGCTGAGTGATGTTCGCATTGCGGACGAATTAGTCCACAAACATGATCGGATGCTAACGGGCGGGTTTTACGCAGAAGTGGACCTCACCTACGATCCAAGTATTGCGGAAGAGAAGAATGGACGCCCGTTTGGAATTGAATCTCTGCGTGAGATCCAGCTATCAAAGAGCGACGTTCTGGAAGCCTTGTGTCGGGGAAGGTCTCATTTTTCTTTTAAGGAATGGAAGGACGTGCTCCTGCGCAGCGTTGGTCTGGAGCCGTCGGTCCTCAGCGAGCGCACTTGTGACATCATGCTGCTCCGCATGGTCCCGTTTGTGGAGAACAATTACAACGCGGTTGAACTCGGGCCTCGCGGGACCGGGAAGAGCCATCTCTACCAGCAGGTGTCGCCTTACGCTCATCTTGTCTCAGGAGGCAAAGCTTCTGTGGCAAAGATGTTCGTGAACAACGCCAATGGCCAGCGTGGTTTGGTCTGCCAATATGACGTAGTCTGCTTTGACGAAGTGTCCGGAATCTCCTTCGATCAGAAGGATGGCATAAACATCATGAAGGGATATATGGAATCTGGGGAGTTCAGCCGAGGCAAAGAAAGTATTCGCGGCTTTGGCGGAATGGTCATGGTTGGCAACTTTGATGTGGATGTTGAGCATCAACAACGGGTCGGCCACTTGTTTGGTCCGCTCCCGGTTGAGATGCGTGACGACACGGCGTTCATGGATAGAATTCATTCCTATATTCCCGGATGGGATGTCCCGAAGGTCAGCCGCGAGCAGCTAACGGAACATTTCGGATTGGTTAGCGACTTTCTGTCTTCGTGCTGGAATCACCTGCGATCCCAGAGCCGTGTAAACAAGCTGCAAGGGCGCATCCTTTTTGGCGGAGCTTTGAGCGGCCGTGATACGACCGCCGTACAGAAGTCAATGAGCGGGCTGCTTAAACTCATGTTCCCGGACCCCGAAGCAGAGATACCTGACGAGTCCATTGCATGGGCGGCGAAGCTTGCGTTGGAATGCCGTCGGAGGGTCAAGGAACAGCAGAAACGCATCGGAGCAGCAGAATTCAGAAATACGCATTTCAGCTTTACTTTGTGCCCGGATGGAATCGAGCAGTTTGTCGCGACCCCGGAATTGCACAGCGAGAATAGTATAGGCAGCGATCCGCTCCCGGCTGGTCAAGTGTGGGCCTTATCTCCAGGTGGCGCGGATGAGAATCCGGGACTATTCCGCATTGAAGTCACAGAGGGGCCTGGAAGCGGTATCAAGATACTTAATCAAACACCCCCCGGACCACTCAAGGAAAGTGTGCGTTGCGCCGAGCAGAACTTGTATTCGAGAGCAAAGCAACTTGTGGGTGACCGTGATCCTCGCGCCCATGAGTTCACAATCCAGTTTCGTGCATTCGATGCGTGCAAAAGTGCAGCCGCGACAGGCGTACCAATCTTGCTCGCTATGAGTTCGGCCCTCGTAGAGCGTAGTCTGGAAGGCGGAATGGTAATCGTCGGGGGACTCAACCTCGGAGGGTCCATTGAACCGATTTATAACGCAGTAAGCGTCATCGAACTTGCCGCAGACAAGGGCGCACAAAAAATACTGATGCCCGTGACTGTGCGAAAGCAGTTATTTGACTTACCCGATGAACTTGCCACAAAAGTTACGGTTGTGTTTTACGCGGATGCGAGAGATGCGCTTCTTAAGGCGCTCAGCGAGTAAATCACCGCAACGGCTCGGTCCCTTCGTTGAGAATGTCCAAGTAGCGGCGATAGACGAAGAGTCGATGACGTTTGCGCCCTGTTTTCTCTTCGAGAATGCCTAAAGTGATCATGTGGCCCAGTGACTTGGCCACGGTCGGGGCTGAGATGCCAATCCGCTTTGCCGCTGAGGGGATTGCGATGATTGGGTTACGCTGCATGTGCTGGAAAACTCGCAGCACCGAGGCCGAAGGTCTGCCAAGCGTCTCAATCCTCCCCCGGTCTTGATTGAAAAGGTTCAGAATCTCGCGCGAGGCATGAGCCGCCTGTTCCGCAGTGTCACGCACACCTATAAGAAAGAAATCGAGCCAAGCCTCCCAATCGCCCTTCGTTCGTACACGGTCAAGCAATTCGTAATAGGCAGCACGATTTGTTTTGAAGTACAGGCTGAGGTAAAGAATCGGCTCTCTCAGAGCGCCCTGGGCGCAGAGCAGGAAAGTGATGAGAAGCCGCCCAAGCCGGCCGTTGCCGTCAAGGAACGGATGGATGGTTTCAAACTGAACATGAACTAGGCCGGCGCGGATGAGCAAGGGCAGGCCTGTTTGATCATCGTGCAGGAACAGCTCAAATTGATTCAGGCATTCCGCCAGCAATTCAGGCGGCGGGGGCACGAAAACGGCATTGCCGGGTCGGCTGCCGCCAATCCAGTTCTGACTGCGGCGGAACTCGCCGGGCTGCTTGCCGCTGCCGCGTCCTTTGGATAGCATGATCTCGTGAATCTCACGGATTAGGCGCAGGCTCAACGGGAAGCCGGAGCGCATTCTCTCCAGACCATGGTTCATTGCCGCGACATAGTTCGAGATCTCTTGCACATCTTCGATGGGCGCGCCGGGCGCTTCATCACTCTCATATAGCAGGAGGTCGGAAAGCGAAGATTGGGTTCCCTCGATCTGTGAGGAAAGCACGGCCTCTTTACGAACGTAGGTATAGAGAAGCAATGAAAGGTCGGGCAGAAGCGATGCCAGTCCGTCGAGTCTGCCAATGGCCTGGTTGGCTTGTTCCAGTAGAATTTGGAAGCGCGCGAGATCGACCGGCGGATCGGGGGGCAGCGGCGGAGGCATGAAAGCTCGGACAGTTTCGCCCTGAAGCTGATTGATGACGTAGCGCCCTTGTCTTCCGGTGTGGTCAGTATCTTGCACAGCATCCTTTCGTTGATTTTTCCGTAACGAAAGGATAATCCATAAACGTTTTGCTGGCAATCAAATCAGAGCTGTGATGAAGCTCAAAACATGTCTCAACCTCGCGATCTAGAAGGCAGCATACGCAATACGTTTTGCGATACGCCGAAAGGTTGGTCCATATGTGCTTACAAGGACTTAGATCGCCATCGGGGTCTTGTAAGTTGTTGTAATGCCTAAGTTTGAGATCCATGGCATGGAAGAAGTCATGGATCCGAATTCGATCGGGCCTGTAATTTCTCTAAGTGTCGTAACATTCCACGCTCAAAAGGGCATGGCATTAGTACGTTTATGGGCAATCCTCGAAATAAAGGCGCAAGTATCCGCATCCCAGTCACCCGTCGGAGAGGAAATGAGCGGCCATGTACGCCGTCGCTTCAAAAATCTTCTGTCCTAAAAACTGTGCTAAAGAATTATGAAACAAGCGAAACCTGCGAAATCCGCGAAATATCTAGCCTTTTGATTTCAATAACTTGCATTTTTTCAATAGGTTAAGAAGCTTAGGAAGGGAACGAGTCCTACCTGAGGATCCAAAGATTCAATAACTTAAAGATTTTTTCTTCACTCCCAACCCCATAGATCCCCACATGCAAACGGGCACTTTCTGCCGTTCAGTCTGAGCCCTTTTTTGCGCTATGACCATCTGCACAACCTTGGAGTTTGCCTGCAGCTTTGCTCTCAAGCTCACATTGCCGTAGACATTTATGGTCGTGGCCACATTTGCAGTGCCGCATGAGCTTTTGCTGCATGTCAACGGGGTGCATCCATGCCGTGGTCGTTGCTGACGTGAGGCGTGGAACGTGCTTACGGCTGGGCGAAGAGCAATCGGTTCGTCAGAAATCAGGAGAAGCGAATTTCAGCCCCGGGGAATCCGCACACAGAGAGGAAGCCCGCGAAGGGGGAAGGAAGCGGCACCGGACGAGTGGAGCTGATTTACTATAACGCATGTTTGGGGATGGGCAAGATTCATTTCAAACGAGTTACGAGATATGTTAGACCCTGATAGCAGAGTGACCGGGCTGTTGGGTCAGCTCGATGACCGCTTCGGTTTGGCGCATCACTTCTAGCCTCTTAAGGGTTGGGGAAGAGTTGGCTGACTGGCCAGATAGTGGCCCTTGCAGCCGGGCTGTGACGAGGTGCTTTACCATGAATTGTGAGGATTCTACCGCCGATCAGGGCCTCGGAGTTGGCGTGTCGCGCGATGAACCGGGGCGTCGAACGAATGAATCTCATGCGATAGTCCAGAACGGTTTGCAGTGAGGAAGACAGGGATGCAGATGAAACCAAAGCGCGCAGTTGTGCTCTTGAGCGGCGGGCTCGATTCGGCCACGGTGCTGGCGATTGCCAAGAGCGAAGGGTTCGAGGTGAGCGCGCTTTCGTTCTCCTATGGGCAGCGTCACAGCGTGGAACTGAAGGCTGCGCGCCGTGTTGCCCAGGCCAACGGGGTGGCCAATCACCGGATTGCTACCATCGATCTGCGGGCTTTTGGCGGCTCTGCGCTCACAGATGACATCGACGTTCCCAAAGGGCGCGCAATCGACGAAATGGCGCACGGCATTCCGATTACCTATGTTCCGGCGCGCAATACCATTTTTCTGTCGTTTGCTCTGGCCTGGGCTGAAGTGCTGGAAGCAAGCGACATTTTCATCGGAGTGAATGCGCTGGACTACAGCGGGTACCCCGACTGCCGTCCGGAGTTCATTGAGGCCTTTGAGAAGATGGCTAACCTGGCGACCAAGGCCGGGGTTGAAGGCCGTCAAAAGCTCAAGATTCACACACCGCTTATTGCTCTCTCAAAGGCAGAGATCATTCGCCGGGGAATCAAACTGGGCGTGGACTACAGCCTTACGAGCAGTTGTTACGATCCGCTGGCCGACGGGGCACCGTGCGGGGAATGCGATTCGTGTCTCCTGCGGCGAAAGGGTTTCAAGGAGAACGGAATCGAGGATCCATTGCCGTATCGTGGAGTGGGAGTTCAGGCGTCCTCATGAGCTATGTCGTCAAAGAAGTTTTTTATACCTTGCAAGGCGAGGGAGCACAGGCGGGACGCGCTGCAGTTTTCTGCAGGTTCGCCGGTTGCAACCTCTGGTCAGGGCGCGAGGTGGACCGCTCCACAGCAAGATGCAGGTTTTGCGACACGGATTTTGTGGGTACCGATGGCCCAGGCGGCGGGAAGTTCGAATCTGCAGAAACCTTGGCAGCCGCAATTGAGAGCGCCTGGCCTAAGGACTGCTCCAATGGGAAGAGATTTGTGGTCTGCACCGGTGGGGAGCCTCTGCTTCAACTGGACGAAAGCTTCATCGATGCGCTTCACGCTCGCGATTTTGATATTGCAGTGGAAACCAACGGGACAGTCGCCGCTCCGGCGGGCGTGGATTGGCTCTGCGTGAGTCCCAAGGCCGGGACGGAGTTGGTGCAGCGAAGCGGAGACGAACTAAAATTGATCTACCCCCAAGAGAGAATCGCCCCCGGGGATTTCGAAGCGCTTCCCTTCAGGCATTTTTTCCTTCAGCCCATGGATGGGCCAATGCGCGTGGCCAATACGGATCTCGCGGTGCGATTTTGCCTCGATCATCCGCGGTGGAGACTAAGCCTGCAAACCCACAAGTTACTCGGCATTCCATAGCTGTCGAGGATCAGATTGGCCATTGCGGCTCGAACAGATGGGTGCAAGGATGCCAGCGAATCAAAGGGTTAAGGTGCAACCTCCGGGACCCAAGACGGCGCAAGATGCTGACGGTCCTATGCTGTGCGACTAGGTCACCTTCTCGGACACGGTTTATGATCCCAGCATGATGGTCGCGGAGGTGAACCGGCTTTCCCGGTGGACGATGGAGCATTGCGCCAAGCCCTGCGCCATTGCTGGCTGCTTCGTGCTTGTCGCTCTGTTATGGACTTTTCCGCTGCAACACGTTATTGCTTACCCATTCGTCTTTCTCTTCTTCGGCGCGGTGATGGGCAGCGCATGGTTCGGCGGTATCATCGCCGGTTTTGTGGCGGTCGTTCTGTCGTCCCTTCTTATCACGTACTTCTTCATCCCTCCGTTATTTTCAATTTCAGTAGCAAAGGAATCGCAGAGCTTTTTGGCCGCGTTTATTCTGTGCGCCATCGCCATTACAGTGGTCAGTTCAGCGAGGAAGCGGAGCGAGACCGCGGTTCGCAATGCTCGTGATCAGCTTGAAGCCAAGGTGCAGGAGAGGACCGCTGAGTTGCAGCGTTCCAATGTCGAGATTCAAGAAAGCGAGCGGCAGTTGCGTCTGCTGACAGAGGCTATTCCGCAACAGATATGGCGTGCGGACAACGCTGGTCGCATCGAGTATTGCAATCATCATCTACGCGATTACGTCGGAAGGAAAATAGAAGGGCTACGAGGCGGCGCATTCTTCAGCATCCTGCATCCAGAGGACGAGCCCGTGTTCCGTCAGGTCTGGAATGAGGCGCTTGCATCCGGCGGCAGGTTCGAGGTGGAGGCACGCGTGCGCGGAGCGGACGGCGCATATCGCTGGTTTCTGGTGCGGAGCATTCCGCAGCATTCTGAAGATGGCCAGATCGCGCGCTGGTATGGCATTCACATTGACATTCAGGAGCAGCGCCGTGCGCAACTGGGGCTGGTGCAGGCGCAGGACGATCTCGCACACCTGTCACGCACGCTCAGCATGGCGGAGATGGCGGCCTCAATTGCGCATGAACTCAATCAGCCGCTTACGGCGGTAGTGACGCATGCCTACGCTTGTCGCGAGTGGTTGCACAGCAAGCCTGCAAATCTAGAGAAAGCCTCAGCGACAGCGGAGAAGATTGTGCAGGAAAGCACGCGGGCCAGTGCCGTGGTCAGCCGTGTGCGCGCTTTGTTCCGCAAGGAAGCGCAGGTGAGGGAACTGACGGATGTGAACCGGATCATCCAGGATCTGACGCGCCTGCTACGCGACGAAGCAATCCGTCGCGACGTGTCCATCCGGCTCGTGCTGTCTAGCGACATTCCGCAATTGGAGATCGACCCAGTGCAGATCCAGCAGGTGTTGCTGAACCTGGCAATGAACGGCATGGACGCCATGACGCAGGTTGCCGGACCTCGCGAACTTTCCATCCGAACAGAGAAGCACGGCGACGGCGAGGTTCTGGTAGCGGTGGAAGACCGTGGGCCAGGCACCGTACCCGAAATTGCGGCCAGGATGTTTGAGCCCTTCTTTAGCACCAAGCCGCAGGGCACAGGTATGGGGCTGGCAATCTGTCGTAGCATTGTCGAAGCACACGACGGACGGCTCTGGGCGGTCAACTCCGCGCAGGGCGGCGCCATTTTTCAGTTTACGATTCGGGCGCAGTCATGACAGAGAGATCAGAAGCAGCCTTGCGAGCACGCGAGACAGTCTACATCGTGGACGACGATGCATCTATCTGCGAAGGGCTGTGTAACCTGCTTGAAGCGGTTGGTATCAACGCCGAGCATTATCCATCCGCAGAAGCATTTAGAGAGTGCTGGAGTGGTTCGCTTGCTGGGTGCCTGCTGCTTGATGCGCGCCTGCCGGGGATGAGCGGCGTGGAGTTTCAGGAGCAAATGCGGGAGTCGGGTATCCGCATTCCTGTAATCTTCATGACTGCGCACGGCGACATTCCGATGGTGCGCAAGGTGATGAAGGCGGGTGCTGTGGAGTTTCTCACTAAGCCTTTTCAGAAAGAAGAGCTGCTCGACGCCGTTGAGCAGGCGTTCACATCCGATCGTGAGCGCCGCCAGGAAGAAACGATTCTCAACTCGATCCGCAGGAGTATCGATTCTCTCACAGAGCGCGAGCGCGAGGTGATGGCGATGGTGACCGCGGGCCTGCTGAATAAGCAGATCGCCGCCGAGTTGAGCCTGAGTGAGATCACCGTCAAACTTCATCGACGCCACGTGATGGAGAAGATGAAAGCAGGCTCGTTGGCGGAGCTTGTGAAGATGTGCGAACGAGTCAAGTCGCCTTCGTGGACGAGCTCGCAGGTTTGAGGGAAAGCTCTCGTACGTGCCAGCCAGCTACTTCCAGCACTGGCGATCCTTGTGAGACTGACTATACCAAAGCATAGGTTGTAATCATGTGCTCCGGGTTTTACCCTCTCTTCATACTGCTTGGCAAATGGTAGTCATCTCTGTAGTGGGGCGGCAGTTCCTATGAACGAATGCTCCCTCCGCTACTGCATCAGCAGCAGCTTTTTGCATAAGTACCCGCGCCAATCCAACCCTGGTTTGGGTGGCCAATCTGGCGATCTGGAAGAGATAGACATCTGGTTCACGTCCATGAACCTGAAGCGACCGCAGCTTGTCTCACGGAAGAGCGTTGGGCACTGAAGCGCATCTGGCTCAGGTGTTTCTGCAAGCATTCATTGACCCTCAAGCGCTTTGAGAAAGTGCTGAGCAAAACTCCTGATTCAGCACGGCGGATGCAACGTCCCGATCCCTTCTTCTACTAGATTCGACCGCAAACAGTTCTGTGAAGACAAATTCTGAATGGAGGAACTACACGATGAAATCCATTGTGCAGCGAGGGACATCACCATCCTTTGCACAGAAACTCTCCCGTTTGGCAACTCGCCTACGCGACGCTGAGTGGAGGCGCTACGGCGCAACTCTTCTGGCCGGCAAAGTTGTGGGGGTCGGTGTCGCACTGTTGGTTATGGCTGCTGTCACAGGACTCTTCTTTACCAAAGTCCTCGCTGCCGACACAACGCTGAGGGCCGCCGACGTTGTGAACCCTGTGAACACTGCCTGGACGCTGATCGCGGCTTTCCTGGTGTTTGGAATGCAGGTTGGCTTCACCATGCTTGAAGCCGGATTTTGTCGTTCACGCGAGACGGTCAATGTGCTGATGGAGTGCATCGTTGACACATGCCTGTGCGGCATTCTTTTCTATGCCATCGGCTTTGCGTTCATGTTCAGCCACGGCAACGGATTCATCGGCTATCACTGGTTCTTTCTGCAAGATGCCCCAGAGACGTACGAGTCTACAGGCGTAGCGTTCCTGGCGGTGTGGATCTTCCAATTTGCCTTTGCCGACACCTGCTCTACCATCACATCGGGAGCCATGATCGGCCGCACCGGCTTTGTTGGCGACCTGATCTATTCGCTGGGCGTCTCCGGTTTCATCTATCCCATCATCGGCCACTGGGCATGGGGCCCGGATGGATTTCTGGCCACCATGGGCGCGTCGGGCTACTTCCTGCCCAGCCTAGGCCAAAGCTTTCATGATTTCGCCGGATCTACCGTGGTACATACCATTGGCGGGTTCATCGCTCTCGCCGGATCGATCATTCTTGGTCCTCGGCTGGGTCGCAAGTTCAAACGAGATGGCGGCGCACCAATGCTGCCCCACGATCTCACAATCGCGGCCTCTGGCGGTTTGATTCTGTGGTTCGGCTGGTACGGATTCAACCCCGGCTCGACGTTGTCTGCCATGGACTTTGTGGGCATTGGCCGCGTTTCTGCCAACACCACGCTTGCTGCTTGTGCGGCAGGTCTCACGGCCATGACTTATGCCTACTTTCTCAGCAAGAAGTGGGATGTTGGGTTCACGGTCAACGGCTTTCTTGCCGGGCTGGTAGCGATCACCTGTCCCTGTTACTGGGTTAGCCCTACCGGCGCCATCATTCTTGGTGGCGTGGCGGGTGTCCTTGTCTGCATGGGTGTCGAACTGTTGGAGTGGCTGCGCATTGACGATCCAATTGGCGCCGTTCCAGTTCACGGATTCTGCGGTATTTGGGGCACGCTGTCACTCGGTCTGTTTGCCTGCGGCAAGTATGGTGCAAGTGGACCAACCGCACCTGACAACTCGGCTCCGCTCGCGGGGCTCTTCTATCACGGCGGATTCACTCTTCTAAAGGCACAATTCATCGGCAGTGCCATCATCACCCTCTCCACGTTCGGTGTTGCTCTTGTGCTGATGTACCTGGTCAACCTGACGGGCACGCTTCGTGTCTCTGAGGAAGGCGAGTTGTATGGCCTCGACCTTCACGAGCATGGCATCTCTGCCTATCCGGAGTACGTCATTTCCTCTCTGGCTGCGCCGGCTGGCATGCCGAAGGACTTGACGGGGCCTGGGGCTGGTGCCTGACGCGATGACTCCGCGCGGCGCAAGTCTCTTCACAGTCCATTGATCGATAGCAGGAATCGAGGAGCATATGACGAAAATCGAAGCAATCATTCGGCCAAATAAGTTTGAAGCCGTAAAAGCAGCTCTCATCCAACTCGGCGTGGAGGGTATGACCGTTTCAGAAGTTCGCGGACATGGACGTCAAAAAGGTCACACCGAGGTATTCAGGGGGAGAGAGTATGACGTTGACCTACTGCCTAAGGTCAAGCTGGAACTGGTCCTCAAGGACGAGGCCGTCGAACCGGCAATCGCGGCAATCTTAGATGCCGCCTACACGGGCAAGATCGGTGATGGCAAGATCTTCCTCTACAAACTTGACGAGGCAATCCGTATTCGCAGCAAGGAACGGGGCGTCACAGCAATCTAACAGCCTCCATTCCCCAACTCGCAGCAGGAGGTCTCCATGTCGTTTGTTTCTGCCACTGCCCCCTTCGATCCCCACAGGAACAATTGGAGGTTGGAGGGGATTCCCCGGTTGGCGAAGCAAATATGCAACGCCAGCCAGTTCCTACGGGGTCTCCGCGTTCAGATGCGCTTCGGAGAACTTACGCGGGCCCCGCTGCAACTGCTCCGTCTCGAGATACTCTCGGAGGTTGTGGAATGCGACTGGCTTGCTCGCGCTCCGGACCCTTGGGATGCAGACCTGTCGCGAGGTGTTCGACAGCGGCACGCATCGCTACAGACGCTAAAGGATGCGATTGATGTGCGCGCCCTGCTTTTCGATACTTTGCCGCAGGTCAAGACGGCGCGCTTTCGCGTCTACCGCGCATCCTCAAGTTATGCACGGGAGATGATCATTGAAGGATGTACGCAACGTAGTGACGGTGCTTTTCGCACGGTTCAATCGCTCGCGATGCGCGCCAAAGTGTTAGGGTTCCACTTCTATCTCGAAAATGACATCCTGTACGGAATTTCAACCGAGGAGCAGCGCTGTGTCGAGGTTTAGCCAGGTGGCACAGTAATTGAATCGTGCTTTCGAGAATTACAACTTCTGGATCTCTGTAAACACGCATTGCAGTGACATGGCAACGTAATGTTCGTGCCCAGGCCATCGGAGCTTCGTATGTAAACCGACGACGTCGTCAAAGTACTTGATCAGGCGCACGAAGTGAGGTCCAAGCCACAGACCTTGACGGGAATTGACGACCTGCTCATTGCATGAGGCGCTTAGCTCAACGATGCCTTTCAAGGCATTCTCCTGGCGCAGCAAGGCTCTATCTGCCAAAGCCTTGCTGCCCATTTTTTGATCACTGTATTTAGCTGTCATACCGACGATACTTGCCGGTCGTGCTTATTTCGACGGCGACTAGATATTCCTTGTTCTTCCGGCGGATGCCTCGCTGGTGCTTCCGGCGGTGCTTGGCCCGGAGGGTTTGAACAAGTGTCCGCAGTACGCCGAGGAACAGGAGGGACCGATCACCCAGCCGAATATTCTTCGGTAAAAGAGATGCAGATGGAGGCCTGAGACGAGCCCGTCTCTTCGTTCGACGAAGGATTGAGGCTTTCATTTCGCCGGAGTGGGTTGTACTTTGCGAGAGTGACGGGTTAAAGGTCCTGCATCAATTCCTTATCCTGCGGAACGCGAAGCCATTTACGTTAGCCGACACGCTTTGCACGAAGATGGCTGTCGAGAAATTCCTTGAGAGCAACAGCATTGTTGTGCTCCATATCGTGAGAGCTGTAAATCAGCGTGACTGTGTAGTGACGTGCTGCCTGAAGGATTGGATGCCACGCATCGGGACGTTCTTGCAGCTCCGCGAAATATCTCTTCCGGAATTCGTTCCACCGTGCTGGAGCGTGCCCAAACCACTGCCGCAACTTAGTGCTCGGCGCTGCATCCTTCAGCCATGCATCGATGGGTAGCGAGGATTTCTTCACTCCCCTTGGCCACAGACGTTCGACTAGATAGCGAGAACCATCCTGACTGCCGGGCGGATCGTAGACACGCTTCAATTGAATCATGGGATTCCTCCATAGGCGTTCTTCTTCTGCTCGCGATGGTGTGCCGCTCGCTTGCCTGTGAGAGCGAATGCGCGATCCTGATGGAGAATATTATAGGACGCCACGCGGAGGCAGCAGCGGCATGAAGCCTATACCTCGGCCTCGTTTTCACGAACATGCAACTCTAGCAGAGTTAGCATTCCGCGCCGGTGTGAGGATTGGGGAAGCTATCAGAATTGTCAGAGTCGCTACGGTCGAGGCAGGCGAAGTCCTTTTCGACGGCTATCTCAAGGAGGCCTCGTGAGCCAAGAGTGACGGTCGCGTAGATTCCGGTTTGATCGCTATTTCCCCATGTTTTGGCTTGGACGCTAGGGAGGATCACAGATATTTCCGGAGGAGTGAATTGGAGTGTTACCTCATCGACAAAGGGTCCATGCTCAAGTGCATAGGTCAGGCGAGATTGTCCGTCTTCGGTAAAGCAGATCGAGTCTTCGATGCGGCCGGTTTGCAAAAGCATCTCCAACTCAGAGCGCGTCACCCGCAATCGCAATGAGTTACCTTTGATACGCAACTTCACAGTCTGCCTCAGGATCCTCAAGGCCGCTCGATGATCGGTGCGGCCCCAAACGACTAGTAGACATCGCGCTGGTAGCGGCGATGGTCCCTTAATTGTTGCATGTAATTCTTGGCGTCGTCATGCGACATGGACCCCTGCGTCTCGACGATGCTGTGCAAGGTTTTATCCACGTCCTTTGCCATGCGGAAAGCATCGCCACAGACGTACACGAAAGCTCCTTCTTCCAGCCATGCCCAGAGCTGCTTTGCATTCCGAGTCATCAAGTCCTGCACATAGACTTTGTGCTCCTGATCTCGCGAGAACGCCGTATCGAGCTGCCGGATGTGCCCGCGCGATGCCATGTTTTCGATTTCCTCGCGATAAAGGTAGTCGGCTTTTGCCGTGCGCTCGCCGAAGAAAAGCCAGTTTCGACCCGTCGCTCCGGTGACCTGTCGTTCGTGCAGAAAAGCGCGGAAAGGCGCGATGCCGGTTCCCGGGCCGATCATGATGATCGGTGCGGAAGAGTCTTCCGGCAGGCGGAATTTCTTGTTGGGATGGATGTAAAGAGGCAGACTGTCTCCTACTTCGACACGGTCGTCGAGCAGGGTGGAGCAGACACCACCGCGGTCGCGGTCGAGAGTGCGAAATCGAACCACCGAGACCGTTGTGTGGACCTGACCGGGATGCGCCAGTGGGCTGGATGAGATGGAGTAAAGGCGCGGCGTGAGCCGGGGCAGCATCTTTACCAGCTCCTCTGTGGTCTGGATCGTGCCTGGACACTCTCTCAGCAGATCGATGAGATCGCGACCGTGAAGGTAGCGTTCAAGCTCTGCCTGTTGCTCGGGGATCATCAACGCATCTAACCAGGTGCACCGTGCAAGAGCCGCAAATTGAGAAAGCATGTTGCGTGTAAGGCGCGTAATCGCGAACTTTTCCAGCAGAGCCTGCCGCAAGGGCAAAGAGCCTGCCTTGGGGACTTCGATCAGCTCGCTGCCGGTGAAGGGAAGCAGACCAAGGATTGTGTCGACAAGTTCCGGGCTGTTATTGGGCACCACGCCGCAGGCGTCGCCCGCCTCGTATTGCATGGACGATTCGTCAATTGAAAAGCTTAGGTGGATGGTTCTCTTGCTCGACGACGGAGCAGTGAGGGCGCGCTTTTCAACGACAGGAGCAGAGAAAGGGTGTTCGCGAGAAGGATGCGATGTAGCCGGAGCTGCTGCGACAGGCGTCGCTGCCGAAATTGGCGTTACATCCCCGGCGGGGACAGCAGGCGAGGCGGCAGCCAGAGACGGTTTTGCGATCTCGCGAAGTCGGCCTTCGATAGCCGACTTCCACGCAGCGTACGGCGCATCCACTTCCACATCGCTGTCGATGCGATCCATTAGTCGCGTTGCTCCTAGTCCATGTAACTTCGCGTCCAGGTCTTTGCCGAACTGACAGAAGTGCTCATAGTGAGAGTCGCCCAGAGCAAAGAGCGCATAGGAGAGGTTGCCCAACAGCGGGAAGTGCTCCACGCATAGCTGCTGGAAAAACGGCTGCGCCGCATCCGGCGCCTCGCCCTCGCCATATGTGGAGACGATGAAAATGGCGTGGTGCTCCGCGGCAAGCGTAGCAGGTACGTAGCCCTCGAGAGAGGTGAGAACGGCTTCAAAGCCAGCAGTCTTGAGATGCTTTGCAAACTTGCGCGCGAGGCCCTCAGCGGTGCCGGTCTGAGAACCATAAAGAACGACGACCCGCATCGGATTTGATTCGATTTCCTGTGCTGGTGCGTAGGAATAGAGTCCGGCGAGAAAGCCGTTCAACCACGCGCGCTGTGCGGGAGCAAAGGGCGCATCCTCGGGAATATGCGGCACGAGTGTTTCAGCCATGTTTACGCCCGCTCCTTAATCGAGAGATGTTCTTTCAGTTGTTCAATATCGTGGCGACGCGTGTAGTCCAGGAAGGACTCATTCTCGCGGCGCCGTTCCATGTACACGTCGAATAGCCGCTCCATCACAGGTGGCAGATCGGCAAAGCTGATTGCAGGAATGATCTCGCGACCGAGCCCCTGGTGATCGTCAGAGCCGCCGCCGATGAGCACTTGATAGCCCTCCTCGCCGTTCACTTTCATGCCCATAAGGCCAATGTCTCCAATGTAGTGTTGCGCGCAGGAGTGTGGGCAGCCTGTGACGTGCAGGTTGAGCGGCTGGCCAATTGTGAATCGCCCATCGAGATAGGTCGCCAACTGCACCGCGTGGCGCTTGGTGTCAGTCGAGGAGAATCGGCAGCCCTTATTGCCGGTGCAGGCGATCGCGGAGGCCGCGAATGTGCCAGCCGAGTCGCTCAGACCCGATGCAGCAATGGCTTGTCGTGCTGCTTCGAGCTTCTCTCGCGGGATGTTTGGAAGGATCAGGTTTTGCCAGACAGTTAGACGGATTTCGCCGGTGCCGTATTCGTCTGCAATGCTGGCGATGGCTCGCATTTGGTCTGCGCTCAGCCGCCCTACCGGCAGAGCCACGCCAACATAGTAGAGTCCCGGTTGCCGCTGCGAGTGTACACCGAGATGAGCTTGCCGGTTCACCGGATTGCGCGGTGCGCAATCGGAGAGAAGGAAGCGCAAGAGAGGAAACGAGAGACGTTTCTCTGTCTCCTCCAGAAATTTCTCTACTCCCCAGTTGTCGATCAGATATTTTAGGCGAGCCTTCTTGCGGTCGGTACGGTCGCCGTTGTCGTTGAAGACGCGGATCATGGCCGCTGCTGTGGCCACAGTTTGATCCGGCGTCAGCAGTATGCCGCAATCGCTAGCAAACTGGCGATGTCCGGTTATGCCACATAACTGTACGCGAAAATACACGCCTGCGGGCACGGCTCGGCCTTCTGGCACGCGAGTGGCAACGAACGCAATGTCATTGGTGTCTGCCACAATGCTGATGGAGCCGCCGCTGTCGAAGGCTACATTGAATTTACGCGGAAGACCATACAGGTCGCGCGAGTTGAGGATGTAGAAGTTGAGTGCTTGCGCGAGAGGAAGGACATCGAACAACTCATGCGGGTCAAGGCCGCTCGTTGGTGTTGCGGTAATGTTGCGAATATTATCCGCGCCTGAGCCGCGCGAGCTCATGCCTAGGCTTTGAACTTTCATTAGAGCGTGCACGATGTCCTTGGGTTGCAGTTCGCGAACCTGGATGTTGCCGCGCGTGGTCACATGTGCTTCGCCTGCTCCCAAATCCTCCGCCATCTCTGCCAGCCCGCGCATTTGGAACGAAGTAAGCATGCTGCCCGGCGTGCGCAGGCGCATCATGAATGAATCCTGTGCCGGAGCTACATAGAACAACCCATGAAACTTGAAGCGGAAGATGTCACCGCCTTCAGGAATACGATTCTCATTGGCATGAGTGAGAAGCTTGTCCCAGATGTCGAGCGGGTTTTCCTCGAACTTGATCCGCTCTTCCTTGCAAAGATCTTCTAAAGGCACTCCGAAGTAAGTCTCTTCAACCGGTGGTGCAGCGGCGTTTGCCACACCTGACGCTGGGTCCGCGGTGATTAACCCGGACGCGGTGTGCCCGGCGAAGATGTACTTGCCGCGTTTTGCCACAGCGAGGATGAAGCCTTCAAGATATTCCTTTTGATCGAGCGTGAACGTATCCTGCACTTCCTTCGGGACGATGCCGATGGGCAATGACATTGTTTTAACCCCTCCAAGCAGATGTAGGCTGCCGGTAACAATCCGGTAGCCGCGCCGCATAACGCTCGGTATCCCGATGGCGTAGCGGTTGCTGGCTCAATCTTGAGCGTGGTCTTGGGAGGCTCGTCCTGGAGCGGCGGTGCAGTGGAGGCGCCTGATCGGCTCAACCACTTCTGATGGATGGCACGTATCTGGGTGCCACAGCAATGAAACCGATGGAGACTGAGGGCCGTACAGTCTGGTGCAATTTGTCGCGTCGGGCTTCATCGCCGTCTCTTACAGAATACTGTGGCTTCTCGCAGGACACAAGAGTTTCTGTCCTAAGCTGCGCATGTTGATGAATATGGCTTGAAAAGACATGGTGGGTATGTTACTCAATTGTGAAGTAGCTCCAGAAGACACCGCGCTGTGTCCGCTGTTTGATCTATAGAGATCCTTCCTGCTCTCTGCCGAGCAACCCCGACATTGCACCAGACGTTTTGCGTGCCACACGTACGCCTGCGCATGTGTGCGCACTCAGACATCTACACTGGGACGAGAGGAATGATGATGGATTACATCAGCCCTTCAGCGGTTGCCGGTACATTTGTGACGAATGGCGCGTTCAAGTCCCGGCTGCCGGTAAGCCAGTTGTTGCTGCGCGGGATACTCTCCGGCGCATTGCTCGGTTTTGCTACCACCGTTGCCTTCACCGCCACCGCGCAGGGTTTGCCGCCAATTGCCGGCGCCATTCTCTTCCCGGTTGGCTTTGCCATGATTGTCGTTTTAGGGCTGGAACTTGTGGCCGGGAGCTTTGCCATGCTTCCAGTTGCCTGGCTAGCAGGGCAGACCGGCGCGCTACGTGTGCTCAGCAATCTGGCGTGGGTCTTTGCCGCTAATCTGACAGGCGGCTGTCTTTATGCGTGGATGTACGCCGCGGTACAGACGCAGTTCCATCATGTTTCTGCTACTGGAGCCGGAGCGTTAATTGCCGCGGCGGCGCAGGCCAAGACGCTGGAGTACGAGAAACTCGGTGCGAGTGGCGTGTGGCTCACCATTCTCAATGCCGCTCTCTGCAACTGGATGGTGTGCATGGGAGTGGTCATGGGCCTGACCTTGCGGTCGACGTTGGGCAAGATTGCCGGTTGCTGGCTGCCCGTCTTTATCTTTTTTGCTCTAGGGTATGAACATTCGGCCGTCAATATGTTCATCATTCCCGCGGGAATTTGGATGGGTGCGCCTATCTCCTTCAGCGACTGGTGCTCGTGGAATCAGCTTCCCGTAACCCTTGGCAATATTCTCGGCGGTGTTCTCTTCGTCTCCCTGCCGATGCTGTGGTTTGCAGGCACTGGCCGCGCAAAGAGTGCAGCGCCATCCTCAGCCGTTTTGCCTGAATCGCTTTTTGAAGCTCTGTCTGTCCTTGATCCACAACCGGGAGCACTTGAGGCCTGAGCATGCGCCTGATTTTGAGGCTATTCTGGCTGATCCAGGTTCGCATCCGACCACGGCAGACGAAGAATGCCCGCCCACAACGCCGTTTAGAAACAAGGAGATGAAATGCTCAGAATTAACCGCATCGCGGCACTCGTTGCTGTCGTGATCATAGTGACGGCTGGAGTGCATTGTCATGCTCAGTCTGTACTGCCGAGTCACTCTTCAGTCAGCGTTTTTGTGAATGACCGCACGCGCGTGGACGCATGGCAGTGGTTCGCCGCTCCACCAAAATCCAACTCGTACGGTTATGTTGAGTCGTTGCTGCGGTTGGGCGTAGCGCAACACATCCATCGCTGGGACTGGCAGTTAGAGCTGGCTCAACCGGCGGTACTGGATGCGCCCAGCGACGCGGTCTCAGCCGCCGCCGCACAAGGGCAATTGGGGCTGGGCGGAACCTACTATGCGTCCAACGTAAGCTCCTATCCTGCCGCTGCGTTTCTTAAAACTGGATTTGTGCGCTACCGCTTTGGCGGTCCAGACAAGAACCTGCGTTTGGGACGCTTTGAGTTTTTCGATGGGCAGGAAACACAGCCGAAGAACGCAACCATCGGTTGGCTGCAGACCAACCGCATTGGGCAGCGATTGATCGGCAACTTTGGCTTTTCCAACGCGCAGCGCAGCTTTGATGGCATTGACGGTCACTTTGGCGCAAGCGCCTGGGACATTACTGCGGCGGCGGGTCGTGCCGATCAGGGTGTCTTTAACATGAACGGCAATCCTGAGCTTAACGTTGATTTTCAATATCTTGCCCTCACGCGGTCGGACTTAAGCCAGCATGTGCTCTGGCGCGCTTTTGCCCTGGGCTATCATGACGGACGCACCGGCTTGACCAAGACGGACAACCGCGCATTGACAGTGCGCTCGGTCGACCATCAAAACATCCGCATCGGAACCTATGGCGGCGATCTGCTCGCGGTCATTCCGGTGGGTCCGGGGCAACTTGACTTTCTGTTCTGGGGCGCGCTGCAGAATGGACGTTGGGGCGCCCAAAGGCATAGCGCCAATGCCGTAGCACTTGAGGGCGGATATCAGATGGGTAAGAAGAGCCCGGCGCCTTGGCTGCGCGGCGGCTGGTTCCGCTCGAGCGGTGACAACAATGCGACAGACAGCACCCACAATACGTTTTCTCAATTGTTGCCTACGCCATGCATCTATGCTCGCCTGCCTTTCTACAACCTGATGAACAGCACCGATGAGTTTGTGCAACTAATGGATAAGCCTGTGAAACAGCTTGCTCTTCGGTCAGATCTGCATTGGCTCCAGCTTACTTCGGCGCATGATCTTTGGTATCAGGGCGGTGGCGCTTACGACAGCAAGGTTTTTGGATTTGTTGGACGTCCGGCAAATGGCTCCTCTTCTTTTGCGTCGGTTGCCGACATCAGCGCCGACTGGCAGGCGACAAAAAACGTAGGCCTCAACTTCTACTACGCGTATGCGCAGGGTAAGACAGTAGTTGCGGCGATCTATCCCTTGAATCACAACGCGCAGTATGGGTACGTGGAGTTTGTGTACCACTGGGGCTTCGATCAGAAGGGAGCAGCGAAGAAATGAGAAGCCCGGATTGGGGTTTTCGCGATCGACGCCAGACGCGAAGCGAATAGCGTGAATTGTAAGCTAACTTCTGCTATCTTGAGTTAACAAGATCGCATGGGGCGGATATTTCCCCGGTCTTCCTTTTCTCCGCCGCATGCGCCTGCCGCCCGGGTCTCGTGATTGATGTTGCACGCAGCCCGGTTTCTGGAGATGAGTTGGGAATGGCGACTGGTAGCTTTCAGGGATTGCGAGTCCTGGCGCTGGAAAGCCGTCGCGCTACGGAGATCGCCAGGCTAATCCGCACCTACGGCGGTGAGCCGTATGTTGCGCCTGCCATGCGCGAAGTTCCAGCCGATTCTAACCATGAAGCCCTGGATTTTGCAGGACATCTGATTCATGGCGACTTCGATCTTGTTATCTTTCTCACTGGCGTGGGTGTACGCCGCCTGGCGGAAATCGCCGGATCGCGCTATGACCGCACTGTTTTCATTGAGGCGCTGCGCCGGGTCAAGGTCGCATCCCGCGGCCCAAAGGCTAGCGCCGCGCTGCGCGAGATGGGCATTCCCATTGCTGTTACCGCGCCGGAGCCGTGCACATGGCGCGAGATGATTGGCGCACTTGACGGTGCATTTGGCCCGTCGCTCGAGGGACTTCACGCCGCGGTGCAGGAGTATGGTGTGTCCAATCCGGACCTGTTTGCCGCGCTCAGCGAGCATCAGGTTCAATGGACGCGCGTGCCTGTTTACCAGTGGGCATTGCCGGAAGATCTGGAGCCGCTCAGAAAAGCCATCCGCTCGATCGTGGCGGGTGAGGTGGATGTGATTGTCTTTCTCACCGCTGTGCAGGTTACCCATCTGTTCCAAGTAGCCGCGGAAATGGGAGCCTCCGAGGTGCTCCGCGAGGGAATGGGCAACACGGTGCTGCTCTCCATTGGACCAAGCACTACTGACGAACTGGCGCGTTACGGCATTCGCCCCGACTTTGAACCTTCTCATCCGAAGATGGGGTTCCTGATGAATGAGGCCGCTGCTTGCGCTGTTGAGTTATTGGAGGCAAAACGCGGCCCGGCGACGAGGGGCACTCTGGCGAGCCGCTTGCAGTCCGCTCCACCCTCCGTTCTGCGAGCCGACGTTGTGTCCACCACGGCGCGAGCGAGTGAGGTGCAGCGCCCCCATGTTGTGCGCCAATCCAGCGCAATCGAACTGATGCATGCCATCGGTCGCAGAATGGCTTCTTCCGATCCGCTGCACTCAGTGCTCGATCACATTGTCAGTTTCATCGAAGCGCTGCTGCGTTGCGACTCGTGCTTTTTGTATGTGCTCGAAGGCAATCAGCTGGTTCTGCGTGCCTCCAAGAATCCGCACCCGGACGTGATTGATCATCTCGGTATGAAGATCGGCCAGGGCATTACGGGTTGGGTAGCAGAGCACCGCGAGCCGGTTTGCATCGATTCGGGTGCTCTGCGCGATCCGCGGTTTCAGCTCTTCAAGGACCTTCCTGAAGACTCGTTCGAAGCTCTTCTTTCCGTGCCGATCCTTGCGCGCGGCCGGCTGGTCGGCGTCATCAATGTACAGCATCGCCAGCCGCATCACTACACGCCCTGGGAGGTGCAGACGATCTCGACGTTGGGATTTCTGGTGGGCGGGGAAATTGAGATGGCGCGGCTGGAGGGCGAGAACAATATTCTCTCCAGCCAGCTTGAGACGCGCAAACTCGTTGAGCGCGCCAAGGGTATGTTACAGCGCGAACTAGGCGTCGATGAAGAACAGGCCTACCGCATGATGCAAAAGGAGAGCCGTCAGCGACGCAAGAACATGCGCGAGATCGCAGAAGCTATTCTGCTGAGCGAGGAACTGCGCCGGGCGGCCAGTGCCAAAGAAACGGCATAGGCATTTGGCTGCGGTGGCTATGCTGTCGCGAAACGTCCGGCGTGTTTACGATCTGTCTTGCCATTCGTTTATGACGGAGGAATCGACGGTTTTTCAACGCGCACGGCGCATTGTTTGTAGTTCGGCTCGCGAGAGATCGGATCAAAGATGTCCTGGGTCACCTGGTTAATATTCCATTCAGCAAAGTGAAACGGGACAAACACTTGGCCAGGAGCAATGATTTCGGTTACGCGCAATTCCACACGGCGTACGCGACCTCGTGCTGAAACCACATCCACTAGGTCGTGTGGGCGGAGCATCAGTCGTTTCGCATCCCCGGGATTCATCTCCAGCCATGCGCGCGGCGCCATGTATTCAAGGATCGGTATCTTACCCGTCTTAGTCCGCGTATGCCAATGCTCTACCGTTCTGCCCGTGTTGAGAATCAATGGGAAGTCGGTGGATGGCTGCTCGGGAAATGGCTCCCAGTCCACGCAGAACAGTTGTGCCTTTCGGTCGGCGGTCTGGAACTTTCCATCCGTGTAGAGCCGCCGCACGGTGTCCCCTGGTGCGTCACATTCCGATGGATAGGGCCACTGGATTCCACCATATTCCTCCAGTGCTGGATAGGTCATGCCGGAATAGTCGCAGAGCCTGCCTGCCGACACACGCTTCCACTCCTCGAAGGCATCAGTGGGAGTTGCCCATCCGCCGAAGAGTTCGTCGTAGCAGCCCAACTCACGCGCCAACCGGAGGAAGATCTCAAAGTCGCTGAGCGCCTCGCCGGGTGGACGCACTGCTGCATTCACCTTACTCACGCGTCGTTCGGAGTTGGTATAGGTTCCTTCTTTCTCTCCCCAGATCGCTGCGGGCAGCACAAGGTGCGCCAACTCCGTTGTTGGCGTGGGATGGAACCCATCTTGTACCACCAGAAATTCCAGTCCGCCTAGCGCCTGCTTCAGCACATCGATGTTGGGAAAGGATACGAGCGGATTAGTGGCGATGATCCATAACGCACGAATCTGTTTCTTTAACACGGCGCTGATGATGTCGGGATAAGCCAGCCCGCGCTTTGCTGGAATGCGCTCGGAAGGCAGGTTCCAGATGGAAGCAAGCTCGTCACGATCAGCCGCGCTTTCAAATGTTCGATATCCCGGCAGGCTCGACGAGAAGCCCGCCTCGCGCGTACCCATCGCGTTGCACTGGCCAGTGATCGAGAAAGGCGACCCGCCGGCCCGGCCCACATTTCCTGTGAGCAGGGCTAGATTGTTGATTGCGTTCACTGTCTCGGTGCCCTTGGAACTGTGATTCACACCCATCGTCCAGCCGATGAATGCGGCCTTTGCTTTGCCGTAGAGATGCGCGACCCTTTCGATCATCTCTGTGCTAAGGCCGGTGATCTGGCTGACGTACTCTGGCTCATACTTTCGCATAAAGTCCTGCAGTTGCTCGAAGCCGTTCGTGTGCTCTTCAATATAGTCACGATCGATCAGCCCGTCGCGAATGAGAACGTGCGCGATGCCGTTCAGCAGTGCCAGGTCGGAACGTGGCTTCACCGGCAGATACAAATCTGCGATCATCGCCGTCTTGGTCACGCGTGGGTCCGCTACGATGAGCGTCTTGGTGGGGTTTGCATCGAGATACTGGCAAAGGATGGGATGGTTTTCTGCGATGTTGGCGCCGATCAGCAGCACAACGTCGGCCGTACTCATGTCCTCATACGCGCCAGGCGGCCCATCGCTTCCGAACGAGCGCTTATATCCGGCCACTGCCGTTGACATGCAGAGCGTTGTGTTGCCGTCGTAGTTGGATGTGCCCAAGCCGAGTTGTACCAGCTTGCCCAGAGTGTAGAACTCCTCTGTCACCAATTGGCCCGTGCTGATTACACCCACGGCCTGCCGTCCATACTGCTGTGCCACACGGCGAAACTCCGACGCCATGGTGCTGAGCGCCTTGTCCCACGTCGTACGGTGCAGTCCATCCGTACCGCGCAGCAGGGGGTACTGTGCCCGGTTATCTGCCTCAATTACATAGTGCTCTGCCAGGCCCTTAGGACACAGCTTGCCGCGATTGACGGGGTGGTTCGGGTCGCCGCGCGAGGTCACGGCTTTGCCATTGCGGACGCCAATCAGCATTCCACAACCCACAGAGCAATAACCACAGGTTGTCTTCACCCAGTCGTCTGCAACCTTCTGCGCGGAGACGTGCCCAATGGCCGCGTCTTTCGCGAAGGCATATTTCTTACTCGCATTATCCAGACCGAGCAATCGTTGAAAAGTCATGCTGCGCGCTCCTGCCGCATATACGAAGCAGCCATATTTTTGGGAACTACGCTGACGAAGAAGAGATAGCGTCCGAGAAGTTCCATGCTGATGGCCGTAACAAGTGAAACGAGAGGCATCCAGCAATACGTGCTCAGAGTGCTGGAAGCCAGCGCGATGGCTACGAGTCCGCATAGACGCGAAACGAACCGGGAGAAAAGACGATGGCGCAGTAGCTCCCCTGCAGCGCGCAACTCAAAGACTTGCGAGCGCAGCAGCCAGACAAGTTTTGCAGCCTGCTGAATCGCCAATGCCGATGCGCAGCAGAACGCTGCCATCGACAATGCGTTCCGCGTGCCCGGTGTAAAGAGGGAAGCGGCCAGGGTTCCTGTAAGGGCCGCACTCAGGTAGAACTCAAGAAAAGTATGTGCGCTGTTCCATGCGGGACGCGCGGCGACCAGATACAGGCGCGCGCTAGCGTAGACCGCGATACATCCAACGACCGCCGCAACCACGCCGGCAACCGCGCTGCTCTTCGATCCTGTCCAAAGCAGCCCGGCATAAATAATTGCCGCACCTGCGAACAGAGAGAAGAACAGCACCTCACGGCTTAGCCATGACCTTCGCCACATGCTTAATGCGCGAAACGCATAGACCGGTCTGCCCAGGTGCAGAGTGGATGCGCCTAAAGCGAAGAGGGCAATCAGCACGACACCGGCTGCAGGGACACGTGCAATCAGCGCTCCCGCAATGGTCTGCGCCGCGGACATTGAAGCGATGGCACCTACAGCCATTTGCGTAAATACTGTCATAAAAACCAGAGCCCAGTGCGGATGCTCCGGTTGAACGCGTGCGGTGTCGACCCGGCCAATGTCAGACGGCGTCTCGTGTCGCATCGTGACGCGTGTTGTCGAGATGCTGTCGTCTGCCGAAGGAAGTCCAGGCGCATTTGCCTTGGAGCTGTATTCGCGGCGCCACTCGTTCACATTCACAATCTCAATACGGATGGCTTCTTCAGGACAGGCCGCCACGCACGCTGGTTCGCGCCCATCGGTGAGGCGCCCGTAGCACATATCGCACTTGCCCACTACGCCGCGCTCCGGGTTGTATTGCGGCACGCCGTAAGAGCAATTCCATGTGCAGTACTGGCATCCAATGCAACGGTCCGCACTGTGCAGGACTATCCCTGTGAGCGGATCCTTGGTGTAGGCATTCACCGGACAGCCAGTCATGCACGTCGGCTCCAGACAGTGATTGCAGCCCATTGAGAGATAGAGCCGCAGCGTATCCGGATACACGCCGCCCTCGATCTCGCCAACACGTCGCCATAGGATATCCGCCGGATTGCCATTCTGCTCATTGCAGGCAACCACGCAACACTTGCAGCCGATGCACTGGCTCATATCGAGATGAAAACGGTACTGTTCGCCTGGCAGCGGCAGTCGCTCCGGCGTTAGGGGCGCGCAACAGGTCGTCCTATCCACGGCGCCCTCCGCAGGCGTAAGCGTGAACATTTCTCCGTGTTCTATTGCCCGTTCAAGGAGGGGAAGGTCCATCGATCTCTCCACGCTATAAGGCAACCGAGTCCTGTCGCGGGATTGCTCCGCAATCGGATCAGGTGTATAGCCGTTCCAGGGAAGCACAGGCTTCCGCGTCAATGGCTCGTCGTGGAGAGATTTCTGCCGACACAGACCTGGTGCCAGCAGCGGTGAGTAAAGTCATCATAATGCAATGTCGCTGCCGGCACAAGAGCCCATTCCGCAACTTAGCCGCAGTTTCAGCGTTGGAGAAAGTGTAACTACTGTAACTTACCGCTTGAATTGAACGTTGTGTCGATATAGACTTCAACTCGTAGCTTCCCGTTCGCAGGCGCCCTGACGCGCCTGCTGGCAGAGCGCAGTCCGCGCCACGCCCTACAAAACACCCAATCGGTAGATTCGCGCCTTGTTTGCGCGGCCACAGCTTCTCTATCTGCTGCCTTGTTGCGTCTGTCCGCACCGCGGTTGGCGCCAGAGCAGGGGCGGAGAATCTTCATGCGCGCTGACGGTTGCTTCGGCGAATGGGCCCTCAGCGAGTCGCCGAAGTAATTACGTGCACGGGTTGTTTCTCCTCGCCTAACAGAAGAGAGACGCCGAAACAGAGTCCTTTTGATCATGACGGATGCGAGTTTGCAATTCGCGCCTTTCACTACATCATTCAACTCCAATTCGGAGGAGAGAAAGCAATGGCTACGCATAAGGTAGAGCAACTCATCATCGCAACAGTGGGATTCTTCTGGTGTTTTCTCATGTGGTTCTCGACTGCCGCTTTTAGCCCGAGCATTGCTGCTAACTATCATCTGAACATCAAGGC
>VFSW01001847.1_pt1 | contig 32070 bp, 26 predicted proteins | sample 5358111 | NCBI WGS metagenome assembly VFSW01 (sample SAMN11554181, study PRJNA540505) | mine drainage metagenome | isolation source: sediment from site ElyBrook_90M | place: USA: Ely Copper Mine, Vershire, VT | collected 2017
CTGGTCCCCTACGCCGCCGTCGTCGTCGAATTGGAAGAAGGACCGCGGATGGTTACCTGGCTGGTCGACGTGCCGCCCGACAAGCTCGAGCTCGGTATTCCGCTCGAAGTCGCGTTCGACGACGTCACGCCCGAAGTGACGTTGCCTAAGTTCCGCCGCCGCGCAGCTTAGGTTGCGTCGCAAGCGCGCTCAGGTGGTCTCGATCGGAAAGTAGCGGCGGTACTGGCGCCAGGCGAAGAGCCAGGTGAGCATCATCAGCGAGACGATCACGAGGCCGGCTTCGGTGAAGTTCAGGTCTTCGATCGCGCTCCAGAACGAACCGGTGAGCTGAAACTGCGCGCCGAGAATTTGCAGCCACTCGATGCTGGCGACGACGAGGGCGACCAGAACGGACAGGCCGGTGATTACGGTGTTGAAGAAGAGTTTGCGGGCGGCGTCGGCGAAGGCCCAGTCGTAAATCCGCATCATCACAGCACCGTCAAGCGCGTCTACAAGGCTCATACCGGCGGTAAACAGAAGCGGAAAAACCATCACGCCCCAGATGTGCAACTTGCCGGAAGCGGCCGCAGTTGCGGAGATTCCGAGGATCGCGACTTCGGTCGCGGTATCGAAGCCAAGGCCGAAAAGTACGCCAACCGGATACATTTTCCAGCTTGCGTCGACATGGCGGTAGAGGAAGCCCAGGATGCGTCCCATGAAGCCGCGCTGCGCGAGCAGCGCTTCGACGCCCGCGTCGAAGCCGGGGCGGCCGCTGTCGGCGCTCAGGGTGGCGCGGAAGCCGCGCCAAAGTTGAAGGAATATCAACAGGTTAACGATACCGATGGCGCTCAGGAACGCGGCTGAGACCAGCGCGCCGACCGAGCCGGAAAGCATCCCGAGCAGCTGCGGCTTGCCGCTGCGGGAGCGGACCACGAACGCGACCGCCAGTGAAAGCAGGATGACGATGGTCGAGTGGCCCAGCGCGAAGAAGAGGCCGGTGGCGGCGGGACGCTGGCCATCCTGGCGGAGCTTGCGGGTGACGTTGTCGATTGCGGCGATATGGTCGGCATCGAAGCCGTGGCGTATCCCGATGAAGTAGGCGAGCGCACCTACGCCGACCACGGCTTCGCCCGCAGAGATAGCGAGGCATCCGAGCATCAGCCATGCGGCCGCGGTCATTGTGGCGACGGTCAAAAAGAGGAGAAAGAGCCTGGATTGAGGACGCAACTGACTTTACCTTGCCAACGGTCTACAAACGGATGCTCAGCACGCCGGCCGTGACGAGCGACTGAACGGTTATGGTGATTCCTATCATCGTGATGGCGGCTGAGGAGGCGAGCGGAAGCCATCGCTCGGTCAGCGGACCGTGGGCGTTGAAGCGGCCCATGAACTGCCGCGCGTAGACCATCGCGAGTCCAAAGCTGACCAGCACGATAGCGAGCCCGGCGCTGAACGCGACGATCAGGAAGAGGCCGAAGGCGACGCGATGGATCGCAAGCGCTCCGAGGAGCACTACCAGCGCCGCGGGGCATGGCACGATGCCGCCGGTGATGCCTAGCGCGAAGAGGCTCTTGAGCGAGACGCCTTCAGGGGCGGGTTCGCTATTGTCATCGTGAGCGTGTGCCGGCGGAGCTGAATCAGGTTGTGAAGGGCCGTGGCCGTGACCATGGCTGCGGTCGTTATCGTGGCTGTGGTCGTGACCGTGATCATGCGGGTGATCGGGGTGGCCGCCCCACCAGGTGTGCCGATGGGCGAGGGCGGCGCTTGCGTGATCATGATTATGCAGATGCCCTTCGTGGGCGGTGCGCGGATGTGGATTGGACCGGAGGAAGCGACGGAAGAAGAGCGTCGCTCCCAGCATGGCGACGAACAGGCCGGAGCCGAGGCCGAGCCAGGGATAGAGGCGCTCGGGCACGATCCATTGCGAGGCATAGAGCGTGATGATGCCGAGGGCGTAGACGGAGATCGTGTGGGATGCGGTGACGACGCTGCCGAGCAGGACGGCGTGGCGGGCGGTGCCGCGCGAGCCGACCAGGTAGGCGGCGACAATGGTCTTGCCGTGGCCGGGCTCGAAGGCGTGGAAGCCGCCGAGGACCGCGGCGATGAGCGCCGCCATTATGAAGAAGGCCAGGTCGGCGCGATTCGAAGTGATGAGTTCGGTGAAGGCGTTTTTGGGCGTCGATTGGCGGTTGGCCTGCAGGCTCACGTTCGCGGGAGCGTCCGAGGCGGAAGCGTCTTGCGATTGGGTGAGGTCGCCGGGTGCGGCGGCTCTGAAGTTGAGGCTCGCGGCGAGCGTTTGCGGCGGACTATGGAGCATGTCGGTGGGATAGTTCGAGAGTCCGAGGCTGCGATCTTTTTCTGGAACTGAACTGCCGACCATGGTCACACCCGCACCAGGCACGGCGATTATTTCTTTCCATCCGGCGTGACCGGGAAAGTTATCGTCACGGTATTGAAGGGCGCAGGGCGCCTGGCCAATCGGATGGGGCAGGGCGGCGCGATAAGCGAAGCCCATCTTCATGGTGGGAAGGCCGCCGGCGCCGGGCGGAAAGATGACCCGTTGCGATTCGGTGACCAGGCTCAGCGGATGGCGGTCGGCCTCGAGCGTGAGGCCCTTTTTGAGCTGCGCGGCCTGTTGGGCGAGATAGGGAGGGAGGCTGGGATCGCCGGGCTTGGGCACGATGGCGCTTTGCTGCATCTGTTGGAAGGTGGGAATCTCGGCCATGTCGATTATGTATTCGAGCTCGATCGCGCGATCGCCGGGGACGATTTTGGTGTAGTGATTGATGCTGAAATTACCCATGGGATGAGCAATCGCGGTTGCCGGCACGGCGATCAGCGCCAGAATCGCGAACGCTACTGAGACAATGCGATTACTACGATTACTAACGGAGGACATCGGTCGCATGGCAATCCATTTGAGGATGTGAGGAATCCGCCTTTACCAACTGGGGCGTGGCTTTGCCGCCGAGTTCAGCGTATTCACGCGCTGCCACATCGTCGAGCAGCGGCTGGAAATGGGGATTGATGGCGAGGGCGCGCTGGAGGCTCGCGCGCGCTTCGGCGTTGCGGCCAAGCGCGGCGTAGATCATCCCGGCATGAAAATAGAGGCGCGCGTCGGCGGTTTTGAATCGCACGGCCGCCCGCATATGCGCCAACGCCGCGCGGGATTTGTGGTCGCGGTAGAGCGACCATGCGAGCGCATCCTCGCCGTAGATGTCGTGGCGAATCTTGAATTCGCTCCGGGCGAGATCGACCGCTTCCTGATGATTCAGGTCGTGGTCGGCGTAGTAATCGACCAGCACGCGGTTGTAGAGCACCTTGTTGAGCGCGTTGAGCCGCGCGATGAACTCGACCAGTTGATGCATCTGGTTGACTTGCTCGTGGCATCCGGCGGCCGCGTAGACATCGCCGAGGGCGGCGGCGTACTGGGGAAAAGGAATGATGGCGATGGCGCCGCGATAGGCCTGGGCGGCTTCGGCGAATCTGCCCTGGGCGGCGCGGACCTGTCCGATGACGGCGAGCGCGCGATGATAGCCGGGATAGGTTTGCAAGGCGGCCAAGGCCTCCGCGCCGGCGTCATCGAGCTTGCCCATCAGGAAGAGATCCTCGGCGAGGCGGACCTGCGCCCAGGCGATGCCTTCGCGCGGCTGGCCGTCCTGAAAGCCGTCGGCGATGGCGCGTTTCAAGTCGGCGGTGGCGGCGGCGTTATGGCCGTGAACCGTCTCGATGCCGGAGCGGCGGCTGTAAGAATAGAGGTCGCCCTTGAGCGCGACCATCTGGCTGTAGGTTTGCGTGGCCTCGGGATATTTGCCGGTTTCGAGTTGTGAATCGCCGAGCACGCCGTAGGCGTAGGAGTCGCGCGGGTCGAGCTTGATGGCGGTGCGGGATTGATCGGCGGCGCCGGCAAAGTCGTGGAGCGAATAGAGGACGTAGGCGAGATGGCGATGGGAGGCGCCGAGATCGGGTTCGAGCTTGAGCGACTGGCGGAGGGCATTTTTGGCGAGATTGAAGTAGGTGATGTCGCCGGTCTGCCTTCCTTTCTGGACGTAGAGATCGCCGAGGCGATAGTAGAGTTCGGCGTCGGGCTGTTTGGCCACTAGGGTTTGTAGAATCGTGATATCGCGGTCGAGATGCGCTCCGCTCTGGGCCTCGGCGGGGAGCGGCGACGCCAGCACGAGCGCGAGGGCGAAGAGTGCCAGGAGGGCGGCGAAGGCATGCTGAGAGATTTTCGAGCCGCGCTTGAGCGATAGGGTCATCCGAGCTCCCCAATAGAGTCCGCGTAAATGAGACGCTGAGACCAGAGTTCGCCTGGCCGGGGGTTGATCATCGCGCTCGAGGTGACGCGGCGACGATCAACCCCGCCGGAAGCGGACGCTGCCTCAGTTAGGCACCACGCCGTTCTGGCCGGACAAGGTCGGGCCGTTGGGCGAGCCGGGGATAGGCGATTTGACATAGGGAAAGGCGGCGTCAAAGTGGGTATCGTCGACATAGGCCTGATCGGTGAAGGGGAGATTTCCCGAGGGCGCCTGCGCGGGCGTTCCGAAGAGCCCCAGGGAGATCAGCTTGCCCATCGCAACCTGCAAGGTGATATCGACGACGTCGTCGCCGGGGCGGCGGCCGTTGGGGAAACCGGCGCTGTCGCCAGCGATCACGCCGAGCCGGTTCTGGGAGCCGTAGGCGGTCGGCGCGGTGCTGGTATTGAGGCGCAACTCCTCGGCCGGAGTCACGTTGGGCGGCTGGTTGATGCCCTTGATGCCGGTCAGGAAAGTAGCGACGAGGTCGGTGCGAGGAATGAGGGTTGGGGCCTTGACGCCGTCGGCGCTGAAGAGGGCCTGGATGAGCACCGGCACGGAGGGATGGGTCACGTATGGGAGGAACTGCGCGTCGTCGGCGGGCTCGCTGCTATTCCACCTGTTCTTGTCCTTGAGGCCGATGACGAGTTCGTTGACGAGCGGCATCCCGAGCCGTGAGACCTCGACGTAGTTGCCGCCCCAGGTCTGGATCGGCGCGGGCGCGGCGGGATTCTCAGGCGTGAGCGAGCGGGTGGAGGGGAGTGCGGCCGTGGTCCATCCGCCGATGATCGGCTGGGACGGGCTGGTTACGAGGCAACTGATCGGAACCTCCATAATGATGGAAGTAACGTTCATATCGAACAGGCTATCGGCGTCGCCGGCCGGATCGCCGATGGGGTTGTTGTAGTTGACCAGGTCGAAGGTATCGCCGAGGTTGACGACGAAGGGGTCCTTGCGCTGGCCGACGAACATGCGAGCGCCTGGCGCGGCGCATCCGGGGATATTGATATTGTAGATGTACTGGTTGGCGTAAGCGTCGTAGGCGGGAATGGATTTCATGCCGACGTTGTCGAGGGGCTTGGTGAAGATGGCGGAGCCGGTGGCGGTGTCGGTGATGGGCTTTACCCTATAGCTGCCGTTTTCGTTGTAGATCACATTGGCGGTATAGGTTTGCACGACATTGAGGCCCGGATTGGCGCTGTTGGCGGCGATCTGGCCGATATTGACCAGGGGCACGGGAATATTCTTTTTACCGACCGGAACGGTCAAGTTCTGAATGGTGTTGGTGAACATGAACTGATAGGTGATGTGGGGGTGCGCGTCGCCGACGTTATCGATATGGATATTGTATTTCGCGCTGGGGTCGAGCTCGAAATAGTTAGGGCCGCCGAAGGGGCTTTGAAAGGGCTGGTAATCGGCGACCAGAGTGACAAAGCCGGTGCGGCCGGTTTCGTAACTGTCGAACATATAGAAGTCGGTGCCGTCGACCTTGGGCATCGAGGTGATGAGTGGGGCCTCGCGATGGCTCGATGAATGAGCGGCGAGCGGGACGAGTGCGAGCGCGGCGACGGCGATGGCCGTCAGGCACACGGACGCGCGCAATTTGAGCGAGGTTGATTTTCTCCGCATCTTGTTTTCCCTCCGCAGAAGTTGACGACTGAATTTTTGTGGGCGGAGCGAGCGGAGCGGTGCGTGGCGATGTGCCGCGCGATCGCGGTCCTCGCGCCTCGCCTACGTATCAGTTACGGACGGGGCGGGCGGGCGGATTGGCGGCGCGGGGAATTTGTGAGGAGAGCATTCATTAGAGCCCCGCGCGCCGAGGCAGGCACGGCGCGGCCTCTCCCGGCGCAGGGAGAGGCGCAGATAGGCCGGTGGCGATGAGCGAGTGCCGCTGAGGCGCGCCGGAAGCGGCGCGCGATCCCTCCACTGCGGTCGGGATGACGGAGAAAGAAAGCACCCGCTGCGGCGTCGGGGCGGGCTCATGCGACGATCGGGAGAGGCGGGAGAGCGTAGTCGCGATAGATCGCTTGGTCTTTATTTTTGGTCCCTCACCCGCGCCTCACGGCGCGGCCTCTCCCGGCGCAGGGAGAGGCGCAGAAGGGGAAGCGCGCACCTTACGATCGGGAGAGGCGGGGATGGGGGAGCCGCGGTCAGAGACTAGTATTTGCCTTTGACGAGGATGCCGGCGGCTTCGAGATCGCGCACTTCGGTATCGCCGTGTCCGAGCCATTCGCGCAGGATTTCCTCGTTGTGCTGGCCGAGGGTCGGGGCCTCGAGCGGGAGGTCGCCGGGAAACTCGGAAAACTTGAGCGGCATACCCGGGATATCGAACTGGCCGGCGATCCGATCATCGACGGTGCGCACCGTGCGGCGGGCGCGATGATGCGGATGGTTGACGGTCTCTTCGACCGAGAGGACGGGCGCGGCGGGCACCTGATGCTGATGCATCGCGGTGATAGCGCTGTCGCGATCGGGGAAGGTCGCAAGCCAATCCTCGATGAGCTTGATGACTTCGGGGAGGTTGGCGAGGCGGCCGGCGTCGGTGCCGAGGCGCTCGTCATCGACCAGGTCGGGGCGATTCATCGCGGCGCAGAAGTCCTTCCAGTGATGGAGGAAGGCCATGATCGTGACCCATCCGCCATTGGCCTTGAAGACTCCGGCGGGGCAGACGTAGTTCAGATGGGGGCCGGAGCGGGCGGGCTTCATCTTGCCGTAGCTGCCGCTGTACTGGTGAACGTTGACCTCGTGGCAATGGTAGTAGGCGTCGAGGAGGGCGATATCGAGATGCTGGCCTTTGCCGGTGCGATCGCGGTAGCGCAATGCGGCCAGCACGGCCAGCGCGCCGTGGACGCCGGTGCTGACGTCGCCCAATCCGACCAGCGGAATGTAGGGGCGGCCGTTGGCCTCGCCGATCAGCGAGGTGACGCCGGAATAGGCCTGGGCGATGAAATCGTAGCCGGGAAGATGTGAGAGCGGCCCGTCCTGGCCGAGCGCTGAAATCGAACAGAGGATGATATCGGGCTTGAGCTCGCGGAGGCGCTGGTAGCCAAGGCCCATCGCGTCGAGCGTGCCGGGTTTGAAGTTTTCGACCACGACATCGACCTTGGAGACGAGTGCGGCGACGATGGCCATCCCGCGCGGATCGCGGAGGTTGAGGCAGAGGCTCTTTTTGCCGAGGTTCTGTTGGATGTAATAGAGGCTGCGTTCATTGCGCAGCTTCGACATGCGGCGGACCATGTCGCCGTCGGGGGCGGCTTCGACCTTGATGACGTCGGCGCCCATCTCGGCGAACATCCGGGAGCAGGTGGGGCCGGCGAGGGCGCGGGTGAAATCGAGGACGCGAAGTCCGCTCAGGACGTGATCGGGTGTCATAGGGAAACTCCTCAGGAGATACGGTTGCGAGGAAGGTGTCGCACTCGGGATAGCGTGTCAACTTGAGGCGGACGGGGACGGGCGCGGAGCGCGGTCCGCTGCGGTCGGGTAGCCGGTGAGATTCGCGGGCGGCTCAGGAATGGGCGGGGGGCGAATCGAGCGGGCGGGCGCGGCGGAATTCGGCCGCGACTTCGCTCATGGTTTTGAAGACGACGCCGGGTTTACCGCGGATGTATTCCACGAGGCGCTCGAGCATCAGGAGGCGATGGCCGCGGCCGATCGACTGGGGATGCATCGTGAGGATGAAGGTTCCAGAGCCGAGCCGGTCGTAGAGATAGTCGAAATCGCCGGACCATATTTCGTACATTCGCGAGGGCGCGGCGAGTCCGGGATTGATCGCGGTACGGGTCCAGATGTGCTCGAAGGCGGGAAAGTCGTCGAGGCCCCAGGTGAAGGGAAGCTCGACGAGATCGACCTTGCGGCCGAAGACGAAGGGGCCGTCCTTGGGCGCCTGATCACCGATGCGGCAGTAGTAGGGGGTGAAGTCGTCGCCCATCATGCTGGAGTCGTAGAGGAAGCGATGGGAGACGAGGAGATCGAGGGTGTGAGGGGTGAGTCCTGCGGCGGGCGAGCGGTAGCCTACGGGAGTTACACCGGCGACGCGGCGGAGCGCCTCGAGGGCGCGGTCGAAGTCGCGGGCTTCGTCCTCGGGGGTTGGGAGGCGTTCGTGACGGTAGCCGTGATGGCCGATTTCGTGGCCGTGTTCGGCGATTTTCGCGACGGCATCGGGGTAGGTATCGGCGGTATGGCCGGGGATGAACCAGGTCGAACGGATATCCCACTGACGGAGCATCGCGAGCAGGCGGTGGGCGGCGATCTGGCCGAACTCGCCGCGCGAGAGGGCGCTCGGGGCGCGGGTGTTGAAGTTGCCGACCCCCACCGAGATCGCATCGAAGTCGAAAGTGAGGCAGACGCCGACGTCTTTGGCCATCGTGGGTTCCTCCGGATGCCGGATGAGGGAGCGCCGCGGAGCGCCCCTGAAGAATCTCTACTGCGGCGGGCGGACGAGTGTCCAGACGGGCGGGGCGGGAAGGCGGCGCGATGATCGCAGCGGGCGCACAAAGCGCCTGTTGGGCTTGATCAATCAAGGCGCGTTTTGGGAACTTGAGCCGGGCAAGTTAACGAAAATTTCGCCAATGTTGCTTGACAGTTGCGCCAAAGAATGGTGTAAGGCCATGCAGAACTTTGGGGAAGGGGACCCGGCGGTGCGAGTCACAGGTTGTGTGGCAATCGCCGTGAAGAGGGTTCGGCAAGACTTGCGAGTTCGGTTCCGGGGACCCGAGGGGTAGCCGGGATGGGTGTTAACTGACAATGGCGAGGGGGCTTGAGCGGCCGGGTGCCGCGGCTCACTCGCTAAAATTTGAGCCTCGCGAGGCTTGACTGTTTCTAGCGATCGTGGGATCGATTTGCGGCGTCTAATTTTCCCGAAGGCGGCATTGCGAAAAAGCAGGTAGGACGTCCCCCAAAATATGCGTTTACGTTCAGGGGTATTAGCGGGGCTGGGGTGCGCCGTCGCGTTTGGGGCTGCGGTAGCCATAAGCGGCGTTTCGCAGGGTTCGGTCGACAAGGGCACGGTTGCGGGCGCGGCGCCGTGGCTGTCGCTATACAGCCTTGCGGTCAAGGCCGACGGCACGGCGTTTGTGGTCGGGTCGAAAGCGACGCTGCTGGTGTCTTCGGATCACGGCAAGAGCTGGAACGAGCAGATTCTGACCGAGCGGCCGGGCGGCGAGCTGTTTCAGGACCGGGATTTGTACGGCATCGCGTTCACGCCGGATGGCAACGACGGGTGGATCGTAGGCGAGAAGGGCCTGATCATGCACTCGGGCGACGGCGGCAAGACCTGGTCGAATCAGCAGAGCGGAACAGCCGTGAATCTGCTGCAGGTCGCGACGGTGGATGGGCAGCATGCCTACGCATGTGGCGCGGACGGCGTGACGCTTTACAGCGACGACGGGGGCGCGCACTGGAATTCGGTGATCAACAAGGGTGAGGTGACGTTTTTCGATATCACCTACACCGACGCGAACGACGGATGGGTGGTCGGTGAGTTTGAGCTTATCGAGCATACGACCGACGGCGGCAAGACCTGGCAGGTGTCGAACGGCGGCAACACGACGGACTTCACGATTGGGCCATACTTTTCGATCGTGTTCACGAGTCCGGAGTCGGGGGTCGCGGCGGGTCTCAACGGAGATATCGTGACGACCAGCGACGGGGGCAAGACCTGGCAGAAGCAGAAGCTTCCGGACGACGTGGCGACATACGCGGCATTCGCGGATAAGGGACAGCTCTGGCTGGGCGGCGAAGGCGGGCGGCTATTCAACATGCAGAATGGCAAATGGGTAGTGTACCGGCCGACGTTTAACGACATCACGGATATCGCATTCTCCGGAAACTTCGGGTTCGCAGTGGGCCTGAACGGAACAATCCTCCGGACCGACGACGCGGGTGAACAATGGCAGGCGGTAAAGTAAAAGAGGGAGCGACGACGGGGCGGATTGGGATTTTCGTAATCCGCTTCCGCGTGCTGATCGGCCTTTTGCTACTCGGCATCAGCGCGGTCATGGGCTATTACTGCACCCAGGTCCGGATCGCGACCGACTTCGTCGAATTCTTCCCGATCAAGCATCCCAACGTTCAGCTTTACGATCAGTGGAAGAAGTACGGCGGCGCGCAGACGCTGGCGGTCATGGTCCAGGTGAAGCATGGCGACATCTTCAACGTCTCGACGCTGACCAAGATTCAGGGAATCCAGCGCGACGTCGATAAGCTGCCGGGGGTCGACCATAACGAAGTGCTTTCGTTGGCCTCGTACCGTGTCAGCTATGCGGAGGCGTCGCCGGGGTCGCTGACGATCAAGCCCTTCATGTTTCCGAACGTGCCGACCGACAAGGCCGGTATCGACGACCTGAAGCGGCACGTTTTCTCGAACCGGGCGCGGATTTCGCAGCTCGTGAGCGACGACAACAAGAGTTCGCTGATCACGGCGTCGTTCAACGAGCGCGGGTTGGACTACAAGGTTCTGTTCGACGACATCCAGCAGATCGTCAAGAAGTACCAGGATCCTGACAACCAGATTTTCGTGGCCGGCGAGCCGATCGTTCGCGGCTACGGCTATTTCTATGAGCCGCTGATCCGCACGCTGTTCCTGATCGCGGTCGGCGTGATGATCATTATTTTGTACATCACGCTGGGCCAGCGTACGCGATGGTGGGCTCCGATCGTGACCGGCACGTTGTCGGCGATATGGGGGCTCGGCTTTGTCGGCTTCATGGGTTACAACTTCGACCCCGTGATGCTGGTCATCCCGTTTATCTTGACCGCCAGAGATATGAGCCACGGAATCCAGTGGCAGGGGCGGTATCACGACGAGCTGGACCGGCTGGGGGACAAGATCGCGGCCTGCGAAGCGACGACGGACTTTATGCTGCCGCCGGGGCTGCTCTCGATTCTGGCCGATATCGCGGGAATCATCTTCATCTCATTCGGCGGCATCCCGGTGTTGCAGCATATCGCACTGGCAGGCTCAGTGTGGTTGGCGGGCAGCCTCACGATGGTCTTCATCTTCCAGCCGATCCTGGTGAGCTTCCTGCCGACACCCAAGGTGAAGCATCACAAGGGCGCCGGATCGGAATCCTCGTTAATGCACGGGCTTAGAGGGTTCACCGATTGGCTGGTGCGCATTCCGGTGACGGCGGGGCCTGCGCGGACGCTGCTGTTGATTGGCGCGGGAGTGTTTCTGATCGCGGGAATAACGGCGAGCGTGCGCCAGGATATCGGTTACAAGACGCCTGGGACGCCGCTCTATCGGCCCACCGCGAAGGTCAATCGCGATATCGTGGCGGTGGGTCAGAAATTTCCGCTCGAGGAGGGCTGGATCATCCTGACCACGCCGTCGGGCGGGATGGCTGGGACGTCATCAACTACTGGTTCGGAGCAATCGGTGTTGGCGCCGCGGGTACTGCGGATGGTCGATGATATGCGCGACTATATGCTGGCTGACCCGCGGGTGCGCCAGGTGGTTTCGTTCTCTTCGACGATTTCCTATCCGTTCAATCAGATGTTTCATTATGGACATCCCAAATACCTGGGCGATCCTGAATCGATGGAGCTGTCGGGAAATCTCTGGTTTCTCTATCTGAACGGCTCAGCACCGGGCGAGTTGGAACGCTTCATATCGAATCGCTCGAACGACGACACCTGTGTCCGGGTCTATCTCAAGGATCACACGTTCAACACGCTCAACGACGTGCGCGACCGAATCGCAGATTTCGTGAGCGCGCGCGTGAAGACTGATCCGAACCTGAGCCGGGTGCACGTCGAATATCTGGCTGGCATCGCTGGCCTCTACCAGGCCGCCAATGACGTGCTTTATCGGCTTGATTTCATCAATATCACGTTCGTCTTAGCTGTAGTGTTCGTGTTCTGTGTAGTCTCGTTTCGTTCAGTCACCGCGGGATTTATGTTCCTGTTCTCATGTGTACTTGCCAACTTTGGCGCCTTCATATACATGGGGATTCGAGGAATCGGTCTGACGATCGACACGATACCGGTTATATCGCTGGGTATCGGGTTGGGCGTCGACTACGGGATTTACACCGTATCGCGCATACGGGACGAGGTGATGGGTGGGATGATGGTGGAGGAGGCGATCGTCCTTGCGTTAAAGACCACCGGTCTGGCCGTGTTCAGCACGTTCATGGTCATGATTGGCGGAATCTTCCCTTGGATTTTCTCACCCCTGCTATTTCATAACGAGATGAGCACGCTGCTCATCTTTTTGATGGCGACCAACATGGTGGCGGGCGTCCTGGTATTGCCCTGCTACCTCCAGATGCGCCGGCCGGCATTTCTGTTCGGCGGACGCCAGTATATGAAGGAGCGCGAACTCAAGGGTGCTGCCGCGGCATCCTGAAATTTGTTGGAGTTGATACGAGGCGGATGGAACCGACCTCCAGTCTCACTCTTCAACCTGCTTTAGTTTCCGGAGCTACCTTTTCCGGTTCCAGGGAGGGAACGTATGGGGATGCAAATCTGTTGGCGGAAGTTACGAAGTGGAGGACTCAAACTGGTACTCGCATCGACAGTGATGGCCGCTGGGGTGGGCCTGATGGCGATGCGCTCGTGGGCGGGTGATGCAACTCCGCCGATCAATTCGCAGGCGAGCTCGCCGGCGGCAGGAGTTCTTGCCCAGACCAATACCTTAGGCCAGTCACACGAGAGCAGCTTGCTCGACAACCTGCACGTCTCCGGTTACCTGAGTGAAACCGGCGGTATGTGGATCAATCCGAGCAACCTGAAGCAGTTCACGCCGAGCCGCAACAATCTGGCGACGGCGCGGACGCTGCTGCAGACGGATGAGAACTTCCGTCTCAACAGCAACAACGAATTCTTCATGCGGGAGTGGTTCGTCTACGAGCCGCCCTATTCGTTCGACTCGGCGAATAACGGCATCTACCCCTGCTCCAACGATCCGGGCATGGCTTGCGGCAACACCGGGCACACCGCGATGTATCGGATGAATGACTTTTACAACCAATACAACGTGCGCGATGCGTGGTGGAAGCTGGATATGGGGCCGCTGACGCTCTACACCGGCAACCAGATAGTGGTTTGGGGGCAGTCGTTGGCGTTTCGTGTCGGTGACGTTATCAACCCGACCGATACGACCTGGGATTTCGGCTTTTCCAACCTCGAGCAGTCGCGCGTTCCGCAGTGGATGCTTCATCCGATCCTTAACCTGCCGGACCTTGGGCCGCTCAGCTCGAATTTCATCGAGGGTGTGCTGATCCCTGGCGCGCAGCCGACGTGGAACAGCAATAACTTCCCGGACAATCGCGCAATGGGCGAATCGGGGGTCTGGGGCCGCGTCAATAACGGCTTCCCGGCAGCGAGCCATGGACCGTCGGCTCGCTTCGATGCGCACTATGCCTATTATTCTTCTGGCCAGACCGTGACGCTGACTCCGGGGCCGGGTGCTACCAACGGTTTCGTGGTCAATCCGGGCGCCCCGAACCTTGTCGCAGCGCCGTTCAGCCGGGCATTTTACTTCTGCACCAACGGTCCGGCGGCGGCCGGCCCGCTGGCGTCGCTGACCGGATTCCTTAAGGCGACAGGGCAGAAAAATCCGGTGCCTGCGCGGCTGCAGCACCCCTGTAATTTCACGTCACAAAACCCTGGCTCCATAGCGAACGTGAACATGTGGCATGTGCCGGCGGTTCAGGCGGGCAACATGGAGGAGGGTGCGCGCCTCCATACGCTGATCGGTCAGAGCGAATTCACGGCGCTGTTTTTCAACACGTACCAGTACTACCCGGTCATCTCGTGGCAGTCGTACACCAACCAATTTCCCGCTATCTTCGAGCCTACGCAGTATGCGGGCGCGACGTGGGATCGGCCGCTGCCGATGCCGGCGAGCTTGGCTGAATACCTGCCGTTCGTGATGCGCGCGGAGAGCGTGTACCAGAACCACGCGCCGTTCGTTAACCTGAACATGACGGAGTCGAGCACGGTGGCGTACTCCGACATCATGACCAGCATGGTGGCGTTGGACCTCGATCAGGCCTACGCTCCATGGCTGACCACGACGGGCAACCTGTCAGCGAACCTCGAGTTGCTCGACATCAATACGTTGAACAACAACGACAACCTGCTGTACGGACCCAACGGAGGCGACATCAGCGGAAACATGCCCAAGAACGACGTGCAGATGCTGTTCAATATCGGCACATCGTATTGGTGGAACGCGGTGGCGCCGAACTGGACCATGATCTATCAGGTCTATGGCAATACATTTGCGCTCTTCCCGGGCATCCAATTTAACCCGCCGTGGAGCAACAAGTACTTCGCCAAAATCGGCATCGTCTACGTGCTGGGTTCGGCTATGAATGCCGTCGGCCCGGGATTGTTCAAGGGTGAAAATATACTGACAGGAACGTTGCAGTATAACTTCAGTTTGCTGTAAGTAGGAGTCAACAAAGCTGAGAACGGCTGATGGCGGGCATCCGTAGCCCGCCCGCCATCAGCCTCAACACTTGGACAGGAGGTAGTATCTTTAGAGAGTAACCGAAGCAAAATATCCGGGATTGGGCGTTTGTTAGTTTAAACGAATCTCTTCGTTGCGAAGGGAGGAGAAAATGGGGACAATAACGCGCAAGCAAAGTTTCTCGGGGGAACTGATCAAGCTTGCGGCCGCCCTTTCACTTGTCGCGGCCGTAATGGGCCCGCTCGGGAGTCTGGCATTTGGGGGCCAGGCGACCAGTCAAGGGTCCAACACCAACCTGAACCTCGCTACCTCACCCGCTACCGGCGTTCTCGCACAGACCAATACCCTGGGCCAATCGCAAGAAAACAATTGGCTCAGCAACTTCCATGTGTCCGGTTATCTGAGTGAAACCGGGGGCATGTGGATCAATCCGAGCAACCTGAAGCAGTTCACGCCGAGCCGCAACAACCTGGCGACGGCGCGGACGCTGCTGCAGGTCGATCAGAACTTCCGTCTCAACAGCGACAACGAATTCTTCATGCGGGAGTGGTTCGTCTACGAACCGCCGTATTCGTTCGACTCGGCGAACAACGGCATCTTCCCGTGTCAGAACGATCCGGGCATGGCTTGCGGCAACACCGGGCACGACCAGATGTATCGGTTGAATGACTTTTATAACCAGTACAACGTGCGCGATGCGTGGTGGAAGCTGGATATGGGGCCGCTGACGGTCTATACCGGCAACCAGATCGTGGTGTGGGGGCAGTCGCTGGCGTTCCGCGTCGGTGACGTCATCAACCCGACTGACACGACCTGGGCCTTCGGCTTCTCCAACCTCGAGCAGTCGCGCATACCGCAGTGGATGCTCCATCCGATCCTGAACCTGCCGGACCTTGGGCCGCTCAGCTCGAACTTTCTGGAAGGCGTGCTGATACCTGGCGCGCAGCCGACGTGGAACAGCAACAGTTTCCCTGACGCGCGCGCCGATGGGGAATCGGGAGTCTGGGGCCGCGTCAACAACGGCTTTCCGGCGGCGATGCATGGTCCGTCGGCCCGGTTCGATGCACATTACGTGAATTTCTACCCCGGGCGAGATGTGACGCTGACTCCGGGGGCGGGAGCAACCAATTACTTTCTGGTTAATACGGGCAACCAGAACATCATAGGAGCGCCTATCAGCCGGGCATTTTACTTCTGCACCAACGGTCCGGCGGCGGCCGGCCCGCTGGCGTCGCTGACCGGATTCCTTAAGGCGACGGGGCAGAAAAATCCGGTGCCCGCGCGGCTACAGCATCCTTGTAATTTCACGTCGCAAAACCCTGGTGCGCTGGCAGCAGTAGGCCAGTGGCATGTCCCGGCGATGCAGGCGAGCAACATGGAGGAGGGCGCGCGGTTCCATACGCTGATCGGGTCGAGCGAGTTCACGGCGCTCTACTTCAACTCGTACCAGTACTATCCCGTGATCTCGTGGGAGGAATACACCAACCAGTTCCCCGCGGTCTACGAGCCCGTGCAGTACGTGGGGGCGACGTGGGATCGGCCGCTGCCGATGCCGCCGAGCCTGGCTGAATACTTACCATTCGTGATGCGCGCGGAAAGCGTCTATCAGAATCATGCGCCGTTCGTTAACTACAACATGACGCAAGCAAGCACGGTGGCGTATTCGGACATCATGACCTCGATGGTGGCGCTGGATCTCGACCAGGCCTACGCTCCGTGGCTGACCACGACGGGCAACCTGTCAGCGAACTTCGAGTTCCTCGACATCAATACACTCGATAACACGAGCAACATGATGTATGGGCCAAACGGGGCGTTGATCGCCGACACTATGCCGAAGAACGACGTGCAGATGCTGCTCAATATCGGCACATCGTATTGGTGGAACGCGGTGGCGCCGAACTGGACCATGATCTATCAGGTCAAGGGCAAGACGTTCGCGCTCTTCCCTGGCATCCAGCTTAACCCGCCCTGGACGAACAAGTACTTCGCCAAGGTCGGCATCGTCTACGTGCTGGGTTCGGACATGAATGCCGTCGGCCCCGGATTGTTCAAGGGTGAAAATATACTGACCGGAACGTTGCAGTATAACTTCAGCCTCTTCTAGACGGCTCATCAACGAGCGGCTGCGGCGGACTTCGGTCCGCCGCAGCCAACGTTTTCACGCCGCGGGTTCAGGTGGTGAGATCAGCGGAGCCTTGCCATTCGGAGCGCCGCCGATATAGCTTCACGAAAGAGTTTTGGGGTTTAAGGACGACGGCGCCGATCGAATATATGCGGCGCCGGTTGCGTCTATTAAGGCGTGCAAGGCACGACGGGGACCGGCTTTTCCGGGTGAGGATGGATTTGAAGATGCGCCTGCGGGCAGTTTTGATATCGATTATGGCGTTGGGGGCACTGTCGATTGCGGGATGTAAATCCGGCACGGCCTCGGTGCCGGCGGGAGCGAACTACTTTCCGTTGTCGCCCAACTCGAGCTGGACTTATCAGATAGACAGCAAGAGCCAGAACACTCAGTACCAGATAACGGATCAAGTGGTGGGCATGAAGTATGTTCCGGCGCTCAAGGTGAGCGGTCTGGTCGTGGACGAATCGTATAGCCTCTCGCGCGGCGGAAAGCGCCCGCTGGTCTACTACAGCAAGGACGGCTACCTCGCGCGGCTTTCGGCGCTTGACTATGACCAGGGCGCGATAACCACGCCGGCGTGGGGGCGTTCAGAAGAGGCGCAGTTCCTGCCGCTTCAGCTCGCGCCCAACCTGACCTGGAACAACACGATCTATCCGTACGGACAGTTGTCCGGCGCCTTTCATATCGTTCAGACCCATCAGACGTTCGCCGAGGCCGGCGAGGTGAGTGTGCCGGCGGGACACTTCGCCGGTTGCATCAGGGTCGAGACGCAGGCCCATTACGAGGGCGGCGCGTACGCGACGAATAAGCAGGATCTGAAGCTGAACTACACCGACTGGTATGCGCCGAACGTGGGACTGATCAAGACAGTCGCGGTCGAAGCCAGCCAGAAGGGTTCGCCCGAGATGGAGCGCGTGGAACTGGTCAGGTTCAGCGTTAATCCGTCCGGGAATTGAGCAAGCAGGCGACTCGGAGCGACGCTGAACGTCGTCGAGTCCGCGCGGCGATCGCGACGCAACGATGCTAGTGCGCTGCGGCAGTCTTGTCGGCGGGTGTAATGTAGTCGATCGCAATCGCGTCGATATAATATCCGCTATGGCCCTCTTCACCGATACGGCGTGTATGTTCCATCATTGAGAGGTACTGGCCCGCCTGATTGTCAGAATTGTTTGACGCGGTAACCTGGGTCTCGGTCGTGTTGGGGGTGGCGGCATAGAGCAGCGATTTGACATCCTGCGATTTGCCTTCGATTACCATGAGAGCGTCGGCACCGGTGCCGCAGGCCTGGCGTTTAAGTTCCGGAAGGACGTCGGTTTCGGTGTCCTTAATGTCGGCCCACGCCTCGACTATCGCTACCTGGCGATAGGGAACTCCGATGGGCTCGGTATCCAGCACCGGCATCGCGCAGTCAGGCGGCTTGGCCGGATTCACGTATGGGGCGACCTGTGTGACGAATACATCGGTCGGCCGCTTGCCGTTCGCGCACCCGCCGATTGCGAGGCCGAACGCTGCGAGCGTTACGATGCGCCAAATCGAGACCCGCGCCGGGCAAAGGGGGTTGATGGAATCCATGCAGCAACTCCTGAATTTCACAAACTATCACGGGGCGCCGATGGTGCAAGAGTCATCGCAGATTTGCGGCCGCTCGCATCCATTGTGAAAGCGGATACATGGGGACTAAGATCAGATCATGATGAGCCGGCGAAAGATGCGCGTTGCGTTCTGTGCGCTGCTCGCGGGACTTGTTTCGGCTTGCGCAGCGGCGGTCGCGCCGCCGGTCTCGGCTGGCGGCGGGCTGGCACCGCAATCAGGAACTCCGCCGGCAGGCTTCACGACTGCGGATTCAGGCGGCGGCGGACATCTGACGGCGGCTGCCTCTACCAGCGATTCGTCGCAGAGCGGTGCGCTGACGGATTATCTCAAAACGCATCGGTTGCCGCTGGTCGGCGCGCAGGTGCTGAACAACAGCAGCGGCGTCCATCAGGTCATCCTTTACGGATTCGTCGCGACGCAGTTCGGCAAGCAGGACGCCGAGGCGAAGGCGCGCCAGTTTCTCGGTGATCCGACGGTCGAGGTGGTCAACCGAATCGATGTGCGGCCGGAGTTGCTGGCTTCGGGAAATTCGTCGCCGGCGCCGACGGCGCCATCATATAACGGTGCGGGAGCGACTCCGCCTTCCGGCAATCCGACGGCGCGCGACAATTCTCAGCTAGGCAGCCTCCAAGGCTACCAGGATCAGCAGGCGCAGGCACAGCAGTATCAACAGGCCGGGCAGCAGGGCGGCGCTCTGACGGCGCTGCTGCCGCGGCTCGGAATGGTGGTCGGATCGGTGGGGATCGGTGGCGGAGGCTTCGGGATGGGAATGGGCGGCTACCCTGGTGGTGGCTTCCCCGGGGGCGGGATGTTTGGCTCGCCGTACTCGCCCTACGCTCAACCATATGCACCCTATCCTCCAGGCTACGGCTATCCTGGCAGCGGGTTTTCATTTGGCGGAGGCGGCTATCCGTTTCCGTGATACTTTCGGCGTGCGTCGAGCGCGATCCGGCGGCTGATTCGGCCCCGACAAAAGCGAGTGGCAATTATAGAAGCGAGACCGTGGGGCGCAACGCCCTGGCTCTCCGAGGCGTTGCCGAAGCGGCATAGCCAGCGGACGAAGCCCGAGGTCGTCGTAATCGGCGCCGGGCTCACGGGACTCTCGGCCGCGTACCATCTGGCGCGCCGCGGCGTGAGCGTCACGGTTTGCGAGGCCGGCGAAGTTGGGAGTGGCGCGAGCGGTCGCACGGGCGGACTGGTGCTCGAAGGGACTGCGCGAGGATTGCCCGCCGGAACGGAGAGATCCTTCTCGATAATCGAAGGGATCGTACGCGAGGAATCGATCGAATGCGGGCTCGCGATACCAGGATGCCGCGAGATAGCGCATCGCCGCGGCGGCGCGGGAGTGCGGGATGGCGCGACCATGCCGTGGACCGACGACGGATGCGCGATCGAAATCGTGCGTGTCGTGCCGGGCGGAGTGGTCGAGCCGCGCGCGCTGCTGTTGGGCCTCGCGAAGGCGGCGATACGCTCCGGCGCCGAGATTCTTGAACACGTCCGCGTTGCGCCGCTGACGATCGGCTCCTCGCCGACGCTCGAGGCAGACGGCACGACGATAGAGCCGGATCACGTGATCGTCGCGGTCAATGCATGGACCGGCGCGCTTCTGCCGGAGTTGCGGTCGGTGCAGGGCGCGCTGACATTCGCGTGCGCGACCGAGCCGCTTGGCGAACGGACGCTCGAACAGATCGGCCTCGAGGATGCGATTCCGTTCTATACGGTCGATCAGCCCTATCTGTGGGGACGCAATCTCGCCGACGGGGGCGTGGTCTTCGGCGCTGGGCTCGTGTTCGGAACGCCGGCGGAACTGGAGCGCATGAGTAGCGAGGACCGCGAGCCGAGGTCGATTCTCGAGCGGCTCGAAGCGCGGGTTAGAGGGCTCAATCCGGCGCTGGCAAACGTTCGAATCGCGGCACGATGGGGTGGACCGGTCGCGTTTCGCGAGGGGCTTGCGCCAATTCTGTCACGGCTTCCCGACTCGCCGCGGATCCTCGTCGCCGGCGCCTACGCGGGACACGGCGTCGCGCTCAGCGTGTGGGCGGGCGAGTTGCTCTCGCGCGTCATCCTGGATAACGCGCCGCTGCCGGCGTGGGGTGCGCTGTAGCGTCAGCCGGCCCGCAGAGCCTCGTCGGTGATGCGGGTTGTATCCGGCGGGAATCAGAGCGATCGGAAAAACGCCCGGATATCGTCAGCGAGAAGCTTGGGCTCCTCCATCGCGGCGAAGTGGCCGCCCGACGGCATCTCGGTCCATCGCACGACGTTGTAGGCGCGCTCGGCCCAGCTTCGCGGCGGGCGCATCAGCTCGCCGGGAAAGACCGCGATAGCGGTCGGGGTCTCGATTCGGGTGTCCTTCTGTAATCGCCAGGGATGATGGCGCGACTCGTAGTAGAGGCGCGTCGAGGAGTTTATGGTCTGCGTCACCCAGTAGATCATCACATTGGTAAGAAGCTGATCCTTGGTGAAGCGGCGCTCGACGTCGCCGCCACAATCGCTCCAGGTGCGAAACTTCTCGACGATCCAGGCCGCCAGGCCGGCGGGCGAATCGTTGAGCCCGTACGCGAGGGTCTGCGGCTTCGTTCCCTGAATCCATTGGTAGCCGGTTTCATCGCGCCGGAAGCGTTCGAGGTCGGCCAGAAAGACCTTCTCGGCGCCGCTAAGTTCGGCGTCGCGCCTGCCCTCGGCGGCGCCAATTGCGACCATGTTGACGTGGATTCCGTAAAGATTGGATTGGTAGGCCTCGCCGATGCGCGAAGTGATGGCGGCGCCCCAATCACCGCCCTGGACCGCAAACTTTTTGTAGCCGAGGGTCTCGGTCATGAGCTTGAAGAAGATGTCGGCGATCGCCTGGATATTCATCGCGCGCGTGCGCGCGGGATCGGAGAATCCGTAGCCGGGCAGCGACGGTGCGATCACGGTGAACGAATCGGCAGCATCGCCGCCGTGCGCGGCCGGATCGGTCAGCATCGGAATTATCCGCATGAACTCGTAGACCGAACCGGGCCATCCGTGGAGCAGCAAAAGCGGCTTGGGATTGGGGCCTCGGCCGGGTTCGTGGATGAAGTGAATGCGCAGGCCGTCGACCTCGGCGTGGAAATGGGCGAAGCGATTGAGCTCGCGCTCGTTGGCGCGCCAGTCGTAGCGGGTGCGCCAGTAGTCGACGAGTTAGTCGAGGTAGCCGAGATTCGTCCCGTACTCCCATCCTGAATTCGGAATCTCGCCGGGCGTCCGGGTCCGCGCGAGGCGCTCGCGCAAATCGGTGAGCACCTCTTCAGCGACCGTTATTTTGAAGGGCTCGATCTTCGATGAACTCATGACGTTACCTCGACTGGCTGAGGAGTTAATTGCGCGCCGCGAGCGCTTCCTTGACGAGCTGGCTTGCGGTCTTGCCGTCGAGCTGCGCGCCGAAGCGATCCTTGAGCGCCTTCATGAGCGCGCCCATCTGATTGGAACCCGCCGCCATCTGCTCGGCGATTGCGGCTTTGACTTCGCCGGGGTCAAGCGCGGCCGGCAGATACGAATCCAGGATGCGCGCCTCAGTTTCGTTTTGCGCCACCAGATCGGCGCGATTCGCCTTGCGCGCGAACTCGAGCGCCTCGTCGCGCCGCGCACGCTCGCGCTTTATCACTTGAATAATTTCGGCCTCGCTGGCCTCGCGGCGGACATCCTTTTCGATCCGCGTGATCTCGGCAAGCACACCGCGCAGCGTCATCATGCGCAGCTTGTCGCTCGCCTTCATCGCGGCCTTGAGGTCGTCCTGCAACTTGCCTTTCATCTGAATCCTCGCGGCGGCCGCGCGGCTTTGCGCTTCGCGCGAGCCCGCCAGTCCGGTCTTATACCATGAGCCCTTTGCCGCGGCCAAAGTGCGCCAGGCGAAGGACCCCTGCTTGCGTTTGACAGAGGCCTTACGCGCGGGTTAGAAGTCGGTTCAGTGACTGAATGCGAATTCAGTGGGAGTTCCGCGGATGAGCGTAAAGGATCGGCAGCGCCGCGAAAAGATCGCTCGCCGCGAGGCGATAATCGCCGCCGCGGCGCGGGTCTTCGCGGTGCAGGGCCTCGAGGGCGCCACTATCGAGATGGTCGCGCGCGAGGCCGAGGTCGCGGTCGGCACCATCTATTTGTACTTCTGCTCGCGCGACGACCTGTTCCTGAGCCTGATGGTCGAGCGGATGAACCGGCTGCGCGAGAGATATATTGATATCCGTTCGCGCCAGCTTGAGCCGATGCGCGAGCTGCGTACGATGGCACGCGCCTACACCGACTTGCAGAGCGAATCGCGCCGGCTGTTTGTGGCGATCCATTCGGTCGCCTACAGCAGGCTCGGAGGGAGCCTCAAACGACGCGAAGAGCGCGACCGCTTTGATCAGGCGTGCGAGCTGGCCCGTGAGTGCTTCAATCTATGGGATGGCTGCGTCGCGCGGCTCTTCGAAGGAAATCCCGGAGCGGCGCACGGCGCGGCGTCGGCAATCTGGGCCGCGCTCAACGGCGCCGTGATGCTGACCGGCGATCGGCAGATATTCCATGAGATCACCGGGCTCGATTCGACCCGGCTTATCGAAGAGACGCTCGAGTTTCAGCTTTCCGCGGCGATTAGAATTGCCAGTGCGCCGGCGCGTCGCTCGCGTGCGGCGAAGCCGCGGCGGGTGTCGTCGCAAAGGCGCCGGACGCCGTCCGAATCAACACGCGAACCGGAGATTCCCTGGCAGGGAACCTCGTTTTTGATTCCCGCAAAGGAGAACGGGTTATGAAATTTACCTTTTTTCATCTGATGCCCTATCGCTATCTGCCCGAGGACTTCAAGGAAAAGTACCACAGCGTGTGGGTCGATATCCCGCGCAATCTCTACGATCCGAAAATCGGCCACCGGCTCTATAACGACTATCTCGATCAGCTCGAATTCGCCGACCAGATGGGCTTCGACGGCCTCGGCGTCAACGAGCATCATCAGAACGCCTACGGGCTGATGCCTTCGCCGAATCTGATGGCGGCCGCGATGACGCGGCGCACCCGCCACGCGAACCTGGTCGTGCTGGGCAATTCGATCGCACTCTACAATCCGCCGGTGCGCGTGGCGGAAGAGTTCGCGATGCTGGATGTGATGAGCGGCGGGCGGCTGGTCGCTGGCTTCCCGGTCGGCACGTCGATGGATACCAACTTCTGCTACGGGGAAGTGCCCGCGACGATCCGCGAGAAATACTACGAGGCTCACGAACTGATTATCCGCGCCTGGAAAGAGAATGAGCCGTTCGCGTTCAACGGCAAGTATACCAAGCTGCGCTACGTGAACCTGTGGCCCAAGCCGCTCCAACAGCCGCATCCGCCGATCTGGATTCCTGGTGGCGGCTCGATCGAGACCTGGGATTTCTGCGCCAATCACGATTATCAGTATTCGTTCCTGTCCTACTTTGGTTATAAGGCCGGCAAGAAGGTTGCCGATGGCTATTGGGACGTGATGGCGAAGAAGGGCAAGGAGATCAATCCCTACAGCCTCGGCTTCGCCCAGGTGGTCGCGGTCTCCGAGACTGACGAGCAGGCCGAACGGGATTACGCGCCGCACATGGACTACTTCTACAACCGATGCCTGCACGTCTATGACGGCTTCGCCGACGCGCCCGGCTACCGCACGATCAACACGATCAAGGCGGGGCAGCTCGGCCAAGTCGGCAAGCGGGCGGCGCTCCGGCGCGACGGCCTCACCTGGAAGGATTTCATCAACGAGGGCTACATAATCGCGGGCTCACCCAAGACTGTGCGCGATCGCCTGCGCGAGGCGCTCAAGAGCCTCAACTGCGGCCATCTGATGATCCTGATGCAGATCGGATCTATGACGCCGGAGCTGGTGCGCAAGAGCACGGAACTGTTCGCGCGCGAAGTGATGCCCGGTCTGCGCGACCTCTGGACCGATTACGAGGACAAGTGGTCGCCCAAGCCGCTGCCTTTGGCGGATCGCGCGATACCCGCTCCGATCGCGTTTGAAACCGGCAAGACCAACGGAACTTCGCGGCCCGCGGCCGAGACCGAGATTCGAGGCTCACTAAAGTGAAAACGATCCAGACGCTGCGTGATGGAAAGCTCTCCGTCGAGATGGAGGTCATTGGTAAAGGCGAGCCGCTCCTTTACCTCCACGGTGCCGGCGGCCTCACCGGAGCCGATCCGTTCCTCGAGGACCTTGGCCGCGAGTTCAAAGTAATAGCGCCGCATCTGCCGGGCTTCGGCGAATCGACCGGCGGCGAACTGATCGATGACGTCATCGACGCCGCGCTCTTCTATCACGAACTGATGGATGAGCTGGGAATCCCGAGCGCGCATATCGTCGGCCATTCGATGGGCGGGATGCTCGCGGCGGAAGTCGCGGCGCTCGACATCCATCGCGCGAAAAAACTCGTGCTGGTCGGCCCGGCAGGATTCTGGATCGATGAGACGCCGATTCCGGACATCTTCGCGACCGAACTCGAAGAGCTGCCCGCGTTGCTGTTCCACGATCCGAAGTCGCCGCTGGCGCAACTGATGACCGCGGTGCCGTGGGACGATCCGAAACTGCTCGAGGCTGTATACGTCGAGCGCACCAAGCGGTTCGCAATGGCGAGCAAGTTCCTGTGGCCGATCCCCGATCGCGGGCTCAAGAAGCGCGCATACCGAATCTCCGCGCCGACCCTGCTTCTGTGGGGCGAGTCGGATCGCGTGGTGCCGCCAGTCTATGCGCGAGAGTTCTCGAGCCGGATCAAGAACTGCCGTGTCGAGATGATAAAGGATGCGGGCCATATGCTGCCCTACGAGCAGCCGGGCGCGTTCTTCAAGGCCGTGACGGGGTTTCTCATGAGTCGGTGATCTTGCGATACCGCGCCTTCGCTATGCCGCCGCGCTATCGCGCGGCGGCGACCGCGACGGCGGATACAGCCGATACACCATCAGGTACACGATCACCCCGGTCACTGAAACGTACATCCATAGCGGCCACGTCCATCGCGCTATCCGCCGATGCATCGCGAAGCGGCCCCCAAGCGCACGTCTGAGGGTGATTATCGCGAGCGGCACTATTACTACCGCCAATGTTACGTGCGTGATCAGGATCGTGAAGTACACCGGCCGAATCGCGCCTTGGCCGCCAAAGCGCACGTCGCCGACATGGTAGTGGTAGACGAGGTACGAAATCAGGAAGGCGATCGAGGCGGCGAAGGCGCCGAGCATGCACGCGCGATGCGCCCTGACCATCTTGCGCCGGATGAAAATGAAGCCCGCCAGCAGCAGCAGTCCCGCGATTGAATTCAATATTGCGTTGAGCGGCGCCAGCGAGGAATACGAAATCATCTACAAGTGGACTCCCGTGAGCGCGCGATTAGACGCGGGCGCTCCGATGACCAGCATAGGGAGTTTATCTTTCGACCGGAACCATTCGCCGAGTTGCGCCGTCGGGGGTTTCGACGACAGCCACCGTCAGGAAGGAAGAAGATGTCCGAAAAAAAACGGCGGGACTGAGAACCAGTCCCGCCGCAGCCTCAGTCAGGTTGATTCGGCGCGTCAGGCCGCCGCGTGTCCGTGCCGCAGGAGCTTGCCCGGCAGCGCGCCATCGATACTCACCGTCTCTGCGCCATCGCGGCGGATCGGTGTGCCGTTCACGACCACCGCATCGATTCCGTAGGCGTCCGCTACGAGCCGATCGGCGCCCGACGGCAGATCATTGGTCCGGCGCAAGCGGCTGCATCCGATCTTGTCCGGATCGAAGACAACCACGTCCGCCGCGAGTCCGCGTGCGAGCCGCCCGCGATCGCTGATTCCGAAGACCTCGGCCGGCCTCGCCGTCAGCATCCAGACCGCCTGCTCGATCGGTATCGCGTTGCGCTCGCGCACCCAATGGCCCATCAGGTAGGTCGAGAAACACGCGTCGCACAACTGGCTTGCGTGCGCCCCCGCGTCGGACAGGCCGACCACCGTGCCCTTGCCCCGGAGCAGCGCGATAACTTCGTCCTCTTCGTAATTGAACAGCGCCATCCGGAACCGCGCTTCGAGCTTGCTCTCGATTCCGATATCGAGCAGTACGTCGATCGGATCGACTCCGCGCTCGCGCCCCAGTTCGGCCAGGTTCCGCTCTTCAAGCTCCGGATGTCCCGGACAGTATGAAATCCAGCTCCGTTCCCATCGGTCGGCGAACTTGTTGCCCGATCCCACACCCGTCTTCGCTCTGAAGACCGCCCGGAAATCAGGATCGGCATAAGCCCGCATCTTGCCGTCGAAGTCCGCCGCCGAAATCTGCTTGAAGATCGAGAGGCTCTCGAAGACGAACGGCTCCTTGAGCGTCATCTCGAAGTTGAGCGGACGGCATGCGACCTGCGGCACAATATTGAGTCCCTGTTCGGCTAGCTGCTGCGATTGTGCCAGCAGCCGGCGATGGCCTTCGTTCGATCCTGTCATGCCGGCCAGCAGCGCCGTCCACGTGATCGGACGCCCGGTCGCGCGCGCGAGATCGGCGAACTCCTTGAGGAACAGTTCCCTGCCGACGGTCGCCTGGATAACGCCCTGTCCCTCTTCGCCGAGCACGCAACCCAGCGCCGTTATCTCCGCCAGTTCCGCCTTGCGGCTCGGCACGGGCTTGCCGCCGTAGCCGACGTGCGTTGGCGATTTCGACGTGGCGAATCCGACCGCGCCGGCGCGGATCGCGCCCCGCACGATCTCGCGCATCTTCCCGATCTCGGCCTCGGTTGCCGCGCGCTCGACCGACTCCTCGCCCATCACGAAAAGCCGCGTCGGCGTATGACCGATCATCGCCGCGACGTTGATAATCGGCTGGCGCTCCTCGACCGCGTCGAGATACTGCTCGAAGGTCTCGAACGGCCAATCGTAGCCGAGGCCCGCTTCGAGCGCTTTGAGGCTCATCCCTTCGACCTTCTCGAGCGTCCGCATGATAAGGCCGCGATGCTCGGGGCGCGTCGGCGCGACACCGAAGCCGCAGTTCCCCATCACGATCGATGTGACACCGTGCCACGGCGAAATAGTCATCATCCGATCCCACAGAATTTGCGCATCGTAATGCGTATGGATATCGATGAAGCCCGGCGCGACCACGCGTCCCCGTGCGTCGATCGTCGAGGCCGCCTTGCCGTTGGCTTCACCGACCGCGGCAATCTTGCCGTCCTTGATTCCGATGTCACCCTCGATCGCCGCGCCGCCGGTGCCGTCGACTATCGTGCCGCCCGTAATCTTAAGGTCGTAATCCACTGTCCGATTCTCCTTCAATGTTGCCGGTACACGCGGTTCGCGTCCGGTCAGATTGCTGGCTTCGATCGACTGAAGTTAACTCCTGCACCTATATCGCATTAGGCGGCCTGCGATCCAGCGCGGCCTTTTCCTTGTGAGACAGTCGTCCGTTTTGGTACAAGGATTGTAAGGAACGGAACCCGTCTGTATCCCGGCTCTCGCTATCGCGAGCCAAAATTGAGGTGAACCGATGCTAAAACCCATAATCTCGGCGGATTCACATATCACTGAACCGCCCAACACCTATGTGGATCATATCGATCCGAAGTTCAGGGACCGCGCGCCCAAGATGGTCCATGACGACCGCAAAGGCGACCTTTTCGTTATCGACGGAATGAAGAACGCAATTCCGATGGGTCTTGTCGCCGCCGCCGGCGTGCCGCCCGAAGAGCTCAAGGCCTTTGGCGTCAATTTCGAGGACCTGCATCGCGGCGGATGGGACCCCAATGCCCGCCTCGCCGACCAGGACCGCGACGGCGTCGCCGCCGAAGTCATCTACCCGACCGTCGGCATGATGCTCTGTAACCATCGCGACTACGATTACAAGAAGGCCTGCTTCGACGCCTACAACCTGTGGATCGCGGAATACTGCGCCGTCCATCCCGATCGCCTGCTCGGCGTCGGCCAGACCGCGATGCGCTCGGTTGAAGAGGGTATCGAGGACCTGCGCAAAATCAAGGAACTGGGACTGCGCGGTGTCATGATGTCCGGCAATCCGCAGGTCGAGGATTACGACAGCCCCATCTACGCCCCATTCTTCGAGGCCGCAATCGATCTGAAGCTGCCGCTGAGCTTCCATATCCTCACCAGCCGCAGCGACCAGGTTGGTCAGGCCCCGCGCGGCCCCAAGATGAACAGCTTCATGTCCATCATCCGCGGCAACCAGGACATCATCGGGATGTTCATCCTGGGCGGCGTCTTCGAGCGCCATCCCAAGCTCAAGCTGGTCTGCGTCGAGGCGGATGCCGGATGGGTTCCGCACTTCATGTACCGGATGGACCATGCTTACGATCGCCATCGTTACTGGCTGACTGCGGGCACGCTCAACAAGATGCCCAGTGAGTATTTCCGCGAGAACATCTACGTGACGTTCCAGGATGACTGGGTCGCGTTCAAGATGAAGGACCTGTGCAACGTGCGCCGCCTGATGTGGGCCAACGACTTCCCGCACAGCGATTCGACCTGGCCGTGGTCGCAGGAGATGCTCGAAAAGCATACCGCGAACCTGACCGAGGAAGAGAAGAACTGGATTCTGCACGACAACGTAGCCGAGCTATATAACCTGAGTATCTAACGGGCGGCTCGGTTTCCGCGCAAAGCGATTATCGGAACGCCGCCGGCTGAAGGGCCGGCGGCGTTTTTTTGACGCGCCGCTAAGCGCTGGGGGGCGCGTCTGTCAGCTCCGGCCTTCGGATGAGTCCGGAGTCTTCATCGGCAGCGAGGTCAATCCGCGGATCTGCCGCACTGGAATCACATAGTTGATCGGCATCAACGCATAGATAATGACCGCGGCGACTTCACTCAGCGGCGCGATCGCAGCCGCGATCAGATATCCAATCGGAGTGAGCGCGAGCCGCAGCCTCACCTCTCTTATCGCTTCGTCGGTAAGTTCCTGCCTCACCAGCCGATGCCCCGCGGTCGAGTAGCAATAATGCACGAAGCGCAGGGTCGCCAGCACCATCAGGTTGCCGCCGTAGATTGCGACCGCCGCCCATCGGTCGATATTCTTCCCCAGCAGCGAGGCTGAAAATGGCACGAACGACAGGCCCAGCAGCAGTAGCAGCGTGAGGCCAATATCGATCCGGTCCGATCGGATCAGCCAGTGCGATTCCATCCGATGGCCGTACCAGAACACCGCGACCACCACGAAGCTGATTACGAACGAGATGAACTGCGCCTTCATCGCCGCAATCTGACGTAACAGGTCCGCGTTGTTCGCGCCGACCGGCGCATGCAGATCGAACACCAGCAGCGTCAGCACGATCGCCAGCACGCCGTCCACCAGCGCGTCGAGCCGCGCCCGCGAAAATCCAGCCGAGTCGTCACTTGGATCAGCCATGGATTATAATTGCTGAACGACGCGCGTCATTCGATCAAGCGCCGCCGCGCCGAGGCCATCGTCACTGGCGACCATGCGATGCTTGCTCTCGACGGCTTCCGAAGGCAGTCGGCTAATCCCGCTGCGCGCGTACCCGCAATCGTGAATGCTTCGGTCGGCGCCGCCGCGATGGCCGGGGCTATTTCTCGCGTGCTATACAGCCCATAACGTCAGTTTAACTGGAGATGAACGGCTCATAATGAAAATCCTCATCATGGGTTCGGGCGGCGTCGGCGCCTACTACGGAGCGCGGCTTCAACAGGCGGGCGAGGACGTGGTCTTCTGCGCCCGGGGCGAGAATCTCCGCGCGCTCGCCGAATCGGGACTCGAAGTAAAAAGTCCCAAAGGTGATTTCAAGCTAGTTGTCACGGCGACCGGCCGCCCGGCCGACTTCGCCCCCTACGACCTCATCCTGTTTTGTGTGAAATCCTACGATACCGAAACGGTCGGCCGCTCGCTCGCCGGTCAGCTTGCCCCGGGCGGCACGATTCTCACGGTTCAGAACGGCGTCGAGAACGAGGCTATCCTCGCTGGCGTCTTCGGCCCGCAGGCCGTGATGGGCGGCAACGCCCGGGTCGGAGCCGAGCTGGTCGCGCCGGGACAACTCCTCCACCTGACCGGTGGCCTTATCGAATTCGGCGAATCGGACGGCCGCGTCGGCGATCGCACCCGCGCGCTTGCCGAGCTTTTCAAGCGCGCCGGAATTTATGGCCGCCTCAGCGACAGCATGCGCACCGAGCGATGGAAAAAGCTGATGTGGAACGCCTCGTTCAATACCGTGAGCGCGCTTACGCGCCGGCGTGTCGGCGAGATTCTCGAAGACTCCGAAGGGCTCGCGACCGTGCGCAACCTGATGGGTGAGATCGTTGCGGTGGCGCGTGCCGAGGGCGCCGACGTGACCCTCGATTTCGTTGAGTCCGAAATCGCCCGCTCGCTCGCCGAACTGAGCCAGGTCCGCCCGTCGACGCTTCAGGACCTCGAACGGGGCAAGCGGCTCGAATACGATGCGCTGAGCGGCGCAGTGATGCGCGCCGCCCGCCGCCACGGTATCGAGGTCCCCGTGATCGAAACCGTCAACGCGCTGCTCAAACTGGTAGACGACCGCGCGGACGCAAATGCCAATGGGTCTGCGCCGGCTTCCAATTGACTGGTTATGTGGAATACGAGTAACTATCGACAGTCGATAGCCATACAGCGGATATTGAAGGAGAATGCGGCATGGCGAGCGTAACGCAACTGGGATATCTGGGAATCGGCGTCAGCAAACCCGAGGAATGGGAGCGCTTCGCAACCGAGGTGCTGGGCCTGCAGGCCAACGGCAAGGACTCGGATGGCGCGCTTTATCTCCGCATGGATGAGTATCATCATCGCTTCATAATTCTTCCCGGCGGCGCCGACGATCTTGCCTTCACCGGATGGGAAGTGCCGGACCACAAGGCGCTGCTTGAAATCGCGGATCGCCTCGCCGCCAATGGTTTCAAGGTCTCCAGGGGAACGCCCGATGAGGCGCGCGCCCGCCGCGTCGTCGATCTGATCCGGCTCGCCGACCCGAGCGGCATCCCGACCGAAATCTACTACGGCCCCCTGATGAGCTTCGAGAGCGCCTTCAAGCCGCCGCGCTCGGTCTCGGGTTTTGTCACCGGCGACATGGGAATGGGCCATATCGTGATCCGCGCCGACGACAACCCGAAGAGTTTGCATTTCTATCGCGACCTCCTTGGACTGAGAATCAGTGACTATATCGACCTCAAGATGCGCGGCGGCTCGGCCGATTCTCTCACGCTAACCTTCATGCATTGCAACCCGCGTCATCATTCGATCGCGTTCGGCGAGATTCCGGTCCGCAAGCGCCTGATGCATTTCATGCTCGAAACGCGCTCTGTCGATGACGTCGGCCAGACGATGTATCTCTGCCAGGATCGCAATATCCCGATCTCCGGCACGCTCGGCCGCCATACCAACGACCACATGATGTCCTTCTACATGCGGACGCCGTCGGGCTTCGAGGTCGAATACGGATGGGGCGGGCGGCGCGTGGACGACGCCACATGGCAGGTGCAGAAACACGAGGCGGGCAGCATCTGGGGCCATCGCGGACCGCAGCCGCCGCCGCCCGAGCGCAAGCCGTCGAATCCGTAGGCGCGACCGCTCAGGCGCGCTGATTGTAACGATTCATCGCCCGCTCGAGCCCGTCCGCGATGATCGCCGGGGCGGCATCGGCGGCGCGCCCCGCCGCCGCCAACATAAATTAAGCCTCCGTAACGCAAAGCCGGGGCCGCACGGAGGGCGTGGGGTATAGGCCCGGCGCCCG
>VFSW01001848.1_pt1 | contig 32063 bp, 26 predicted proteins | sample 5358111 | NCBI WGS metagenome assembly VFSW01 (sample SAMN11554181, study PRJNA540505) | mine drainage metagenome | isolation source: sediment from site ElyBrook_90M | place: USA: Ely Copper Mine, Vershire, VT | collected 2017
TTGTGGCACCGGCCCCGTCTTATCGTTTTGTCCCCCCCGCGACCGTCCCTCCCGTCGGCGCCCCCCGCCGCAGTTGACGCGCACCTTCGCCGATGACGCGCCCGCGTGCACGCCTCGCCCTCGGCCCGGTTGTCCTCACGTTGGCCCTGCGCCTCGCATGGGTCGCCGTTGTCTCGACGCCCCCGCGCTGGGACGGCGAGATCTATGCCCGGCTCGCGCGGCACATCGCCGCCGGTGAGGGCTACGTTGACGGTTTTCCCATGGCGCATCCAACGGCGTTTTACCCCGTGGGGTACCCTGCGGCCATCGCTGCGACCAGCATGCTCACCCGTGATATTCCCCGCGCGGCGATCACGGTCAACATGCTGGCCGCGGTCGTTGCATGCTTCGCCGCCGTCGCGCTTGGCCAACGCTACGGTGGAGATCCTGTGGGACGTTTGGCAGGTGTCTTGTACGCCGTGCTCCCGGGCAGCGTCTTGTGGACGGGCGCCACCATGACGGAGACCCTGCACGGCGCGCTTCTCGCCCTCGCGTGTGCCGCGGCAACCCTCCGCAGTCCGTCGGCACGCTGGCTGACCGCGACAGGAATCATTACGGGCATCGCCACGCTCGTGCGCCCGCAAGCCATCGTCACCGCGCCTCTCCTCGGCGCCCTCTCCGCGCGGGGAACACCCCTCCAACGTTTGACCCGCGCCGGCATCGTCAGCCTCGTGGCGCTCGCCGTCGTCGCGCCGTGGACTGCCCGCAACTGCCCCGCGCTCGACACTTGCGCCTTCGTCAGCACCAACGGCGGGAGCAACCTTCTCATCGGCACCTACAACGACGCCCGTGGAGGCTACCGACGCCCCATCGCCGCCAACGGTTGCAACGCGCTGTCCACAGAACACCGCCGAGATGCTTGCATGCAACATCTAGCGATCGCTCGCATCCACGCCCACCCATGGACATGGCTCGTCGGCGCCGTGCCCAAGCTCGCACGCACGCTCGCCTGGGAACACGATCCCGTCACATACCTCCGCCGCGACCACCCCGCCCTCGCAAGGCCGCTCCCGTACGCGGTCCTTGTCACGCTGTGCACCCTGGCGTGGTGGACGCTTGTTCTCCTCGCGATCCACGGCGCCACGCGCACGGGTCGCGTCGCGACGCTACCGCTCTCGATCGGCTGTGCCGTGCTTGCTTCTCACGCTGTGTTTCTCGGGGCCGATCGATACCATCTCGCGCTCGTGCCTCTCTTGTGCCCGCTGGCCGGCGTCGGCGTGATGGCGCTTCGAGGCCGTGTGTGACGGTCCCCCACGCCCGCGCAACCGCTTCTGTGAGCCTCGTGGCTTTCATGCTTCGCATGGCCTGGGCCCTCGCCGCACGCATTCCCCCCGCGTGGGACGGCGTCTTGTACGAACGCGGCGCGCGCGGCCTCGCCCGTGGGCTCGGATACACGTGCTTCATGTTTGGCCCCGGCGCGAATCCCAGTGTGCCAACAGCGTTCTATCCCGTTGGGTATCCCGCTTACCTCGCGGTGTTCTACCGCGTCCTGGGAATCGCACCCTGGGTCGTCGCCCTCGCAGGCTCCCTTGCTGGCGCGGTCACCGTGGCTCTCGTCCACCGCCTCGCGCTGCGCATCGCGTCGCCCCGTGCGGCGGGTCTCGCCGCCACCACCCTCGCCGTGCTTCCTGGCCAGGTGATCTTTGCCTCCACGCCCATGACCGAAGCCCTTTGGGGATGCCTTCTCATGCTCGCCGTGTGGGCGCTGTCCTACCCCGCCCTTCCGCACCGCGCGATCGCCCTCGCAAGCTTCGCGCTCGCCGCGGCGACCTACGTCCGCCCGCAGGCGGCCTTGCTCACACCCTGGCTCATGGTCGTACCGCCGGGTGCATGGCGCCAGCGTCTCGCGCGCGCCGTCGTTGGCAGTATCGTCGTGGCGCTTTGCGTGGCGCCGTGGACGGTTCGCAACTGCATCGCCCTCGACCACTGCGCCTTTGTCAGTACAAACGGCGGCAGCAACCTCGCCATCGGAGCAATCCCCCACGCGACCGGAACCTACCTCCTGCTCACCCCACACGATGGTTGTGTCGGCGTGGTCGGTGAGGTCTCTAGGGATCGATGCTGGCGTACCGTCGCCGTCGCGAGCATCTATCGCTCTCCCCGTCGGTGGCTGCGGCTCTCCATCACAAAAGTCTATCACTCGCTCGCCTACGAGAATTTTCCCGCTAGCTACCTCTCCCGCGCGGTACCGCAACGCATCAACGCCGTCACAGAATCTCGCCTCGCTGAGTTCTTTACCCTCACTTGGAAGGCCCTGTGCTTTTTCGCGATGGTGTCCCTCGCCCCCGTGTGGCGCTGGCGCTCACTTGGCGTTCCGGGTGCGCTCTGCGTCATGGCCTCTGTCGGCGTCGTCGCCACCCATGCCGTGTTCTTCGGCGGCGATCGTTATCACCTCCCCATCACAGGCTTTGTCGTCGTGATCGCCGCGGGAGCGTTTCGCGGTGCGCGCTCACCCCGGGCGTTGACCAACGCATAGGGCACCCTGGCGAGAGCTCCGCACAGGGATCCTTGGGTACGCGCCAAGGACGCAATCAATCTTCTACGCAAGCTTTTGGTGCGCTTCGTCCACGGACACTTTCAGTCCGTCGAAAAGTTCGCCCGCCCCGACAGGCGCCGTACGATCCATCCACGCCGAGACAGCGAGGGGACCGTGCCCCGGATTCGCCCGCATCCCACGGACGCCTCCGTACGGACCCCCGACGACCACGCGCGGCGCCCCAGTGGAATGCCCTCCATCGAGATCCACGTACTCCTCACTCCGGCTTCTCCTCGCCACGCCGTTGGCTTGGCGGGAACAGCCCGTGACACCGCCCTCGCCGCCCGCGTTGACGCGCTGGACATCGCCCTCGACGGCGAGCGCGTCTGCGCGGCCACACGCCTCGACCACGCGGCGTGTCTTGTCCGGGACATCGTCGCCGCGGCGCTCGCACTGTGTGAGCAACGCTCGGCAAGGGTGATTGTCCCTGCCTACGACACCCCGTGGGAGCTATGCCTGACACCCGGCAACGGCACGCTTTGCGTGAGTTTGTACCGCACGGGCGCGCTGCCCGAGGTGCGCGTGCTCGATCGCGCCGTGGCTCCGGGTACACTCGCACGCGAGGCACGCGCTGCCATGGGATCTCTCGCAGCCAGCGCAGGCGAAGATTTTATGATGGAGCTCGGCGGGCTGGTGGACCGACTCGCCGCGGCAGACGCGAAGAGCTTGCGCACGCCCGCGCGGGGAGAGGCCACACTCATCCGATGGCAGTCCCGAAGCGCGCCTGGCGCCGAAGCCGTACGGCGGGAGCGCGTTATCACCGTGAGTTTTCAAGCGGTTGTTCCCGGCCCATGGGTGCAACCGCGGACCGAGCCGCCGCAGTCAGACCTCCACGCACTGCTTGTGCGAGGTCGCGTGGGGATGACCCTTCGCGGACGCACGGTGGATCTCGGCCAGGGCTTTGTCACGCTCCAGGTCGAACGCCTCGTCGCCCTCTGCCGCCCTCTGATGGAAGCCTGGGCCGCCCGCCGAGCGCTACACCTTCGGGTCAACGTCGGCACCCTCACCCTGGGTCTGCGCCTCGGCGCCGACGAACGGCTTGCCGTCACCGCCACGCGCACGGGCGAAGGCACGATCACCATCCCCTCCCTCGACCCAGGGGCTTTGATCGAGCCGGTGCTTGATGGTGCCCTCGCCCTCGCCGCAGCCCTGGTCCGTTGCGACCGTGGGCTCGCACGGAATCTACGTCTCCGCGCGCTTCGCACGGAGGCCCGCGCCCTGCGACGGCGCCTCCGCGACCTGCACCGCGCGGATGCCAAGGTCAACACCGACCCGTCGCTCTACCGCGCGGTGCCTGTGACTCCGATACACGCATCCGTCGGCGAAATGGACCTCGCGTGCGCGACGCGGCTCCGGTACACCGAACGCTGGCACGCGGAGATCGAAGGCATCGACCTTGCGGGAACACTCCTCTGCGGCACCAAACTGGTCGTTCCCGGCGCCCGAGAGCTTTACGCCATCGACAGGCTCACGGGGACTTCCTTGTGGTCGCTCGCTGTCCCGCGGGCCGCCACCACCCTCGCAGGCGACGGCATCCTCCGGCTGTCCTCCCGCGGCGAGGTCGAGCTCCGCACCGCCACCGAGGGCGAAGTGACCTGGTCGTCTCGCATCGCCACGCGCGTGGGCGCGCCGGCGCTCGCCTATGCCATCACATCGCCGGGTCTCCCACGCCTGGTCGTCCTCGCTGAGGGTGAGCGTCGGCTCGTCGCGCTGGATCTCCGTACCGGCGAAGCCCGGTGGACCTACACCGCCCGCCACAGCGGGGCCTTTCGCATGCGCAGGGTGGGCAAACTCCTGGTGATTGTCTCCGGCGAGTCCACGGTCACGGCCGTCGACATCGCTTCGGGCGACATCGTGTGGCGTTTTAGCGACCGCGTTCCCTTTGCGACAACGCCCGTGATTCACCGGGACACCGTGGTTGCGCTCGCGGGCGAAGGCAGCCGCGGCCCGGTGCGGCTCTACGCCCTTGGCGCCTACACCGGCGCACTGCAATGGACGGGCGAAACCGACGCACCGGCGTGTTGTCCGCCCGTGGCCACGGGCGAAACCGTCGCCGTCCCGCTCTCGACCCGCGACGGTGCCGCCCTCGTCGGCTTTGACCTCGCCACGGGCACCCGGCGCTATACCACCCACATCGGAAGCCTCGTCCACGGAGGCGCGCGCCCGGCTGCCACGGCCTTTGACGACCTCTACGTCGTCAACCTCCCCACGGGCCGCGTCGTCGCGGTCGGCGCCCAGGACGGAGACACGCGCTGGGTGCAAACGTTTCGCGCGCCTGTCGCCGACGATGTTCCCCGTCGGCTTGACCCACAGCTTCGGGCCGGTGCCCTCTTTGTGCCGCAGAGTTCCCTCGCCGTGCTCCGCCCGCGCGACGGGGCCGTGCTCGCCGAGATCGATGCTTGCGACCTGGTTCCTGACCTTGTTCGCGTCGACGAGCAGTGTGCCGTGTACGTCGCCGAAGAGTCAGGGCATCTCGGTTGCTACGAACTCGGCGCGCGGCTGCGGGTCGTCCGGTAATCCGCCCCGTTACGACAATCGGCGGTGGGTAAGAGCCGGGAGCGTCGCGCGAATCCGTGCGGTGCGTCCCATGTCGATTTCGGCCACGGCGATTCCCTCGCCGTCGGGGCACTCGGCAAGGACGGTACCCCAGGGGTCGGCGATGAGCGCGTGTCCGTAGGTCGTGCGTCCATGGCCATGCGCGCCCCATTGCGCCGCCGCCAGTACATGGCACTGCGACTCGATCGCCCTCGCGCGCAGCAGTACGTGCCAATGATCCCGCCCGGTATGCACGGTAAACGCCGAAGGCACGGCCAGCACCGTCGCCCCGCGATCCACCAGCCGACGATAGAGCTCTGGAAAACGCAGATCGTAACACACCGACAACCCAAGTTTGCCTACGGGTGTGTCCACGACGACAGTGTCCTCACCGGGCGTGACAGAACGGGATTCCGTCAAGGTCGTTCCGTCGGCGAGCGCAACGTCAAAGAGATGGATTTTGCGATAGCGCGCGGCGACTTGCCCATGGCCGTTCACCAGCACAGCAGCGTTGTACATTTTCGCGTCGTGCGCCTGTTCTGGGAGACCACCCCACAAGATGGCCACGCCAGTTTCCAGAGACAGATCCCGCGCGAAACATCCGATGGGTCCGTCTGGGGGCACAGCGGGATCGAAGCTCTCGGCCAGGACAAGCTTGCCCTCTTCGGGTCCCATGTACGCCACGTTTTCGGGCAGTACGACCAGCCTGGCACCCCGGGCGACCGCTCGGAGAACGAGATTCCGCGCCCTGGCTAAGTTGTCATTCAAGTCGTCCGTGGTGGTCATCTGGACCACCGCTGCGAGTGCGGGTTCGACCGTCATGGTCGTGTCGTACGTCCGACCCGGGGCTTCGTCTACCCACCGCAGTCTCGGTCAACACGGCTGCGAACATCCCGCCGGACGCACGCGGTACCCCCCCATCCTCGCCCAACGAATCCATGGAGACAGACGGAACGCCCATCCAAAGATCGTCCGGCATGATGTTCGCTGAACCGCCGGGGCGCTTACTGCAGCACTCCCACGCAGGGCGGTTCGCCCGGACCAAGAAGCGAACAATTCCATCGAGGGTTCGGCGTAGAGATCGCGCTGGCTGCCGGACCGGTCCATGCCTGCGAATGCGCCGAACCGCAAGCCGTGAGCCCCGCGTTGACAGTCCACGGGGCATCGCCTACGGTCCACCGCCCCCCCGATCGGGATCTCCGCGGGGCGCGAACCGTAAGGAAAGTGTCATGTATCTCGCTGGCCGCAAGATCAAGCGTATCAAGAATCGTGGAAAGACGAACCGGCTGCGGGCGCGGCTCGCGCGCAAGGAGCGCAACAGGGTCACCCGGATGCTGAAAAACGGCTGACCGCCTCGGAGCCCGTTCGCGTGCTAGATTCCCGCGGACGCATGGACGATCTTCGGAACATTGACGTTGTAAGTGACTCGACCGGCGAGACGGCCGAGCGGGTCGTGCGGGCTGCTCTCTTGCAGTTTCCTGCACGGCGCACACAGGTTCGGTTGCATCCGCGGGTGCGGGACCAGGCCAGCGCGCGGGCCGTGATCGAAGCCACGGCGGCCGACGGTGCCCTTCTGGTCTTCACCGTGGTTTCTCCAGAACTTCGGGAGTTCATCCACCAGCTTTCATACGAGCGCCACGTCGAGGCGGTGGACGTCATCGGCGCGTTGCTCGGTAAGCTTTCGAGCTTTCTCGACGCGGAGCCCCTCGGGACGCCCTCCGTGAGCTTTCCGCTGTCCGAAGAGTACTTTCGCCGGATCGAAGCCGTGGAGTTTGCCGTCAAATCCGACGACGGTAAAGAGCCCCGCAACCTGAAAAAAGCCGACCTGGTGCTCATAGGCGTCTCCCGAACGTCCAAGACCCCGTTGTCGACGTACCTCGCCAACCGTGGCATCAAGACCGCCAACGTCCCGTTGGTTCTCGGCGTCGCCCTGCCGGTAGAAATCCATGAGATCGCCCAGGACCGCATCGTCGGACTCACCATCGGCATCGATCCGTTGTGCGACATCCGCCGCGCAAGGTTGAAGCAACTCGGCATGCCCCCCGACACGAACTACGGGCTACGGGAACACGTCCGCCGCGAGCTTGATTACGCCCACGAGATTTTTCGCCAGCACCCTGCGTGGCCCGTGGTAGACGTTACCGCCCGCGCCATTGAAGAGTCCTCGGGAATCATCGTCGAGATGATGCAACGCAACGGCCGGAAACTGTATTAGGCGCCCGGACGGTCACACCGTTAGGGCTGGCGTGTCTCTCGGGGGCCAAAACCCATGTTCTCATCCCAGACCGTGGCCATGAAGCCGGCGATCATGCCGTCGGCGACACGGAGCCTACGCGAGAGCTCTCGGGCAATGTTCAACACGAGAAGCAAGTAGGATTTCATGTCGCGGCGGTAGAGCCGGTCGAGGTCGTCCGCGCCAATGCGCAGGAGCATCGTTGGGGCGATGGTACGCACGGTCGCCGAGCGAGCCTGGACGTCCAGGATGGACATTTCACCAAACCAACTCCCGGGTCCGAGCACGGCGACACGGCCCTCGACCCCCGAGCGTGACCGTCGGATGACTTCAAGCTCGCCCTTGAGCACCACGAACATCTCCCGCGCGTACTCTCCCTCGCGCATGACTTCGACGCCTGCGTCCGCCAGTCGCCCGTGGAGCTCTCCCGCAAAGGTTGCCAGGGCGTCGTCTGCAAGCCCACCGAAGAGTCCGATCTCCCGGAGCTGTCCCGGTGATACCCCAGGGAGGTCCTTGACCATGTCGTTCACAGCAGTGGAGTGTAGTCCACGTCGGGCGAACGGGAACCCAGGATTTGCATCGCTCCGAGGCTACCCTTGTTCCCGCGCTGTCCCTCGGGGCGAACGCTAGGGTAGGATCCGGGATTCATGGCGCCAGGTCCGTCGTCTGCGCTCCCGCGGCCCTTTGGCCCGTACGAGCTGGTCCGTCGCCTCGCACGGGGCGAGGACGCCGAGGTCTTTCTCGCACGGGCGCGTTCGGTCGCGGGCTTTGAAAAAGCCGTGGCCCTCAAGATGATCCATCCCTCGCTGGGTGAAGACCCTGAGTTTGCACGGCACCTCGTCGAAGAAGCCAACATCGCCGCCCGCCTGGGCCATAAGAACATCGTCCAGGTCATCGACCTCGGCCAGATCAACGGGCTGCATTACATCGCCATGGAGTACGTCGACGGGCTCGACCTTGGTAAACTGTCCCTGCGCATGGCCGCGGTACACGCTTGGCCCCTCGCCCCGCGGGTGGCTGCCTACATCCTTCGGGAAGTGTGCGAGGGCCTCGACCACGCGCACCGAAAGACATCTCCCGACGGCAAGCCTCTTGGCATCGTCCACCGGGACGTGTCGCCGTCCAACATCCTGGTTTCGTTTTCAGGCGAGGTAAAGCTCACGGATTTCGGGCTCGCGCGGGCGTCGCTCCGGGCGGCCACCCGGGCGGGAGATACCCGCGGGCGCTACAGTTACATGGCTCCCGAAGTGGTCAGGGGCGCCGGAGTCGATGCCCGGGCGGACGTGTTTTCCGCCGGGGCTGTTCTGTACGAACTGCTCACCGGGCAGCCCGCGTACCCCTCCGCGCCCGCGGACCAGGCGATCGAACGGGCGCTCTCCGGACGGTACGCGCCGCCAGAGTCCCTTCGACCCGATCTCCCACAAGCCCTTGGTGACATCCTCCGACGCGCAATGGCCGCCGATCCGGCGCGGCGCTATCCCACCGCACGTCCCCTGGTCGAAGACCTCGCGTCATTTCTATACACGCTCCCGCCTAACCCCGAGATGGACCTCGCGCGTATGCTAGAGACGTCCACGGACACCTCCCGCAACGTGCTCCAACCCCTCGGCGCGTTGCTGGTCGATGACGCCTCGGACGAGGTCACCCAGATCGAGACCGCTGCGACCATCCGCGCGCGGATCTTGAACACACCGCGCACCATTGCCGCTGCCCCGCCTCCTCCCTTGGCTTCGTTTCCGCTCCCGGACTCACTCCCACCGCCGCGCCCGTCCACGGACCCTCCCCGCATCTCGGGGGGCATCGCCCGGGTGCGCGGCAGGCTCGCTCGCGGGAGCGCCCCGGCGACCCCCGCGCCCCCGATCGCTCCGTCGGCACCGCCCATCTCGACCACTGCGCCGACCTTGCCCCCTCCGACCCGCCGCGGTGGCACACCTGTGCGCATTCCCGCACCGCCGCGGGTGGCTCCGATCGACGCGTCCTGCCCGCCCGAGGACAACCTTCCTACAGAACCCGTGCCCTCCCTTCGTGACCTCGTTCCTCCGTCGATACCTTTACGGGGGGTCACCAAGGTGCTCGACGAGGGCCCCGAGATGCCTCTTCGCCCCTCGCCAAGTGTCGTGCGCGCTCCGACACTCCCCGCGATGGGCCGTGACCATCTCGCCCAGGCCCCCCTCGTGGCGCCGACTCTACGCCCGGTCGTGCGCGCCGCAACGCTCGCGCCAACCGGCCTCGCGCCCGCAACCCCCGTGAACATCGCGCCCGAGATTTCAGCGCCGGTCCGGGCCGCTGAACCGTACGTTGTGCCACGTCATGCGCCGACGCGGTCACAGCAGTGGGCGCTCATCGCGGCGGGGCTTTTGGCCCTTGCGAGCCTCGGGGTGCTCGTGGCCGTCGTGCTACACAGCCGTTGACGGCGATTTACAAACCGACTGGGCCGGGTTCTTCGCCCAGGACGACGTTGTCAATCAATCGCGTGCCGCCGAGACGGGCAGCGACGGCGATGAGAGCCCGGCCCTCGGGCGCCAGCACCCCGGGAATATCCCCTAGGGTCTCGGGATGTACGATGCTGACGTAGTCCACCGAGGAGGCCACCGCCTCAATGAGCGCCGCGGCGTGCCCGAGAAGCACTCGGGCGTCTCTCTCTCCCTCACCGTACGCCCGCACCGCAGCAGCCAATCCGCGGGGAATCGCCACCGCCCGTGCGCGGTCTTCCCCCGAGAGATAACGGTTGCGTGAGCTCATCGCGAGTCCATCGGCTTCACGCACGGTGGCGAGCCCGATCACGTCGACGGGAAAAAAAAGATCGCGGACCATGGCCGTGATGACCCGCCATTGCTGGTAGTCCTTGCGGCCAAAGACGGCGATGCAGGGACCTGCGAGGGCAAAGAGCTTGGCCACGACGGTGGCGACGCCCTCAAAGTGCCCCGGACGAAACCGCCCGCAGAGGGGTACAGACAACGCTTGAAGACACACCCTGGCCTGCTCGCTGTCGGGATACATGGCAGCGGGCGAGGGGGCAAAGACAACATCGACGTTGGCCGTGTTGCAGCGCGCGAGGTCGGCGTCGAGTTCGCGGGGATAACGCGCGAGGTCTTCGCCGGGACCAAACTGCGTCGGGTTGACAAAAATGGACACGGCGACAACGCCTTGCGGGCCGACCCGATGGCGGGCTTCGGCGACGAGCGCGAGGTGACCGGCGTGCAGCGCCCCCATGGTCGGCACGAAAGCCACACGTCCACCGCTCTGGCGAGCGAGTTCGCAACGGGCACGAAAAGCCTCGGGAGACTGGATGACCTCGGTGGACATCGACACGGTCCTGTCTGCGGTTACGGCCGATGGAGGAATCGGTCTGCGCCTACCGGCTGAAAGCTAGCGTACGTTCCGGCGCGGGTGAAAGGAAGATGGCGCGGGGGGCGCGGCAGCCTCCGCGAGGGCAATGAGTCCCTGGTAGTGCTCCGCGACGCCAGACATCCGTAGCTCGCCGACAAAAGATCCAAAGGCGTACTCAGGGAGGAGCGTGCGCCAGCGACGGAGCCAAGTGGGGAGGTACTTCGGGCGAGATAGCACGCCGAGCTGGCGCAAGGCGACAAGGGCATGAACGTCGTCGAGATCGATACGCCCGCAGGCGAGGAGCTCGCACTCGTCCCGAAAGCCTCCGCGGACGACGGCGGTGAGAAACGCGTGCACCTCCAAGAGACCCGCGAGGTAACAAGCGTCTTTGGTAAAGGGCGCGCCGCCAGTGACCAGACCCCCGCGGCAGATACGCTGCGCGTCGAGATAGGCCTCCCGCGCCTCGGCGCCGCGGGCGACAAGACTGCGGTACAGATCAATGAAATTCGCGCCGTCTTCGGCCATGGCGATCAACGTGACACGACGCGCAAGGCGCTCCATCCGCGCGGTGGTGAGAGAATGATTGTGCAACTCGGCAAAAACCGCGAGTCCTTCCTGGGTGCGTGTCGAGCGAGGACCGCCCGCGCGGAGAAATGGCATGTGCTCTTGGACTGCACCGTTGTGTGCGGTGAGAACATGGGTCTCGACCTCGTGGTGCCAGAGCCCGTCGGCTTCCCATGGGAGAAATCTCGCGCCGCGGCGGACGCGTATGCGAGTCATGCCTGCGACAACCTTGGCGGCGACCGTGTCATCCACGATGACGTCGACCACGAGGCCAGGGTAGTGCAGGGCAATCCGTCGGCGGAGTTCAGCAGCGAGGGTCTCGGCGGTCCACGTTGGGTCATCGGGATCCGCGGCTTCATCCCAGCCATGCACGGTCATGCGTTGGAGGAGATGCTCGGCGAGGTCGATGTTCCGCTCGTCGTGCGTGCGAAAGCGCGACCGGGCGCTGCCGTAGATCTCGCACGACAAGCGATGAAACTCACGAGTGCCCGCGGCAAGGACAAGCCTGTGCGCGTCGACCATCGACTGCAGGTTCGCCCGTAGCCAGACGGCCACTGGATCGTCACCTTCAACCCCGCACTCCGCGGTGACAAGCTCGGCAATCCTGTCGTCCATCCCCGACCGATCGACGGGATACTGTACGTCGGGTAACACCGACGCTCCATCCGCGAAGAAATTTTCTTCGACGGATCGCGGCCAGGCGATGGCATCGAGTACCCGGGTCCGGGGGTCGTTGCGCGCGTTGACCACGTCGCGCACGCGGGCGAGCAGGTCAATGGTCTCCTCGCGCGTACGCTCGGCCACGGACCCTTCATCCCACAAACACGGACGCGGGGAAACTCACCTCAACCCGCAGCCCCCGCGGGAACCCGCTTGACACCACCGTCGGGACGGGCGCCAATGCCCTTGGAGTCTCGGGCCCGCGCGTGAAGATTGTCAAAGACACACCCTTTGAGTTCGGCTTTCTCGTCGCGTACGCCCGGCCCCCGCAACCGTCGCTCACGGTCGTTGTCAAAGCCACTTTCGCACTTACCCACGATGGAGTATGCACCGTCCCTCCCGCGCAGGCCCCGTGCGCAAGCGACGCTCACCACGACGACGATCCAGCGCGGAGTCTTGTGTACGAATCCGACCTCGGCATTCGCAAGCCCCACGGCGAGTGCACCGTGGTGGGTACCTGCCATACGCCAGGGGCGATTCCCCAACGGGTCTCGGGCGTGGCCTTCAAGATTGGCGCCGTGACCAAGGCCCTGGCGGTTTTCGGCGACCGCACTTGGATACGCCGCGCGCTAGTGTCCGCCCCCTCAGAGGCCGAGCCCTTTGTCTCCATGCCGCTCACCTGGGAGCGCGCCCTCGGCGGGCCGGGCCACGATCGCAATCCCGTGGGCACAGGAATCTCGCCCACCGTCACACCACATGGCTCCCGCACGGTACTCCCCAACATCGAGCTCCCATCCGCACTGATCCGCACACCGAGCGACCGACCGGATCCCGCGGGTTGTGGCCCTATCGCGCGGAGTTGGACGGTTCGGGCATCACGCACCGGGTCGGTCGACGCAGCGTGGGCGCGCACTCGATGGCCGGGGCTGCCCGCTGATTTCGACTGGGGGTACTTTAATGCCGCACCGCGCGACCAGCAGATTGATGGCTTCTGGCGCGGGGATGAAGACATCGTATTGCGTAACCTCCACCCGCAGCGCGCGCTTTTGCAGACACGGCTCCCCGGGCGACGGGCACGGTGTTTTGTCGTCACGGCAGGCGCGATGCGTGAGGTTCCCCTGGTGCTGGACACCCTCGCCGTAGACACCGATCAGGGGGTTGTCTTTGCCCTCTGGCGGGGGCTCACCGAGGTCGCTACAGAGAAGCTCACGGACATCGATCGGATGTTCTTGATGGACGAGGATCTCTCGGCGCAGTCGTCCCACGCAACGTGTGCCGCGCGCATGGCCGAGGCCGAAGCCCGCGAATCCGCTGACAACCAGGGTTTTGCACCCGAGACTTCGCCGACCCAAGCGCTTGTCACGCCGCCGGTAGCGCCGGTCCCTCCAGCGACACTGTCTGCCATGCTCGCGCGTGGAGATAATCTCTCCGGCCAGGACCTTACGGGCGTGCACCTCGTGGGTGCCGAACTTTCGGGGCGGGACTTGACGGGCACTGTCCTCGCGGGCGCGGCGCTGCGCGGTGCCGTGCTGACAGGGGCTGTTCTTGCTGGCGCGGTGCTCACCAGGGCCGTGCTCGTAGACGCCAATCTCAAGGGAACGAACCTTGCCCGTGCTGACCTGACCGGGGCCGACCTGACCGGGGCCGACCTGACCGGTGCAGACCTCACGGGTGCAACGTTGGAAGGCGCACGAATGGCCCGGGCTATCCTTCGGGGGGCAAAGCTAGGCCGAGCCGAAGCCACACGAGCGGATTTTTCGGAGGCCGACCTTCGCGAAGCCACACTCGACCTGGCTGACCTCACCGCTGCGATCCTGAATCGCGCGAACTTCACCGGTGCGTCGCTCGTGGACACCACCCTCGAAGGGGTATCCGCGGTGCGGGTGGTGATGGACGGCTGCGACCTTTCGCGACTGCGCGCGTCCGCGGGGGCAAACTTTGCATACGGGTCTTTTCGGCGCGTGCGAGCGAAAGGGTCGCGCTGGGGAGGCGCAGTGCTCGATCGGACGACGATGTCTCAAGGGGATTTTTCGCTGGCGGATTTCACGGGCACGTCGCTGGTCGGCGCGACCCTCAACGGCTGCCGACTCCGAGGTGCACGACTGGGCGAGGCCGTGTTCACCGGTGCGTCGCTCCTTCGGGTCGACGCGATGGAAGCAGATTTTGAGTCCGCAGACCTCTCCCGCGCGGACCTCCGTGGCGCCAATTTGTTTGGCGCCAACCTCTGGCGATCCCGCACCGAAGGTACGAAGCTCGAACACGCCAACCTCACCCGCACCCGCCTCGCCTGACTGCCCATGTCCGACGTCGTTTCACCCCCAACCCTTCACTCCGTTGACGAAATTGCGAATCACCGCACCTCCGTGGGCCACCTCCGGGGGGTGACCCTCCGCGGAATCTCTCTCCACGGCGCCCAACTCGCGGGTGCAGACCTCACGGGTGCCATCTTCGTCGGGTGTAGTTTCTCCGACGCCGACCTCACTGGCGCGGTGCTGTCTGGTGTCGTGATTGTGTCGACGTCCCTCCGTGGCGCGCGGCTACGCAACGTTTCAATGTCAAACCTCGGCGGCCCACCTGCCGAGCGCACCGCGATACGGCTGACAGGCGCCGGAAGCACCGCCACGGTCAACCCTGCGTCCGGTGAGCCCACTAAACCGATGCCCCTGATCCGGCAAACGCCCGGGCTGGATCCCACGCCAACGCCGCTCGGGATGCTTCTGCCCATGCCCGAACCAGAAATCGGCGGCACGACCACGGTGTACCAGCCGCCAGACCTTGATGACTCGACTCAGGTTTTTCAGCCCGTCGCGCAGTCGGCGCCGCCCGATCTTCTCGATCGGGTGGACGAAGCGCTCGACCTCGAAGCCACGACGGTGCTGCGCGAGACGTCCGAAACCCACGAAGTGGGCTCGCGCCGAGTTGCTTACTCACCCGAAGAAATTCAACGCCTCGCGGCAGAGATTCTCGCGCGGCGCGCGGCGGCTTTTTCAGCCCAGGAGCCGGCACCCGCGGACGATCCCACGGACGACAGCCTCGAGGTCGAAGTTGAGGACGAACCGGACAACGCCAACGCAACGCTGTCCTTTGCCGAAGGCGATGCCTTCGCCATGGTGAACGCGATTATCGGCAACAGCGCCGCCGTCCCGCGCGCGCCTGGCGAGTCGACACGGGTGGTGTTTCGCTGGCCCGGAACCACGGCGAGGGCCGCAGGCCCGAAAAGTGAGACTCAGGACGAGGATGAAGCCAACGACGACGATGTCACACTGATCGACCTCTCGGTCGAAGGCCCCTTTGATCTCGCTGTTGCACCCCTCCCGGTGATCCCCCAAGCCCCGATGGTCACGGAGCTCAGTCCAGAACGGGTGTCCGTGCCCACGCCATTGCTCACTGACTCTCCTTCCCTCCGAGATCCCGATGCGTTGACTGAATCCTCCATCGTTGATTTTACGGGGGCCGACCTGACCGGGGCCGACCTCACCGGCGCACGGATGGATGGGTGGGTTCTCACCGGAGTACACGCCGATGGGGCGCTGTTGACCCGGGCCACGCTCGTCGGAGCCACGCTCGTCGGGGCCACGCTCGTGGGGGCTTCCCTCGCCCACGCGAAACTCTCGGACGCACAGATGTCTATGACCGACCTCTCCCGCGCAGACCTTGCGGACGCCGATCTTTCCCGCACCAACCTCTCGGGCGCTACACTCTACGACGCGGATTTCTCTGGCGCGAATCTCACGAGCGCCACCATGGTTGAAGCGCACGCCCGCGGCGCGATTCTCTCAAACGCGGCCCTGTCCGATGGTAATTTCTCGGGCACGGTTTTTTCGGGCGCCGTGATGTCCTCGGCACGTCTCGCCCGCACAGACCTTTGCCGCACAGTCCTCCGCGGAGCCGATCTCTCGGGGACCGAGCTTGCCTCCACGCGCCTTGCGGGCGCGACGCTCGAGCGCTGTGCGTTGCCCGGCGCGCACGCTCGCGGCGTTGATCTTTCGGGCTGCTGCCTCCGCGATGCGGACTTTTCGGGCGCCGACCTCACAAACGCCGACCTCACGGGCGCCGATCTCCTGCGGGCAGACTTTTCGCGCGCAAGCCTCAGCGGCGTCAACGCGCGGCGCGCCCGTGCCCGCCATGTGAACCTAACGTTGGCGACGGCAGACAGGATTGATTTTCGGGAGGCAGACCTCCGCGAGACCCTGTGGATCGACGCGCGGTTGCCCCGGGCAAGCCTCGACCGCGCACGCGTCGCACGCTCGGTGTTCACCCGGGCGGACCTCACGGGCGTGTCCGCGGTTGGCGCGGAGTTCACCGGGACGGATCTCTCCAGAGCGCGGCTGGATGGCGGAGACTTTCGCCTCGCGGATTTCACCAGCGCGCGAATGCACCGGACTACGGACTCAGGGGCGCGCTGGGACGACGCCGTACTCCAGCGGGTGGTACGCACCGACAACGCGCTCGCCCAGGCCGAAGCTTTTGTGTCAGAAGCTCACAGCGACGAGAGGTAACCGATGTTTCCAGCTTCTACCCGTATGGGCGGGACGTGCTTTGCAATGCCGGACGTGTGCAAAACCCCGACACCCGCGGGGCCAGTTCCCATCCCGTATCCGAACACGGCCCAGTGCGCCATGGCGACCGGCACATCGGTGGTCGTCAAGATCCTCAACCAAGCTGTAATTACCAAAGCGTCCGAGATCCCGCTCTCGTCCGGCGACGAGGCCGGCACCGCGGGCGGGGTCATCTCGGGCGTCAACATGGGCGTTGCAAAGTACAAGCTGGGCAATTCCAAAGTCCTGGTCGAAGGCAACGAAATCGAGACGTTTACAATGCTCACCGGGCAAAACGGGTCAAACCCCAATGCCGTTGGCGCGCAGATCGCACCGAGCCAGACCCTGGTGATTGTGATGTGACGGACGCACGGGCATACAATGCACGGGCGTCGAGAGCATGCTTTGGGTAACATCCCGCGCTCACCATGACCAGCGTCTTACGGCTACGGCCCGGTACGATCATCGGGCGTGACTACAAAATCGTCAGGCTTTTGGCCAAGGGCGGCATGGGCGCGGTGTACGTCGCCGAACAGCTCTCGACCGCGAGCGAGCGCGCGGTCAAAGTCATGCACCCGCAACTCCTCGAAGACGCCCGGAGCCGCGAGCGATTTACGCAAGAGGCCCGGATCTGCGCGCGGATCGAGAGCGACCACGTCGTCAAGGTTATCGGCGCGGGCATCGACGAAATCCTCGAAACGCCATGGATCGCCATGGAACTTATCAAAGGCCAGGACCTGGACGCCGTCATCAAGTCCCGTGGAGTGTTACCCCGCACCGAGGTGCTCGAGATCTTTCGGCAGTTGTGTCACGGACTCGCGGCCGCACACCGCATCGGGGTGATTCACCGAGACCTCAAGCTACCCAACATTCTCATAGCCGAGTCCCAACGGAGCGACGCGCCTTTTACCGTCAAGGTCTTGGACTTTGGCATCTCCAAAGTGCTCCAGGAGCACCAGTCGGACACCACGGCCGCCGTGGGTTCTCCCCTCTGGATGGCGCCTGAACAAGCGCAAAAAGGCAAGCTCGGCCCGTCGACCGACATCTGGCCCTTGGGCCTCATTGCCTTTCGGCTCCTTACGGGCAAGTCCTACTGGCGTGCGGCCAATGGTGCCCACGCCGCCATCAAGGACGTCCTCGTCGAGCTTCTCGTCGCGCAGATTCCTCCGGCCTCGGTGCGCGCCCGCGAGCTCTCGGGTGCCGATCTCCCGCCTGCCTTTGACGCCTGGTTTTCCCGCTGCGTCGTCCGGTCCCCCGACGATCGCTTTCCCTCCGCGTCCGAAGCACTCGACGCCCTGGTGCCTGTTCTCTCTGGGGGATCTCCGCTACGCGGCCCCTCGCTCTGGGGCTTTGCGCCCAGTGACAGTGCCTCGCCGACCAACCACGATGCGAGCGTCGCACCGCCCGCGGCGCTCCCGCCTTCGCAACCCGACACGCCCACACAGCCCGCTGCGCGGGAAGCTCCCGTGACACCCGCGTCTCGTATCGCCGACGCTGCCGAGAGCGCAATCGGGAGCACCACGGGGAGCGTTACGCTACCCAAAGGGCGCCGCGCGGGAGGCATCCATCGCTGGATGACCGTCGGCGCTCTGGTGGGCGTCGCGGCTACGATCGCGGGCCTCGCCGCTGTGGTCACGTCCGAACGTCACACTCGCGCGCACGCCCTGTTGAATGTCTCTCACGCGCCGTTGCTTACGAACGTCGTCGGGCTTGCAGGCGGCGGCGGGGCGGGCATCGGGAGCCACACATGCGCCTGGCGCACGGATGGCTCGGCGGCGTGCTGGGGGAGTGACATGTTTGGCCAGGTCGGCGACGGAACCTCCGCGGATCGGCGAGTGATGGCGGTGCCGGTTCGAGATCTTTCGGGCGTGGCGTACCTCACAGCCGGCGCGGGGCACAGTTGCGCGGTGATTCGCAACGGGACGGCGTGGTGCTGGGGTCGTAACGAGTTTGGCGAGGTGGGTGACGGAACAACCGACAACCGAATGTCTCCCACGGCGGTTCGTTCCCTACCCGCCGTGCGTGAGATTTCGGCGGGAGAAAACCACACTTGCGCTCTTGGGACCGACGGGACGGTCTCGTGCTGGGGGCAAAACGAATTCGGACAACTCGGCGACGCGACAACCGTGTCCCGCCCGCGTCCCGCTCCCGTTCATGGCATCACGCACGCGACGGCGCTCTCCGTGCGGGGTGATCACGCTTGCGCCATCGTCAACGACGGAACGATCGTTTGCTGGGGGCGCAACAGCTACGGCGAACTTGGAGACGGAAGCACGGACAACCGTAGCGAACCGGTCACCGTGCACGAAGTCTCTCACGCGACGGCGATCGCCCTGGGTTTTCAGCACGGGTGTGCACGGTTGGCCGACGGGACGGCCCGGTGCTGGGGGCAAAATCACTACGGACAACTCGGCGACGGGAGCACCACCAACCGCTCGACCGCCGTGGCCGTCACCGGGCTTGCAGACGTTGCCCAGCTTTCCCTCGGGGCAGACAGTTCGTGCGCGCGGATCGCAGACGGGACGGTCCGGTGCTGGGGCGCCAACCTGCATGGACAGCTTGGCGACGGCACTACGGTCAATCACGGTACGCCCGTGACCGTGGCGAGGATGGATCACGTCGAAGCGATCGCCCTAGGTCAAGATTCGACCTGCGCCGTGCTCGCGGACCACACCGCCCGGTGCTGGGGGCAAAACGACTTTGGCGAACTCGGGGATGGTACTTCGCTCGACCGTCACGACGCCGTGGCGGTCAAGCGTCGGTAGCCGCAGTTTTCGCATTGGGCGATGATGTGTTGGATCGTCAGGGCGTCGCGCGCACGCCGCCGAACATGGGAGGATCAATGACAAAGATCTCGACCCTGCGGTTGAGTGCGCGGGCCGCATCGGTGTTGGTAGGGTCGATCGGTCGGGTATCGCCGTACCACCCAAAGGCGAGACGCGAGACATCGACGCCGCGCGCCACCAGCATGGCGCCTACACGGTGCACCCGGCGCTCTGAGAGGGCCATGTTTGCCGCAGGGTCACCTGCGTTGTCAGTGTGACCGTCCAAGCGAATCTTGTGGATCCATGCGTACCGCGGGTTTCCCAGCAGTTGTACGAGCTGGTCGATCACCGGCATGGAGTCGTTTGACACCGCGTCCTGTCCAAAAGCAAAATTGATCGAAAATCCATTTTGGAATTGGATCTGGTTGCCAACCAGCGCGATCGCAGCGTGCGGATCGACGCGGGGCGTCTCGTCGGTCGGCGGCGCCACAACGGCACCGCGATCCGCGAGATCCGACGCGTGCGCTGCCGCCGCCGCAAGTCGTTGCACTTGGGACGCACACGCTCCCGGCGTCTGTTGCAAGAGTCCCAGGGCGGTGCGTGCGTTCTGATCGTCCACGCCCGTGCTGGGGCTGCCGGTCATCCGGTCGAGCCGCGAGAGGGTGTCAAACGTAAAGTACGCGCGCATGAGGTGCGTACGGCGCTGCAACCAGTTTTGCGCACGATTTTCGAGATCCGGAAGATACCCAGGGTTGACGGCATTGAGCTCCGAGAGTTCGTTCTGCGCGGGCCCCGCGTGTCGCCCCCAGAGCGCGAGCTGGGCGAGATAGAACCTGGCATTGGGTCCATCCTCCGAGCTTCCGTACTGCGCGACGACCTTGGCGAGTTCACGGTGGGCGTTGGCGTCCTCGCCCGTCCACGCCTCCGTCATCCCGAGCCAGGTGAGCCCGCTGGCCGGGTTCACCTGCACAAGCTGGTAAAAGGTCTGGGTCGCTCCATCAAAGTCACACGAAAAGAGCTGCGCCAGCCCACGAGTCTCCAGCGCCTTCGACGCAAACTGCGACGTCACCGGGACGCTTGCCGCGGTCTGCGCCGCCAAGGCGTACTGCCCGAGCTCAAAGGCTATCTCGGCCTCGCCCGCACGCGCCTCGGCGCCCATCGGGTCGTTCGCGGGCAGGGCTTCGGCGACGCCCTGGTAGTGCCCCTGTGCCGCCACCCACTCGTGCCGTTGGAGCGCTTCTCGCGCAAGGCTCATCTCGCCGCCAAAGAGTTGCTGGGTCATGGCCGCCATGGCCGCCGGCGACGGTGGCGGAGCCGAGGCCATGCACGACCACAGCACCGCGCTCGCGATTGGCCCCGCGACCACGGACACCGCCACGCGGAGTGCCCGTGGAAGCTCCCTCACGGAGTCCCCGCGGACTGGACGTTCTGCTGATCGTTGTGAATCGCTCCCTGCTGCCGGAGTCTCTCCTGATCGGCTTGCATGCGCTGTACAGACGTGAGTTCCTGCGGCCAGTCGGTCTCGTTGGGACGGATTGCGATGGCTCGGAGGAGATCCGCGGCCGCTGGGGCGTAGTTTCCAAGGTACTCGCGGGTGACCCCGCGGTTGTAAAATGCCTCGCCCACGCGCTCTGCGTCTGCGCGAATCACCGGGACCGCTGCGGATTGATGGGCGCCGATCACCTGCGTAAACAATCCTTCGGCCGTTGCGAGTTGACCCTGCTGCACGAGATCAAAGCCCTGTCGGCACCGAGGATCTCCGTCGCAGTCGGCAAAGTGCACGGACACCACTTCTTGCCACGGGAGAATCACCCGCGCGAACCTTGCCGTGTTGGTCGCCCGGATGTTGTGGAGAAGTCCCCCGGAATCAATCGGCGCCGGCGGGTTGGACTCGTACGGACTCTCGCGCCCCATGGTCACTGCCCGGTCGCTCAGTTCGTACACATTGGAGAACAACGGCTGCCCTGTTGCGCCCGCGGTAATGGTGAACAACACCCGCGAGATTCCCGTGCCCACCCTGGAGATGTCCGTGCAGTTGTAGTTCTCGGTGCGGTATTGCACAACGCCCTGGGCGTTGGTGCCCGCCGCAACCTGCCGTGAGCAGGTGTGCACATTCCGTTGAATCTGTTCGTTGTAGTCATCCGCCTGGATGTTGACCCCGATCACCACGCCCGCGCCGGGTCCTGCGGGCACCAACGTGATCGACGGATTGAGACTGTGTGCAATACGGTTTTGCAAGTCCGAGGCAATGTCCTGTGCTGCCATCCCGTACCCGTTGTCTTGCACCGGACCCACGGCCATGGAGTTACCCGCCGCAGCCGCGTTGAGCATCGCGGGTCGCACCACCGTAAAGTGGGCAACACGCCCACAGCCCACCCCGACGCCCAACGAAGCGACCAGCATCGCCCCTGCCGCATACCGTGCCATCGACATTACCCCATCCTTCTGCTCTCACGGGTCCCAGCGCCACGAAACCCCGCCGCGCGGTCCCACGGCGGAGTTATACGCAATCCCGCACGAAAAGTACCGACAATATAGAATCTCGTGCCGGACAGCCCTTGCACAGGGCCCCGCGTTCAGTCTTCGCCGCCCGCACCGTCTCCCCCGTTGGTCCCGGGATCCAAAGGATCTCGTGAGCCTCCCGTGGGTGCGCGAGATCCATCGCCAACCCGTCGGCGCCGGCGATCCACTTTTGGCCGTACGACCTTTCGCTCGGTCTGCGCCGTGTGATCTCTCGCGCGCTGCACCATCGTGCGAAACACCCGTCGGAGGCTCTCGCCCGTCTCGGGATTCTCGCCGTTGGCAACCAGTGCCAGCGCGATCGCCTCCAGCGTCGAGAGGGCCTCGGGCCTGGGTTCCTTTCGCATCCGACCGTAGATTCCGGGTTCCTTCGGGTGCAGCACCACCCGCGGGAGCTTCAATAGCCAGGCGTTTCGCCACCAGAGTGTCTTGGCCTGGCTCCAGCTTCCATCCAGGGCAATGATCCCTTCGAGCGTGATCACTTCTTCCCGAGGCGTGCCTTTTCGCGAAAGAATCACCGCGGGCCGCCGGTGCATTTCCGGTGGCAACGGAGTCGGCAACGGGCCAGTGTACAGCACCCCCCAGCGCTTCGGCTCCACGGCCTGGCCGAGCGCGTGCTCCAGCGACGACCACGACAAACCCACATGGGTCACGGCGCGCGGCAGCATCGCCGTAACGATCCCCGCTGTGCCCAGGTCTTTGTCCCGCTCCTGCGGGTGCTGCAAGATCACCACCTGGGTTCGCGTGGGGATGGCAACGATCTTGTCGCACACACACCACCCGCTTGGGCGATCACACCGCGGGCAACGATCTAGAGGGTCGGTCATGGCGGGAGGGTCCATCCCGCAAACGCCCCCCGTACGCAAGCGAACTCGGCACCGGGCCCGACAAACGCGTCAATCCCTTGAGGATCTCACCCGCCATGCACCGCCGAAGGGGAGCCTCCGATACGTCGTCGCACACGCACCGATCCGCGAACGGTGCGTCGCGTATCCGAAACGACAATTGGGCCCACCCTGCTTTGCCAAAGTGGCTCTATGGACGGCCAACCCGTGCCTTGGTCACGCGAGATCGAAGAGAAGCACCTCGCCCTGGGTGTCTCCCCCGAGGAGCACCACGGAGCCCTCGTCGGACACCGACAGACCATCGCCTTCGTGGAGATCGTGGCCGTGGATTCTTGAAGCTCCCCGTGCGACATGGATCCAGAGGTGACGGCCGGGCGCGAGGGAGTGTTGGACGCGATCACCCGGGCGTAGGTGGGCGACGTAAAGACTCGCGTCCTGGTGAAGGGTCACAGACCCGTCCCGACCGTCAGGCGAAGCGACCACGGTCAAGGCACCGTCCCTCTGCACAAGGGACTTTTGTTCGTACGAGGGCACAAGGTTGGACTGTGAAGGCACGATCCAGATCTGCAGGAGATGGACTTCGTCCGTGGGCGAGGCGTTGAACTCGGAGTGACGGATGCCCGACCCGGCGGACATCCGCTGGGCGTCTCCCGGACGGATGACCGAGCCCGTGCCGAGACTGTCTCGGTGCTCCAATGCACCGTCGAGGATGTACGTGACGATTTCCATGTCCCGGTGCGGGTGGGTGCCAAAGCCCATGCCGGGTGCAATCCGGTCGTCGTTGATGACGCGCAGCGCACGAAAGCCCATGTGTTTCGGGTCGTGGTAGTCCGCGAACGAAAAAGTATGCCAACTGTCCAGCCAGCCGTGCTGCGCGTGGCCCCGTTGCCTTGAGGGTCGAAGAGTAAACATCGTGACCTCCTGGGTGGGAGCGTACAGCAGCCGCCGTGCCACCAGAAAACACAACGAATCCGACGGAAAGGCCCCATGGATCCATCGTTTTGATGGCTTGACGATCGTTTCGATGGCCTCACGAAGCGTACGAACGCGGGCGTGGCGTCTGGCGACGATGCCCTTTCGGAAGAGAACGAAGTGTGCGAGCACTCCAACGTCGCGCGGAGGACCCGCTGTGGGATGACCGAACGACACCCAGCCAGGGACCACGGGTGTGTTTCCCCGCGGGGAAACGAGTTGATGGATGAACGCTTCGGAATCACAGCCTCGCGCAGTTCTCGTCGGGGTGCAGTTACATGGGATCGACGACGCCGAGCACGCCTCGTCGCTTGAAGAACTCGGTCGTCTCGCCCACACCCTTGGGTACGCAGTCGTGGGCACGGTGACCCAGCGCCGGGCTGGCCTTGCGCCCGCGGCCGTGCTCGGTCACGGCAAGCTCCGTGCGCTGGCTGAACTCACCGGGGGCACCGGCGTGATTCCCTCGGGCGCAACCCGCAAGGTGCGCAAGATCGACGCCGCGGACGATGAAGATGGCGCGATGGACGAGGTCACGGACGACGTTGACGAAAGCGACAACGACGACACACCCGTGGCGACCCAGATCGGCGACGGCAGGCCCGCGGGTGTGGTTCTCGTCGACCACGAGCTCTCGCCCAGCCAGGCGCGGAATCTTGAACGTGCGACAGGCGCTTCGGTGATGGACCGCACGGCGGTGATCCTCGAGATTTTTCACCGGCACGCGCGCTCACGCGAGGCCAAGTTGCAGGTCGAGATCGCGCGGCTCAACTACCTCGCGCCGCGCCTCCGGGAAACCGGCGGTGGTGACCGCCAGCGTGGGGGCGTCGGCAACAAGGGCGCGGGTGAAAGTTCCCTGGAACTCGATCGCCGAAAGATCCGTGACCGCGTCTCCGAGCTACGCCATGAGCTCGCCGCCGTGAGCCGGGATCAAGGCAACCGCCGCACCCGCCGTCACGAAGCGCTTCGGGTGGCGCTTGTCGGGTACACCAACGCGGGCAAGTCGTCGCTGATGCGCGCGCTCACAGGCAGCGAGGTATACGTCGCCGACAAGCTCTTTGCGACGTTGGATACCACGGTACGAGCGCTGTACCCCGAGAGCCATCCGCGGGTGCTTGTGTCAGACACCGTCGGGTTTATCAAAAAGCTGCCGCACGATCTTGTGGCAAGCTTTCGGTCGACGCTGGACGAAGCGCGCGAGGCAGGGTTGCTGGTGCACGTGGTGGACGGTTCAGACGCGGCGTTTCGCGCGCAGCTCGCCGTCACCCGGTCGGTCCTGGCAGAAATTGGCGCCGGAGACATCCCTTCGGTGCTGGTCTTGAACAAATCCGACAGACTCCATGCGAGCGCCCAAGAACTCCTCGCGCTGGAGTACCCCGACGGGATGGTCTTGAGCGCGCGTTCGCCCGACGATGTAGCCCGTCTCCGGGCGCAGATCGTGGCTTTCTTTGAGCGCGGGACGATCGAGACAGAACTCACCGTGCCCTACGGGCGCAAAGGTGCCATCGCGGAAATCCACCGCGAGTGCAAAGTGTTGTCCGAAACCTACGACACCCTTGGCGGAACTTTTTGCGTTCGCGCTGCGCCCGAAACTATCGCCCGCCTCCGCGGCCTGCTCAGCGACGGCGACGACAACGCTATCAAAAACGACTGACTGACATTCAGCCGGCGCTCCCGCCGTCCGTAGCACTCGACACCCCGGCGTCGGTCGCTGCCGCAGCGTCAGTCGCTGTCGCGGCATCGGTGGTTGTCGCGGCATCGGTTGTCGCGGCGTCAGGGATGGTGACCGTACCCGTGTCGGAGATCGTAGCACCCGTGTCGGAGATCGTTCCCGCGTCGACCCCGGCATCGACGCTGTCGGTCGCGGCGACAAACTCGGAGAAATGCGAGACCGTGAAAGACACGGTGTTCATGGACGGCATGTACATGATGGGGGTGACTCGGCTCCAGGCGCCGCCGACCGGACGGGTGTACACCGCCGTGGGCGTTCCCGTCGTGGGGATCGTGACGCTGGTAGGGACGAGAAAAGTCTGTCCCTCTGGGCCAAAGACCACCACGGGACCCACCGCCGTCGCGTTGTTGGGCAGCGTGCCCACGGCGGCGCCCTGCCCGATGGTCACCGTCACAGGGATCGCAATGGCGTTGGACGGCACGCTTACGGCCGCCCCCGTCAAGGCGCCCGTGTCGACCGTGAGCGCGCCACCCGAGGGGCCAATCGTCGCCGACGCTGCGGTGTGCCCCACGTTCGCAGACGGCGTGTTCGTCGCCGAGTTGCCGCAGGCTGAAGCAAGCGCGAGCACGCCGACGGCCCATCGCAGGGTAGTGTTCGATCGCAAGGGGATCTTCACGGGATGATGTCCTTTCGTGCCTAGGCTGAAAGATTCCATGGGCGCTTATGCCACGTCCCGCCGTCGGCGTCACACCTTGTGCCGGCCCTTGTCCGTAGCCCAGCGCTTGGCCGTCATGCCGACCGCAAACGCACCACCCGGTCGATGACATCCTGACGCGCGGGAACCGTCGACCCCACGCGCCCACTGTGCGCCCCCACCGTCCACGATGGCAGCGTGACCGAAAACGCGGTCCCGACCGAGACCTCCGAGGAGACATCCAGGTGGCCGCCCAGGAGATCCAAAAGATCCACGACGACGGAGAGACCCACGCCGTAGCCCTCACCAACCCGCGTCTCCGGGTCGGACCCTCCCGGGGTAAACACTCCCCGAAGGCTCCCCGACTCGATGCCCCGGCCTGTGTCCGAGACCGTGACGCGTAGTTCTTCGCCAACGCCCGCGATGACCACCTCCACCCGCCCTCGGTCCGTGTACTTCGCCGCGTTGGTGAGCAGGTTGTCCATGATCCGCTCACACAGCATCACGTCCATCGTAAAGTCTTCAGGGGCCGAAGGATCGAGGGTGACAGTCGCTTCGATCGGGCGGGCAAGCACCAATGTACGGAGCCGTCGGCGGATTCTCTCGGCAAACGCTTTGAGCGGCGTGGTCGTGGGGTGTAGCCCCACGCGGTCATTGCGGCCAAAAGCATGCATCCGGAGTTCACGGGTGAGGGCTTCGAGGGTGTCGATGGCATGGGAGATCGCGTCGATCTCCTGCGCGGCCTCGGGACCGTCGGCGCGGGATTCGTCACGGAGCCAGTCGACACAGATCCGAGCGCTGAGCATGGCGTTGTTGAAGTCATGGAGAAATCCCGCGACCCACTGGGCGGCCTGGCGCGAATCCCGGGACGATCCGTCGATGAAGGGCCCAAGGGACTGGATCAACCGACGGATGTGTCGTTCCATCGCACGGTCGGCGAGCTCCATGGAGTCAAGCGCCCGGAGGATCCCCGTGTGCGTCGGGGCGATCAACTCACGAAAGTACGGCACGCAAGTGCGAAACGTCAGGAGGTTGTTGTTCATGTCATGGGCAATGCCCCGGATGGCCCCGACGAGGGTGGGTTGATTCCACCGTCCCATGGGAGACACTTCGCGGATGAGCGCTCGAGCGGTCTCGGACAGTGCCCCGACATCGCTGCCCTCCGCGGGTAGACCTCCGAGCGCATCGGTGATCCGCCGAAGCACCAGCAGGGCCATCTCCCGCGCTTCAGTCCCCGACCCATCGTGCCAGACCGAACCCACCGATTCGAGCACAGCAGGGCCAAGTGCCACCAGGCTCCACCCCGCCGTGGATCGTACTTCAAACGACGGGTCATCCAGCAGGGCCAGGAGCTTGGAGGTGTCTTCTGTCTTGGGGCGTTGCCCAAGCGCCCAGGCGGCCCCCTGTCTTACCCCCGGGTCGGGATCGCGCACGGCGCCCAGGATCATTTCTCGCGCGCCGGGAACGTCCCGCATGGCACACAGCACCACGGCCGCACGCCGTTCCGCGGGATCATCGCTGGCAAGCCGCTCGGCCACTCTTTCCATCACACTCCGACCCGGCAAAACGTAAGGGTATCTATTCCATGTCAGGGTAATGCCTACCCTGCGCAAAACGCGAATTGGTGACTGCAATCGATCAGCCGGGCGGAAGCACCCCGTAGGGGCACCCGCCACCCGAGAAGTCCCGTCGTGACAGGTACTCCCCCAGCGAGTGCGCTATCGTTGTGGGCATGAACGGAAGCTACCGTAACGACTACGACGCAGCGCTCGCGCAAGCCGACGCCCTCCGCACCGAAAACGACATCCTCCGCCGCGAAAACGCCGTACTACGCGGCGAGACCCCGCCCGAACCAGGGTTCGGTGCGCAGGCCGCCGCAACGCGCAAATGGCTTTGGGTCGGCATCGCCTCGGCTTTTGCGTCGGCGCTCTTCGTGGGGATGGCCATGGTGTCCGCGCCCGGCAAGGCACCTGCCGCATCGGCCACAGACGTTCCGTCCCCCGCCGACATCGACCGGGCTTTTGCGTCGATTCAGCCTGCCCTGTCCCTCTGTCGCACGGGGCTCAACCACGCCGTGACGATGTCCATCACCTTTGGCTCCAGCGGCGCCATCACGGACGCCACACTGGTCTCCCCCGCGGAGTACTCCGCCACGGGGCAATGCGTCGCCAGGGCCGTGCAGTCCGCGCGGGTTCCGGCGTTTCGACAGGCGAGTTTCAACGTCCGCCACGTGTTCATCCTGTAGTTCGTAAATTTCAGTCGGCGATTCTGTCCGATGCCATGGGGGTGTGATGACGTCGCCGTACGGGATGCTGTAGCCTCTGGGCGCGATGCAACGCCACCTCCGCGCGGTGTTCCCCACCCTGGCCCTGATCGTCTTCGGGTGTTCTCTTCAACACCCCGTCGCGGATTTTACCCTGGACGCCGGGGACGGTGCCGCGGACGACGGCCTCCATGGGGCAGACGCCTCGATCGTGACCGACAGCGGCGCACCCACGGACATTCCGCCTGGCATGGACGCCGTTGAAGACACCATCGGGTCGGACAGCGGCGTCTCGGACGAGGGCACAGACAACGGCCCGGCGGACGCAACCGCCGACGTGTTCTCCCTGGACACGGTCACCGACGCGGTCACCGACGTCCTTGCGATGGATGCTGTCACCGACGCGGGCACCGACGTCCTCGCGATGGATGCCGTCACGGACACAGGCATGGACGCGGTCGCAGACCTGCCTTTGCCGACGGACGCCGGCTCCGACGCGGGTGCGCGGGATGCGGCTGCAACGGCCGATGTCGAAGAAGACATGCCTGAAGACGTCCCGGTGGATGCACCGCCGCCCGCGAGTTGCGATTTGTTCTCGCCTTGTTCCAGCGGGTATCTATGCGACGCGGTCTCCAACGGGCACTGCCATCCCTGCGGCGCGGCGGGGATCCAGTGTTGTGCGTTTTGGGCGTGCGACCACGGGCTACGGTGCCATCTCATCGACGGCACCTGCCACTGAAGGGTGTCAGAGCCCCGGGATGCGAAAGCTCGTCCAGCCCGGATCGTCGTCTGCAAAGGCTTGGAGCCACACGTGGAGCCCAGGGCCCGGCGCGACGAGCCCAACGTGGAGAACACCCGGGATAAAGTAATAGCGACCGTAGGCCCAGTCACTGTCCATCATGTCGCCAAGGGCCTGGAGTTCGTTTGAAAACACCGTGGGCGATACGTTCATGAACGTGGTGATGACGGTGTCGTGGGTGTACGAAATGAGCCCGAAGCGGTTGGTTGGGTACTTGCGACGGAGGTAGTCCGCCGCGGCGGTCACATCCGTCGCACAACCCCCACAATCCGGGGGAAAGGGCACATGCCACGACGCGAGCCACTGGGTCCACCGGGCGGGGTCAGGGCGGATCGCCGGCCCAGAGTCATCGAGGACGTCCACCCGCGCGTGGACAAAAGCTTGTTGCACCCTGTCCATGTTGAGCGCGGCGCCAAAACCACCGGCGCTGTCCCCGGCAAGGATCACCCGCCGCGCCGACGCAAACGTGGCAACCAACCTCGGGAGATACACCCCAAGGTTGCGATACCCAACGTGCCAGGTTGTATACCGCACACCGTTGTAGGTGTACTGCACGACGGCGTCTCCAGCGTGCACGTCGCCGGTGCAGTACGGCACGTACACAAGATTGAGGTTATTGAAGGGGTTGGTGGGATCCCCCCGGCGCATCGGGAGCATCGCGCCGCGAAGGACGTCCGTGGCAAACTCCGCGGGGCCGTACCCCGTCGCAACGTAGAAAGACGTGGACACCGGCCCCCAGCACGTCGTGCCGTCCCAGCACGCGCCGCCGCCTTGCAGAAAAATCATGACGTCCCGCGCGCCGGGCGTGAGGTTGACGCCGATCCCGGTCGAGGATCCATCGGCGCAGTGCGCGGCGGAAAAGCCCACCCAGGTCCATTGGTCGGGTGGCGCCGTGAGCGGCAGCGGGAGGTCGGAGACCGCGGCGTCCGGGCCGTCGGAGGGTGGACTGACGGTTGCAAAGCCCGCGTCGAGGGGGGCGCCGACGACGTCGACCGCGGCGGCGCTGCCTGCATCAAAGTCAACGCCGAGGTCGTCGGCCGCGGGAGAGGCCACGGGCGCCGTGTTCGAACAGCCGAGGGACACGAGGACCCATGCGATTCGAGGTGCCCGTGCCATGGGGGCGATCCTAACGCGCGAAGGGACCTTTCGGCAGGGCACGCATCCGGTGCGTCATGCCCCCAGTGCGATCCGGCGGGGATGGGTATACACGTTGAAGCTGTCGCCACGCACAAAGCCCACGAGCGTGAGTCCGAGGGTCTCGGCCGCCTGCACCGCGAGGCTCGACGGCGCGCCCACGGCGCATAGTACCGTCACGCCCGCCACGGTGGCTTTTTGCACGAGTTCAAAGCTCGCGCGGCCCGAGACCATCGCCACGGAGTCCGTCAGGGGCACCGCACCGTCAAGGAGCATCCGGCCGATGGCTTTGTCCATGGCGTTGTGCCGACCGACGTCTTCGCGCACCACCCGAAGCTCCCCGGATGGCGTGAACAACCCCGTGGCGTGCAGCCCGCCCGTGACGTCAAACACGGACTGCGCTGCCCGTAGGCGGGTCGGGAGCGCCAAGACGACGGACGCTGGCACGACCGGTCCGTCCCCGAGGGGCGGCGCAAGGACGGTGAGATCTTCGATGGAGGCCTTGCCGCATACGCCGCACGCAGAGGTCACCACGAAGCTACGGTGCACCCGCCCAGTGTCAAAGGGATGAGTCAGGAGAACGGTGACGTGGTCGCCGCGGCCCTCAAGCGGAAGGATCTCGCGCGCGGGATGGGCGCCCAGGTCACCGCGGTGGGCAATGAGTCCTTCGGTAAACATGAAGCCTACGGAGAGTTCGGTGTCGTGACCGGGGGTACGCATGGTGATGGCGACGCGCTGGGGTTCTTGCGCGGGGCCAGCGGCGTGGATCTCAAGGGGCTCTTCGATGGCGACAGCGTCCGGACGGGTGCTTGCGATGGCACCACGAACGGCAAGCACGGGAAGATCCAGAGACATTCGGAGACCCACGGGGTGCGAGGGTACGCCACCCGGACGGGTCACAGGAACCACAGCACCACGACGATGGCCACCACGGTCGACAATACGAGAAGTACGGCCAGCACCCAGGGCCATCGGCGTCTGGCTTTTCGTGGGGCAGGAGAAAACACGGGCGGAGTGGAGATGACCCCACGAGGATCGACCCACGGCGCGGGCGGTGCGTACGACGGTGGGGACGGAGAGGCCGGGTACGAAGACCGGAGCGCGTCGCGGGAACCGGTCCAGTCATCGTCGGTGTCGAGCCGTCCAACGACATGGTCAAACGACCGCAGAACGTCGGATGCACTCACCCGGGGCGGCGGGCGAGAGACCTCCAAAGGCCGTGTGGATGCCGTTGCTACAGCATACGGAATCGCGGCGGGGAGCGGCCCCGTCGCGCGGATGTCGTAGGGGTCGACGGCAGGCGCTTCGAGAAAATGCGTGGCTTCGTCGACCGGCGGTGGTCCCGACTTGGGACCCTGGGCGATGTCCGTACGAACTTCCCAATCGGAGTCGGGGAGCGGAAGCGTATCGCCGCGCGGCGCGGCCGAAAGAAGGGCGGGCGTGGCGGTCCGCACACCTGGCCAAAGATCTCCGCCACCGCCTCCACCGGAATGCTTTCGCGGAGTTCTCGCGCGTCGCGGATTCCCCGACCGAGGGCGCTGCCGGCGACGAGGTCAGTGACCACATACGGCCGCTGCGCCCACATCCCATGGTGCACCACCGGCAGGATGGCGTCATGCCGAAGACTCCGCAGAAGCCTCGCGTGACGGCTAAACCGCGCGGGGGCATCCGCGTCCTCCGCAGGCAGGGCCCCCAGGATCTTGACGACGACGGTACGTTGCCCGTGCTGGGAATCACGCGCGCGCCAGGCCTCCCCGACACCCCAGTCGTCCAGGGGACGGTCGAGTTCATAGCGCCCGTCGAGGGTATCGCGGGGCAAAGGCCCGTCAGGACGGGTCATGGCCAGACTATACACGCTCTGCGCCACGGGCCCCACAAGCCCCTTGCGCAACCTCCATGGCAGCCCCTACGTCCCGCCGTCACCCCGAGGTACACCCCATGCTTTCTGGCTCGCCGTCTCCCACCCC